>Ga0268299_1001961_pt1 | contig 28673 bp, 24 predicted proteins | sample NOBtaG_FD_193484 | JGI IMG/M metagenome (GOLD analysis project Ga0268299, IMG submission 193484) | Activated sludge microbial communities from bioreactor in Nijmegen, Gelderland, Netherland - NOB reactor | ecosystem: Engineered > Bioreactor > Aerobic > Activated sludge | place: Netherlands...
TGGCGGTTTCCGGACAAGCACCTCTTTGCAATGTATCTTACCGGGCACAAACAGGGTTTACCCCCGTCAACCTCCATATAAAAACGTTACGATGAATGTATTGGTTACAACTGACGTACTAGGACTGAAAAGGGCTGCGGGCTTGCCGCAGCACGACTGAAAAGAGCCGGGCAGGCTGCAGTTTCGAACTCTTAAGAAAGACCGGAAAGGCAGATAGGTTCAGGCTTAAGGTGCTAGACTTAGCATGTTATAATCTGAGGATTAGGTATCTGGAGTGGTAGGAATGAGGAAGTACGGAACAACTTGGGCCGTTTTCTTTTTGTTGGTTGTGTTGGTGATCTTCGTCCTCTCGTTGACGAGCATAAGCCGTCGCGAAGAACCGTTGACTTACTCGCAATTGCAAAATCTGTTGAAGGAAGGGAAAGCCGACCAGATTCAGAAAGCAACTCTGACCAACGGTGAGAACGTCGGCTTTTTCAAGATGGCGGGCAACGATCGCGAGCGATCTGTAATTTTGCCCTCGGAAGCAAAGGAAGACTTGATCAAGCAGCTCAACGCGGCGGGCGTCTCGCTTGATGTTAAAGAGCCCGACAAGTCGAGCTTCTGGTTCCAGTTGATCAGCTCGTTCTTCTTGCCGATCTTGCTGCTCGTCGGTTTCCTCTTTATGTTCCGCAGCGCGCAATCGGGCGGGAATCAGGCTATGAGTTTCGGACGCAGCCGCGCCAAACTGATGGTCGACAACAAAGTCAAAGTTTCGTTCAACGATGTCGCAGGCATCGACGAAGCGAAGCAAGAATTGCAAGAAATCGTCGATTTCTTGAAGAGCCCGGAAAAATTCCAGGCGCTCGGCGCGCGTATCCCGCGCGGCGTTCTTCTTGTCGGCGCTCCCGGTACCGGCAAGACTTTGCTTGCTAAAGCCGTAGCCGGTGAAGCAGGCGTGCCCTTCTTCAGCATCTCCGGTTCGGACTTCGTCGAAATGTTCGTCGGTGTCGGCGCATCCCGCGTGCGCGACCTTTTCGATCAAGCGAAGAAGCATGCTCCTTGTATCGTATTCGTCGATGAAATCGACGCTGTCGGTCGCCAGCGAGGCGCAGGTCTCGGCGGCGGTCACGACGAGCGCGAACAAACCCTCAACCAATTGCTGGTTGAAATGGACGGCTTTGAAGGCACTACCGGCATCATCGTCATAGCTGCCACCAACCGCCCGGACATTCTCGACTCGGCGCTTTTGAGACCAGGTCGCTTCGACCGTCAGGTTGTTATCGATCGTCCGGATGTTTTGGGTCGCGAGCAAATTCTCAATGTGCATGGACGCGGCAAGCCGCTCTCCAAAGATGTTGAGTTGAAAACTCTGGCTCGCCGCACTCCCGGTTTTACCGGCGCGGACTTGTCCAACTTGATCAACGAGGCAGCATTGATAGCCGCACGCGCAGACAAGCGCGAGATTGAGATGCATGATTTGGAGCTGGCCATCGACAAGGTTATCGCCGGTCCCGAAAAGAAAACCAGGCTGATTTCTCTCAAAGAAAAAACAATGACCGCTTATCACGAAGTTGGTCACGCCTTGATGTGCATCTTGCTCACCAACGCTCATCCGCTGCACAAAGTCACGATCATCCCGCGCGGATTCGCGCTTGGTCTGACGATGTTCTTCCCCGAAGAAGATGTGCTCACTCAGACGCGCTCTCAGCTAGTTGACCAGATTGGCGTCAGCCTTGGCGGTCGTGTTGCTGAAGAAACCGTATACGGTGAAATCACAACCGGCGCACATGATGACCTCGAGAAATGCACTAAGCTCGCGCGCCGCATGGTGACCGAGTTTGGTATGAGCGACAGGCTTGGACCGATGACTTTCGGTAAGCGTCACGAGCAAGTATTCCTTGGTCGCGATTTCGGACACGAGCGCGACTATGGTGAGAACATCGCGACCATCATCGACGAAGAAGTCACCAAGTTGGTCACGGACCAGCACACCAAAGTAAGAGAGCTTCTCATCAAGTACCGCCCACACATGGATGCCATTGTGAAAGTACTTCTCGAGAAAGAAACTCTCGATCGCAAGGAAGTGGATGCCATCATGGCGGAAGTCGACAGACGCATTGCTGCCGGATTGCCGCCTGTTGAAGATCCGCCCAACATCTCACCGCCGCCGGCAGTGTCCGGAGGAGAAATCCTCAAGACGCCGCCTGAATCTCAAGGCGTTGACGTCGGACCGCAAGACCCGGAAGTCAAACCTGAGTTCAAGCCGAAGTTCGCATAGAACCGCATCAAAAACAGCAATAAACCGGCGAGCCTGATGGGTGAGCCGGTTTTTTCTATTGCTATCCTTTGCCAAGATTGAGCCGATGTATGTATACAACGGACCGGCGCCGGAGTACTCTAAATCTGCGAAGACTTTCTGAGATTTCACTCTTGAGCGAAGAACTTTCAGAAGAAGAATCTAAAACCGACGTTGCCCTGAAAACGAATTCTCGTGCCGGTTTTTACTTGGCGATGAAAGTTGCAGTTGCGGTCATTCTGGTGTCCCTCTTTGGATTCATGTCGTTTGGATTCTGGGAAACACCTTATACCACTCGTCACTGGGCACAAACGATTTTCACTGGTGGCGGGCTTTTCCCGTACATCTTTTCTCCGCAGTCAAAAATCGCTCTGCAAGCGGCCACTGATACCATGCGTGGTGAAACAAATCTGAGCCGCGGCAATTATGCTGAAGCAGAGCGGATTCTATCCAACGCGCTCGAAGCATACCAATCGATAAATGCTGTCAACACTGTTTGCGGGCATATGTGTCTTGCAGGACTTGCAAAAGCGAGTAACGAGCAGAAAAAGGATGCGCAGGCATTGAAGTATCTCGCCGCTGCCATCCAGTCTGCCGAGATCGTTTACGGGAAAGAGCATGAAATCATTGCCGGTGAATTGCGGGCGTCTGGCTACCATCACAGCGGGTTGGAGAATTTTGCTTTGGCGGAAACATTCTACAGGCGCGCCTTCGAAATGGATAGAAGATGGCTTGGACCTGTTCATTTTGACATTGCTTACGACATGAGCTGCATCGGACAGATGGAGTTGATGCAAAAGAATTACCCTGAGGCGATCAAGCTGCTTTCCGAAAGCCTCGTTTTGTACAAGCAGTCTCGCGGTGAGTATCACCCCAGTTTTTTCTGGGTGGAAGAGAGCCTGGCAAAAGCGTATTACGAGTCCAAAGATTATGCTCAGGCTGCCAGGCAATTCGAGAGTGTATTGAGCAGGTCTGACCGAGTGCATGGCAGCCCCGGAAAGGATTACTTGCGGCAGCTTGCCTGGCTTGGCTGGTCATACTTTTACGATTCGAATAAAGAGCGCGCGCAGATAAGAGCGAAGAAGCTGGTGCAGTTACTCGATCAAAAGAATGATACTGAGGCGCTCTCGATGGCTGACACAATTGGAAGTGCCGGTGATTTGCTGACAATGCTGGGAGAATACAAGCTGGCAATCTCCCAATACGAGCGATTTTTGAAACTGCAGAAAACCAAACTCGGTGCTGACGATCCACAGATTCGCAAAGCGCGTTTGTATTTAGCCGACTGTCATGAAAAATTGAAAAGCACAGGAAAAGAGGACTAACGGGTGATCCGTGAGTCCTCTCTCCTTGGACAGGCAATCAGAAACTGTCGCTCAATCTGAACAAATTCTCTCAATCAGTGTTTATCTGTCGAATGTGCGAATTCTCTGCTCGGTCAGCTTTGGTCGGGGCACGCGAGATATGGTCGGCGTGTCTACTCCATTTACCGAGCCGTAGTATTTCAAGTCTATGTTTGAAATCTCATTGTCACCGCGAGACAGAGAGTCGAAGCTTTGCAGCAATCGAAAAGCTGCTTGCTTTTCGGCTCCATTCATCAGAGCTGTGTAGTGGCCATTATCGTAGTCGATGGCATGTTGTATGGATTCTTTGGTGATGGCTTGCGCTGCACCGTCGTACAGTTTATTGAAAAGCGCATTATTGTCTTTCGTGAGTGCGTCCACGAAATACTTTGCCTGTCCTTTTTCCGCCTGGCTTTCTATGAAAATGCTTTGTTTGTCTTTAAGACCACCTTCCTTTGCTCGTTTCAGCGCTTTATCAATATCGTGTTCACTTAGACGCGTTTTACAATTTGCGTCCGGATTACTCTTTAAGTAATCGAAATTGTCACGAAGGTAGTGCACCATTGCACGCTCGACTTTGTTCATATCTTTATAGGAAGAAACTCGAAACTCGTACATTGTCTCAGCGGTCATGCGAGATTTGTTGGTGGCAAGATCTCCGAAGTTTTCCCTGGCGTAGGAAAGACTCAATTGAGGCAGTAAGTTAGACTCCTTAAGCGAAGCATGAACGCTTTTCATATATGCTTTGTCTTGATCGCTTCCAAGTCCGAATCTTCTTCTGTCTCTGTCGATTTCCGCGAAAACCTGACTCATTGTATGGTCGCCGGCTACTACTGATTCGAACATCGCCTGCGTGCGTTGCGCTTCGGCTTCAATTTTGGGATCTGCGTTCTTTACTTTAGGTTCGGCAGAACGTTCGGGGGAGGTTGGTGGCATGGTCGATTCTCCATTTGGCAATGAGAAACCGTCGCCGCGTGCGGCTTAGGCGAAGGGGAAATCTAGGAAGGTAAATGTTGTTTGAGACGCTTTCGGAAGGCGTCCGCTGTCCATGCTGCCAATTTACCTTCCGATTTTGGCAAAGACTTGGCAAGCGAAATTGCTCCGTCCGGCGAAGGTTACAGCGGCAGGTCGGATTTACAGGCGGGTGTCCTAGAGCTCTGGCAGTTTCAAAACCGGATCTTTGTCGTATCCTAATTGTTTCGCTTTAGCCAAATCTGCCGCAGCTTTATCCTTCATTCCGAGTTTGCTTCGAGCGATACTTCGCTGCATGTAAGACCTGCTATCGAATGGTTCTTCCGCGATTGCATCGGTATACATTTTTTCGGCTTTCTTGAATTCTCCGCAAGCGAGTAACACATCGCCATGTTTGGAAGCTGTGCACTTGCAGTCGTTCTCGCCGTTGAAAGCATTGTTCGCTATCTTAAGAGCAGCCGGATAGTTCTTCTGAGCTGCATATATTTGCGCCCTGGCGATCCACATCGAATCGGAATTGCTAGGCAGAGCTAATTGCTTTTCGATTGATGAAAGTGATTTGGAGTAGTTGCCGACCGCAAAATACACTTCAGCCGCTTTCTGATATGTGTCCGCAGATTTTGATTTTGCGATTTCTTCTTCTGCAAACTTTACTGCTTTGATCCTATCCTTTTGCGCCTCTGTCTTTCTACCCAGCGATTCCTGCATTGCGGCTCGTTTTAAGTAAAGCAGAGGATCTACAGGTGTTTTGCCGATAGATCGAGTGTAAGCCTCGACAGCTTTCTCCGGCATCCCTTCTACACAGTAGAGGTGAGCAATACTTTCGTCAGCTCTTGCGTGGACTGAGTTGCTTGTTTGCTCGAAGTCTGCCAGTGCTTGCTTGTTGTTGCCGAGCTTTTGATGAACTTCTCCGCGTTTGCGGTACAAAGCCAGAACTTCCTCGTCAGTGATTTTGGAGATAGAAGTTCCTTTGCGCTTGTCTTTCGGCACCAACACATTTAGAACCAAATCCAGCGCCTTGTCTTTTGCCACATTGCTTACGTTTTGCTTGATCGCAATCGCGCGATCGAAGCAAGGGATTGACTCATCGTATCTTCCGGACCGGGCTAATAAATCTCCCTTGGATGCATAGTTGGTCGCATTCTCAGGCTCACTGGCGATGGCTCTGTCCAGAGCTTCTATAGCGCGCGGGAGATCTTCCATACTTTCATATGCGGATGAAATTGAAGAATAGATCGACGCCTCGCTCATTTGATAGTCGGCAGAATCGTCAGGGATTTTTATCGTGAGAGCCTTTTTATAGGCGTTAATCGCATCCCGATACCTGTCTGCTGTCTCCAGTGCTTCAGCTAGTGAAATGTAATACTGTCTGGTTGACGGCTCCATATGCACTGCTTTCTCTATTTCTTTGAGAGCGTCTTTTTCGACTTGGGCGCGCTTCTTCTGGTCATCTATGTTTAATGCTTGATCGTGAAGTGCAGCATATGTTCTTGAATGCAAGTAAGCTGTGTTGACTGTCTTAGAGAGTTCCCGCAATTTCTTGACAGTAGAGTCGGCATTGGAATTGTCGAGATTATCGATGTATTGGCTGAGTGCTTCGGCGGATGTTGTATCGCTGGCGATGGCCGCCAGTCCAACTTTGTCAGCCTCCTTTTGCCTGGCGAGATTTTTCAAAGCGTTTGCTTTAACGAGAAGCGCGCGCGTGCAATTTGGCATATGTTTTAGCACTTTATTGCACTCAGCAAGTTTTTCTTCGTAGAGTTTTGCGTCGGTTTGGTAGCACATTTCAAGCCTGTCACCGTAACATCCAAGACCTCTGAATGCATCGTCCGGAAAGACCGTTTCGGTTGGATTCATGGACGCAACGGCGAGCATTGATTTGTCATCGATTTTCAATGCAGTATCGGCCGCTTTTAAAATTCTGATTGCTTCAAGGTTATATGGATTAGACTGCAGCGACTGAATCGCAACTTGCCGAGCTTCTCTCTGCCGCCCGCGAAGTTGCTCCAAGCGCGCTTTAGTTGAATAACTCATAGAACGAAAAGCGAAGTCAGTGTTAAAACGGTTATTGCGTTGCGACTTTTGCACATCCTTCGCTGCTTGGTCTAAGTTGCCGGTATCCATGCATTCATTTGCTCGCAATAGGATACGGCTGCCGTCGGAGTTGAATAACATTGCTCGGCTCTGAAGTGCTTTTTCCCAATCCTTCAATCCAAGTTTTGCTGCACTCTGCTGCAGGGTTGTGTAGACGCTTTCCATGTTTTTCAGCGTAACGTTGGCCTTTTCGATGTCTTCTTCTTTATGCGATGCAATTTCATTTTCTACACCAATCACATTCTGCGCAATCTGAAAAATTGCAAAAAACGACCATGCATATGCTGCCACCGCCAGCGATGCAACAAGAAAAAACTTGACTCCCCCTTTGCCTTCTTTTGCAACTTGGAAAAACTTCCTGGCCTGCTGAGGCAGCATCGCGGCCGAGCGTTTGAAACATTCGAAGCTCGTCATCTGCTGCGAGTTTGCGTAGCCTGGCTGAAAAACTACCAATCTCCCGGCTGCTTTATCAAAGAGGGTTTGTTTCTTCTCTGAAAAAAGTACATAGCAATATCCGCCGATCAGGGCGACCAAATAAGCGATGGTTGTTCCAGTGTGACTCTTACTCAGCGCACCATGCGTCAATGGATCTATCGCTGCGATTCCACAGATCAGCGCTACAGTCATAATCAAAAGCAAAATGTATTGAATCAGCAGGCGAAGACTCGATTTCCAGAATGTGAGCGGATTGCCTTTCAGGTCCGTCACCTTCAGTCCGACGAGAAATTTGCCGGGAGTGGCTTGCCATCTAGAATGCTCGAAGAAAGCAGTATAAATCCAGTACTGCAAGACCAGAATGCATAGAAAAGACAAACAGAACAGCATCCAGCCCCAGGTGCCGTCGTACACAATGGTCAGAGCCGATGGAATTAAGAGGAGCCATTGTGAAACGATGACAATGGCCTGGTCGAAGAAGAGAGCGAATGCACGGCGAATAAAACCGGCGTATTCGACCGGACGATCTGTTCCGGCAAGAGTAATTGTCGCTTCCGCTGCGGTTGAACCGAAGTTACCGATTGATAGTGATTCATTCTCGACCCGCTCGCTCGAAGGCGGCAGCTCATCGGGAACGACAAGGCGGACGTCTTTCTCTTTCTTTTTGAACATTTGGGGGGTCTTGCCGAATTTTGAGCTCGGGCTCCAATGTGAGGGTTGTGAACCATCCTATATCCTCCTCTTGACATCTTTCGTCACATTAATGAAGCCATAACGTGGACTGGGGCGTGACCACAGGCGTTTGCCCCAAACCCGCCAGCCATGCGCGCTCACTTGAAAATGAACTCTATTAGAGGATGCTTAAGAGTTTTATCTTTTATCAATAAATGGCGGATGATATCCGGATGGCGTTGCAGGTCGGTTCTCGACCTGGCAAACACCCGATATAGCGGTCCTTGGCAGGCAGCCGGGACCACACTTCTCTTTACTCCTGGAGGGTCTAAACGTGGCCGTAGCTATGGAAAAAGAACTACTTTGCAAAGACTTTCTTGCCCGCCCCAAACAGTTGCTGATCGACGGCAAGTGGGTTAATGCGGAATCCGGCAAGACTTTCGAAGTTTTCAACCCGGCAACCGAAGAAGTCATCGCCAAAGTTCAAGAAGGCGGCAAGGCTGATGTAGACAAAGCAGTCAAGGCAGCAAGAAAGGCATTCGAAACCGGTCCCTGGCGCACAATGAGCACCGCTCAACGTCAGCGCTTGCTCATGAAATTGGCTGATGCTATCGAAGAGCATGCCGACGAACTGGCACAAATCGAGACTCTCGACAATGGTAAACCGATCAACGAATCGCGCTATGTCGACGTTGTTCAAACCGTTGAAACCTTCCGCTATTACGCTGGTTGGGCAACCAAGTTGGAAGGCGAAACCATCAATGCCAACTCCAACTTCTTCACCTATACACTTCGCGAGCCGGTCGGCGTAGTTGGACAGATCATTCCGTGGAACTTCCCGATGCTCATGGCAGCATGGAAGCTGGGTCCTGCTCTTGCTTGCGGCAACACTGTCGTTCTCAAGCCGGCGGAACAAACTCCCCTTTCCGCTCTCCGCATCGGCGAGTTGGCAATGGAAGTTGGTTTCCCCGCAGGCGTAATCAACATCATCACCGGCTTCGGTCCTGACTCTGCAGGTTCTGCAATCTCCGAGCACATGGACATCGACAAGGTTGCGTTCACCGGCGAAGAAAACACCGGCCGCATCATCGTCAAAGCCTCTGCCGGCAACCTCAAGAGAGTTTCTCTCGAACTCGGCGGCAAAGCTCCGAACATCGTATTCGCAGATGCCGACATCGATGCAGCCGTCAAAGGCGCCATCACCGGTATCTTCTTCAACCAGGGACAAGTTTGCTGCGCAGGCTCCAGACTCTTCCTCGAAAGCTCCATCCATGATGAGTTCATGAAGAAGCTCACCGAGCGCGTTTCGAAGATCAAGCAAGGTCATGGTCTCGACGAGAAGACCGTAATCGGACCGCAAGTCTCGAAAGAACAACAAGAGCGCATCCTCAACTACATCGACATCGCCCAAAAAGAAGGCGCGAAGCTCGCATGTGGCGGCGGAACACCGAAGGATCAACAAAAAGGTTACTTCGTAGAGCCGACCATCTTCACCAACTGCACCAACGATATGCGTATCGCTAAGGAAGAAGTCTTCGGACCAGTCCTTGCAGTTATCCCCTTCAAGACCGTTGAAGAAGTCGCAGAGCAAGCCAACAAGACCACCTTCGGTCTTTCCGGCGCTGTCTGGACCAAGGACGTGAAGAAGGCTCACAAACTGGCTGCTCAAATCAAAGCCGGAACCATCTGGGTCAACTGCTACAACGCATTCGATCCTGCAGTTCCGTTCGGCGGCTACAAGATGAGCGGTTATGGACGCGAACTCGGCAAGCACTCGATCGAGCTTTACAGCAACATCAAGAGCGTCTGGGTCAACCTCCAAGACTAGTTTTGCAAAGACAATCGATATTTTTATCGGCTGTGGCAAAACAGCAAAGAATCACGAAAGGCGCTGGGAAACCGGCGCCTTTTGATTGTTTGTTGATTCTGGTGGCGGAGCGCTAAAAAGGAATCGTCCTTCGAAACAGATTAAGCCAAGAACGAAAGCTCTTTCACGCGCTCCAGAAGCGTTAAGATGCGCAGCCCTTCAGGGGTCAGGCTGTATTCGACCCGAGGCGGTATGCCTCCGAAACTTTCGCGTTCGACAAGCCCGTGTTCGCGCAGTGTAGTCATTCTTTCAGATAGAACCTTTGCAGACAGACCTGGATTGGATTGCAAAAACTCCTTGGGGCGGGCAGCACCGGATGCCATCTGAATAAAAAGAGAGGACGTCCAGGTCGAACTCAAAATATGCAGAAGTTTCTCGGTATTCTTTGCATCGGTCTGACTGAGATTAGTTTCCATAGTGAACCTTAGAACTCTGGGGCAGCTTTCCAAAAGCTGCAGACAATTCTTTCGTATCACGTAACGATGAACATGGTGTGAACACGTCTACGCTCGGTAATCGATAGTCCAGTCTGGCCTGGATAATGCGAGTCTAAGTTTCGCTAATGATTCATCTGCTGACGTTAGTACTGTATATGGTGCCGGCTAAGAAGCTTCATTCCTCTTTTCGGGGTTCAAGCCCATTGAAGCGTCCTGAGAACCAGTGTCTTTTCAGGTCGTAGTAGTTTTCCGGCGTGCCGTCGTTGTTTCTGTCCAGGCTGGCGCGATAAACGTCACCGGTGAAAAATCCCCTGTTGAATCGTATGGTGGCGTCGAAAGTGCGGTCGTTGTTGGCGTCAATTTCGATTTTGTTCAAGTTGTGGGTGAAAAACCCATGCCAGGGGCGTAATGTGGCATCGGTTGTGCCGTCACCTTTCAGGTCGACACTGGCGTCGGTGACCGTTCCCAAAAGCCGATTGAACTGGATGGTGTAGGCTTTGGTGCCGTCTTTGTTGGTTACGTCAATCTTGTCGATATTGCCGAATAGCGAGTATGAGACAGTTCCCGTGGAATCGACTGTGCCGTCTTTGTCGCGATCGATTTCGAATGCCTGCGCTTTGCCTGAGAAGAATTTGTTGTCCGTTATCGATATGGATGGCGGGCCGAAGGCTTTCCCCCTTGCTTCATCCATAAGGGTTTCCGCCGCGATCAGGCAGCCGGCCACCTGCGGCTCGACTTCTTTTCGATTGTATTTAGACATAAATCCCTCACGCCGTTATCTACATGCCGTTAAAACGGACTGGTATACGCCTTAGTCGACCTTAGGGCTCAGATGTTGCAGGTTTATTTCAAGGGGATGCGGGAAACACGAAAAGCGGGCGCCATTCATTCGCTTGCGGCAATTTAATGAAACTGGGTCAGGGGCGTTTTCTGGGTAGAATATATAGGAATCTTTCGTTGGCTCTGTTCTTTCCCGTTGCCTTTGAGAAAAACGATAGTGCAATTGAAACGAATATTCTTTCTCTCGCTCTCGCTGCTGATGCTGGTCGCGCTTGGCGGCGCGAAGGTTCGCGCGCAGGGCGCTGCACAAGCTCAACCTCAACCTGCTCAGCAGGCGCAAAATCAAGCGGCGATGATCGTTTTGATTTTTGACACGCATTGCAAAACCGCGTGTGAGTTGGTTCGACCAATCATGCACGAGCTGAAGAGTGAGAATAAGGACTGCTTTACCTTTGTAGAGCTGGACAGCTCTCAGGAAAAACTTGCAGAATCGCAAGCCAAAGCCAAAGAGATCGGTGTTCATCCATTTCTGGCATCTTATGCGCAATTCGTGCCGGTCGTCGGTGTTTTCAATGCAAAGAAAAAGTGCATTCGAGTTATTGACGGTGCGAAGAGCAAAGATGTTTACGCTGCCGCCCTGCAAAAGGCTCTTCAATGCAAGTAGGCGACAAAGAGCGAAGAATACTCGCCGCTTCATTCAAGCGAATTTCAGGTATCGCCGGTGGCATCGTTGCGATTTTGTCTCTAGCGGTGGTTGTCGGCTGGTATTTTGATATCGAGCTGTTCAAGCATCCTTTTGGAACCAGCGTAGCCTATGGTGTCGCTCTCACCTATCTCGTTCTCGGCTCGATTATCTCGCTGGATGCATTCGTCCCCGAGACGAAGCCGATGCGTATCGCCAAGTTGGTGATTGTGGGCTTGCTTACGGCGATGTCCGCCGCCAAGTGCATTCAGGGTGTCATCGGCGCTGACTGGGAGTTTCTCAATGTAGACCTGTCCTTCAACACGGAACGGATGGTGCCCTTGATTTACCCGGGTGTAATGACGCCTGACACATCCATCGTGCAGGCTGTATTGGGCTTGTCTTACATGCTGATGGATGCATGGAAACACGCCAGAGTGCAAGTGTGGCAATGGTTGAGTCTGGTTGTTGTCGCAGTTTGCCTGATTCCTGTTTTCGGCTTCATTCTTGGAGAGGCGAATCTGTGCTCCCTCTGGGGCTGCGTGCGCATGCCGGTTGCCTTTGCGATTACATCTATAGGTCTGGCTTTTGCGATGCTAGCCGAACGTCCTGAGCGCGGATTCGTCAGCGCTTTGATCGAGCCTGATCTGCTCGGCACGGCGATGCGTCAGAGTTTGATTGCCGCAATGATTTTGCTGCCACTGTTTGCTGAAGCCAAGGCTGTCTTCGTTCATTTCGGCGTGTTCGACGAAGGGCTTGCGAAGTCCGGTTTGAGCATTGCATTCATGTTTGTTTTTCTTGGCACCGTCCTTTCGCAATTCGTCTTTGCTTACAGAAGCGAGCAGAACATTCGGCGTTCAACCGAACAAAGATTGCAGGATCTTTCGCACCAATTCTCTCAGAGCCAAGGTTCAGGCGGTATGAGTTTATCCGGCAAAGCCTGGCGCACGGCCAGATGCTCGAAATGCGCCAAAGATTTCGATTGGCATACCAAGGTCTGCCCCTTCGACGAAACCCCGCTGGAAATCCACGATGCATTGATTGGTGAGATTTTGGAAGGGCGGTACAAAGTTCTCGAATTTCTCGGGCGCGGCGGCATGAGCACGGTGTATAAAGTCGAGCACATGATCCTGAGCAAGGTGCTCGCCATCAAATTCCTGCAGTTGCAATTCGTCTCGAAGGGTGAAAGCGTGCTGCGATTTCAGCGAGAAGGAAAAGCGATGGCGCGGCTGCAGCATGCCAATCTTTGCGGCGTCACCGAATGCAGCATCATTGACGGTGTTCCGTATCTGGTCATGGAATTTTTGGAAGGTGAGTCGCTGGATCAAATTTTGGCAGAGGAAAAACGTTTGTCGCCTCGGCGCACAATTGAAATTATGATTCAGGTTACCGATGGTCTGATGCATGCGCACCAGGAGAATATTGTGCATCGAGACATCAAGCCCAGCAATATCATGATGATTCCGCAGGATGATGATCGCCACATGGCGAAGGTCGTCGATTTCGGATTGGTGCGCATTATGGACAACGACGAGCAAAAGCTTTCGCAGACGGGTGAGGCGTTTGGAAGTCCGCTGTATATGAGCCCTGAGCAGTGTTTGGGTGGTGCGATCGATCAGCGCACGGACATTTACGGACTGGGTTGTGTGATGTATGAATGCCTTTCCGGCAGTGTGCCATTTAGAGGCAAGAATTTTATGGAAACATTCAATCTGCATATTAGCGGTGAATTGAAACCGTTCGCGAGAGGCCTGGACATCCCGCAGCCGCTGTCGGAACTGGTGTCGAAGATGCTCAATAAAGAGCCTGACGATCGCCCGTCCAGCATGAAAGAAGTGAAGAGCAGTTTGCTTTCGATTTTGGAAAGTATGAATGTGAAAGCCGGCTAAAACGCTCAATCTGGTTAGAACACCGAAGATTTCTAGAACGTTCTGATATATCGCATCGATAAAGAAACCGGCGCCACCAACCCCATTTGCCTGCGGAAATTGACCGGTGAAGGTTGCGGGATACCATTGATAGGTGGACCGGGCGGACCCGGCAGGAGGGACTGGCTGGGATTGATGTGCTGGTTGAACACGATCGGCACGTCGAAAAGAAAAATATCTCTTCCTTTCACCCACACAAGTCCCGGACCGACAGACATTGCATAGCCTGATTGTCGAAATCCGTCATTGCCTCCGATCAAGTCTCTTGCAGCAAGTCCTTCCAGATTGTAGGTGCAGCGAAATCTCAGACCTTTCAATTTGGGCTTGTCCCAAACACCGGGCGGTCGCCAGTTTATCCCGGCTTGCAGATTGTATGTGTCCGGCACAGAATTAGTAAGAACGTTTGCGAAATTGGGAGTGAGCGGCACGCCCAGGCTTGACACCATAGATGGTGCGCCATTTTGATTGCGTGGATTGATCAAGTAGTTGCCGGAAGTGAAGACTGAAAAATTTGTCAGCCAGCGTGGTTGCAAAAACGTTTTGTAAGCCTGATAGCCGACGAGGACACCCAATCCACCGTCGCCTGGCAGAATAGCCGGCGGATAAGCCGTGCGGTCTTTGAAATTCTTCCCTGTTTCATCCGGCAGCAAGCTTTGATATCGCCAGTTGCCGGTGGGGAATTTGAGTCCGACGCCGAGCGCTACGTTGTGCCTGGGGCTCTTCTTTCCATCAAGAAGCCATGTTTGCGAAAAGATGCTCAGGTCGCCGACGCCGCGCACGCTGGTGCTTTTGTTCGTCCCTTCGTTCGGTCCCTTGGGCGGGTAAAGCATCGAGAAGTCGTTGAAAACAATCGGCAGTGACGCCTGGATGCTCGTGCGCCGGTTGATCGCGTAACCGGCGGTCACATCCATGATGCTCAGTTTTTCGTGCGGATTCCAGAGTCTTGTAAAGTCCTTGTTGACCCGCGAGTCGAAATAGGACTTGTTCGCCTCCGCTACGCGCCAGCCCACTGAAAGTTGATATTTACCGCCATGGCTGCCAATCCCGGGCACCAAACTACGCGACGCCGCTCAACCCTGGGCGATCGCGTGGGGTGCGATCGCCATCTGCGCCAGGACTGCCAGTGCCGCGATTCTTAGCAACCGTTTCAAATGACATTTAGCTCGGCTCATAGCGCAACTGTAACACGTCGAACGCTCGTAAGGAGCCTGAAAGGGATAGCTTTGGCCGAGCTTGACCGAGGAAACGCTAGCCTGATCTAAAATGGCATAGTTGCTCGAAGGAGATACCGAAGTTGATGATGTTTCGGAACCATCTGATCACAACCTTCATTGCTATCTTGCTGCTGCTCACTACGCGGGCAGCAAGAGCCGCAGTAAGCGAAGAAGCCGATATCTGGGTTGGAACATATCGGGCAAAAGACGTTAGTAACAATTCTGCGGTCGTAAAGAAATTCACCCTATCCAAGGGTAAGAATGGCAAGTATTTTGCGAAGATCGAATTGTCTCACTTGCTTAGCGATGAAAGTCGAAAACTAATTACGTTGGTCGGAGAAGGTGAATTTTTCGGTCCTGCCGATGACAAAAATGCGGGAGAGCGATTATTTGTTTTCTTCCGGCAGAAGAATGCAGGCTCATTTCTGGAGATTTATCCCGGACAAAAGTCTTCTCCCAACAATCACAAGGGCTTCTTGTCGCTGCACTATTTGTATTTTGAAAGGTCTCAGTGGAACAGCTACGTCAGGAGCGAACTGATTCGTACCAGTGCTACAGGTCGGCGCTGAGCCTTGCAAATGTATCCGCCACAGATGCGGTGCCGACCTGCCCGGCACGAGCCAAACCGGAAATCCCTCGCGTCAAGGCAACCCCTTCGGGGTGGCTCTTCCAGAGCCAGCCTTGACCCCAGGGTCCCGATTTCCGGTTATTCCGGCATGAGGGCATGTGTGAACGGCATCAATCGCAGAATCACAATCGGGCCTCACACCAAAGTGACACGGCAAGGAACATCTGGGAAGGCGCAGGCTAACGCCGCGATGGAACGCCTTGGAACAATAGTCAACTTTGCGATGAACAAATACGAGATCGATGGCAAGCCGCTCATTCAGAAGAATCCCGTTGATCGCCTTTCTCAGATCCGAGCGTGGCATTACATTCCACCCAGGCAAAACGTAGTTCCTGAGCACAAGCTGCCTTGCTTTTTTAAAGCAGTGACTTCCATCAGGGACAATAAGGTGAGAGATTATCTTCTCTTGCTCTTGTTCACTGGGCTAAGAAGAATGGAAGCAGCGACTTTGAAATGGGAAGATGTCGATCTGGATGGAAAAGTCCTGACGATTCACTCTGATATAGCAAAAAATCATCACGAGCATCGACTACCGTTGACAGATTCTCTGTGCAAATTATTCGCGAACAGAAAGAACGAAACACGTGACTCTGAGTACGTTTTTCCAGGGCAAGGCAACCGCGGTCATCTGGTGGAATCCGATCATGTCATTGAGGGAATAGCAAAGAAATGCGGTTGGAAGTTCACCGCCCACGACTTGAGAAGAACTTTTTTGACAAATGCCGAAATGCTTGAGGTGCCGCACTATGCCCTCAAGAAACTGGCAAACCACGTTTCGCGGCGGGACGTAACCAGCAGTTACATCGTCGTGAACGTTGAGCGATTGCGAGTTTATATGGACAGAATTTCCGCACACTTCCTCAGGTTGATGGAAGCCGACATGAGCGATCTGTTTTAGACGCTTGAATCAAGTGCCTTCACATTCCTGAAATTTCAACGAGTCCTTCTCCCGCATTCAAGAGTTCAAGCGCCATTGGAAAGACTTGCTGCAAAATTGTTCGCAGATACTGATTTGAAGTGTTGCCGCACGTCAGCCAAAGTATCTGCGGAGGCGATCCCTTCTGATGGTAGAGTTCGACAAAATCGATGTCTTTTGTCATTATGACAGCGCCGGCTTTTCTAGCGGCGTCAAAAATTGCTGTATCAGCCGAAGTGCGAAGTCCCAAATCGCGCAATGCATGTACTTCAATATTAAACGTTGCTTGCATCCACGGCGCCAATGCAGGCGCAAGCTGCGCATCAAGCCAAATTATCATGCAGCTATTACTGGATGATCCAATTTCTGGGAGGCATATTTCAGAGCAGCCTTAAGATCTTCCATTTCAAGATCCGGCATCTCATCCAAAATTTCTTGAGCACTCAGACCATTCGCAAACAAATCAAGAATGTCTGTGACCCTAATTCTCATGCCACGAATGCAGGGGCGTCCTCCGCAGACTTCTGAATTGATCGTAATGCGTTTTTCAGTCTCAGACATTTCTCTTTCCTTCCGGCTCACGGAGACCATTATAGTATACACCAAGACGCCTAAATGTCCGCCAGGCAGCAGTTCCAGCCCTGCCACCGTTAGTTTCTGCCCGCTGCCGTCAACCCATCGTCTGAAACTCGAAAGAGTAAAATACTCAGATGACCGAACAATGTTATCCGGTTGTACAACTTTCGGAAAACCAAGCGTAGTACCGTATATGGTGAGTAAGTTTCAGCAGACATTTTGTACCGCGGCCTACACTTGATATACATGCTTGATTGCGCTCAAGTTTTTGTGTCCACGAATTTACTCTAAGCTGCGCTGACCATCCGGGTTTTTGGTTAGCTGCAAAAATCGACTCAATAATTTTCCGATTGAGATCGATTTTGCCGGGATTCATAATTACAGCCAGTTTTCGTATGATGGATTGTGGCGGAACACGAAGATAGTTGAGACAACTTCGGTTCCGTGACGAGCACAAAGCAATTTGTTTGGTGCGGGAAGGCACTTAGTGAAGAGCGAGAAATTCGAATCGGATAAAAGTGCTTCTACATCTCGTGCGTGGACGGCGAAGTTTGCATTCAGAAGCTCCAGGTAAAACGGTACGACAAATTCGTCTATCTTTGAATTCAGCGGGGATAGCAATCTCAAGTACCTCAGTACTACCGCTCTTGCTTCAAAATCATGCTCTTTCCGCGGTTCTTCGCGGTGGCAAGGACTTCGCGAGTAGCCGCGAACCATTTATTGAGATTCATACCGGGCTGCAATTCGGAGATGCCACCACTAACAGTGGCATTGATTGGACCGGACGGTGTGGCGAATTGTCGTCTCTCGAATTCTTCTTTCAGCAAGTTAGAGATTTGAACCAGTTCGTATTCCGTCAATGAATCTACTAAAATTGCAAACTTGTCACCGCCGATTCTGCCTGTAATTCCGTAGCTGCGTATGGTTTCTTTGATCACGTTGGAGAGTTCGCTGACGACTTTCTCGCCCATGCCATAGCCGTAATTTTCGTTGATGGCACCGAAGTCATCGATGTCCAGCATTAGCATATACAACACACCGGCGCGTTCGTTTTCCGTCATGCGTTTTGCCGTGTTCATAAACTCCGCGTGCGTGAGTGCGCCCGTCAATCCGTCTCTTCCGATCATGTCCTTGAGCGTTTCGTAGCGCTCCAGCTTGCCGGCGATGGTCGCCACGAGGAGCTGAGGTGGCGCTGGTTTGATCAGATAATCGTCGCCGTGTTTGGCGCCTTCCACGTGAAACTGCAGTTGATTTTCCGTGGTCAAAAATATAATCGGAGTGGTGTTGTATTTCTCTTGTTGGCGAACATACTTCGCCAGTTCAAATCCAGTCATCACGCCGAGGTTGACGTCCAAGATAAGGATGTCCGGCTGAGATTCGGCAAGCGCATCTTCGAATTGCGTAGGATCGGTAATCGCGTGCGGTTGAAACCCGGCGTCCTGTAAGAATGAAAAAAGTCCGGATGCTTGTATCGGATCATCCTCTACGATGAGCACGCGGTGACTTTTCGGCTTGCTCTTCTCGAGCAAGGTTTTAAGCCGTTTTGCGACCAACGCCGGATCGTCGGTGGAGTTGAAAACACCATCGCCGCCGCCTCTGATTGCTTGCACTTTGTCTTTGAATGTTCCGCCTGCGCTGATGAGAATAATCGGCACCGTCGCCATACTCGAGCGCTGCGCGCGAATGTTTCTTGCCAGTTCGTACGCCGGTTGCGGAGGATCTGGGCAGACGATAACGAAAGCATCGTATTTGATCTTGAGTAAGTTCTGCGGCGTTACGTCGCGTCCTTCCATCTCATCGACAAGGAAGTCCGCTTTCTCGAGTGCGCCGAATAGCGGCGGCGCGTAAGACACCTTGTCTTTGCGGCTCAGCCCGACAACCAGCACGCGCGATTGCATAGGCTGTATGTTCGGCTTGGGAAATTCTTCGGTCGGTTGCTCGCCCATGTTGGTGAGCATCCTGGCATTGTCTATCGTTGCCGACAGTTTGAGAACAAGCATCTTGAGCCTGTTGATCTCTTCCGAATATCCCGGTGTGGCCTTCTTCTTCGTCAGCGACAGCGATACTTCTTCGGCATCGAGAGCGTGTTGGCAAAAGTCTTTCAGCCTGAACAAACCACCGGCGCCCGCCATCTGGTGGAAGTGCTTGATCAGTGTATTGACTTGATCGATGGATGGATTGGCGAAATTCAGAGTGTTGATTATTTGCGTCGCTTCGCTGAGACGCTCCTGAGTAAGCTCGATGAACTTGGACCTCTTTCCGTCCACCATCGTTTGCTGCTGACTCTGCATTCTGACTTTCCTCGGGTCTTGTGGCATTGCGCGTTTTCATCGCGCCAGGCCTATGATGATTTTTGTGCGGTTGCTTCGCTCGTGAGTTTGTTGACGACCGAGAGAAGCTCATCGATCTCGAAGGGCTTGGACAGGAAATAATCAGCGCCCAACTCCATCGCCGCTTCTTCATTCTTCTTCGCGCCGGTCAGAAAGAGCACCTTGGCAGTCCCTTTCTCTTCTTTGTAAACTTTGAGAATGTCGAGGCCGTTCATGTCGGGCAGCATGGAATCAAGCAAAACCAGGTCATACTGATTGGTTTTAAGCATCTGGCAGGCTTCCGTGCCGGTTCCGATGCGGTCGGCGTTATGCCCGGTGAATATCAAACAATCTGCGATGGTTTCCGCAAGGAATTCATCATCCTCGACGACCAGAATCTTACTCATTAATCAACGCCATATTAAATAGGGTACTTAGTCTCAATACCCGGTGCCTGAGGAGATAAAACAAGGCACTGCTGGCGCTTTCGCCATCCCGCGGGTGGACCGGTCCTGATTTATGAGACGGTCGGCCCGGGGTTGGGCTACTTCACTTCTTTGCCATTTTCATACACGGTCTTCTTGGAATGATCTTCCAAAAACCTGACCAGCGGCTGGATGGCGGCGGGTGCGTGTTGGTACGACCAGTTGAAAGTTCGCTTCTGTTGCGCCTTTTCAATTTCAATCAAATAAAAGGGACCGCCATCGGTCGTCTCATATTCGCTGTCTTTGGTCGAAAGAATCTTTGTGGAGTTAATCAGGCTGCTCAATTTTGCAGCGTCGTCCGTTTTCATAGACCGTGTGTCCAGCGTGCATTCCCAGCGCTCGAAGTGGCGAGGGTTGACGCCCGAGCCGTGGGCATACTTGACCTTTACCGGCTGCTCATCAGCAGCTCCGGCGCCCAGTGGCAAAAAACTTAGCAAAGCTCCAAGCAGTATCGCCGCCCCCACCAACCATTGCAGGCTGTGTGCTCCTTCAGCTTTCCCGTCTGTTTTTGCCATAAATCGAACTTCCCTTGCGGCGTTACACGAACAACTACGGCACTCCGGCGGCAATTAGGTGATTTCCATTCATTTATTTTCCACGTCCTGCCCGGAAGTCATTCAGGGTGAACCCCAGTGTGCATAGCTTTGCCAGGACGTATTCTCTTGGTATCGGACCGGAGAAACTGCATGTCTCAAGACAATGTCGATACTATTTGCCCAGCAAATCCTGCTCAGCTTGCCGTCCAGGTTGCTGACCTCGTGAAGACCTATCCGGGCAGCGACGTCGCCGCGCTCTCGGGCATTTCGCTTTCTGTTGAACAGGGCGAGATATTCGGATTGATCGGCCCGAACGGCGCCGGCAAAACAACTCTAATCGGATGCCTGTTGGGGCTTTTACGACCGGATTCGGGTGCGGTGAAAATCTTCGGCAAGCCCGCCGACTGTCTTGCCGTGCGCCAGGTCACAGGCTATGTCCCGGAGCGATCGGACTTCGAATATTGGATGACGGCACGGCAGTTTTTGCAGTATCACCATGGATTGGCGAAGCGCGACCGAAAAGACAGAGAGCGTGAAGTGACGGAAGCATTGGAGGCGGTTGAGCTGGCGAAGTCCGTTTGGAATCGTCGGTTGAAAACATACTCGCGCGGAATGCTCCAGCGTTTGAATATCGCACAGATGCTGATTGGAAAACCGCGTCTTGCGCTTTTGGACGAACCCACATTGGGACTCGATCCGACCGGTGTCACGCTGGTTCGCAACCTCGTGAAGAAGATGCAGGATGAAGGTATGACTGCCATCGTCAATTCTCACCAGCTCGATGAAGTCGAACGTGTCTGCGATCGCGTCGCCTTTATAAAACAAGGAAAGATCGCCTCCGTCGAGAATTTGCACTCCGGCGCGGTTAGTGATTACCACTTGCTTATTCGCTGGCCCGAAAGTCAGCTCAACGGCAGTTTGAATTCGGTGGTGGCACAAGCGGCGAAGGATGCTTCGGCAGGCGTCGATGAATGCCACCACGAGTGGGGGCGCTTTGCTGTAAAAAACAACAAGATGGCAACGCAGCTTATTCGTAATTTAGTACAACAGGGGCTTCCCATCGAGGAAGTCGTGCCAGAACGTGCGAAGCTGGAAGAACTTTTCTCCGCTTCGCAGCGAGAAGGAGAAGGACAATGAACAGCACGATCATTCGATTTACCGCAATGTCGGCATGTCTCGATCCGATGAAACTTCTCTATGTCATCCTTTTGGGATTCGTCATGCCCATCGGAATGAAGGTCGCCTCCATGCTGCATGGCGCCTCGGATTCGCAGACTTTCGAAATGCTCACCGGCAAGGTCGGTGTTGCTTTTGTTCTTATGGTTCTCTGCCTTGGTCTTGCCGGTAACACCGCAACACAATCGGGGCGCGGCGGCGAATATTTGCCGCTGATTTTCACCAGGCCGATCACTCGTTGTGAGTATGTGCTCAGCAAGTGGATAACTATTACGCTTATCGGAGGCGGTTTTGCGGCTTTGCAAAATCTTGTGGTGGCAGGAATTGGCATGCATTTTGGTGAAACGATTACTGCTCAAGCGATACTCAGCATGGTGCTCGAGAGATTTATGGATGCTGCTCTTATTTCAGCCGCAATGATATTGACGATGCTGAACAGAAATCCGGCATTCCAAATTGTCGCTGTTCTTTCCTTCTACATCTGGCTCGCCGGGCAGACAATACCGCCCGTAAGCGTGGCTACAGGCGGAAAGGCACTGGAAGATCTTTCGATTGAGACGACAAAATTCATGCTCAATTTGTCGCAGTACATTGCTGACTTTATTTTGCCGACAGTAAACGTGTATGACCTGATCAGCAATCCTGTCACCGCCGCCGGTGCTCTAATTGCATACTTGTCGGCACTTGCCGTCTATCTTTTGTTCGCCGTCGGCGTCACCAACAAGCGAGAATTTTTCTACGGGACGAATTAGTTTGTGCGCGGTCGAAAACTATCAGGGGAAATTTCAATGACAAGCTCGAAGGAAGTTTCAATGACATGTTCCAGTGAAAGCTCAAGCGCAGACAAGTCGGTTTCATATATGCCTAAATGGCTGGTTGCGGCTGCGGCTTTGCTGGTCGTTTTGAGAATTGGCGATGTTGTGCTGAGTAAAATGCACGCCGGTGAACCTGCAAAAACCAAGGCAATTTCCTGGTCGCAAGTACCAAGTCGCAGCGAGTTGGTCGCCGAGGCAAAGAGGTTGGCTGCGAGTCCAGCGAAGCCGGTGATGGAACTCAGCCCGGAGAGCCAGAAGCATTTGCAGGTCTTGCTGGCCGATGCGAAGGCGCAAAACAAGCTTTTGCTTCTGGAATTCTACGCAGATTGGTCGGACCCATGCAAAAAGATGGAATCCACTTCGCTCAGCAATACGCAAGTTGCTGCGCTCGTGGCAAAGAGTTTCATGCCGGTGCGAATCAACGATACGCAGAAGCAATTCGGCGTCAATGCAAAATTCGTAGCGGACTTGCAAAAGCGCTATCGCGTGTTCGCGTTTCCGACTCTGATTATTGTCGGTGACGATGAGAGCCCCGTCGCGAGCATGATCGGCAACTGTTCGTCGCTGACGACTTACCGTTTTCTAAGTCGCGCTCTTTCTACTGCAGTTATTTCTTCTGCTCCGCAGCAGGTCCACCCGGCTCCTTCTCTTTAGCCTCAAGCTGCTGAAGAGCTGTTTGGCATTTTTGAATAAATGACTTGTTCTTCTCGATGTCTTTGCCGTGATAGTCTTTGAGCTTCGGCAATGCTGCTTCCAGTGTTTTTCTTGCCTCTGCTAATTGGCCCGATTCCAATTGGCACGTGCCGAGGAAATACTCGCAGACGGCGGCGTTGTATGTTTCCTTTGCGCGTGTAAACGCTTCAATGCCCTTCTCGAAAAAGTATCGCGAATGCTTCATTTGCCCGTCGTGCAGTTTCAACGTGATACCAACAATTCTGAGATTATCTCCAAGTTGGTGATCGCTTGCCGAATAGGCCTGCTTCAAAAATGAGTATGCTTCGTCATATTTGCCCTGGCGAGCCAATGCTCGCGCCAGAGGCCATGCGGTCATTCGCCGGAATCTGTTCGAGCCTGGATTGGCATCAATTGTGCCCTTCAGCAAGTCTGCCGCTTGCGCGAATTTATGTTGTTTGAAATCCTGCATCGCGATTTTGACCGAGCTGAGCGCGATGCGCGTTTCATCATCGGGGAGAATAAACCACTCGAATATCTGAGGGATTTCATAACGCAAGAACAAGCTCGAAATGAATTCCGGATTGTCTCGCACCGCGTCGCGAAGACTGAAAAAGAAAGTAATCGGAATAGTGGCGAGGCAGATGAGGAGCGCGAGTTTCCAGAATCTTCTTTTCTGCTTGACGCGGACGAATTGACCCATCTTAAAATTCATCAATTCTTTGCGCAGCGCCGCCATCGATTGATAGCGGTCTGCCGGAAATTTCTCGAGGGCGCAGAAGACAATGCGTTTTATCGCGTTGGGAATTTGCAAATCCGTCGCAAACGGCTTTGGAGTCTCCTTTGTATGTTTTATGACCGTGTCGCCGAAATTTTTTCCTTTGAATGGCGGCTCTCCGCACAGCGCTTCATACATTACGCAACCCAATGCGTAAATGTCCGAGCGCCTGTCGGTCGGTGATGCCAGGCATTGCTCAGGGCTCATATAGAGCGGACTTCCGAAGACCTCACCGGTTTTCGTCAGCTTCAAATCTTCGGCATTCGGTCCCTGCAGTTTGGCAATGCCGAAGTCGACGACTTTGGCAACCGGCTTCTGACCGACTTCAGCCGATACGAGAATATTGCTCGGTTTTAGATCTCTGTGAATGATGCCCTTATCGTGCGCGTGCTGAAGCGCGTCGGCAACCTGGATCATGATGTCGGCAACGAATTGCGGTTCGAGCGCACCTTTTCTGGCTATGAGTGAACCGAGCGGCTCGCCCTCAATGAGGTCCATGACGAGATATGGACCGTGCGTCTTGCACACGTTGAAGTCGTAAATACGGACGATATTCGGGTGATCCAACTGGCTGGTCGCCTGCGCCTCTTGATGAAAGCGCTTCCAACTGTCCTCGGTAATTTCTCTGTCTTGATTCAGTAACTTAATGGCGACAGTCCGCTTCATAAGGGCGTCGAAAGCCTGAAAAACGGAACCCATCCCGCCTTCGCCGAGTTTTTCCTCGATGCGGTATTTGTCCGAGACCACTTCTCCGCGCAGGTCCGTCTCGGTGCGCTGGACTCTTGGAGAGCGTTTCGGCTTGGCTGTCTCCGGTCCGCGCCCGGTCAGCATGTATGTCTCCAAACCGCCGTCCGTATTTTCTGTTTTGTCGACGACAACCTCCGGCGGTTGTTCGCCGGTCGCGACATCAACGCCCTTCTTTTCAGGATTGTCTTTACTCTGCTCTGCCAACCCGCGCCCACCCGGTTTGCGCACCAGCGCTCCACTATTTTATCAGTTTCGTAAGCAGCCTCCCGCGTGACGAAGCAAGTCGCTCCTGCATCACGGGCGCCCGCTTCACCGCGCCTTTGTAACAAGTTAGTTGCGCTTGGTTGTGAGGTTATAGACAACCCATATACTAAGTTAATCATGTTGCCCAAGCCATTAACTGTCGGCATTATCGGAGGCATTGGACCGGAAGCGGCCAATCGCTTGAGTCAGCTCATCGTCGAGCTGGCTGATGCTCACAGCGATAGAGAGCACATACCGGTCATCTGCTTCAACAATCCGAATATCCCCAGCCGCGTGGAGTCCATTAGCGGAAAGGGGGAAAATTGCCTGCCCGCTCTTGTGGAAACCGCGCGAAGTCTTGTTCGCGCGGGCGCGAATTTTTTGATTATGCCTTGCAATTGCGCGCACTTTTATTTGCGCGCGCTGCGCGATGAAATCTCCGTGCCGGTTCTGGATATGATCGCCGAAACCGCCGATCATGTGGTCGAAAACTTTCCCGGCGCGAAGAGTGTCGGTTTGCTTGCATCATCTCCCACGCTCGACACGGGTCTTTACGGCCGACCTTTATCCGAATGGGGTGTCGAAACACTGCGACCGACTGCCTTAGAGCAAGAGCTGGTCATGAAGGCTATTTACGGACCTGAAGGAATTAAGGCGGGGCGTAAGGATGTTGCTGCTGAAGATTTGATTGCTGTGGGAGATTCGCTGGTGAAAAGGGGGGCTGACGTTGTTATCGCCGCCTGCACTGAAATTTCGCTAGTGTTGGACGCGGACAGTTTGCCAGTGCCTGTTGTCGATCCGATGCGGGTGATTGCGAAGTCGGCAATCAGTTGCGCTCGTCATGGTCTAGGTCGCTCGAACTCAAGTCGTTTTGTCCAGTCGCTCAAACGATCGACTGCGGCTGGCGTTTAAATTAAAAAGGATCGCGCGTTGGCCAACATATTGCTCACACTCGCAGAGGAAGTGGCTGAGACCACGGATAGCCACTTTGCCGTGCGATTTCCTGTCGACGAGAATGACTGTTTTGATTTTGCCGCGGGGCTTAAAGCGCTGGGACACAAAGTTTATTTCGTGAATTGGCAGGATCTGGAGTTTGAAACTGCTGAGCGTGGCGCACATTTTACGCGCCTGTTCGACTATGGTGCATCGAGGTTTGTAAAACCGCTTGAACTGTCGGAGTTCGCGCTTGTATTCGTGTACAAGATGGAAGGTTTTTACTTCGATCTGCCTCGTTTTTTTCAAATGATTGAGGTTTTTGAAAAACACGTGCAAATTGTCGTCAATGATCCTGCAACCATTCGGCACAACATTGACAAGAGTTATTTGTTTCAACTGAGTGAGAAAAACGTCCGGGTCGGCTCTCCATTCACCATTGAAGACGCGCTCGAGAAGCGCTTGAGCAAGGATTTGCCTTGTGTAGTCAAACCATTGTTCGGCGAGCGCGGTCGGAATGTTTTTCTTGCCCAATCACCGAAAGATCTAAAGCAAATCGAAGGCGATGAAAAAAAGTACATCGCTCAAGAATTCATGCCCGAAATCAGAGATGGCGAAAAGAGTCTCGCTTTTCTTGGATTCGACTTTCAGCATGCGGTTGTGAAAAAGCCGAATCGAGAAAACACGGACGAATTCCGCTGCAATGAATCGCTCGGAGGAACCGTGGCAATCTACGACCCGAGCGAAGAAGAGCTTCAATACTGCGTCGATTTGCTGAAGACCTATGAATCATTCGGCTGTCCGATTCACTTCAGCCGTATTGACTTTGTCACCACCGGCAGTGGTCCTCGGCTGGTCGAGGCGGAGCTTTTGAATCCATCGATTTACGCAAACTATTCGAAAAAAGGACCGCAATTCGGCAAGGCAATTGCAAAATATTTTGATGAACTCATAAATAAAAATGGGAATACTGCTGGGGCATGCAAGAGCGCCGCAGACGTGCGCTGACAGTGCCTGTCGAGATTTTGAAAGCGTTCTGCAAGAATGCCGCGGGTGAGCGGTCGGCTCCGGTTTGGGTATGCTTAATATATAGTTCCAAGAAATGCAAAGGTAACCTGATGGAGTCTGAGCAAGATGACTAGAGTTTTGTTGGTCGAAGATGATGCGTATCTCTGCAATGGGCTTCAGATGGCGCTGAAGCGAAAAGGATACAACGTCGATGCGGTGAGCACTGGGACAGAGGCGCAGGCGATTTTGTCAACGCAAAGCTTTGATGTTTTGCTGCTGGATCTTGGGTTGCCCGGTTTGGATGGAACGGAAATTATTGCCGATCTGCGCAAGAAGGGCTCGGAGACTCCGGTGATTGTAATCACGGCGAGAGATGCGCTGGAAGACAAAATCAACGGATTGGATCTTGGCGCCAATGATTATCTGGTCAAGCCGTTTCACTTTCTCGAATTGGAAGCGCGAATCAGAGCCGTCCTGCGCAAGACTAATTGGGGCAATCAGGTCGAGATAGAATTCGGTTCGCTGAAATTGAACACCAACAACGGAGTTTTAACGGTCGGCGACCGCGAACTTGATCTCACTCCCAAAGAAGCGGTTGTTTTAAAGACTCTTATGTCCAGAGCCGGGCGCGTGGTCAGCAAAAGACAAATCATGGATCAAGTACCAGACTGGGGTGACGAGAGCAGCGAGAATGCCGTCGAAATCGTCGTGCATCGCGTCAGGAAGAAATTGGAGAATGCCAGCGTCGTCATCAATACGGTGCGCGGCTTCGGATACACAATCGAGCAAATCAATCGATGAAAAGAATATCGATACGCAGGCAACTCCTCGTATTGTTTGTTCCCTTCGTATTCGGTCTTTGGATAGCGAGTGCCGCTCTCAGTTTTTGGCTAGTCGATCAAATCTCGGGCGACGCATTCGATAAGGATTTGATCAATTCCGCCGACAGCGTCATCGGGCGTCTTCGCGTCAAAGACGGCAAAGTCGTAGCCGATCTGCCGCCGGCTGCTCAAGCCATTTTGAAGCACGATGAATCCGACAAGCTCTATTACCGAGTTGTCGGCATTGACGGGCGGCATATTTCCGGCGATGCGGTTGTGCCGAGCCCCATGAGCGATCTTGAAGTGGATGTGCCGAAATTGGTTTCCGGCAGAATCAACGGCAAAGAAGTGCGCATAGCCGAAATAAAAGTGCCGGTGGACGAAGGCGGGCAGGTAATAGTCCAATTGGCGGAGACTACCAACGTCAGGCATTTGTTTCAGAACAAGCTTCTTTTGAGCATCGCATTGCCGCAATTGCTTGTGATTGTTCTGGCCATGGCTGCCGTTTTTTACGGCATCAATCGCATCCTTACCCCTCTGCGCCTTTTGCAGCAGCAGCTCACCAACCGCTCACAAGCGGACTTCAGCCCGCTTTCCGACAGTCAAACACCGGAGGAAGTTTTTCCACTTGTCAGTGCGATCAACAAACTTTTTCAGAAGACCGAAGAGAAAATCAAAGCTCACCAGCGGTTTATCGCCAATGCCGCACATCAATTGAGAACACCACTGGCAGGATTGAAGACTTATACGAGCATTGGTCCTGAAATGACGGAAGTGAGCGAGCTGCGCGGCGTCGTGACCGAACTGGACAGAGGGGTGGACAGAGCCACACGCATAGTGTCGCAATTGCTTGCCCTGGCGCGAACCGACGGGCGCGCCGACTCCAGCACCACCCACGTCATCGATTTGAATTTCCTTGTCTCCGATGTCGTCAACGACCTCGTACAGCAGGCGGTGTTGCGCAACGTCAATCTCACTTTCGAAGCCGCGCCCGTTGCGGCGAATGTTCTGGGCGAGGAAGCCAGCCTTACGCACCTGGCAGTCAACCTGGTCGAAAACGCCATTTTCTACACCCCGCCGCAGGGAAGGGTGAGTGTGCGGCTGGTGAACAACGGCAAGGTGCGCTTGATAGTAAGCGACACGGGCCCGGGCATATCGCCTGAAGAACGAGACAACATCTTCGAGCGCTTTTACCGAGTCGTCGGCACCAACGGCGACGGCAGCGGGCTCGGGCTTTCCATCGTCAAGGAAGTGGCGAACGCGCATGATGCCATCGTCACTGTGGACACCGGACCGGGTGGCCGCGGTGCGAGCTTCGTGGTCGAGTT
>Ga0268299_1001962_pt1 | contig 28652 bp, 30 predicted proteins | sample NOBtaG_FD_193484 | JGI IMG/M metagenome (GOLD analysis project Ga0268299, IMG submission 193484) | Activated sludge microbial communities from bioreactor in Nijmegen, Gelderland, Netherland - NOB reactor | ecosystem: Engineered > Bioreactor > Aerobic > Activated sludge | place: Netherlands...
CTTGCACAACGTGGTCTCACGCATGGCAAAAGATCAAATTTGGCTGAAAATGCGTGTGTCGATCTCTCAGTGTCCTACGCGTTCATTCGTTCGAAACGTCGATTGTTAATTTTGAGATAGGTTCTAGCCTCTCGATGAAGAGCAGGCTATTCTTCACACGGAGCGAAACGCCCTACGGAGGAGGGAATGGGACTGTACTCGACCTACATCTTTCCAAGGCTCATGGATTGGCTGATGCGGGGCAAGGAGTTCCAGCGCCTTCGGACTTCGCTCCTCACCGTCGCAAGAGGGGACGTGCTGGAGATCGGATTCGGCTCAGGGCTCAATCTGGCTCATTATCCACCCTCCGTTCGACGCCTCACCGCCGCGGATCCCGCCCGTTTTCTTCCCCGCACCGTGGCTCGACGAACAACCGCGGTCTCCTTCCCGGTCGAGATTCATCACCATGCCGCGGAAGCATTGCCCTTTGCCGATCATCGGTTCGACTGGGTGGTGAGCACGTGGACATTGTGCAGCGTCGCGGATCCGCGGCAGGCCTTGGCAGAAATACGGAGGGTGCTCAAGCCGGAGGGACGATTCCTCTTTCTGGAACACGGGCGTTGCCAAGACGAGCGTGTGGCGGCCTGGCAAGACCGGCTCAACCCGATCCAGAACGTCCTCGGCTGCGGCTGTCATCTGAACCGACGGATCGACCGGCTTATCGAGCAGGGCCGCTTCCGATTCCTCCAATTGGACAGATTCAATATGACCGGAGCGCCGAGAATCGTCGGCGCGATGTACCAGGGCTGGGCAGAGCCCGACCCGGCGAACTAGCAGGCTGTTGACAAAGTCGCCAGGGGCGTTCCCTGCCTTCGCCGAAGCGCTTCGCGCAGGCAGGTCGCGTCGCTCAGAGGCTCAGAGGGGACTGGCTCTGGCGCGGCCAGTGCCTGTCCCAGTATCCGACAACGGGGACAGCCGCCGAATGGGAAGGGCGACAGTCCCCGCGCTGCGGCCTTGCCCGCGGAGCAGCGGGCGTCTTGGCGCGCCGGGGCTGGGTGGGTGAGAACAGCGGCCTTTCTGAACAGCCTGCGGGGCGTGCGCATGGCATCCATGGTCTCAGACACGACGCCATTTCCAAGGTCATCACAGGGTTTGTCAACACACTGCTAGGTCAGGGTGAGGAGGACCCCGCCCCGTTGAGGAGGGAGGAGAGATCCTCGATCGAACGAAATGACCTCGAAAATGCCGGCGGTGATTTCGTGCTCGACCTGGCGCTGTGAAGGAGATGGTGGATGCCGAACTGCCTGGCCGCCACCAAGCAGCGCTCGTCGTCGTCAATGAAGAGCGCTCTAGTCGGATCGAACTTGACCAATGCCAGGCAGGCCGGCCAGTATTGTGGACGCATTTTTAGATAGCCGACTTCGAAGGCATCGACGATTCGGTCTACCTGGTGCTCGAGGCCGGTCTTCGCCGCTTTGATTGCAACACCAGCCGGATGGGCGTTCGTGAGAACGGTCACCCGTTTCCTTCGACGCCTTACTGAGGACAGGAATGCCGCCGCGCCGGGCAGGAACCCGATCATGTGGTCCAGTTCACGGTGCATGGCCACCACGTCAATGCCCACCCGCGCCGTCCAGTAATGAAGATCGGTCCAGGCCAGCTCTTCTTCGACCGAGCGATACATCGCCATCAAGCGAGTCCGTGATTCGCCGAACGAGAGCTTCTCACGTAACGCGTACCGGCGGGGTAATTCTTCTTCGAAAAAGAAATTGTCGAAGTGCCGATCCAGCAGGGTCCCGTCCATGTCAACCAGGACGTCATCGATCTGGGACCAGTCGACCACCGGAGATACTTCGGGTTCTGGGGGCGAACTCATCCAAGGGAGTATAGCCGAGGCCGGGGCGAAAACGACACCAAGACTCGTGACACTTGCGGCAACGGGCTGTTGTCTTTGAGAAAATTCTTATGTTAGGGTCCGAACGTCCTCCATACGTCTGAATCTCAATGTCTTCGCAAGCCTCCCTCAGCTTTCTACAGTCGCCGATGCCGTTGGTTGCAATCATCGGGCGACCGAATGTCGGCAAATCGACGCTGTTCAACCGCATCCTCGGGAGCCGAACCGCCATCGTGGACGATGTCCCGGGAGTGACGAGGGATCGGAACTACGCCGATACCAACTATCGAAATCGTCCTTTTCGGCTGATCGACACCGGCGGACTTGAGCCCACGGCCTCGGAGGGGATGCTCGCCCTCATCAAACGACAATCCGAACTGGCGATCGCCGAAGCCGACGTGCTGATCCTTCTCATGGACGGGCGAGCCGGCCTGATGCCCCAGGATCAAGAGGTCGTCCGGCTCCTTCGCGGCACCACCAAGCCGTTGTTCGTGGCCATCAACAAGATCGACACTCCGAAGGTCGAAGCCTTGGTCGCGGATTTTTACAAGCTCGGGGTCGAGTCGTTGTTCCCAATCTCGGCCGAGCATGGAATCGGCGTGGCGGATTTGCTGGATGCTCTTTACCCGCTGCTGTCCGATCAGCAGGATCCTGACGAACAGAGCACGGTTCCGCGCGTGGCGGTCGTGGGAAGACCGAATGTCGGCAAGTCCACGCTTGTCAACGCAGTATTGGGAGAGGAACGGGTCGTGGTGAGCGACGTTCCTGGCACGACACGGGATGCCATCGATTCGCTCGCAACATATGAGGGACGACGATACCTATTTACGGATACCGCGGGTATCCGACGCCGTGGAAAGGTCGATCGCGGAATCGAAGGATACAGCGTGGCCCGTTCATTGCGGGCCATCGGCCGATCCGATGTGGCAGTCCTGCTGCTCGACGGCGAAGAAGGCGTCACCGAACAGGATACGAAGATCGCCGGCCTCATTATCAGGCAGGGCCGCGCCTGTTTGCTGTTGGTGAACAAGTGGGACCTGCGCAAAGGAGACTCGGAGGCCAGGCCCCGGTTCGAGCGCGATCTCAAACGGCGGTTTCCCTTCCTCACATGGGCGCCGATCCTCTTCGGCGCTGCCGTAAAACCGGATTCATTGCGACGCCTGTTTCCAGCCATCGATGACGTGTATGCCTCATTCACCCGGCGGATACCCACCGGCGAGCTCAATCAATTCCTCCAGACGATTCTCGCCACTCACCCCCTGCCGGTCCGCAAGGGAAAACCGACGAAGATCACCAAATCGGCCTTCATGACACAGGTCGCGACGAGACCTCCCGTCTTTGCCTTGTTCGTGGGGCATCCCGAAAACATCACGCCCGCATACCAACGCTACCTGGAACACCGGCTTCGGGAGGAATACGGCTTTGCTGGCACCCCCATTCGGCTCCTTGTCCGGAAGAAATAGCGGACAGTTCCGTCCACCGGATGACTGAGTTTGTGCGCGAGGTCGATCAGGCATCTCATCCCTTTCGAATTGCCTAGAATTCCGTACCGCTGCCTCGCCCCAAAAACAGGTTTGAGTCTTGCAATTCGCCGATGCCGTTCTCTAATCGAGGCCGTTACGATGCCAGAGACCATACCGCAGTCTTCACGGTCTGCCTTCGGCGAAACCAGCCATCCGGTTCCTCACCCCTCATCGGTTCTCGCGCCAGCCCAACCCCATCAGTTTGGTTCACACGATGCAGGGGTCATCCTGCTGTCCGCCCCGACCCGCATCCTGCACATGAACGGACGCGCTCGCGTATTGATGGCCTCGTTTGGCGATGCGCATGGGCTATGGCCGAATTTGGCGCCTGAATCCATGCCCACCATTCTCGTCGAATTCTGCCAAGAGATCATGGGAGAATTGGAACGGCGCGCCCAAGGAGGCGAGTGGGAACAGTTCGAGATGCACCGCGTCTGTTACATGACCACCCCGCCCCTTTTGCTCAGGGGATTCGGTATTCCCGTCTCGGCTGATCGTGTGCCTCGTATGATCCTCTTGCTGCAACCCCATTCTCCTCTCGGCTGAACACCGCATCGCGCGCCCGACTGTCCGACGGGTCTTTCGTCTTGACTCCTCGGAATCGGCATGGTTTATTCGACCAGGCTGCGATTGACGCGAGTCCCTCGGACCGATCGGCGATCACCCAAGAAATTGTATGATCCTTCCCTCGATACGGGCCGCTTGTTTTCGGTGCGGCGTCCTCGCCCTGTGTTGGGCGTTGGACTGGGCAATCCTCGGCCCTTGGCTGCCTGCCCTGTCCCAAGAGACGGAGCAGCCTTCTCTTGCTTCTACGGATGAGGCGGAACCGTCGTCCGAGGATTCCGGCGCGATTGCCGCCCCTTCCATCACCTTGCGAGGGTCTGTCTGGCGGACGAAGGCCGGAATCGTGTTCCTCAAGACTCCCATCGGCACGTTGACCTTGAGTTCAAAGACGACACTGAAGGACTTAAGAGCTTCTCATGAGGTTCGCTTCTGGGTTCATGAAGAACACTCGGTCGTGGAGATCGCGAAGAGGAGCGACGGCTCGATAATTCACCGCTACCTGGCAGGTCCAATGACTCCGGGTTCCGACGGGCCGAACACACTCCAGTGGTGGACCCCGGACGGCGACGAAACGACGCACGTCGGGACACAGCAAGCGCGTCTGGCGACCTTTCACAAGGGGGATCCCTTGACGGTGGAGGTCGACGATTCCCACACCATCATCGGCGTTCATGACCTGCAATACGATCTCCAGATCAGCCAGATTCCGCCGGCCGGCTCGGATGCGCGGGTCCTGTTGTCCGGAACCATTTCGAAGCTCAAATCCAACTTTATTTTCCTACGCACACCGATCGGCGTCGTCATGGTCAACTCCAAGATCGGCATTCCTCACGTCAAGGTCGGCCAGCCGCTGACCATCAGCATCGATAGCGAGCGCGTCACGGTTGACCTCGAACAGGCCGCGCCGCCTTCTCGAGATCACCGCGGTCCCCGTTCGTCCACGGCTCCGAATCCGTAACCGCCGACATTCCATGCGCCGCACACTGCCTTCCAAATCATCCCTCGCTCCCCAGCAGACGAAAGACTTTGATACACTGTACCGAGACCATGTGGATTTGGTATATCGATACGCCCATCGCCTCTGCGGGGAGATGGAATCGGCCAAAGACCTCGTCCAGGAAACCTTCCTCAGCGCCTATCGCGGGTTCAATCGATTTCGCGGTGACGCGCGGATCTCCACCTGGCTCTATACGATCGCGTCGCGTGCCTGCATACGTATGCGACGCAAGCGCAAGGGGCAGCCGGAGCGCGAACTGTCGCTCGACGAGTTCGTTCCCACTTCCGACGGCGAATTTCATTTGCAGATACCGGTCGACGGGCTCACTCCCGAGGAGGCGCTCGAAAACAAGGAGCTGCGGGAGGCGTTGGATCAGGCCATTCAAAAGTTGCCGAGCAAGTACCGCATGACCCTGGTGCTGCGCGACATGGAGGGGTTGAGCGCAAAAGAGGTCGGCATCGTCATGGGGGCGAATGAACGAGCGGTCAAATCCCGCCTGCACCGGGCCAGGCTGTTCGTCAGGCGTGAATTGAGCGCGCGCGGTATCACCGAGCCTGGAGGATTTTCGGCATGAAGAAATCCAAAACTGGATCCCCCGGGCCAAGCCGGCGAACACATCGCGCCGTTCACCGCCCGGGTGGCTGTTTGCACGTCCTCCGCCAATTGTCGGCCTACATCGACGACGAACTCCCCTCGGAGATCTGCCGAGAGCTACGGCGGCACTTTGGAGCCTGTCCGAACTGCGAAGTGTTCGTCGCGTCGCTACGCGAAACGGTGGGGCTGTGCCGCCACCGGCCGACACCGCCCTTGTCGCCCTCGGATCGAGCGATGCTGCGGCGCGAGATCCTTCGGGCGTCTCGATCAGGATCTCGGGGCTAGGAGGTGCCGATGTGGGGGATCGTGTGGGTCCTCACCGGCCTGATCTCTTGGTCAGCGGCCTGGCCGGCGACCCCGGAAGAGCTGGAGCAGGGGCGCACGATTTATGATCGCCATTGCGCCGATTGCCACGGAACGGAAGGCCGCGGCGACGGAGCACTCGCGCGCGCTCTCTCTCCGAGACCCGGTAATTTTGTCTCGGCTCAGACGTCAGCGAAATCGGATCAAGACCTCTTGAAAATCATCGCCAACGGGCGAACGAGGACCGCCATGCAAGGCTGGAAAGACCGCTTGTCCGAGAAAGAACAGCTCGCCACGCTCGCGTACATCCGCTCGTTGGTCCGATTTCCACGCCCGGCGACGCCGCCGCCTCTGATCCGGTAACCGCCGACCTGACCTCTTTCGAATCGAGAAATCCGCGTGGTAAAGTACCGGCTTTATTACAGAGTGCAACCGTAGGAGTCTTCAGCACATGATTCGCTGGCACATGATCACAGGGAATTGCATGGTGTTTTTTGGTTCGCTGGTCCTCTCGTGGGCCTTCCTTGACGGGCCTTCCGCGTCCTTCGCCGCCGCAAAGGCCTCGAAGAAAGCCGACGGCACTCCCGCCGCGGCGGCGCTCCGATTCACCGAGGCGCTGTCTCACGGTGCGGTCGCCGATGCGGTCAAGCTCGACTTTGCCTGCCAGTTTCGATTGGTGACGGCCAAGGGGGGCGCGTCGAAGTCCTATCCGTCGCCGACCGATCCATCCTACGACGCCTGCTGGAACCAGCTCAAAATCGCGCACGAGCCTGCGCTCACGCACTCGGACGTCGGCATGGACATCCTGTGGCCGAGCAATGGCGGACTGGTCTTTTTCCGGGAGGAACTCAACCGGTATCCGGCATCGGCGTTTGTCATGGATACAATCGGCCTCTCTCCGCCGGGAAGCGGACTGCATCTTAAGGTCGTTTCGACAAAGCCCCTGCCGAACGCTTCATTCCCGCTTCGGGACAACGCCCCGCTTGTCTCGGTGCCGGCCAACCTCGTGACGGTTGAGGTTCGCTACCAGGATCCGATTACGTCGCCCGTGACCAAGGCGCCCGGCAGCTACAAGTGGGCCAACACGGTGAAGCCGGCCAGACGCGCCCTCAAGAGCATCCACACTCAATGGGTCGTGTTGTCGGGACTGAAGAAACACGGCTTCCCCGGAGATGTGGCCGTCGTCAACCTCCTGGTAAAAGATGAAACTCCGGTCGACGGCATTGCTCAGGAAATCGTCCCGTTCGTGACCGTCCGGAGCGGGCCGGTTCCCGGATCGCTCCAGTGGTGGGGCCCCGAGGACATGCCGGGGCTGCTGGTGGCCTCCGCCGCCCGCGCCGCATCGTTTCCGAATCTGCGTGATCGGGTCGCGCTCCTGAACCGAGTGCTCATCATCGATCCCAATCAGGCTGACGCTCTCACCGTCTTGACCAGAGACCTGTACAGCGTCGTCCTGCGGCAGGCGGTCGCCTTGCACAATTTGACCGTCAAGGATCCGGCCCTCGCCATGGTGGTCAACGAGCACTATTGGAACATTTACGCCCAATCGACGCGCATGGACCTCTCATTGGGCATGGAAATGGGCGGCTTCGACAAGCCGACAACGGCCGACTATCTCTATCGACTCTTGCCGGCCTTGAAGACATTGGCGCAGGTACGACCCGAGCAGCTCGACAACCGTTTTCGCTGGGGCGCGGCCCTCAGGTGGAACAACGATCAGGATCTTTCCATCGAAGTCCTCGAAAAGCTCGTCAAGGACGTTCCCGCCGAACGGAAGTCCGGCAAAGCCGAAGCACTGCTGCAGCTCGCCTGGGCGCGCGTGAACAAGGTGGCCTGGAACCGGATCATGGACGATCCCGACGTGCGCGCCGCCTATTTGGACGCGGACCAGGCGTTCGCTCTTGCCGAACTGCCGCTCGACAAGTTCATCGCCGAGTACACCAAAGCCTACAGTTTGCTGTTCAGCCCGACCAGGGACAATCGTGAGATGCTTGCACTCCTGACGGAAGCGAGAAAATGGTTCGTCGAGGTGCCGGGCCAGACTCAGGAGATTTGGAATTTCTTCATCGGCGCGGAATCCCTCAAGTCGGTGCTCGATGCGGATCCGGTCTTCCAGCCCCTCTTGGCGTCGGGCGAGACGAAGCACGGATAGCGCCGATCGCGGTGAGTTTCGCGCGGTTGTTGCCGCATGTTCCGGTTGAGCTCCGACCCATGTGATCTCCGGTTCCCGCCCGTGGAGGCGGCGTCATCGGAGGGCCTCCTTGCCGTCGGCGGCGACTTGAGCCCGGAGCGCTTACTTACTGCCTACGGGCACGGAATCTTTCCCTGGTACAACGACGATCAGCCGATCTTGTGGTGGTCGCCGGATCCTCGAGCCGTGCTTTTCCCACGCAAGCTCCATATCTCCCGCAGCCTCGCGCGGACAATCCGCCGCGCCGACTTCACCGTGACCCTCGACACCTGTTTTCGCCGAGTCATGACTCATTGCGCAGGTCCCAGGCCGCAGCACCCCGAAGGAGGCACCTGGATCACTCCGGAGATGCTTGAAGCGTACTCGACGCTCCATGAAATGGGTTACGCCCATTCCATTGAGATCTGGCAGGATGACACGCTGGTCGGCGGATTATACGGCGTGGCACTGGGAGGAGCCTTTTTTGGAGAATCGATGTTTTCCCACGCCCCCAATGCCTCCAAAGTGGCGCTGGCACTCCTTGTTCGACAACTTCATGCCTGGGGATTCACCCTATTTGATTGTCAGCAATCCTCGCCGCATGTCATGCGATTCGGCGCCGAAGACCTTCCGCGCCGCGAATTCCTGAAGCATCTTAAAGAAGCCCTCACTCTCCCTGACCGTCACGGAAGATGGGGGCTTGACCAGCCATAACCATAGAGGATTTTTCGATGTGAATGAAGCACGAGCGATTGATCAGTGTTTCACTCGTTCTCTTTAGCAGCTCGACAAGGGAACTAGCGTTCTCAACCCTTCTTCCTTCCCCAAACTTTCAACCTTTGGCATTTGGTCCCATGTTCGACCATCGAGCGTCCTGCCCGTCTTACTCTTGAATACCCCGCCCCACTGCTTAAAGAAGAAGGGTACATTAGCGGAAATGCATTGGGCGCGTATTTGGCGAACCCACTGTGGCTTCATCGGTCGGGCGTATGGACCGGACTCTCCACCAACAATCACCCAGTCAATGCCTTTCAAATCAAGATTCGGCAGGGGCCCCAATAGTGGCTCCAGAGAAAGAAACTTGATTCTGGCCCTTGTTTGCTTCAGATCCCGAATGCGCAGAACGTAGTCTCCGTTCTCGACGCTCACACCCATCCACACATTGTCCGACCAGGGGAGTTCGCTGTCCAACTCCACAAGTCGATCTGCCCGTTTCGTGAGGACTTGAAACTGATGCTGCGGTGTGATCTGCATCACAGCAAACACTCTTCTGATGAACTCAATGGGAACATCTCTATGAAACAAATCGCTCATCGAATTTACAAAGATAACCTTTGGTTTCTTCCATCCAAGCGGTATTTCCAAAGATTCGGGGTGAAGCGTGAGAGCAAATCCGTCTTTGTATTGTCTTGTGCCGGCTGCCTGCAGCCGCAGGGCTAAACGTTCGGCATAACAGTTTTTGCATCCCGGACTGATTTTGTCGCAACCCGTCACGGGATTCCACGTCGCCTCTGTCCATTCAATCTTTGACAGACCTGCCATTTCCGCTCCTAAAGCTTTTTCTCATGCTTCTTGAAGATGTCTTTGACGATACTAAGGGCGACTGGTTTAGGTGAGGCAAAGAACAGATAGTAAACAACTGCGCCTCGTGAGTTTCGCATGGCAAGAGGCTTGGACACATGCTTGAACCCAGCTACACCAAGCAACCTCTCTCTGAAAGCTTTCGTGACAGTTTCATTGTCCGTTTTTTCTTCGTAGCCGAACAGATTTCCAGTTGTAGAATAGGCCGCCGATTTCCAGCTTTCATCACCCCAGAATCGAGTCATCCTTTCAGCCTGTTCCGATGGGACGGACTCAGGGTCATGCTTGAGCACATTCATATTCATGTCCATGATCGGAAAATTCAGAAATATTTCGACTGACTTCATCTGACCAGCAGTATAGATCACCTTCCAATCAAGATGCAGTCCATACGGGTCAAGCCAACAAAATCCTCGTCGATAATCTTTGTACTGTACTTTGGGAAACACTCTTCCGAGAAGCACCTGGTTGCAGTCGCCTTCATGAACGAATACGTTCCGCCGTTGCTGGGCTACTTGTTGCAGCGACTCGACTCGTGCTTGGTCGATGTCGATAAAATGATATTCGGCAAATGGCGGGCTTACATTCAGAGCATTAAGAGGCGAACCGGGCACAAACTCTTTCGTTGAGCGAGACAGATGAACCCCGGCTCCTGCAAACGCATCAATATATACATGATGGAGCTGTGGCTTTTTTTGAGCCGAAAGTATTTGGGAGTACGCCTGTGCATATTCCCGGATGATATCCAGTTTGACTTCGGACCAAGGACCTATCTCGTCAATGTTTGAATCTGCCACAGCAGCAACCTACTTACTTTAGCCCACGGCGTCAATTTACTGGCATTCTAAGAGATTGAGAGGAGGCGAATCAGAGGCTGACGGTGAACCAACGGTTATTCTCGAGATCGCGGGTGGCGTCGATCGATCACTCGCCCGCAGCGGGGTCCCTACACCTGGCGGGGGTGCGAGGACGAGGGATGATCGACGACAGGCCCCGCTCTCCTACGATGGTATGATGGCGCCTGAGAGCCCGCGCGCCGTTCGTCAGCCGAATCGGCCCATTTTTCGGCACTTGCTCTTGCTCCCATGGTAGAAAACGTGGGACCGGCAATGCGACCTGCGCGAAGAGTCGGGATCTGCACTTAGCAAACAGATGCGGTCGCGCGGCGCGACGGCGAGCACTGTTCGATGTTCCGTTCAACCAACGCTTAGGACGGAACAAGTTGCGCAGCCGAGCAGATGTGAGGTTAGTGCGGTCGACTCGGAGCGCCTGAGCAAAGCCGGCCCACGTTTCCTATCGCTTCCCCATCTTTGCCAACTCCGCAAAGTAGTGCGCGAAGGCTTTCATCCCGCCCGACGCCTGGCCCCAATCGAAGTATTCATTCGGCGCATGATAGCCGTGCTCAGGCAGACTGAGGCCCAAAAATAGAATCGGTACCTTCCAAGTCTTCTGCATCGTGACCACCGCACCGATCGAGCCACCCTCCCGGATAAAGGCCGGCTCTCTGCCGAACCCGGCCTTCGCGGCCCGCTTCACGCATTCCACGTAGGGGCCGTCGAAGCTGCCCTTGAACGGGTGCAGCATGCCTTCCGGCTCCACTCGGACGTTCGGATTGAGCTTCCGCACGTGCGCCTTGAGCAATGCGAAGATCTTTTCCGGAGTCTGGTTCGGCACAAGCCTCATGCTGACTTTCAATTCCCCCTGTCCCGGCACGATGGTCTTCACACCGGGGCCATGGTAGCCGCCGGTCAAGCCGTGCACTTCAAAGGTCGGCGCCGCCCAGATCCGGCGGGTCACTTCTGCTGGAACCTCCGTCCGCAGCGAGTGAAATCCATAGGCCTCTTTGAACCGCTTGACCGAGAATCCCGACTTCAAGAAGCTGGCAATCTCGGCCTTGGTCGGAGCGGTCACATCTTTGTAGAATCCGGGAATCTTGACCTCCCCGGTCTTCGCGTTCACGCAAGCCATGGCCACATCCATCAGTTCGGCCAGAGGGTTTCTGGCTGCCCCTCCCGTCACGCCGGAATGGGCGTCCTTGCTGCCGGTGCGGAGCGACAATCTGGCTCCGATCAAGCCACGCAACCCATAAGGCATGGCCGGCCGCCCTTTCGCAATCCAGATCGTGTCGGACACGATCACCGAATCCGGACGCGGAATCCCCGCTCGATCTTTTAGGCCTGCGGCAAAATGCGGGCTCCCGATTTCCTCCTCGAGCTCCCAGAGAAACCGGATGTTGATCGGTACGCCCTGTTCAACCGCCAGCCTGGCGCCGAAGAGAGCGGAGAGGGCAGGTCCTTTGTCGTCCGTCGCACCCCGGCCTCGATAGACGCCGTTCTCGTTCGCAAAGGCGAACGGATCCCTCTTCCACTCCGCTTCCTGCGCCGGCTGGACGTCCATGTGGTTGTAAATCGTCACCGTGGGATGATGCGTCCCGGTCATCCAGCTGCCCGATACGATCGGATAGCCGCCCGTTTCGACGATCCGAGCATCCGCCCCCATCCTCGCCAGTACGTCACTCGCCATGGCCGCCATGCGTCTGATATCTCCGGCGCGAGCCGGATCCATACTGATCGAAGGGATTTCGACCATTTGCCCAAGCAGGTCTTCAAACTGCTCACGGCAATCCGGCACATATTTCACGAGAGCGTCATCCAGACTCATGAACTGGTCCTCCAGTAGATTGTCGCGGATTATAGCGACTGGCAGGCCTCGACGAAAGAGAACGTCCACAGTTCCGCGTTCTCACCTTGCCAGCATGCTAGAATGGCGCGCCATGACGCACCGTTCGCAGGCCTTCGTGTTGGTGTTTCTCTCGGCCTACCTCTTGGCTCTCTGGTCCCCGGGTCCTGCTGCGGCGGATCCGCTCACCGTGCGCGGGATTTTGGAGGAGCCCGGCGTCTTTCACCTCAAGCAAGTGGTGTTGCAGGGTACGGTCAGGAACGTGCAGCCGCTCGATCCGTACAAATTGCCGGCCGGTACGACCTGCTATGGGGCTTACCTGTTCCATTTGGAGGACGACACGGCATCCATCGGCGTGGCGGTGTTCGGTCAATGCGGCATGCCGATCGTGAAGGACCCGGACGTGGAAGACGGAGCGCGGATCGAGCTTCGCGCGACGATCCAGGCTCCGAGCCACGGAGGCTATTATCTGAGTTTCCAAGGTCTCAAGATGGCGGGGGAGCGTGAGGGAGTCGTGCAGGCCGTGGCCGACCAAATCACCCCGCTGAGCGAGTAACCGATGCCAGGCCGACCCATTCCGTCGTACGTCCTGCTCTGTCTTCTCTGTTTCTTGGCGGGCTGCAGCAGCAGCCGAGGCCTCCCAGCCGAATCACTGCGGGAGATTCTTCGCGAGGAGGCCGGTCAATTTGAACCTTCATCGGCTGCGTCGCCGTCTGTACCGTCTCTCATTCAGACCGAAGCTCCGAGCCTGGGGCTGTACCTCAAACGGGCCGGGATCCTTCCGCACGATTTCCAATGGACGGATCAGAACCGGGACCACGTATTGGCCTGGGCCAAAACCTTGGTGGCGAAGGGCGATCTGCATGGTGCCCAGTACATACCCCGCTCCTCGCTGAAGGGATTTCAACTGACTCAGCTTCGCGATTCAGCCGCGCGGTACGGCGCCGAACTGCTGCTGGTGCTCGACGGAGCCGGGGCTGTCGATCGCTACAACAACTACAAAGCCGCGTTGCTGTATTGGACCATCCTCGGCGCCTACCTGGCCGACGGAACTCACAGTGACGCCTTATGCCTGGTGCGAGGCTCGCTCTGGGATGTCAAGAGCGGCTCCTTCCTGTTCGAAGCGGAAGCGCAGGGCCGAGCTCACACCGTCGGGCCTGCCGCATTGCTGGATGATGCAGGGGCGGTCGAACAGGCGAAAACGAAGGCGCTGGAAGACTTGGAGCGGCAAGTCACCGAACGGCTGAGACAGGTCCGCACACAGGTTGGCCCATCATCGAGAATCAAAGCTCCAGAGCGCTGAAAAGAACAGGAGATTCTGAGATGGAGTCAGTCCGATGACGCCAGGCGTGACCTGCCCCCCGGAGTAGAACCCTCCCTGCGGTCCGGTCGAATTGTCGAACCGGTATTCGAGACGGAAGATCGTGCTCGTCCAGGCATACGCCCATTTATATTCCAGGGTCGTGGTGACGGCTTTGATGAACTGTCTCGCGCCCGTCAGAGTCCCGTTCGGGTCATAGTACAGTTCGGGCCTGATGGCAACCGCCCACGGCTGAGCGAACTGCCAGCGGGTCCAGATCGCGCCTCCGGTCCAGAATTCTTGTTCACCTCCCGATTCCGGGATTGCGCGTTCGGTGCCGATGTCGTAAGCCATCGCCACCGTGACATCGCCGCGCTTCCACTCCACGATGCTGTCGGAAAAGAAGCGCCAATACTTGAGCTGGGTGTTTGATTGATCCGGCCCATAGTAGAGGTTCTGCGTGAAGGTCAGCTCCGATGATGCCGCCCAACTGACCTGCGTGCCATAACCGGGAAGATGGTTGGGATACGAAAGAAAGTTGTATCGATTGATCACGTAAAACGCCGTCTTGACCGTGTCACTGAACCGGTATTGTGCGGACGCTCCGAACATGAAGTACGGTGCATAATCCGATATATAAGCTCTCGTATAATTGAAATTGTTCTTGGCATAGAAAGATTCGTACCCGATGAAGCTGTTGAATAATCCGGCCGTCAGCGTAAGGCCGTTCCCGACCGGAGCCAGATAGGAGACGTTGGCACGGGAGAAGCGACTGAACGTCTCGGCCGGCTCATAGGGATCTCCGAATCTTTGGCTGGCATTGGGAACCTCTCCGTCCACGTCACGCCCGGTTTGAAGGGCGAACTCCATCCCCCAACGGGACGACTCGTTGGCATCCTTCCTGACGTAGGCCAGCGCCATGTTGAGATTGGGATCGTTGACTCGTTGCGTCGTGACTTTGCTGCGCCACTGATGATTCTCAGGGAAGTTGAAGTCGACGGCGTAGCTCAGATCAAGATAGAGGCCATAGCGCCATAGCGTGCTGGGCTTTTCGTCTTGGTAACCGGCTACAGATTCCGTCTGTGCAATCGATGTCACCTCTTCTGTGCCCGCCGCCAGTGCACCGAACGACCCCGCTGAAGTGAGCATCACGGTGGAGAGCGTGCCGATTTTCAGGAGATCGATGATCGTTCCCGCCCGCACGATCACACCGGTTTGCATTGACGGTCGGGACCCTCCGCGGAAAGCGGACAGCGTTCTCCGGTCTTGATGCCGTCCTAACACGCTTGCTCCGTCTTTTTACCTCATTTTGACGGAGAATGCGCTATCGTGTCCGGTGAACGCGGCGGTATGCACGATGCCTTGCCCCGCACACGATGAGGAGAACCCGTTCGAGTGGACCGACCTCTGTTACGCGCCTTCATCCTGACCTCTTGGCTGGGTGTCGCGGTCATGCCGAGTCCAGCACCAGCTGAAGAGACGATAGCCCGACCGCCCGCGGACGGCTCATCCGCGTCGGGCAGTCCGGCAGAATCCCCGGCCGACCCTGCACCACCCGGCAAGCCGCTCTGGCACTATGGAGGATTCATCGACCTCGGCTATTCGCTCGACTTCAATTTTCCGGCCAACCATTTTTTCCGTGATCGCAGCACAACGCCAAAGGTCAACGAGCTGAATTTGAATATGTTAGGGGGGTACGTGCGTAAAGATGCGACTGAATCGTCTCGATGGGGGACGGAGTTGCTGGTGCAAACCGGTGAGGACTCGAAGGCCTTTGGATTTGCGGTCGGACTGCCCAAGGTGTCGGATTCCGACGTCTGGCGTCACTTCGGACGGGCGAACGTCTCCTATCTGGCTCCGGTCGGGAACGGCCTGACCGTGCAGGCGGGATTGTTCAACAGCTTCATCGGATACGAATCCTTGTATGCCAAAGACAACGGCAACTATACGCGCGCCTGGATCGCGGACTATTCACCGTACCTGATGTTCGGAGTGAACGCTCAGTACCAGTTCAACGAGCAATGGAGCGGAGCCTTTTTCATCATCAACGACTATTTCCACCTGGAAAATTCGAACAGTGTTCCGAGCTACGGAGGGCAGATACAGTACAAACCCGCTTTGGCTTGGACCATCAAAGAGACGGTCTATTCCGGTCCGGATCAATCTAACACAGCGATAGAGTTTTGGCGTTTCTTCTCAGACAGCATCATCGAATGGAAAAAAGACCGCGTGACGGTGGCCATCGACTATCAGGTCGGGACCCAGAAAAACGCCTCGGCTCCCGGGAACCCTCGGGATTTCTACACTGGAGCCACCCTAGAAACACAATGGCGCATCGCCGGCCCCTGGGCGGTCTCGGTCAGGCCTGAGTTCTATTGGGACCGAAACGGTCTGATGACGGGATCCGAGCAATTCATCAAGGCCATCACGACCACGGGAGAGTATCGGATTCCCTACAAGTGGACCAATACGATCTGCCGCCTGGAATACCGCTATGACGACTCCACCGGACCGGGCGGCGGATTCTTCAAGGGTACGAACAACGTGCTCACGCCGGGGCAGCAGATGCTGATTTTTTCGGTCGTCGGAACCCTCGACTCGCCGTAATGCTTCACTCCGTCCTAAGTCGATACCCGACTCCCAACTCCGTGACCAGGTACCGAGGATGCGCGGGATTGGCCTCGACCTTGTTCCGAAGCTGTCGCATGTACACTCGAAGGTAATGAGATTCTTCGACGTGCAATGGGCCCCACACCTCTTTCAGCAATTGGCGATGGGTCAGCACCTTCCCAGCATAACGGACAAGAGCCGTGAGCAGCTTGTATTCGATCGGAGTGAGATGGATTTCTTTGCCCGACACGAACACCTGTCTCCGCCCGAGATCCACCCGCAATCCCTCCACAGAGAACACCGAGTCGCCGGCGTCGGTGACACGAGCGACATGCCTCAAAGCGGTGCGCATCCGAGCCAGAAGCTCGTGAACCCCAAACGGCTTGGTCACGTAATCATCGGCGCCCTGATCGAGCGCCCCGACTTTCATCTGCTCCTGCTCCCGGGCCGACAGCACGATGATCGGCGTGGCCGTCCATTCACGCACCTGTCGAATCACTTCGGTTCCGTCAAGATCGGGCAGACCGAGATCGAGTAAGATCAGATCCGGGTTTCGCGATCTGGCTTCAGTGAGACCGTCCTGTCCCGTCGTCGCTTCTATCAATCGAAAGCCCTGTGCGGGCAACGTGGTGCGCAGAAATCGCCGGATCTCCGGTTCATCCTCGATGACAAGCACTGTGGCTTCCTGTCCGGACATCACGGGATTGCCTCTCGGTGACAAGGGTGTTCAGGATCGATCAGACTGTCTTGACCTCGGCTTGTTCCGATTCCATGGACGGTTGCTGCTCCGGCACGGGAATCGCGAAGCGGAAGATCGCCCCTCCTCCCCGGCGGTTCTCTGCCCAAATTCGTCCGCAGTGCGCTTCCACGATGCCGCGACATATCGTCAGTCCCAATCCGACACCTCCTTCGCGCGCCATCTTACCTCGATAGAACTTGTCGAAGATGCGAGTCTCTTCCCCGACCGGGAGACCAGGGCCTCGATCAGCGACCTCGACCACTATCTCACGATCACCCGCCGACGCCGACAAATCGATGGTGCTCCCTGGCGGCGCGTATTTCGCGGCATTCTCAAGCAGATTGATGAAGACCTGCTCAAGCAGGACGCCGTCGGCCAGCAAGAGCGGCAGGTCGGGGGGAAATGCGGTGTTGACAGAATGGTCGCGCAATCGCCCTTCCACCCGCGCAAGAGCCGCACCGACGATTTCGTCCACCGGATGCCATTCCTTGCTCAGCTGCACGGCTCCGGCCTCGATGCGCATCATGTCGAGCAGGTTCTTGAGCAAGCGGTCAAGGCGGTCGGCCTCCCGGCAAATCGACCGGGCGAGCTCGAGACGAGCCGAAGAGTCCAGCTGCCCGTGCTCCTCGACCAGGCCGCTGGCGGCGCCGGTGATGGTGGCGAGCGGGGTCCGCAGGTCATGCGACACCGAACTGAGAATCGCGTTCCGCATGCGCTCGGTCTCCGCCTGTACCTGCGCTCTGTGCGCCTCTTCGGACAGGCGCGTCCGCTCGATCGCCAAGGCAATCTGACTCACAAGAGATTCGAGCAAGTGCACCGCTTCGGAGTCCAGCAAGGAATCGGGAGTCTTCGGCCGTACGGCCACCACTCCGATCGGTCCCGTCGACCCAACCAAGGGCAGATAGAGTGCGTTGGCCCCGGGCAGCGTGTCGGTCCCGAGGCCGGCATGCTCGTTGTGATCGAACACCCATTGGGCCACGCCGGATTCTTTGGGGTCGAACTCGAAATATAGTTGTTCGCTCAGCTGAAGCCGAACCCGCTTGTCTGAGTCGGCCAGGAAGATCGCCACCTGACTGTCGAACACTTCACGCAGGTGTTGCACTGCGAGCCGGGTCAGCACTCCCGTCCCTCGGTGGGTCGCGAGATCCCTGCTCATCGCGTAGAGCACGCTCGTCCGCTGTTCCCTGGCTCTGGCCAGCTCGGCTTGCTGTCGAATCCGGACGGCGAGATTGCTGATGACGAGCGCGACAACCAGCATCACGCCGAAGGTCAACACGTATTGAATGTCCGAAACCGCGAAGGAGAAGTACGGCGGAACGAAAAAGACGTCGAACGCCGCGACGCTCAAAAAGGAGGCGAGCACCGACGGGCCGCGCCCGCAGCGTATGGCCACGACGACCACGGCGATGAGATACACCATGATGAGATTGGCGGATCCGAAATACGGAAACATCGCCCACGCGACCGCGGTCGCGCCCAGCACTCCTAAGGATGCGTATCCGTATCCCGACAGATCGCTGGTTCGCTGAAAACTCCGCCGGACCAGCGGCTGACCTTCACCGGCTTCCCCCGTGATCACATAGATATCGATGTCCCCGCTCTGATGGACGAGGTCCGATACGACGGAGCCGAAGACCCATTCCCTCCACCACGACCGCACCGGCTTGCCCACGATGATCTTGGTGACGTTGCGGCGGCGCGCGTAACTCAACAGTTCTTGCGCCACATTCTCGCCGGTCAAGGTCACCGTTTCGGCGCCGAGTTGCTCCGCCAGTCGCATGGCCTGCGACAGGCGCTCCCGTTCCCGCTGCGGCAAACGGAGATGTCGGGGAATCTGAACGTACACGGCGATCCATTTGGCGTGCAGCCCCGCGGCCATCTGACGCGCGGCTCTGATCAGCCGCGGGCCGCGATGTTTCATGTTGACGCACACCATAATGGTTTCCGCCGCCGGCCAGGTTCGGATCACCGCGTGATCGCGGCGATAGACTTCCATCTGCTGGTCGACGCGCTCGGCTGTTCGCCGCAACGCCAGTTCCCGCAAGGCGATGAGATTGCCCTTGGTGAAGAAATTCTTAATGGCATGCTGGATTTGTTCCGGAACATAGACTTTTCCGTCCCTGAGTCGTTGCAACAGATCGTCAGGCGGCAGATCGATGAGCTCCACGTCATCGGCCCGTTCCAACACGGAGTCCGGCACCGTCTCGCGCACGCGCACCCCGGTGATCTGCGCCACCACGTCGTTCAAGCTCTCGAGGTGCTGCACGTTCACCGTCGTATAGACGGTGATGCCGGCCTTCAGGAGTTCCTGAACATCCCGCCACCGTTTCTCATGGCGGAGTCCCGGCGCATTGGTGTGAGCCAGCTCGTCGAGCAGAATGACGGTGGGACGCCGCGCCAGGGCTCCGTCGAGATCGAACTCATGAAGCACGGTGCCGCGGTAATCGACCGCGCAGCGAGGCAACACTTCAAGGCCGTGTACCAGCGCGTCGGTATCCGGCCTCTGATGGGTTTCCACGATGCCAATGACGACGTCCACGCCATCGCGCCGTTGTTCGTGGGCCGCTTCCAACATGGCATAGGTTTTCCCCACACCGGGATTGGCTCCGAAGAAGACTTTGAGCTTGCCTTCCGACCGCCTGGATTCCTCGGCGCGAACGCGTGCGAGGAGTGCGTCGGGGTCCGGTCGTTCCTGGCTCATGAGAGGAGCTCCCGTCGCGGGCCGTGGCGTGGAGCGCAATGGGACGCTTGAATTCTAGGGGAGGACGAACAGGCCGTCAATGAGACGCCGCACATCCGGTGCGGCGCGCCGCCGGGAATCGCACCGATTGTCATAATCGGCTGCTCACACGTTCGAGATCAACGGATCTGATCAAGCGCCATATTCAGCCTCAACACGTTGACCCGCTGCTCTCCCAGCAATCCAAACTGGCGCTCTTCCGTCTGCTGGATCACCAGGGCCCTCACCGACTTCTCTTCCAGACCTCGGACGCGCGCGACCCGTTTCACTTGGTAGAGTGCCGCAGCCGGGCTGATGTGGGGATCGAGCCCGCTTCCCGACGTCGTGACCAAGTCGACTGGAATGGGCGCGTCGTTGCCCGGATCTGCGGCTCGTAGGGCGGCGATTCTCGCTTTCACCGCTTCGATCAGGACCGGATTGGTCGGGCCGAGATGTGATCCGCTCGACGCCGCAGCATTATAGGGAACCGGTGAGGTGGCCGATGGACGGCTCCAAAAATATTCCGGTCTGTCGAAGTGCTGCCCGATCAACTCGGATCCGATGACCCGGCCATCACGAACGATCAGGCTGCCATTGGCCTGGTTCGGAAACATCAGTTGGGCCAATCCCGTGACAGCGAGCGGATAGATCAGACCCGTGAGGACCGTCATAATGAACAACATCGTGAGCGCAGGTCGCAGGTGAGCGCGCATTGCGACTCCTAAGTAAGATGCAACGCGATCAGAAGCAGGTCGATCAGTTTGATCCCGACGAACGGCACGATGACCCCGCCCAATCCGTAGACGAAGAGGTGGCGCCGGAGCAGAGAGCCGGCGTCCGTCGCATGGTACTCGATGCCTCGCAGCGCGAGAGGAATGAGCGCGACGATGATGAGCGCATTGAAAATGACCGCCGATAGCACCGCGCTTTGGGGCGTGGCCAATCCCATCACGTTGAGCGCGTTCAAGGCTGGATAGGTCGTCGCAAAAGCGGCCGGAATTATCGCAAAGTACTTCGCCACGTCGTTGGCAATACTGAAGGTAGTCAGCGCGCCGCGCGTCATGAGCAATTGCTTTCCGATCTCCACGATCTCAATCAATTTTGTCGGATTCGAATCCAAGTCGACGAGGTTGCCGGCCTCTTTGGCCGCCTGTGTCCCCGTATTCATGGCCACGGCCACGTCGGCCTGCGCCAATGCCGGCGCATCGTTCGTGCCGTCGCCGGTCATGGCGACGAGGCGGCCTTCGGCTTGAAGATCACGGATGAGCTTCAGCTTGGCTTCCGGCGTGGCCTGCGCCAGGAAATCGTCGACCCCAGCCTCTGCCGCCACTGCAGCGGCCGTCTGGGGATTGTCACCGGTGATCATGACGGTCTTTATGCCCATACGTCGCAGCTCGCCGAACCGCTCCCTGATCCCGCCCTTCACGATATCTTGAAGCGCGATGACACCGAGGACCTTGCCGCTCTCCGCCACCGCTAGAGGTGTCCCACCCTGCTTGGCAATGGTTTCCACTTGCATATGCACGAATGGAGAGAATTGGCCTCCACGCGCCGCGACATAGGATTCCATCGCCTCGGCCGAGCCTTTGCGGATTTCGCGGCCTTGGAGATCCACTCCGCTCATGCGTGTCTGGGCAGTAAATGGAATAAACGTGGCGCCCAGCTCATGAATGTCTCGCGCGCGCAATCCGTACTTCTCTTTGGCCAGCACGACGATGCTGCGGCCCTCCGGCGTTTCGTCCGCCAAAGAGGCCAATTGGCACGCATCGGCCAATGCCTGCTCGCTCACCCCTTCAGCCGGAACAAAGGCGGTCGCCTGACGATTGCCCAACGTGATGGTGCCGGTCTTGTCGAGCAACAGCACATCGACATCGCCCGCCGCCTCCACGGCTTTTCCGGACATGGCGACGACGTTGGCCTGCACCATGCGATCCATCCCAGCAATCCCAATGGCCGAGAGGAGCGCGCCGATGGTCGTGGGAATCAAACAAACCAGCAGAGCCACGAGCACCGTGACGGTCACCGGGGATCCTTGTCCAGCCGCCGTCACGCTATAAAGAGAGAAGGGAAGAAGGGTGACGGTCGCCAGCAGAAAAATAATCGTCAGGGCCGCGAGAAGGATATTGAGGGCGAGTTCATTCGGCGTTTTCTGACGTGCAGCCCCCTCGACCATGGCGATCATCCGATCGAGAAAGCTTTCACCCGGATTGGTCGTGACCTGAATGATGAGCCAATCGGACAGGACCTTCGTGCCTCCCGTCACCGCACATCGGTCACCGCCGCTTTCTCTGATCACCGGAGCGCTCTCGCCGGTAATGGCGCTCTCGTCCACCGACGCCACACCGTCGATGACGTCACCGTCCAACGGAATATAGTCTCCCGCTTCCACGAGAACCACATCGTTTTTCTTGAGAAGATTCGCCTGGACCGCGCTGAACGTATCGCAACGCTGGAATCGCCGGTTCCACACGACATGGTGTTCTCGGCCTGATTCGATGCTCCCGAGTTTTTTGGCGGTCAACTCTCGACGGGAACGTCGGAGGGAGTCGGCTTGGGCTTTGCCACGTCCTTCCGCCATGGCTTCGGCGAAATTGGCAAAGAAGACGGTAAACCAGAGCCAGACTGCAATCGAGAAAATGAACCACGTCGGCGCTTCTCCGGCCCCCGCGAGCGCCTGCACAAACAGAACGGTGGTGACAAGGCAGCCGATCCAGACGACGAACATCACGGGATTCTTGATCTGATGACGGGGTTGCAGTTTGTGGACCGCATCGAGCAATGCCTGACGCACGACCGGCGCATCGAACAGGGATTGGTGTGTATTGGACGTCATGTGATTCCTCGTTACCGCCCTTGCATCAACAGGTCTTCAACCACGGGCCCCAAGGCCAGGGCCGGCAGAAACGTCAACGCCCCGACCATGACAACCACACCGATAAGAAGGACGACAAACAAAGGGGTATGGGTCGGCAAGGTTCCGGGTCCGGCGGGTACCAGTTTTTTCCTGGCCAGGGCGCCTGCCAGCGCGAGCGTCGGGATCGCAAGCCAGAACCGCGAGAGCAGCATCGCGAAACCTCCTGCGAGGTTATAGAACGGTGTATTGACGTTCAGACCGGCGAACGCGCTTCCATTGTTGTTGCCCTGAGACGTAAAGGCATACAAAATTTCACTGAATCCATGGGCTCCGGGATTCAAGACGGACGACGTGCCGGCGCTGGTACTGACCGCGATGGCGGTAGAGCCAAGCACGATCAATGGCATGATCAGGATCAGCAATGACGCCATTTTCATTTCATAGGGTTCGATTTTCTTTCCGAGATATTCCGGTGTCCGCCCCACCATCAGTCCTGCGACGAAGACGGCGATGATGGCGAAGACGATCATGCCGTACAAGCCGGACCCGACGCCGCCGAACACCACTTCGCCGAATTGCATGAGGAAGAGCGGGACGAATCCGCCCAGCGGAGTATAGGAATCGTGCATTGAGTTCACCGATCCGTTGGAGGCGGCCGTCGTGGCCGCGGACCACAAGACCGAATCGGCGATGCCGAACCGCAGTTCCTTACCTTCCATGTTGCCGCCGGCTTGGCCATCGGATACCTGCTGATCCACACCGGCGCTCGTCAGCCATGGATTGCCTCTCTGTTCAGCCCACAACCCGACCGGGATGAAACAGAAAAGAAGGATCGTCATTGCGGCGAGGATGGCCCAGCCTTGGCGCGTGTCCCCAACCATGGCGCCAAAGGTGTAGCACAGCGAGGCAGGGATAAGGACGATCGCCAAAACCTCGAGAAAATTGGACCATGGTGTCGGATTCTCGAACGGATGGGCACTATTCACATTGAAGAAGCCGCCACCATTGGTGCCGAGTTGTTTGATGGCGATCTGTGAAGCCGCTGGTCCTACCGCAAGCACCTGCTCGCTTGCTGTGACAGATTCCGTTTTCGGCTTCCCCAGTTCATCGAGTACGGGTTGGCCGTTCGAATCGGTGACAGCCTTGTCATAACCGGCCGGCTGCACCAGCGTCGCCGTCTGGTAGCCATCGAACGTCTGGACGACACCTTGAGACACCAAGAGAAGGGAGAAGAGGAGCGAGAGGGGAAAAAGAATGTACAGCGTGCTTCGGGTCACATCGACCCAAAAATTCCCGATCGTCGTTGAGCTGCGGCGCGCCAAGCCACGAATCAAGGCGACGAGAATAGCCATGCCCGTCGCCGCCGACACGAAGTTTTGAACCGTCAGGCCCAGCATCTGCGTCAGGTAACTCAACGTCGTTTCGCCTCCATAGGCCTGCCAATTCGTGTTTGTTGCAAAGCTCACGGCGGTGTTGAACGCCAGATCCGGAGAGACGGCTCCGATGCCGGCCGGGTTCAACGGCAGGAGATGCTGCAGTCGCTGTAGGCCGTACAGGAACAAGAGGCCGGCGGCATTGAACAGCAACATGGCGATGCCATAGACTTTCCAATCCATTTCATCGGCGGGACGAATGCCACCGAACCGATACATGGCCCGTTCAACGGGACCGAGCAGCAGATCCAAGCCGCAAGACTTCCCTTCATACACTCGTGCCATGTACCAACCCAACGGCTTGACCAACCCCAACAATACGACGAAGAAGAAGGCAATTTGGGCGATTCCGTTGGTCGTCATCAGAACTTCTCCGGCTTGAGCAACGCGATTAGGAGGTAGATAAGCACGCCTACAGCGACACTCCCGCCGATCCACACGTTCATGTCCATCGCCGCACCTCTACAGTCGGTCCAGTGCCAGAATCAGCCAAGCGGACAGGACGAAAAACCCAATCGTCATACCGAGTAAAAGCACATCCATACATCACCTCTTTTCATCTCACTCTCCAACGCTACCAAACACCGCATAAAAACGGTGTCAAAAATCCAGCGGGGAGCGTGACGGAAGAGTCAACGATGCCGAAGGCCGGCGATCAGCTTTCGGTCTGGGGATGAGAAGGTCGGAAGAGCGAGGAACGGCGCGTCATCGTTTCGGCTCGTCCAGGACGCACCACATGCGGCGGGTGCCGGACTTCTGATCGGTGACCGGCTCCCCGCTGAAGAAACTCACCTGCCAGGCGACGATGTCGTCCTTGGGGTCGGGTGTCGACGTCCAGTAGATTTCCGACTTGATGTTTGAAAAGGGATGGCCGGGAGGCAGGGCCGGATCATGTTGAGACGGATCGATCAGCGTCTTGAGTTCGTCTACGGACGGCGCGCGCCAGGTCTTCCGCCCCCCCACTTCTTTGGTTGCGCAGCGTTCGACGGATCGGCTCCAGACGTCATGCTCCCGATCCGGCTCCTGCTCCCAAATCAGGCCGGTGGCGGCGTCCTTGACGGCGGCGCCCTCCAGCACGACGGTAAAACGCGCTGTATCTTGCTCCGCAAGGCTTCCATCCGACAAGAGCATCAGCGCGCACCCCACCGCCACCAGCACGGAAGCCACTTGGATGCGTGCTCGCCTGTTCATCTGCTCCATTCCTCCGTGATGCTTCGACGGTGTCGATAGACGGGTTCCGCTCCCGCAGTCTGCCGCAGATGGCTTGTCTTTTCAATGGCGCCTGGGGCATGCTACCAGCCGATTTGCGAGAGCCGTTCAGCCCCTCACGATCCGTGGCCGATCGCCGAAGGCCGCGAGAATCAACGGAGGAATCGACATGAGCGAAGCAGAGGAGCACCGTCGACGTATTGACGTATTGGCCATCGGATTGTTCGGCCTCGCTGTCGGAGCTTTGACGTTGGGCGTGGCCCAAGTGGGTGGAATCCCCGAATCGAACCAAGTAGGGACGCTCGTGATCGCGCTGATCTTCGGCGGGGTCGTCCAGATTCTGGCGGGGATCACGGACATTCGGTATCACGAGCAACTCGGAGGCACAGCGCTGACCATGTACGGATTTTTTTGGCTCACCGTCTGCACGGCCAAACTGGTCAGTGAAAGCACTTCTTTCCACCTCGACATGGTACTGTACGCGCCGATCAATTTCGTCTACGCCGCCTTCTCCGCCGTGATGGTCTATCTCACGGCGTATCGCAACGCGACGCTCTGCATGCTGCACTTCGTCATTACCATCACGTTCTCCTCGACGGTCCTCGTCCAGCTCGGCCTGCTGACCGAGACGCCTCCCGGCCTGCTCCATATCATCGTGGGATTGATGGCCTTCTACCACGCGGTGGCCAGCTTGACGCAGGCCTTTACGGGCCGTCAGCTGGTGCCGCTGGGACCAGCGTTACTCCATCAAAGGGGGGCCCTTCCGATTTGACGAACAGGAGCAGGCTCTAGCTGAGCGACGCCGGCTCATCCCTCGACGCCCGACATCTCCGGGAATGACGAAGCAGCAGCGCGCCGCCCCATACGAGCGCCACCAGTATCAAGACAATTCCCGCGTAGTTGACCAGGTGCGCAAGACGATGATCGTATTCGAGCCAGCCGAGCATGCTCAGGATGTTCTCCCAGTCATGCCCATCGGTTTCCTTCCCGGTGACGCCGCCGAGGAGCACCAGATCAAGCGAACGGGCATCATTGATATACGGCGCGACATCGAGGAGATTTTCACCCGTCCACCACAAGGCCACCGCCGCCCCGAACGGATCGCGCGTCTTCACGAGAAAGGTCACGAGGCAGATGACCGGCATGAGGACCTGGCCGAGCGTGCCCCCGAGAAACATCATGAACCGTCCGAACGGCATGAAGAGAAGATGGCCGGCTTCGTGAAACGGCAGATTCACCAGATGCAGGAACGACTCGCCTGCCAGGTTCGATTCCAAGGGTGCCGTGACGAACAGCCAGCTCCATCTCAACAAGATGAGCCAGATCACCGTACGGCAGACGAAGGTTGCATGACCATCCGCCTGATCGGTTTCGAGCAACCACTTGCGGGCCGAGGCGGCGATTTCCAGGGTGCGCGGGTCTGCCACCGTCTCACCTTACGAAGGACCACCCGATCGGGCAAGCAATTGTCAGATTTATCCGGCTGCTTCCGGGCCGGCGCTCTTCAATGGAAGGAGAAGGGAATTGGCGCGAAGGTAAGGACAAACACCGCTAAGGCCAGCCACCCGACGATGATTCTGGCAGTGCCGAGCGGCAGGTTCGGATTCCGGATCGGAGGATGTCCGAGCCCCCACAGACCGGCCATGAAGGCCCACACGAACCACCCGGGCCATCCGACGAATCCCAGGACGATCAACACCGGGACGATGGCGAACGCCATCGTACGTTGGCGCGCACCCCACAGGGCATAGGCCACATGGCCCCCGTCGAGTTGCCCGATGGGGATGAGATTCAACGACGTCACGAAGAGGCCGAACCAGGCGGCAAAGGCCACGGGATGCAGCACCACATCGGCCTGTGGCGGAAGCGGCCCGATCACGATCCAGGAAAGAAACTGCAACAGAAGCGGCTCACCCAGTTGCAGTCCGAACGTGGCAGTGCGGTCCACCACCTCAGAGAAACGAAGGCCGATGATCAGCGCGACTACCGCGACGACGAAGCCTGCCAGGGGTCCCGCGACTCCGATGTCGAAGAGCGCCCGTCGGTTGAGGATCGGTCCGCGCATGCGGATGATGGCGCCGAACGTCCCGATAAAATGCGGCGGGCCTGGAATGAAGAGCGGCAAGGAGGCAGGCACTCGATGGATTTTCGACAGGAGATAATGGCCGAATTCGTGCGTGACGAGGATGAACAACAGCGTTCCCGCGAACGGCAACCCCTTCCAGAGCCTGTCCGGATGTGCGAGAAGAAAATCGACCGGCCCTCCCACCATACCGCTATAGGCTTGATACGCGCCCGCCCACAAGGTCGTGAAGACCGTGAGACAGAACAACCCCACGGGAAGAATCCACTTCGAAAACGCGGACGGCTCTTCTGCCTCATCAAGCTCCAACTCGTCGCTCGGAGCCACGGCGTCCACACTCGCCTGCTCTTCCTCGCGGTCGCTCAACTGGATCGAACGATGTCTCTCGAGGGGCTCCACGTCGCAACCACTCAGGCGTGAGAGGCAAACGGGTTATGATTTCGTTCTTCCGTCACTGTCGTCGCCGGTCCGTGTCCGGGCAGCAGGCGAACCTCGCCCGGGAGAGTCAGGAGACGGCGGCGGACGGAATCTAGGTGTGTCTCGTAGAGAGCGGCAGGATTTGATCGGCCGATCGAGCCGGCGAAGAGCGTATCTCCGACGAAACACAGCGACTGCTCAGAACCCTCAACCTGGTAGCAGATTCCACCGGGAGTATGTCCGGGGGTCGTCAGGCACCGGACCGTTTTGCGTCCGACCGTAATGGTCAGACCGTCGATGGGTGAGGTAAGAAAGCCGGCCGGTGGCTGCCAATCCAGCAGGCCGCGATCGGCTGTCCCAAGGTACACCGGCGCCTCTCGATGGGCCAGCAATCGATCGATCCCCTTGGCATGGTCGGAATGTCCGTGGGTCAAGCAGATGCCGACCAGGCGCAAGCGCCGATCGGTGAGTGCGGTGATCATGGCCTTGGCGTTGTAACCTGTATCGATCACCAGGGCCTCGCCGTTGTCGTGGAGCAGATATCCCTGCACGCCATAGCCTCCGACCGATCCGTGGATGGTTTCAACCCACGGGATGTCTTGCTGTTGGGCCGGCTGCCAGTTGTCGATTGCCAAGCCGATCAGCGGATCGGGTCTGAGCGCCAAGGCGTCCGCCAATACCCGAACCGTCCGTCGATCGCGCGGCCGGTCTCCGCGTTCAAGTGCAGCGACGATCGCTTCATCCAACCCGGACGTACCCGCGACATCCCGAATCGAGAACCCGAGCCCTCCGCGCACCTTCTTCAGGATATCGCATAGATCGTCTTCCAGGGGCATGTGTGTCCGATCCGCCTTGCCGTCGGCTCGTGCCTGTTCAACTAGTGTTGTGTCCCAGAAATAACATGGCAAAGTCGCTCCAGTTTATTCAGGATTGATGCTGCGGTGGCTGTCCAGACAAAGGGGCGACGATGCTGGTTATAGTGTTGCACAAAGGTCTCAATCTGA
>Ga0268299_1001963_pt1 | contig 28649 bp, 27 predicted proteins | sample NOBtaG_FD_193484 | JGI IMG/M metagenome (GOLD analysis project Ga0268299, IMG submission 193484) | Activated sludge microbial communities from bioreactor in Nijmegen, Gelderland, Netherland - NOB reactor | ecosystem: Engineered > Bioreactor > Aerobic > Activated sludge | place: Netherlands...
GGCGCGCACCACCGCACTGCCCGTGACCATCGCCGCGCAACTTCGACGATGGTCCCCAGGCGACCGACCATCAACCAGACCGCGCGACAACACCCGTGGATCAATCAAGCAGCGTGCGCGCTAACACTCGGCGTCGTACGAGTAGTACGTGTCTCCGTACGCGTCCTGCCGGCGCGACAGGCGCCCGCCGGTGTTCGCGATGGTGGGGCAGGTCGAGGGCGTGCTCGTGCTGTCGTAGAAGAAGGTGTAGAGCTGGGCGCTCGACCCTTGAATGACGGAGGCGCTCTTCGGCCGGCCGAGGAAGTCGTAGGTGTTGACGCGGTACTCGAACGACGCCGCCTCGTGCTGCTCCGCGTGCTGCTCATACAGCGCGTTGCCGAAAGCGTCGTACTGGAAGGTCTGTCTGCCTTTGCCCTGAGAGCCACCCCCTTGAGTCCAGGGAGCCTCGACCTTGTAGATGTTGCCGAAGTCGTCCCACGCATACTCGGTGGTGTGCTCGAGCCCGAGCGAGCCGCAGGTGCCGTCGGAGTTGCACGACGCCGTGCAGCCGGGCGTCACGCGGCTCACGTTGCCGTGGGCGTCGTAGCCGAAGCACGTCGACTGGCCACCGCCGCCGCTGCCTTGTGGAAACTCCGTGAAGGAGGCGAGCCGCTCGGCGCGGTCGTACTTCAGCGCCGCGCAGAGCTTCGAGGTGGGCTCGTCGACCGCGCCCCCCGTACCCGGCCCACCGCACCAGGCGGGCGGGCTGTTGAACGGGAGGCCGACGCCGGCGAGGTTGTCGGCGCGGTCGAAGAACGACGTCGCGACGAACTGCCCGGCGCCCTCGCCGGTGCGGCGCCAGGTCGGTCGCCGGTGTGCATCGGCGCTGAACTGCGACACGCGGCGTACCTCGCCCGCGGTCAGCGTGCTGCAGGTGCCCGAGTAGCAGCCGCGGTACTCCTCCTGCGCGACAGTGCCGTCGGGCGCGTACGTGTACTTCACGAGCTCGCTCCAATTGCCGCTGGAGTCGGCCTTCGCCTTCCACTGCAGCTGCGGGGTCCAGGTGCCGTTGGTGCAGGTGGCATTGGTTCCGGTGCGGTAGCAGAAGAGCTCGACGTTGCCCGCGGGGTACGTCATCCGGAACAGCTTGCCGTTGTCGTAAGCGAACGACGTGGTGTTGCCGCCCTTGCTGCGGCTGAGCATCTGGCCTGCACCGTCGAACGTGTAGCTCGTGACGTTGCCCGCCTCGTCCGTCACCTGGCGGGCGTTCCCGAGCGCGTCGTAGTCGTCGTACAGCGTCGAGAGCGGCGTGCCGGAGGCGCAGTCGGCGTTGCCGTTCACGTACCGCCGCACCGCCTTCAGCCGGTTCGCGCGGCCCAGCGTCGTCTCGGTCGCGGCCCAATACTCGTACACCGTGACCGGGTAGCTCTGCGTCATGCTCGAGTAGCAGTCGGAGTCGGTGTCGTTCGTCATCGCGCACGGCCCGTGCATCTCGAGCGTGCGGCCGAGCGCGTCGGGCCCCGCGCTGCCGCCGCAGCTGCGCGAGGTGAAGTAGAGCGTCCCCAGCGCCTGTGCGTAGGTGTTCTGGTAGTAGAAGCCCTTCGTGTAGCCGGCGCGCGTCACCTTGGTGAGCCGGTTGTTCGAGTCGTACCAGCGCTTCTCGACGGTGTTGTCGCCGCTCGAGACGACGCTCGCGCGTGTCGTCGTCGACGGCAGCTGCTGCCCGGCGCTGCCGTACACGTACGCGTAGCTCTCGGTCTCGAGCGCGCTCGAGCCGTTCTTGTCGGTCGCCCCGCGCGCGAGCCCGCGCTTCTCGAGCACCGGAAACAGGAAGCCCGCATCGACCGCGGCCCAGGTGTACGCCTCCCAGTTGTCGCGCTTGTTCTTCACGGCCTGCTCGTAGCCGGGAGCGTTGGCCGTCGAGCAGACCCACTCGGTGCGAGAAGTTCCCGGGCTGCACGCGCCGGCCACGCTGCAGCTGTGGTTGGTCTCGAGCAGCCGAGGCTCGTACTCCTGGCCGGTGTTCGACAGCGAGAGGTAGGTCGTGACGAGCGTCGCAGCGCCACCGTCGACGGAGCCAATCTGCGCCGCGCTGTCGGTCGTCGTGGCGCTCGTCGGGTACTCGCCGCAGCACTGGGCGCCGCTCGGGCAGAGCGCGAGGCTCCATTCGAGCGACAGCGACTCCCGGTAGCTCGTGTCGGTGCTCACCTTGCCGTCGGTGTACGCGTGCGTGCTGAGCGGCGTGCCGCCGATTGCGGTGCTGAAGCTCGAGCCGTAGGAGTACGTCTCGGTTCTGTCGGGCAGCGTCGCGCTGGCGATTCGACCTGGCCGCTCGGCGACGCCGTCGCTCGCGTAGCCGTACGTCGCGAGCGTGGCCAAGATGCCGGCGTCGACGAGGTTCACGGCGTAGACGTTTCGAATGACACACTGCGAGGGGCCGCCCGCGTCCGGTGTCAGCGAGACGTAGTCGAACCGCAGGGCGCTCTCCGGGCTGGCGAGCTCGTAGAGGTACGGGACGCCCGCCCCTGTCCCCGCATCCGCTCCCGCCTGGAAGCACGAGAGCCCGGTGGGCAGTTGGTACGAGAAGGTTCGAGCCGTGACTCCGCTCGAGTTGACGATGCTGGAGATGAAGTAACGGGTGTCGGCCGCGCTACCGAGGGCGCCTCCATCGATGAGCGTTCCGTAGACACCGGGCTGCACGTACGGCGCGTCGAAGACCAGCCGGTCGCCGCTTCTCTCCCAGAGCACGAAGCCCGTCGACGTCCGCTGAAGGCGGTCGGGGACGCTCGGGTTGCCCTTCGCTGGTGAGGCCCAGCACGGGGTTCCCGCACAAGCGCGGTAGCGGCGCAGCAGCCCGCCCGGCTTGCGCACGCTCCAGAGCGTTCCTTCCCCGCTCTGGGTCACCACGCCGAGAGCATCGTGAGTCCACTCGGGAAGGTCGCTCTCGGACGCGCTGCCTCCGAACGGCTTGGGGATGTTGTGCAACGGGGAGTCGTCGCTCCATGCCGCGAAGGTCGAGTCGTAGATTCGGTTGAACGCGAGCCCACCGAGGGCGCCGTTGACCTTCACGTCGCGCACGCGAACGCTCGAGCCGCCGTTGAAGGCGTTCACCGGATCTCCAAACTCGTTGCACGGGCACGGCGGCGCCTTCACGCACCCGGCTTCGAGGTCGACCATGTCCGAGTCCCACCACGCGTGAACGCCGCAGTAGCTCGTGCACACCGGGTGCTGGACGGCGAGCCGGCAAGCCCAGTAGCTGGTGGTGGGGTTCGTCTCCGTGTAGTTCTCGCAGGGAAACACGGTGTCGGCAGGGCAGCACAAGCCAGTGATCGGCCCCGCGGGAGTGCTGGCGAAGCACGCGGGGTTCGAAGTCTGGCTGCAGCAATAGTCGGTGCAGCAGTAGTTGTCGTCTTCTGGCCGGCAGAAGCTGGCGGAGCAGAGCTGCGCGGAGGCGATGCTCGCGGTGAAGAGTGACGCCGCGACAATGAGCCGGGCGATCATCGCGCACCTCGGCTCGTCACGGCGCGGGGCTGCCAGTCTGGCGGTGGAACGCAGGCGCGGTGGCCGGGATAGAACTCGCCGCAGATCCAGCGGCCGTCGCTACCGCCCGGACAATCTTCCTCGGAGCGGCACTTCAAGCTGCAGATCCAACCCTCCGTCGGAGCGGGCTGGGTATGAAGGCAAAGCTGGTTCAGCCCGCACTCGTCGGCTCCGCCTGCGGCGCACGATTCACCGACGGTCCGGCTCGCGGGCAGCCCGGAGACGAACTGCTTCGCAGTGACGACGCGCGGCGCCTCGTCGTGCTTCTGCGCATCGCATGCGGCGACGAGCAGCGTGACCAGCCAGATTCTGGAGCTCATGTCTTCCCCCCTGAAATTGAGGTCTTCATCTTGCCGGCCCATTTTTTTTTTTTGCAATGACTTTCTTGTCTTTCATCCCTCGAGCCACCCTCTCAGCCACGCCGACGGCCCGAAGCCGTCGCCGGCGCGCTGATCCACCCACGCGGTCGCGTTCAGCGACGGCACCCAGATCGCCATCGAGTCCCACGCCTCGCTGAAGCCTCGCGACCACCACTCGACGCCCTGCCGCCGCAAGAGCAGCCGCCCGCTCGTCGGCCCCTCCCACGGCTCCACGCGCGTGCACGCACGCAGCGGCTCGGTCGCCGCGTACGTGAGCTGCACCCACGGAGACGCAGGCCTCGGCGACGCCTCGCCCGGAGCGCTCAGCCCCGACCTCACCGACGCCGCGTGACGGTCGCGCACGAGCAGGCACCCCACCCGCTCGGGCCCGAGCTCCGCCGTCAGCTCGGCGATCAAGCTCGGCAGCGCGCGCACCGCCGCCGCCTCCTTCGTCCACAGGTGCAGCGACTTCGGCAGCCGCTCCACCGTCTGCACGAAGCGCAGCTGCAGCTCGCGCACCGGCGCCTTCAGCGGCACGTTCTCGAGCCGCAGCTTCAGCACGCTCAACACCGCCTTGCTCTCGCGCAGCGGCGACGGGAACACGGCCTCCCACGTGTGCTCCCGGCGCTCGAGCCCGGGCAGCTTCTCGTACTTCACCCACAGCTCGGCCCGCGCCAGGAGCTGCCCGCGCGCCTCGAGCCGCGCGCACAAGGGGTCGACGAGGCCTTTGAGCAGGAACAGCAGCGGCTCGAGCTGCTCGACGCCGTGATCGAGCTCCAGCGCCTCGGCCAGCACCTCCGGCGGCTGCCACCACTCGGTCGGCGGAGGGTCTTCGCCGTGAATGAGGCGCAGCCCCGCGCGGCACGAAGGCCCCAGCCGGCGCTCGAGCTCGTCGGGCGGCAGCTTCTGCACCTCGCCCACCGTGTACACCCCGAGGCCCGCGAACCAGGCGCACGTCTTCGCGTCGTAGCCGAGGATCTCGATCGGCAGCGGAGCGAGCGCCGAGGGCCCCTTGCCCGCCGGCACGATGCAGGTGCCCGCGCACGCGCGCGCGATCATCGCGGCGATGGCCGGGCCGTCGGCGACCGCGAGGCGTATCTCTCTCTCGAAGAGCTGCAGCCGCTCGTGCAGCTTCTGCGCGAGCGGGGTGTCGCCGCCGTGCAGGTGGCCGCAGCCCGAGATGTCGAGCACGACGCACGCGTTGAGCTCGTCGATGCTGCAGCGCGGGCCGAAGCCGAGGGCGAGCTCGGCGGCCGCGTAGAGCGTCGCGCGCGGCGCCTTCGGGAGAACGAGCGCGAGGTACCGGCCGGTCACGGCAGCTCGACCTCCGTGCTCTGGCCGACGCGCCCCGCCCGCTCTTTCCGCACCGTGATGCACAGCCGCGACGGGCTCGGGTGCTCGAGCTCCAGCTTCAGCGCCACCGGCAGCGGCGCGCTCTGCTGCGCCCGCGCGTCGGTGACGAGCAGCGCGGAGGTGCCCCCCTCTTCGCACGCGAGCTGCAGCCGCCGCACCCAGCGCTCGTCGGCTTGCCGGTGCGGCGGCGGCGCCCGCTTCCCCCCCACCGGGTGAAAGTCGACGGCCAGCACCGCGACCGCGCCCGACTTCGCGATGCGCACGCAGATCGACTGCAGCCGCGCCCGCGGTGGCTGCACGACGAGCAGCCGGGTCAGCTCGACGCCCTGCTGCATCAACCCGGGAGCGTGCAGCGTGCCCTCCGGGTCGACCCACGCGCAGTTGACCTCGGGCTCCCGCTGCGCCAGCGCGATCGTCTGCGAGAGGATCAGCGTGGCGCCGCCCAGCGCCGCCTTCGACGACAGCTCGGTGATGCCGATCGGGAAGCCGCCGTCGGGCAGCGCGCGCGCAAACCAGGGGGGCGCCGCCACCGGGGCACGGCCTTCGCGGGCGAGCGGAGCCCGCAGCTTTTCCCTGAGCTGTTCGAGTCGAAGGGGGAGCATCGACACTACTGAACATACATTCAGGGTCTGACACTCTCAACCCGCAGCGCCGCCAGGGCCGGTAAATCGGCCCCGGAGCGAATCTCCTCGCTGAAGAGCGCGATCAGCGAGCGACCGCTACAATGCGGGCATGCGAGTCGCGCGAGGCAAGGTCGTCGGCAACACCGTGGTGCTCGAAGGCGATCCGTTGCCGGAAGGAACCCGAGTCACCGTGTGGACCGAAGACGTCGACGGCTTCGACCTCGACGAGCAGAGTCAGCACGAGCTGATGGAGGCGGACGCCGCCATCGAGCGGGGCGAGGGAATCACCGCCGACGAGCTGTTCAAGAGACTCGCGCAACGCCGGGCGCCTTGAAGCTCATCATCTCCCCGCAGGCCGCGTCCGACATCGAGGTCGCACTACGCTGGTGGCTCGCGAATCGGCCAAAGGCGCCTGAGCTGCTCGATCAGGAGCTCAAGCGCGCTCGCGTTCATCGAACAAACGCCGCATGCCGGCATCCCGATGCGAAGCGGGCGGCCACCCAACGTGCGGCGAGTGCCGCTGCCCCGCAGCCGGTACCTCATCTACTACCGGGTTCTCGACACGACTGACGAGGTTCGCGGGGCGGCTGACTCGCGAAGAAGCAGCGTGGAACTGGCAGATCACCGATGCTGCCGGCATGCGCCTCATCGCCCTCATCGTCTTCGCCGTCACCCGCGAGGTCGGCACCTCCGCCGACATCGAAGCCGAGATCGCCACGCTGAACCCCGGCGACGAGCTCGTGCTTCAGGGCGGCACGTACACCCTGCCCGCCGGCCGCTTCGGCATCAACAAGAGCGGCACGCAGGCGATGCCCATCGTCATCCGCAGCAAGACCGGCGAGACCGCTCACATCCGCCGGCCCGACGCCGCCGAGAACATCGTCGACATCACCGGCCAGTACCTCGTGTTCCGGAACCTCGAGCTCTCCGGCGGCTCGGCGGGCCTGCGCTTCGAGACCGCGAGCTTCATCACCATCGAGGGCTGCAACATTCACGACACCGGCGACGTCGCCATTCGCGCGAACGACACCGGCACCTACGACGGCTTCCGGATCCTGCGGAACAACGTTCACCACACGAACGACACCGGCGAGGGCATGTACCTCGGCTGCAACAACAACACCTGCCGCTTCGCGAACGGCCTCATCGAGGGCAACTGGGTGCATCACACCAACGGCGCGACCGTCATCCAGGGCGACGGCATCGAGATCAAGGAGGGCGGCTACAACAACGTCATTCGCGACAACGTGATCCACGACACCACCTACCCGTGCCTCACGCTGTACAGCGCAGCGAACAACTCGGCGATGCCGAACATCGTCGAGCGCAACGTGATGTGGCGCTGCGGTGATCACGGCATCCAGGTCACGAAGGACGCCCGCATCCGCAACAACATCATCTTGAGCGCGGGCAGCGACGGCATCGCGCTGCAGACGCACGCGCAGGTCACCGGCGGGCCCGGCAACGTGCAAGTCGTGAACAACACCGTGCTCGACTCCGACGGAGCGGCGCTCTCGATTCGCAGCGCGGCCGGCACCATCTCGGTGGCGAACAACGCGCTGTACAGCTCGACCGGCGCCGCCATCTTCACGAACGGGTCGACCGCCACCGTCACGTTCTCGAACAACGTGGGCACCGGCGGCGGCCCCATGCTCACCGCCGGGAACCTCGCGAGCGACTTCGTGATGGCGACCTTCAGCGGGCAGGTGCCGAACGACGTCTTCCCGAAGATGGGCGGAGGCCTCGTCGCCTCCGGCGTCGCCACCCTGCTGCCGTTCGACGACTTCAACGGCACGCAGCGCCTCGGCGTCGCCGACGTCGGCGCGTACAAGTTCGTCGCGGCCGGAAATCCCGGGTGGACGCTCGCGGCCGGGTTCAAGGGCGGCGCCGCCGGGACCGGCGGTGGGTCTGGTGCTGCTGGCGGCTCAGCGACTGCCGGCGGGTCGGGTTCGGCTGGGGGATCTGGTACCGCTGGCGGCTCCGGTACCGCCGGCGGCTCCGGTACCGCTGGTGGCTCCGGTGCCGCTGGTGGCTCCGGTACCGCGGGTGGACCTTCTGGCTGCGGCTGCTCCGCCTCCACCCACGCTCTGCCCTTGCTCCTGCTCGCATTCGTCGCTCGCCGCCGAGCTCGCCGGCATGGCTCCCCTCACCCTGTCCCTCTCCCCTACGAGGGGAGAGGGGACTCGTGCTGATCCTCTTGCTTCATCACGTCGGTGCTCCTCCGCCGGCCGCGAAGAAGCGCAAGCTCTACATCACCGCGGAGCAGCTCAGCGGCCACGTCCGCTCGCTGCAGCAGCGGGGCTACCGCTTCACCACCCTCACCCAGGCCCTCGACGCTCCGGAGCCCGTCGCTTGTGTCACCTTCGACGACGGCTTCGCGAGCGCGGCTTCCCTCGAGCTCCCGGTGCCGGCCACGATCTTCGTCGTCACCTCCCGCGCCGGCGAGCGCGGTGTCGTCTTCGACGGCGACGAAGGCGTCGCGCCCGCCGACCTCGCGACCTGGGATCAGCTGAAGGCCCTGCGCGACCGCGGCTGGGAGATCGGCTCGCACGCTCACACTCACGTTCGACGACCCGCCCGCGAAGACCTCGAGGCCTCGCGCGTGGCGCTGAAGAAGCAGCTCGGCGTCGACGCCACCGCGCTCGCGTACCCCTACGGCGCCTACGACGACGCCACCATCGCCGCGGCGAAGCAGGCCGGCTTCCGCTGCGCCGTCACCACGAAGAGCGGGCTCGCCTCGCGCGACACCCCGTTCCAGCTCCGCCGCGTCATCCTCTCGGGCTTCGGCGCCCTCACCGCCTTCGAGCGCCTCAAGCTGCTCGGCGTTCACCACGGCGTGTACCCGTTACGGCCGAAGCCTCTTTGAGCGCCCTTCGGTTTCCATCCGGAAACGAAACGCACGACTGCCCCACGACCGGCAAGGCCCCCGGCTTGCACCCCTCATGCCTCATGAAGACCAACCACTCCGAGTCGCTGTGGGACGTGAACCCTCCGAACCAAACGTTCGCTCCGCTCGATCAAGAGCTCGAGACCGACGTCGTCATCATCGGCGGGGGCATCACCGGCCTCACCGCGGCGCTCAAGCTCCACGAGGCCGGCAAGCACGTCGTGCTGCTCGAGCAGCACCGCGTCGGCTCGGGCACGACCGGCGGCTCCAGCGCCCACCTCACGGAGCAGGTCGACTGCACGTACAAAGAGATCATCGCGAACTTCGGCCTCGACGAGGCCAAGCTCGTCGCCGCCGCCTCGCGCAACGCCATCGAGCACATCCACCGGCGCATCGACGCGCTCCACATCGACTGCCAGTTCGAGCGCGTGCCCGGCTGGCTCGTCGCCGAGAGCGAGGAGCAGCTCGACACGCTCGCCGACGAGCAGGCGGCCGCCCACGAGGCCGGCGTCGATGTCTTGATGGAGACCTCGGTGCCGCTGCCCTACCCCGTCGCCGCGGGCCTGCGCTTCCGCCACCAGGCGAAGCTCGACTCGCTCGCTTACGTGCGCGGGCTCGCCGACGAGGCTCACCGCCGCGGCGTCCGCATCTACGAGAACACGCACGTCGTGAAGGTCGACGACGGCGAGCCCTGCGTCGTGCACCTGGCGTCGGGCGCGAAGGTGAAGGCGGGCTCCGTGTTCCTCGCGACGCACAGCCCGAACAACTTCCTCTTCCTCAACACGAAGCTCGCGCCGTACCGCAGCTACTGCGCCGCGTTCCCGAGCCTGCCGCTACCGAACGCGCTCTTCTGGGATCTCGCCGACCCGTACCACTACCTGCGCACCGCCACGATCCGCGGCGAGCGCTACGTCATCGTCGGCGGCGAAGATCACAAGACCGGCAGCGATGAAGAGGCGCACCACGTCGACGCCCTCGTCGACTGGGCCCGCGGCCACCTGCGCGCCGGCAAGCCCGCGTTCACCTGGTCGGCCCAGCTCTACGAGAGCGCCGACGGCCTGCCGTTCATCGGCCGCAACTCGGCCTCCAAGCACGTCTACGTCTGCACCGGCCTGTCGGGCCACGGCCTCACGCTCGGCACCGCCGGCGCGCTGATCGTCAGCGACCTCATCCTCGGCGTCGACAACCCGTTCGAGAGCGTCTTCCACGCGACGCGCATCAAGCCGATCGCCTCGCTCGTCGACTTCGTGAAAGAGAACGCCGGCTTCCCGGCCCACCTCATCGGCGATCGCCTCACCTCGCCCGGAGTCGAGTCGGTCGCCGACATCGGCCGCGGCGAGGGGCGCGTGCTGCGCGTCGGCGGGCGCCGCGTCGCGTGCTACCGCGACGAAGAGAACGGCCTGCACGCCGTCAGCGCCGTGTGCACGCACATGGGCTGCCTCGTGAAGTTCAACGACGTCGAGCGCACGTGGGACTGCCCGTGTCACGGCTCGCGGTTCGATCTCGGCGGCGACGTGCTCGACGGCCCCGCCACCAAGAGCCTCGAGAAGGTGCAGGTCGAAGACGCCCTCCCGCCGCTGCGCAAGACCGGCTCGCGGTAAGCGCGCAAGAAGAAGGGGCGAGGAGCTCACGCTCCCCGCCCCGTTGCTCCAGAGCTTCAGATCTTCTTCAGAAGTACTTCTTGTAGAGGCCCGCGAGGCGGTTGCCGAGCTCGAGCTCGTAGAACCGATCCATCAAGGTCAGCTGCTTCGGGCGGAACAGGAGCGCGCCGAGCACGCCGAGGCCGACGCCCGCGCCGAGCGCGATGCCGATCGCCGGCAGCGGGTACTTCTTCACCTGCTTCTCCGTCATGTCCGCCGCGCGGCCGATCTGGTCGCCCGCGACGTGCGCGAACTGCTTCGCGCCCTGGATGACCGAGTCCGGCAGCATCGCCTTGCCCTGCTCCGCGTACTTCTCCGCGTACTTCGTCGTCTTCTCAATCACGTTGTTGTCCATGGACATCTCCAATTGGTTTGGGACTGCGCGCGGATCGGTTGCATCACGCATACCGCCGCACAACCGACTCACAACCCTGGGCCCGCGTGACGATCATGGGGCGTTCTGTCCCGAAACCCGGACCACGGTGGGCGGAACCGGTGTCACCGCCTCGCTGACCTTGCGCCGGAACACCAGCACGGGCTTCCGCGGAGGCGGCAGCGGCTCAGCAGCGCGGTTGCCGAGCAGCTGCGCCATCCACTGAAGCTCCGAGTTCTCGAGCGCCGCCTTCGCGACCACCATCAGCGGCACCGAGAGCAGCGCGCCCACCGGCCCCCACAGGAAGCCCCAGAACAGCATGCCGAGCAGCACCATCAGCGGAGACAGCCGCAGCGCCCGCCCCAGAAACTGCGGCTCGAGCACGCTGCCCACCACCAGGCTGATCGCCGCCATCGCAGCGCCCACGCACAGCGCCGTGGCCGTGCCGCCCTCGGCCAGCGCCACGCCCATCGCCGCGAACGTCGCCACCGCCGCCCCGACGTTCGGCACGAAGTGCAGCACGAACATCGACAGCGCCAGCAGCGACGCGAGCGGCAGGTCGAACAGGTCGATCACCAGCCAGGTCGCCGCCGCCGCGAGAAAGCTCGTGAACGACTTCACCAGCAGGTAACTGCGCACGTCGAGCAGCACCCGCTCGAGCTTGTCGAGCCGCGCGCCGAGCCCCGGCCGCAGCGTGCGGATCTTGACGCCCAGGTCCTCGCCCTCGCACAGCGTGAAGAACACCACGAAGGCCACCACGGCGCCGAACGACGTGATGCCGAGCAGCTGCTCGGCGAGCGAGCTCACCGCGCTGTTCAGCCGATCGGCCTCGAGCGCCTCGTGCAGCTCGCGCGTCGCGTTCGGCCCGAGCCGGCGCGTCAGCGAGCTCGTGACGCTGAGCAGGCGCGACACGTAATCGGGGAGCCGCTCCTGCAGATCCTCCGCGGCGGTGAGCAAGAGCCAGCCCAGCGAGCCCAGCACCGCGAAGTCGAGCACCATCACGCCGGCCGCGCCGACCATCACCGGTACGCGCCGCCGCCTCAGCCACGACACCATCGGAGCGGACGCGCCCGCGACCATCGCTCCGAACAGCACGGGCGTCAGAAACCCGCCCAGGTGCTTCAAGCCCAAGATGACGATGACCACCGCGGCCGAGGTCGCCACCACCCGGTGGACCCGTGCCGGCCGCGGCGCGTGAAGCTGCTTCATCTCCCCTCCACCGACCGTTTCCTAGAAGACCGCGCCGATCGCGAGCCGCAGCCGCGGCGTCACCCCGTACGTGCCGGGGATCGTGCGATTGACGACACCGATGCCGTAGTCCTGGTACCCGGCGCCCGCACCGAGCGACAGGTTGAACTGGCCGAACAGCAGGTTGATGCCCGCCATGCCGCCCGCGCCCAGCGCGAGCGAGTCGCGGTTGAAGCCGTCACCCGTGCCGGTGTCGCGCACGTACGCCGCGTTCACGTACGGGCCGACCCACACCCCTCCCGGGGCGCGGCCGAGGACGTAGATGCGAAGGCCGAGCTCGGGGCCGATCGCGAAGCGCTGCCGCGTCTCTTGCGGGAGCAGCACGCCGCGCATCACCAGGAAGTTGATGCCCGTGTAGAAGCCGACCTTCGGCCCGAGCGCGCGCTCGTACTCGACGTTGATGTTCCCCGTGAACAGATCGATCGGCTGCACGGTCAGCGAGTTGTCGTAAGCGCTGCGGAGCAGCGAGTGCGGCCGCGACACGCGCTCCTGCGCGAGAGCCCCGAACGGTAACAGCGCCGCGAGGCCTGAGAGCACGAAGAGGAAACGCCGGTTCATGGAGAGCTCCTTGCCGCCAGGAGGACTTCACTCCGCGTGCCAGCGAGGGCCCTCAGATCGATCAACACGATGGCCGCAGCACCCAGGGCGACGCCGCCACACCCGCGGCGCTTTGCACCTACGCCGCGAGGCGCAGCTCGACCTTCGTCCAACCCGGCGAGCGGCGATCGAACTCCCGGTAGGCCTCGATCGCCGAGGCGAGCGACGCCCGCTGGCTGATGAGCTCCGACGGCTTGAACGCCCGCTCGCGGACCAGCTCGATGAGCTCGCCCACGTACCGCTTGTGGTTGCAGTTGCCCATGTTGATGGTCAGGTTCTTGTTCATCGCCTTGCCGATCGGGAAGTGGCGCGCGGCGTCGCCGTACACACCCACCACCGAGAGCGTGCCGGCCTTCGCCAGCGCGTCGACGGCCCAGAACAGCGCCTGCGACGGCGCCTCGCCGACGTGCCAGTTGTCACCGTGCGGCCGCTGAATCGGAGCGATCTGTTCCCGCTCCTCCTCGAACTTCTTCCGCGTCGACCGGTCGATCTTCGACGCCGGGCCCGAGTGCGCGCACTGGGCGTCGCCGCCGACGGCGTCGATCGCGCGATCGACCCCGATGCCGTGCGTGAGCCGGCGAATCGCCTCGACCGGGTCTTCCTCGTCGAAGTTCACCGTCTCGGCGCCCTGCTCCTGCGCCATCGCGAGCCGGTGCGGCTGGCGGTCGATCGCGATGATGCGGCCGGCGCGCAGGTGCGCGGCGGCCCAGATGCAGAGCAGGCCCACGGGCCCGCAGCCGAACACCGCGACGGTGTCGCCGGCCCTGATCTCGGCCAGCTTCGCCGCGAAGTACGCGGTCGGCCCGATGTCCGAGAGCAGAATGGCGTCGTCGTCCATCACCTCGTCGGGCAGCCGCGTCATCGTCACGTTCGCGAACGGGATGCGCGCGTACTCGGCCTGCAGCCCGTGAAAGGGGCCCGAGTCCTTCGGGCCGCCGAAGAACGCGGTGCCCGCGAGCGGGCCGTTCGGGTTCGCGCGGTCGCACTGCGAGTAGTAGCCGGCCCGGCAGTAGGAGCACGACCCGCACGCGATCGTCGACGTGATGACGACGCGATCGCCGCGCTTGAAGTTGCGCACGTCGGGGCCGAGCTCCTCGACGATGCCGATGCCCTCGTGGCCGAGAATGGTGCCCGGCTCGACGCCCGGCAGCGAGCCGCGCACGAGGTGCAGATCGGTGCCGCAGATCGCGCTCGCGGTCAGCTTCACGATGGCGTCGGCGCCGGCTTTGAGCTCGGGCTCGCGCACTTTTTCCAGGCGAATGTCTCCGACCTTGTTGAAGACGACGGCTTTCATGGTGGTGCTCCTTCAGTGCTTTCCGGGGGACTGGACCTTGACGAGCGGCCTTGCCGGCTTGGGCTGCGGGCCGGCGCGCCGCTGTTGCCGCCGCGTCGGGCGGCGGCGCTTCGTCGCGCGCCTCAGGCGCACCGGGTGGTGCTTCTTCGCCGAGGCCTGCAGCGCCTCGATCACGCGCACGTCGAGCAGCCCTTCGTAGCCCGACGGCTCCGGCTGCTTGTCGTCGAGCACGCAGTTGCTGAACTCGACGAGCTCGGCCGCGACCTGGTCGCGCGATGGGAACGTCTTCTTGATCTCGCGATCGCCGACCCTGACGACCTGCTTGAGCGCGCCCTTGTGCTGGTACGCGGGGTTCGCCTCGAGCGTCCCCTTCGTGCCGATCACCTCGAAGCGCGAGCCGTGGAACCCCTCGAAGCTGACCGCGAACGTCGCGAGCCGGCCCTTCGGGAAGCGCAAGAGGCACGCGGTCTGATCGGTGCCCTCGCCGGGCATCGCGAAGACCTCTTCGGGCTCGGCGCGGAACAGGTTGCGCGCCGCGTTGATGCAGTACGTGCCGATGTCGTACAGCGGGCCGGCGCCCGGCACCGGGCGGCCGCGCACGTTGCCCTCGCGCAGGTCCATCGCGAACGTCGAGGCGAACAGCTTCGGGTCGCCGATGCGGCGCTCCTCGACCATCGACGCCGCGTCGACGTTCGCGGGCTCGAAGTGCAGCCGGTAGGCGGTCATCAGCTTGACGTTCGCCTTCTCGCACGCCGCGATCATCGCGCGGCACTCGGCCACCGTGACCGCGAGGGGCTTCTCGCAGAGCACGTGAATGCCCTGGCGGGCCGCGCGAATCGTGTAGTCGGCGTGCAGGTGGTTCGGGAGCGCGATGTAGACGGCGTCGACGGCTCCGGTGCCGAGGAAGTCGTCGTACTCGTCGTAGCCGACCGCGAACGGCACCTCGTACGCGCGGGGGATCTTCGCGCGCTTCGTCTCGTCGCCGCTCACGACGGCGACGAGCTCGCTGTTCGGGGCATGCGCGAACGCCGGCAGGATCGCCGACTGCGCGAAGTGGCCGAGCCCGACCACCGCGTACCTCACCTTCCTGCCGTGCGTTGCGCGTGCCATCTTCGTCAGCTCAGTAGGACCCGGTGTCGAGTGGCGAGCTCTCGAAGCGGGTCCCACCGTCGGCTCCGCCCATCATTCCGCCGTCTCTCGGGCTCTTCGCCGCGCCCAGGTCGTACGGGTTCTCGAACTCGTTTTCGCCGCTGGGAGTCGACGGGGCGCTGCTCTCGGGCGTAGGAATCGTGCCGCGCGGGCGCACCGTCGTGTCGCTGCCACCGCGCCGGCCCGAGCGCTTCATGCTCCGGTCGATGTCCGGGCTGCTGGTGCCAGTGCGCGTGCTCGAGCCGCGATCGATCTGCGAGCCGCTCAGGCTCTCGCCCGACGTGCCGGCGCTCGAGCCGGTGCCAGGGCCACCTGGGAAGCCCGGGTACGTCTCGTCGCCACGCATCGGGCTCCCGTCGTTTGGGCGTACTTCTCCGGCGGGCTGTGTCGCGCGGTCGTAACGCGCGCTACGGCGCGAAGCATCGGTCTCGCATGCGGCGAGGCTGAGCAACGCTGCTGCTGCTGCAATCAAGAGTGCTGGACGCATCGTTCTGTGACTCTCCTTTGTGCGTGGAAGGCTGAGCAGGAAGCGCGCCTCTCGGCCGGCTCAGCGCCGACGCGCGGTTGGCTGTGACGCGCAGCGGCAAGTTGTCCCCCCGATGCAGAAACGTCCCGGTAGACTCGGGGGCCATGCGAATCCTCTGTGCCGCGGTGCTGTGCTGGGGCTGCGCGGGACTCACGCCGCGGCTCGTCGATGCGAGCGTGCAGAAGCCGTCGAACGTGGCCGTCTACTTCACCGTCGACACCCGCGACGGCGAGCCGGTGCCCGGGCTCACCGCCGAGCAGTTCCACATCTACGAGGACGGGAAGCTGGTGTCGCCGTACGAGTCGAAGCAGACCATCTTGAACCCCGAGATCGCGGCGAAGCACTACACGCTGCTGCTCGTCGACATGTCCGGCTCGGTCGCGAAGTCGGGCCAGCTGGCAGCGCTCCAGGAGGCCGTCAACGCGTTCACGTCGAAGGTCGGCCAGTACCAGGAGACCGCCGTCTACGCGTTCGACGGCCGGCCCGAGATCTTCCAGCTCCGCGGGTTTGCCCCGGGCGCGTCGACGGTGAACGTGTCGGGGTTCTCGACGCAGGACCCGTCGACGAACCTCAACGGCGCCGCGATCAAGGCGATGGAGCTGCTCGACAAGCACCTCGACAAGTCGCCCGCGCCGCTGCGCTTCGGCACGCTCGTCGTGTTCACCGACGGCACCGATCACGCGTCGCGCGCGACGAAGGATCAGCTGATGGGCTGGGTGAACGCGGTGCCGTTCGACATCTTCGTGATCGGCGTCGGCGCCGAGATCAACGAGGTCGAGCTGCAGGCGCTCGGGCGCTCGGGCGCGGCGCTGTCTCGCGACCCCGGCCAGGTCGGCGCGCAGTTCGACAAGATCGCGACTCGCATCGAGGGCTACTCGAAGCGCTTCTACCTGCTCTCGTACTGCTCGCCGGCCCGCGCGGGAAATCACGTGCTGACCGTGCAGCCGTTCTTGCCCGACGGGCGCGCCGGCGAGGTCACCTACAACTTCAACGCGAACGGCTTCACGCCGAACTGCGACCCGAACCGCAAGCCGGCGTTCGACATGAAGAAGCCGCGCGCGGCCGTGGTCTCGAAGTAGCGCTAACGTCCGTAGAGCCGCTCCATCGCGTTTCGCGCGCTGCGCAGCACGCGGGCCTTCTGTTTCGACGCGGTGCGCATCAGCCCGTCGAGGTAGCGCTTCACCTTCTCCATCGGCTGCTTCTTCCTCAGCTTCTTCTGCTTCATCATCCCACCCACCTCTGAAGGTGCATGTGGTTGCAACCGGCAGACCAAGCGCCCGGAATCACGCCGGCTGAGCTTCGTTACGAGGCCGTGCATCCATCTGCAGCACCATGCGCTCGGTCGCCCTCCTCGCGTTGCTGGTCCTGGCTTGCGACGGCGTGATCACCCCGGGTCCGGGAAGCCCCGCCGTCGAGCCGCTGCCGATCGACCCGGACCCTGAGCCGGGCCCCTCGCGCGTCGAGCGCGCGTGCATGACCCGCACCGTCGCGACCCAGCCGCTGCGGCGCCTCACCTTCGATCAGTACCAGCACACGCTCGCGCGGCTGTTCGGAAGCCTGAGCTCCCGCGTGCTGCCCGGCACGCGCTTTCCCCCCACCACCGTCGTGCGCGGCTTCTCGGCCGACGCCGAGAACAACACCGTCAACACGGAGCAGAGCAACGCGATCGAAGACGAGGCCGAGCGCATCGCGTCTCTCATGCTGGCCGACCCGCAGCCGTACCTGCGCGGCCTCATGCCGTCGTGCACGCTGAGCACGCCGGCGACCGACGCGCAGATCGACGCCTGCATCGACGCCTTCATCTCGTCGTTCGCGAGCGCCGCCTACCGCCGCCCCAGCACCGCGGCCGAGCGCGCGATCGCGAAGCAGGTGTTCACCGAGGTGCGGCCCGACCAGGGCGCCACGAAGGCGTTCATCGCGGTGGTGCAGTACCTCGTTCAGTCGCCCGCGCTGCTGTACCGTGTCGAGCGCGGCGCCGGCGCGGCGCCGCTTCAGGGGCTGCTCGAGCTGACGGATCACGAGCTCGCGAGCCGGCTCGCGTTCCTCTTCACCGACGGCCCGCCCGACGCCGAGCTCAGCGCCGCCGCCGATCGCGGCGAGCTCCGCACGAAGGAGCAGCTCGCCGCCCAGGCCCGCCGCCTCATGACGAGCCCCGCGTTCCTCCCCACCGCCGCCGGCTTCCTGCGCGACTGGCTGCACCTCTACGAGGCCCGCGCCGGCAAAGACACGATGCTGTTCCCGCGCTACACCGCGCAGGTCGTGCAGAGCCTCGAGCGCGAGCCGGTCGAGGCGCTGCGCTGGGTGCTCGAGCGCTCCGACGGCAAGCTGTCGACGCTGCTCGGCGGCGCGTCGCTGCCCGTCGACGGCACGCTCGCCTCGTACTACGGGGTCGCCGCGCCCGGCGCCGGCTGGGAGCCCACCGCGCTCCCGAACCGCCGCGGCCTGCTCACGCGCGCCTCGGTCATGGCCGCGCTCGCGATGCCTGCTCAGACCGGCACCATTCATCGCGGCAACTTCTTCCGCGGCGAGGTGCTGTGCGAGCCCTCGCTCACGCTGCCCGCGAACGTCGACATCTCGACGCCGCTCATGGGCACCTCGAACCTGCCGACCGCGCGCGAGCGCCTCGCTCCGACGACGACGAGCTCGACGTGCCGCGGCTGCCACGTGCAGATCAACCCGCTCGGCCTCGCGCTCGAGGGCTACGACCCCGTCGGCCAGTACCGCACCACCGAGAACGGAGCGCCCATCGACACCTCGGGCAGCGTCGACGTCGGCGCGGGCCTGACGCCCTTCCAGACCGGCGAGGAGCTCGCCGCCCTGCTCGCCGACGGCAAGAAGGTGCGCGACTGCTACGCGCGCCAGTGGTTCCGCAACAGCGTCGGCCGCATCGAGATGCCCGAAGACGCCTGCAGCATCGCGACGCTGCAGGAGGCCTTCGAGACCAGCGGCGGCGATCTCGGCGCGGTGCTCGTCGCCGTCACGCAGCTCGACACGTTCCTCTACCGCCGCTCCCCGGAGTGAAGCCCACATGAACCGCCGCCAGCTGCTGAAGGGACTCGGAGGCATCACGCTCGCGCTGCCGTGGCTCGAGGCGCTCGACAACACGGCCTGGGGTCAGGGCATGCCGGCCCGCCCGCGGCGCGTCGTGGTGATGACGTACCAGATGGGCGTGCCGCGCGGCGTGTGGCGGCCGTCGGCGACCGGCACGACGTTCACGCTGCCGTACGTGACGGCGCCGCTCGACCCGTTCAAGGGCCGGTGCCTGTTCGTGTCGGACATCGACCACCGCATGCTCGACGCGGGCGGCAACGGCTTCACGTGGGGCCACCCCGGCAAGTCGGAGGCCGCGCTCACCGGCTCGCTGACGACCGGCGCGTTTCCGACGACGAACACGAACGCGCTCTCGGAGATCCGCACGGACGCGGCGACCACGGGCGGCGCGAACTCGGAGTCGATCGAGCAGATCATCGGCACGGCGCTGCGCAGCGGCCAGCCGTTCAGCGCGGTGAACCTGGGCGTCGACGGCGACCGGCGCACGCCGGCGTCGCTGCAGAGCCGCTTCTTCTTCGAGAGCCGCGGCACGGCGGTGTCGATGGACTGCAGCCCGACCTCGGCGTTCAACCGCTTCTTCGCGAACGTGATGCCGATGACGCCGGGCAGCGACCAGGCGCTGCGCGAGCTGCGCCAGCGCAACAAGAGCGTGCTCGATGCGGTGCGGCGCGAGTTCGCCGATCTGCGCACGGGGCTCGGCAGCGACGACCGGCGGCGGCTCGACGAGCACGCCGCGCGCATCCGCGAGGTCGAGCTGCTGGCGGCGCCTCCGCCCGCGTGCGCGCAGCCGGCGGGCATCACACCGCTGACGAACCCGAACATGGGGCAGGTGGCGCCGCTGCAGATCCGGCTGCTGGCGCAGGCGATGGCGTGCAACCTGGCTCCGATCGGGCGGCTGGAGTTCATGAACCAGCAGAGCCCGCGCTTCGGCATCGCGGGGCTGGACTCGACGCTCGACACGGCCGCGGCGGCGACCGGCTACGACTGGCACGGCATGGTGCACGGCGACCCGCTGCCGGGCACGACGGCGTACCTGCGGCCGGGGCGCGATCAGACGACGACGACGTACGACCAGCGCCTGCAGGACGGGTACCGCTTCTTCGTGCAGCAGTTCGCGAACCTGCTCGCGGAGCTCGACCGCTTCCCCGAGGGGCCGAACACGACGGTGCTCGACAACACGCTGTGCATCCTCGCGAGCGACCTCGGCGAGGGCCAGGGCCACGGCCACATGAAGATGGGCTACGTGCTTGCGGGCAACCTCGGCGCGGCGCGGCGCGGCTTCCACTTCATGGCGAGCCCGCCGAACGCGAACTTCTACACGAGCTCGACGTACAACGTGACGCAGCTGTTGCACTCGGTGCTCGACATGGCGGGCGTCGGTACGGGCGGCGGCGGCACGGTGGCGGAGCTCGGGCTGCGCGGGTACCTCGCGAGCGTCGGGGCGCCGCGGCGCATCGACTCTCTGTTCACCTGAAGGCCCGAAAACGCGTCCCCTCTCCCCTCGTAGGGGAGAGGGACAGGGTGAGGGGCTCGATGAGCGAGCTCAAGGCCCCGAGCGATCGAGCTGAGGGCACATCGGGGCGTCGAAGGGGCCACTCACGTTCCACCCCGGCGCATCGATGGTGATGAAGCCGTGCGCGTGGCCGGCGTCGACGCCGTCGAGCACGACGATGACGGGCGCAAACGCGACGCCGCCGTCGAGCACGAGGCGGGCGATGCTGCGGTAGCCGGCGTCGCGGGCGTCGATGCCGGTGAAGATACCGAGCGATTCCGCCGGCGCGAGCTCGGCGGTCGGTGTGTTCCCGAGCTGCAGGACGAGGTCGTGCGCGAACGCCCACGAGGGGCTGCCCCACGCGGCGCGGAAGTCGACGGCGCCGAGCGGCGTCGTCCCGAACACTGCAGTACCGGTCGCGAGCGGGAAGCACGGAACGAAGCCGGCGTCCCGGCAGCTGCGGGATGCGACGTAGGCCGAGAGCTCCTGACAGCTCGCGTAGTCGACGCAGGCGAAGTCACGCGCCTCACACTGGTTGCCCAGATGGCCGAGCAGCGAAGACGACGGACGGCCGAGCGCCATGATGCACTCCGCGAGAAGATCTCCGGCGTCGATCGCTTCCCTGCCACCGGCAGCGCCGCCTCCCGCAGTCCCGCCGCCGCCGCCGCTGCCACCGGCATCGGGCACGATCGGCGCCTGGCAGTTGCAGCCGCACACGGCCATCGCACACAGGAGCCCGCGAAGCACGCCCCGAGCTTTACCCCGGCCTCGGTTCGCTGGCACTGTGCGCCCATGCTGGATCAGTGGAACAAGCTCCGCGACTACCTGTCGGAAGACTTCCTCGGCGGCCCGAAGGTCGTGAAGCTCTCGTGGGCGATCAACCTGCAGAAGGGCGGCACCCTGCCGTTCGTGCTCGCGCTGATGTTCGCGTTCGACAACTTCACGCCGACCGCGTGGACGTACGCCGCGCTGCACGGCAGCTACGGCCTCTTGTGGCTGCTCAAGGACGCCGTCTTCCCCGACCCCAACTGGGAGAAGAAGGTCACGGTCGGCGCGGCCCTGAACGCCTGGCTGCTCGTGCTCGGCCCGTACTGGCTCGCGCCCATCCTCATCATCACCACGCGCTACGAGGCCCCCGCGCGCACGCTCGCGATCGCCACGCTCGTGTACGCGATCGGCGTCGTGCTGATGATGGGCTCCGACGCCCAGAAGCACTTCGTGCTGAAGGCGAAGAGAGGCCTCATCACCGACGGCTTCTTCGCGCGCGTGCGCCACCCGAACTACCTCGGCGAGATGATGCTCTACGGCGCGTTCGCCGCGCTCTCGGGCCACTGGATCCCGTGGGCCGTGCTCGCCTGGGTGTGGACCGGCGTCTTCTTGCCCAACATGCTCCGCAAGGAGCGCAGCATGTCGCGCTACCCCGAGTGGGCCGCCTACAAGGCGCGCAGCGGCTTCCTGCTGCCGAAGCTCTTCGCGCCGCCCGCGCCCGCGCCGGCGGACCCCGCCGTCAGCGCTCGAGCTCCTTGAGGTTCTCGAGCGCGAGGTCGACCCACCCCTTCAGCGCCTTCGGAGTCTTCAGCGCGCGCGGCGAGACGTAGACGTAGCCCTTCAGCGGCCGGCCGGTGAAGTCCATCGGCCGGGCTCCGGGCTTCTTCAGCGCCGCTTCGTAGCGATCGACGCCGACGCGCAGCATGAGCTCGTCGTTGGCGACGCCGCAGACCATCTTGCCGCGCACCATGAACGCGACGCCGCCGAACATCTTCTTCGGCTCGACGCCGCCGCGGACGCGGCCGAGCGCCTTGCCGACCCGCTCCGCGAGCTTCTCGTCGTAGGGCATGCGCGGGCTCGTAGCAGAAAAACGAAAGGGCTCGCCGAAGCGAGCCCTCTTTTCAGTTTCCGACGTTGGAAGTGACCGTGGTCATCCGGACATCAGTATTTTGTGCACTGACATTTGTACTGCGTACCAACCAGTCTCAGTCCCTCTGTGATTGGACCTCCTTGATGGTGACGAAGAAAATTCTGCTCCCGTCGCCAGGCGGACGTCAAACCGGGTCAGCCCGCGTTACCGGGAGCTCCCAGCTGCACCCGCCCGTCGCGGAGGCGCCGCGCCACGGCGGCCGCGACGTCGGTGCCATGGTTCCCCGCGTGGAGCACCACGTCCACCGTCACCATGGGCATGCCATCGGAGACAGCCCACACATGTAGGTCGTGATCACGGCCCATCGAGGCTCCAGCGCGCGACGAGGGGCTTCGCGTGCTCGTACCCCGCGAGCGCGATCTCGCGCACGCGCTCGACGTCGAACAGGCCGTAGCGCTCGACCGGAAAGCGCAGGTGGAAGTCGGCGCGCTCGCCCATCTCGCGCGCGTGGGCATCGCCGGCGAGCTGAACGCTGCGCATGAGAATGTCGAGGATGCCCGGCAGCGCGGCGTCGTCGGCCCCCTTCACCCGCTTCCACAGCGCCTGCCACGGCGACGGAAAGTCCGTCGAAGGAGGCCCCCCGAGCGCTCCGCCGGTGCCGGTGGCGTTGAACGCGATGACGGTGCCGGCGCCGCGCTCCTGCAGCAGATCGACCGGCAGGTTGTTGATGAGCCCGCCGTCGACGAGCAGCTGGCCCTCTTCGACGATCGGCACCGCGACCGCCGGCAGCGAGCAGCTCGCGCGAACGGCACGCCAGACCTTCCCGCGCTCGTGCACGTAGAGGCCGCCGGCCGAGATGTTCGCCGAGACGGCAAGGTGCGGGACCCAGAGGTCCTCGAGGTCGAGCTCGCCGTACGCCTCCTGCAGGCCGCGATCGACGCGCGTGCCGCCGATCAGCGAGAAGACCGGCAGCGTGTACTCGCGGAAGGGCTTCAGCGAGAAGATGCGGCGGTTGAGCTCGACCATCTCTTCGAAGTCGAGCCCCATCGCGGCCTGGGCGCCCATCGCGGCGCCGGTGCTCGTGCCGCCGAACGCATCGATGGGGATGCCGGCCTCGCGCAGCGCGCGGATGCCGCCGATGTGCGCGAAGCCTCGGGAGGCGCCGCCGCTCAGCGCGAGCACGATCGACCGCCCCGTGAGCACGCGGGCCGCGCGCTCGAAGTCGGCGGGCGCCGCGACGTGCAGGTGCTTCGCGCCCGGGCGCGGGGCGAGCCATCGGGCGGTGCCGCTCGGGCGCCGGCTGCGATCGGGGTGAACGAGCACGAGCGTTCGCGGCCGCTGCGTGAGGCCCCGCTCGATCTCGGCCAGCGCGGGCGAGCCGCCGCCTTCCGCGAGCAGCACGACGTGATCCGCGTGGTCGAGCGCGAGGTGCGACCACGCGTTCGGCTCGGGGTCGAGCTCGAGCACCACGTGATGGTGCGCGCGCGCCTCGGCCTCGAGCCACGCGCCGTCGAGGTCCGGGTGGCTCGCGCGCGTGAGGTGCAGCGTGGCCTTCAGCGCGGCAACGAGCTGCTTCGCGGCCTCGCGCAGGCGCGGGCCGCCGCCCAGCAGCACGAGGGCCCAGTGCGACGGCCCGCCTCTGCGGTGCGGCGGCCGCGCGAAGCTGCGTGCGAGCCCGACGGCGGCGAGTGGGTGCCGCGAAAAGAACGCCTCGAGCTCGCCGCGCAGCCGCGCGACCCGCGTCTGCCGCACCGCGGTGACGGTGTGCCGGTACTTGCCGCGGGCGAGCAGCTCGGCGGCGCCGACGCAGGCGTCGGGGCAGCTCAGCCGGCCGCCGAGCACGAGGAAGCAGGCGGTGGCGTCGTCGCCCTCGCGCACGAGGACGTCGCCGGGCGCGAGGGTGACGAGCTCCGCGGCGCGATCGAGCTCGGCGAGGACCTCGGGCTCGACCGGCCCGAGCCACGCCTCTACCGCCGGGGCAATCGACACGCGCTGAAGGGTAGCATCGGCGGGCGCGATGGCTGACCACTTCGTGATGCCGGTGCTCGACGACGCCGCGATCGCGCGGTTGTTCGGCGGCTGATCGACGGAGTCGGCTAGGAGGGGCCGCATGGATGCGATCGAGCTCCGCAGTGACAACGCCGCCGGCGTCGCGCCGGAGCTGATGGCCGCGCTCGCCGAGGCGAACACCGGCTCCGCGCTCGCCTACGGCGGCGACGACTGGAGCGCGCGCCTGAAGCAGCGCGCCGCCGAGGTCTTCGAGCACGCCGGCGTGTCCGTGTTTCCCGTGCCGAGCGGCACGGCGGCGAACGCGCTCGCGCTGTCGGCGCTGTGTCCTCCGTGGGGCTCGGTGCTCTGCCACGAAACGGCGCACATCTTCGTCAACGAGGCCGGAGCGACCTCGATGTTCGCCGGCGGCGCCGTGATGAAGGGCCTGCCCGGCGCAGCGCACCGGCTGACGCCCGCGGCGATCGAGCGCGCGTTCGCCGAGACGAACTGGGGCGACCCGCACCACTCGCAGCCGTCGGTGCTGTCGCTGACGCAGCTGACCGATCGGGGGACGATGTACTCGGTCGAGCAGCTCGAGGCGCTCACCGCCGTCGCGCGGACGCGCGGCCTGCGCGTGCACCTCGACGGGGCGCGGCTCGCGAACGCGATCGCGCGCCTCGGCTGCACTCCGGCGCAGGCGACGTGGAAGGCCGGCGTCGACGTGCTGTCGCTCGGCGCGATCAAGAACGGCGCGATGAACACCGACGCGATCGTCTGCTTCGACCCGAAGCTCGCCGAGCCGCTGTCGTACCGGCTCAAGCGCGCGGGCCACGTGGCGTCGAAGATGCGCTACCCCGCGGCGCAGCTGCTCGCGTACCTCACCGGCGGGCTGTGGCTGCGACTCGCGTCGACCGCGAACGCCGCGATGGAGCGGCTGGCGGCGGGGCTGAAGGCGCGCGGCGTCGAGCTGCTCGACGAGCCGCCGGCGAACATGGCGTTCGTGCGGGCCGGCGACGCGCTCGCCGACCAGCTCGAGCGGCGAGGCCTGCTCTTCTACCGCATGGGAGGCGGAGTCATCCGCCTCGTCACGAGCTGGCAGACGACGCCGGAGCAGATCGATCGCGCGCTCGCGCTCTTCGACTGACCGCTGCGGTCACTGCGGCCGGCAGACTCCGCCGTCGCCGCCGCCGGGCTGGCAGGTGTAGCCGGAGCGGCACGTGGACTGGCCGCCGTCGGGCTCGGGGCAGTTCGCGAAGCACAACCCGAGCGTGGGCGCGCCGAACGAGTCCCGATTGACGATGACGCAGCTGGCGGCTTCTCCACAGAGGTTGCTTCTGAAGTCGGCGGCGAGGAGCGCGATGTAGCACTGCGCCGTGCAGTACCCGCCGACGTACCCGGAGGAACCGCCATCGGGGAGCAGCGGCTGCTGGCAGAACGCGAGCGCGTCGTACGGGGCAACCGGCGGGTTGCGGCACTGGGAGTTCGCGAAGCACGGGTTGCCCGTCTGCGTTGCCTGGGTGTTGTTCGCCGCGCTCGGCCGGACGTCCGGCGGGTTCGAGAGGTAGCACACGCCGCCTTCAGGGCCGGCGGCCGGGAGCGGGTAGCAGCGGTAGCCCTGCCGGCACGACCCCGGCACGTCGGGATCGCACTTGTTCATGCAGTACCGCTGGTTCTCGCCCGCCCAGTAGCCGGCGTGCGAGCAGAACGAGCCCGCGGGGCAGTGGTTCGGCGGGTCGCAGGGCTGCCGCGTGCAGTAGCCGCCGGGATGGGTGCCGGGCCCGTACGTCGGCGCGGTCTTGCAGATGGTGCCAGGGCCGAAGTCGTTGCAGTCGGCGACGGTCATGCACGGCGCTCCGACGGATCCGGGAGGCATGGGGGGGCCGCCGTCCCTCGCGGTCGTGTCGACACCACCCGCCGTCGCGCCGCCTGCTGTCGCGCCGCCTGCCGTCGCGCCGCCTGCTGTCGCGCCGCCTGCCGTCGCGCCGCCTGCCGTCGCGCCGCCCGCTGTCGCGCCGCCTGCCGTGGCGCCGCCCGCCGTGGCACCGCCGCCTGCCGTGGCCAGGCCGCCTGCCGTCGCACCGCCGGCCGTCGCGCCGCCTGCCGTGTCACCGCCTGCCGTCGCGACGCCGCCTGCGGTGGCACTGCCACCCGCCGTGGCGCCGCCTCCGGCGGTCGCGCGGCCGCCGGCCGTAGCGCAGGCGATGTCGCGGCACGTCTCGCTGTCATCAGTGCAGGAATTGGAAACGGCCACGAGCGCGACGCAGGCGCTCAGTACGACGAAACGCATTCTGAAGTCCCTCCCAGCCCAACCGATCGCGGTCGTAGGTAATGGCCGCGCGGAGCACGTGCACGCCCGTCTTGGCGGCTTCGACTAACCTCACCGCGTGGTGACAACGCGCCAGGTCGCAGCACTGCTGCTCGCCGGCTGTGCGGCTGCGTGCAAGTGCGGCTCGGGGACTCCGGCGCTCTCGGGGCCGGTGGTGCTCGGTTACCAGGAAGGATCAGTTCTCATCGAAGGCAGCGGCTTCGGCGCACCGTCGGCGTCGGCGGAGGTGACGCTGGGCGACGTGAAGGTCTCGTCGCAGGCGGCGGGCGTCGAGTGGACCGACACGTCGATTCAGTTCACGCTGCCTGCGGGCGTCACCGCGCGCGACCTGACGGTGCGCACGGCACAGGGCCCGACGCTGTCGGCCACGCTCGAGGTGTATCGCTACGACTTCTTTCAGCTCCCGGTGACGGCGATGACGAACGCGTCGCCGCTCGGCCTCGCGCGCGACTCCCGCGGGGCGCTGTGGATCATCGAGGAGTTTCACCGCGAGCTGAAGACGCTCGATCCCGGAGCGACTTCGCCGCGCGCGATCGCGATTCCGCGCCCGCCGGATCCCGGGCCGTTCGCGGTCTTCTTCGACGAGCTGTTCGGCCAGCGCGACGTCGACAGCCGCACGCAGACGAGCGTGCTCGGCGAGTCGATCATCGTGGACCCTCGCGGCATCGTCTGGTTCTCGCAGGGCGGAGGCTCGCTGTACGAGCGCACCTCCGACGGCAAGCGCGTGCACCCGAACCACAGCCGCATCGTGCGCTACGACCCGGCCACGGCGCAGCTCCAGGTGTTCAACGTCCCGGGCGATCGCAACGAGGTCGTCGGGCTCGCGTGGGACGAGCCGCGCGGGCGGCTCTGGTTCGCCGAGGGCGGCAGAACCGGCGGCGGAGCGATCACGTCGTTCGACCCCACGCGCGTGCCCTCCGACAACGCGTTCGACTTCTCGGCGTCGCTCGATCACCTGGTGAACCCGGCGGACCCGCAGGACGGTTATCGCCGCTTCGTGCTGCCGGATCGGTCGGTGTACCCGGCGCACCTGGTGATCGATGCGCAGGGAGGCGTCTGGTACACGGCGTTCCTCGGCAACCGCGTCGGGAGGCTGGACCCGGGCACCGGCGAGATCCGCGAGCTGCCGCTGCCGAAGCCGCTGTCGGTGGCGCCGGCGGCGAAGCTGTTCGCCACCGGGGGCCCGTGGGAGCTCGAGCTCGGCGCCGACGGAGCGGTCTACTTCGACGAATCGTTCGATCTCAGCATCGGGCGCATCGACGCAGAGAGGGTGCGCAGCGGCGACGCCGCGTGCTTCGCGCTGGACGAGAAGGGTCAGAACCCGTGCGTGAAGGAGCTCGCGGTGGCTGATCCCGCGAAGCTGACGTCGAACACCGATCTCATCCACTCGCTCGCGTTCGACGGCGAGGGCAGGCTGTGGTTCGGGCAGCACGGCCCGGATGCTCCGGGCGGGCCGGACACGCTCGGCTTCGTGCTGCCGGACTTGAGCGGGTACGCGAAGCTGCCTCCGCTGCGGCGCGCGGGCGACTCAGTGTCCGTCGGAGTGACGGGCCTCGCGGCCGACGCCGCCGGCGGAGCCCTCTGGTTCAACGAGTTCTGGGCGAAGCGGATCGGCCGGCTGACGCTCGTGCCTTGAGGTGTTCGCCCAACGAACGCGGGTCTATGGCGCGCGGTCGCGATACATCTTGAAGGAGGCCGCCGGAGAGATCTCCCCGAAACGTCGCGACCCATGTGCTTTTCCGGGCGGGTGGCTTGTCACGTGCCTTGCGTGTGGCCGCCGCTGGCTGGAGGCACACGCGGTTTGATTTTCGTCAACCACGCGGCAGCCGCCTTCCGCGTGCGCAATGACGCCTCGGCGTCGGACATGGCGGCGATCCGCTCTATGTGGTGACGCAGGAGATCGGCCGGAATGTCCCGAACGTTATCCTTTCCGAGCATTCGTTGAGCGAGCAGCTTCGTAGTCAGCGAGACGTAGACCCCACCCGTGGCGTGCAGGTCGCGATGTCGCCAGTCAGCTTCCACGACACCTAAGTCGCCCGGCGTCGGCTCAACTCTGATGCGGCGAACGAAGATTTCGAAAAGCGGTATTCGTACCAGAACGGCCGGATTCTTGGGACTCGCACCGCGGCGCAGTTGGAACGCCGCCGCCACGAAGGTCTCTAACTCCGCCGAGTGAACCAGGAACGTCGAGACGCCATCGGTGTCCATTGTCGAGAAAGTCGATCTTGCCAGTTCGTTGTGTCCTTCCGGCAAGCGTGCGTGAACATCACGGCCGGCCCGGCGTAGCCCCTCGCCCAAGGCGAGGTGCACGATGGAAAAGCAGTCGAGGGTTCGCTGGGCGCAGCGGCGGCTGGAGCGGTGGCGA
>Ga0268299_1001964_pt1 | contig 28643 bp, 23 predicted proteins | sample NOBtaG_FD_193484 | JGI IMG/M metagenome (GOLD analysis project Ga0268299, IMG submission 193484) | Activated sludge microbial communities from bioreactor in Nijmegen, Gelderland, Netherland - NOB reactor | ecosystem: Engineered > Bioreactor > Aerobic > Activated sludge | place: Netherlands...
CGTCGGCCTGTATCAGACGGCAGCTATCTTAACAGTCGGTGCATTCATAAGCCGACTCTTGACGTGGAGCTATCGCCGGGCATTTGGCGGGATCACCGGCGATACGCTTGGGACGACCAATGAGTCGGTGGAAGTATGTTTTCTGCTGTTGAGCCCCCTGCTGTGGCGCCTTCTGTGATACCGGCCGATCTTCTACTGGCCAGCCTACTCGATGCGCTTGTCGGCGACCCACGATGGTTGCCTCATCCAGTCCGGAGCATGGGCCGTGTCGCCGCAGGATTCGAGCGAGTCGTACGGCCATGGTGTGAGGATCCGGGAACTCTCCGCATGGCCGGTGTGCTGTTGGCGTTGGGTCTTCCAAGTCTGGCGTTTGGCCTGGCCTGGATGTTGGTAACGGTAGGAACAGGTGTCCATGAATGGCTCGGTCGTGGTCTGGGAATTATGCTGGCTTTCACCACGCTTGCCTGGCGCGATCTCGTTGATCATGTTGCGGGTGTGAGGAATCCGTTACATGCCGCCTCCTGGCAAGAGGCCCGTGCGGCATTGAGCAGAATGGTCGGACGCGATACGGATCAGTTGTCTGAACCGGAAATCGTGAGGGCCACGGTGGAGACGGTCGCTGAAAGCGCCTCGGATGGAATCATTGCCCCGTTGTTCTATCTCATGCTGGGCGGGGCTCCGCTGGCGTTGGCCTACAAAGCGGTTTCAACGTTGGATTCTCTGGTGGGACATCATAATGAACGATATCGGGATTTTGGGTGGGCGTCGGCCAGACTGGATGATCTGGCGAATTGGATTCCTGCACGTGTGACGGCGCTGCTCATCGTCGCGGCAAGCGCGCTGGTGTTACACAGACCCGCATCAATCATACGGAGCGCACGCACGCTCTGGCGGGATGGACACAAACATCCCAGCCCGAACAGCGGCAGGCCGGAAGCCGCGATGGCAGGGGCGCTCGGCATTCGGCTGGGTGGTACAAATTATTATCATGGCATTCCGCAGGAACGGCCGTTTCTCGGTGAAGCCATCGAATCCCTGTCCATTGGACACATTGATCGGGCCAAGCGAGTGATGACGGCGGCCTATCTCCTCGGCCTCGCAGCCGTATGGGGGCTGCTGTGGCGCTGAGAGGGGGGGACACACACGGAGGGAATATCCACGCTGCAGCGGCAGCGTTGGGGAAACGACCCACTGCGCTCCTCGATTTCAGTGCCAGCATCAATCCCCTGGGATTGCCGTCGAAAGTTCGTCGGATGCTGATCCGCGAAGAAAAGTATCTGATCGGACATTATCCGGATCCGGATTGCGGGAGCCTAAGGCGGGCGCTCGCGTCGCGATGGAAGCTGTCCCCAGGACACTTTATCATCGGAAACGGATCGACTGAGCTGATTCATCTCCTTCCTCGTGCGTTGCACATTCGCTCAGCCTTAGTTATGGGGCCCACGTTCTCTGAGTATGGCTCCGCATTGAATCTGGCCGGTGCAAAGGTTCGCCTCGTATCGGCGGTAAGACAAGACGGCTATCGACCTCCGCTTCAGAAAGCCGTGCGATGGATTCAGTCGGAAGGCCGACGTAATCGATCTTCGGCCGCGGTATTTCTCTGCAATCCGAACAGTCCGACCGGTCAAGTATGCGAATCGGATGAGTTGGCGGGTTTTGTCGGACGGCTTGATCGGGCCGGCGCCTGGTTGATTCTCGACGAGACGTTTATGGACTACTGCAACATCTTATCGATCCTTCCTGTGCTTACGCGTTATCCACGTGTGATTGTGCTGCGAAGTTTCACAAAGTTCTACGCGCTGCCCGGGCTTCGGATCGGATACAGTGTCTGCGCTCCCTCGATTGCCGAGATGTTACGCCGATACCAGCCAACATGGTCGGTCAATGGCTTGGCCCAAGCGGCGGCAGAAGCCGCGATGAATGACCGACAGTATGTCCGCCGCTCCCTGGCCTATATGGACAGGGAACGCACGCGCTTCTCAAAACTCCTGGTCGATATTCCGGGACTCAGGGTATTTCCTTCCCATGCGAATTTTCTGCTGCTCGAGCTGCCGGAGTTCTATCGATCCCGCAACGTCGCCGAGTCATTGAAACGGGAAGGGATTCTGATCCGAGACTGTTCTGGTGTGCCCGGGCTTACGCCCCGTTCGATCAGGGTCGCTGTGCGCACGAGACGGGAGAACGACCGGATGGTTTCTGCCCTGCGACAACTTTTGCGGAAGATTCCATGATCAGCAAGAAAGGCGCAGGATTTGTAGTCAAGCATCAAGTGGTGCTGAATACGTTGATTCTCCGGCTCGATGGTGTGCACCGTGTCTTGTCGTCTGCGCCCGGAGGAGGCGGCTTGGTGCGAGCCCGTTCCATTCTGAACCACCAAGTGGCTGCCAACCCGGTGGCGACTGGAATGCGAAAGGGGCAAGCCTCAAGAGTCCTAACGCAGTGGCCCGACCCGGCACGATTTCTGGGTATGTTGGCGGATCGGTTGGGCGCTGAGCGCCCGATAGTCGGCCTCATGACCGCGGTGCCGATGACACGACTCGTGCGTGGTCGCGAGGGGAAGGATGGGGTATGGGTCGAATGTTTTTGCACCGTCGGAGTCGTGAACGCCGTCAAGGCCGGGGAACCGGTACGGCGTGACCCTACGGCGCGCGGGCGTAGTCGGTGCGGTACGATCAACATCATTCTGGTGACGAATGCGACGTTGACGGCGTCGGCAATGGTGGGGGCCGTCCAAGTCGCTACGGAAAGTAAAACGGCCGTGCTGCTCGGGCACCGTATCCCGAGCGCGTCCGGCCGTGGTTCTGCGACGGGCACCGGCACGGACGCGGTCGTGGTGGCGGCAAGCAGTCATGGTCGCCACAGGATTCAATACAGCGGCACTCATACTCAAATTGGATCGATGATCGGGCGCCTCGTCACCCGATGTGTCGGAGAGGGTTTGAAGCGATGGTTTCGTTGGCGCCGAACATCCCTTCCTGATCCGGCTCGAGATCTCCGTTCGCACCACTAGGTTCGCGTAGGCTCCTCCTCGTTTTTTCATTCCATCCGTCAGGCCTCCTACTCAAGTGCGGTGGAACTCGGACCATCTGCTACACTTTTCCATATGAGGGGCGCGCGACGGAGTTCGGTGATCATTTTTTGCCAGATTGGCATCATTTTGTCACAAGATGATGAACCTCATGCGAAACCACCACGCTCTTCTCGGTCGGAATGAGATGTAAACGATTGAAAACCCGTATGGATTTAATCCTTCTGTCGGAGCAAGTACAAACTCATTTCCGTAAGCATAGTCTTTGCAAAATGGCCCGGGGTGCCAAGAGCCAATGCTTGTTCTTCAAGCTGATCAAAAAAACCGCTGTCACGTCATCGATATCGTTCAACACGTGGGAATTTTCAGCTGAATCCACTGATCAATGAACTAATCAAGGAGGGGCGGTATGGGATCCAGATATTTCCGTGGTCGGACTATGTGCCTTGTTGCTGCAGCGTCCGTTACCCTCTGCGCCGGATCCGCATGGGCGGCAAATGAAGCGGAGATTGCCGAACATCTGATCGAATTGGTCAAGATCGGCCGTGGAGTTGTGTCGGAGCAGATGGCGAACATCAACGATGCATCAAAGGCGGACAAGGGATTCACCGGAGACTATATGGGAGCTCAGGTCATCGACCGGTTCAAGAAGCGGACGAAGATCGACCTCAGAATTCCAAATGTGGTGCCGCAAGCTAACTTATATCTGGCTCTTGTCGAGGCTGAAAAAGAAGTCGTCAACGAGGCCCAGCCGATCATCAATAAGCAGGGTATCGCGTTCAAGGGCTTCATCCCTGCCGTATTCGCTCGAAGGGCTGGAGAGCAGTTCTACAAGAAATCAGGCGTTCGAGTGAAGCTCACTGGCATTGATTACCGGAATCCCACCAATAAACCGGATGATTTCGAAGCGGAAGTGCTTCGGATGTTCAGCGATCCTCGTCACCCCAAAGGACAGACCTATGTCCGTAACACCATGGTCGACGGCCGTCCGGTTCTTCGCATGATGGATCCGGAATATGCCGGATCCTCCTGTCTGGGCTGTCATGGCGCGCCGAAGGGCGAACGGGACGTGTCGGGTCACAAGAAGGAAGGTTGGAAGGAAGGAGAGTTGGCCGGGGCGATCAGCGTTGTGCTGCCGCTGAAGTAGCGGTGCATCCGGCGAACGCGTCACGTTCAGTAAACCGTATTAACACTAAGGAGACATAAGATGAGCAAGATCGTCGTGGTGGATGATTCATATGCGGAGCTCCAGGTCATCGAAGGATTTCTGAAGGGAGCCAATCATACCGTGGTGTCATATCCCAATTCGGAGAAATTGGAAGACAAGATCATCAGCGAGAAACCGGACTTGATCGTGATGGACGTGGTCATGCCAGGGCGTAACGGGTTTCAAGCTTGTCGTGACCTCAAGAATGACGACCGCACCAAGAACATTCCGATCATCCTCTGTACGTCGAAAGGCAACGAGAGCGACAAATTCTGGGGACAACAGCAGGGAGCCAACGCCCATGTCGTAAAACCGTTCAAGGGCGATGAATTGCTCGCAGCCGTCAAGCGGGTACTTGGGTAGTCGATGGCGACGCCGTCCTCCTCGACCCATATTGGCCAGGGGAAGTCCTTGGCCGGAGTTCTGTCGGCCGGCTCCGTTGCTCAACCAGCCGGAGCGCCCAGCGTGCGGGCCGCGATTATCTCGCTGGGAGGAGAACTGTTTACGGTTGATCTGCAGCACGTGCGGGAGGTCTTTGTCGTGGAATCTGTGACCCCGGTTCCTGGCATGCCCTCCGGTTTGGTCGGCGTCACCAACTTGCGAGGGACGGTCATCCCGCTGCTCGACCTTCGTCAGATGTTCGGGTTGAGTGCCGAGGCCGCATTGCGGTATGCCGTCGTGGTGAAGCATGGTGCCTGGCAAGTCGGTGTGCTGGTCGATTCAGTGCCGGAAATTCGCACTCTATCCAAAGACCAGTTTATGCCGACGCCGACGGATACGGGAGGGGGAGCCAATCCGTTCGTGTCCGCGGTAGTCAAGCTGGAAAACCGACTCAGGGGAGTGTTGGAAACATCGGCCGTGCTCTCGCATTTTGAGAGCGCAGGATAACCAGGGCACAAGGGGCACCATCCGGACCCCTGCACGATTGGAGAGAAGGAGGGGATTCTCATGGCAAGGATCAGCGTGATGCAGCGGTTCGAAGACTTGAAAACTCAATCAAAGCTTCTGATGACGTTTGGCGTGATCGGCGTCATCATCGTGATCATGGCGTCCCTTGGCGTATGGACGAACAAGAAGCTCAGCCAGCAAGCGAATGAAATCTACACCGACTACACGGTGGCGCTGATCGATTTCAATCAGTTGTTGTTTAACGTCAATAAGTATCACGAGACCCTACAAGAGTTGTCGAAAGCCCCGCGTGCATCCGACTTCAAGGCCGACGTGGGGAAGCTGACTCCCTATAAGCAGCAGGTCAACAGCCTGATTGCCACGTATGAGGGCAAGCCTCTGCGGGTCTCGAATTCCGGTCTCGATGAGGCGAAGGGGTTGAGCGATCTCAAAGAAGTGCTCGCAGCATTTTTCTCGCAGGCCGAGGCGGGCGTTGCAGCCATCGCCGAAAGCTTCGAGTCTAAGGCGTTGACGCAGAGTCAAGCGCAGCAGATGCGGGAGTTGGGTCAATTGGCACTCACGGTGAGCATCGCTCCCACCTATGACGTCGTCACCAACCGGCACGCGGACCAAATTAAGACGATGCAGGCCATATCAGGCGACCTCAACGACGAGGCAAAGTCTCTTGCCTGGAACGGAACGATGGTGTTGGTTTTCGGCGGGCTCGTCGCCGTGGCCTTGGGGCTCGGCCTTGGTTACTGGGTCGCCCACAAGCTCGCGCTTGGTCTCGGTCAGGTCGCGAGCGTGGCCCAGCTGGCGGCGAACGGCAACTATCAGGCTCGTGCGAAGATCGCGTCAAAGGATGAATTGGGACAGATGGCGGCCTCGTTCAACGCGATGCTGGACCGGATTACGGCTCTCGTGACCTCAGAAGACGAGCGGAATGAGATGCAAAAGCGTTTGATGAGCTTCCTCGTTCTGGTGTCCGACGTCGGAAAGGGAGACCTGACCAAGCGCGGAGAGGTCACAGCGGACATGTTCGGCAACCTCGCCGACGGTTTCAACCTCATGATCGCAAGGTTCGGGCAATTGCTCAAGCAGGTTCGTGAAGCGGCTGAGCGCGTCAACAAGTCCGCCGGAGCGCTGCGAGACAGCGCCGGACAGATGGCCGGCACGGCGAAGCATCAAGCCGACGAATCCGTACGGACCCTGAGCGCAGTCGAACAGCTGGCCGCCCAGATGCGCCAGGTTGCGGAAACGGCCGGTGCTTCGTCTGAGTCAGCCAAGCAGGTGTTGCAGGCGACGGAACGCGGCCGGGTCGCGGTGCAGGAAACTGTGCAGGACATGCAGAGCATCCGATCAGCCGTGCAGCGCATGTCGAAGCAGGTCAAGGCGCTTGGTGACAGATCATTGGAAATTTCTCAGATCGTGTCAACCATTCGTGATATTGCGAATCAGACCAACTTGCTCGCTCTGAACGCCGCCATCGAGGCGGCCGGCGCAGGCGAGGCGGGAGCCCGGTTCGCCGTCGTGGCCGATCAGGTCAGAAAACTGGCCGAGAGCTCGACGCAGGCCACGCGCGAGATTGCCGATCTCGTCAAAGTCATTCAGTCGGAAACGCAGGATGCCGTGGTCGCGATGGAACAGGAAACCCAGGCGGTGGAAGCCGGATCTGCTTCCGCGCTCAGAACCGGTGAAGTGTTCAACGAAATTTCGGGTATCGCACAGCGTTCCGCAGAGTTGGCTCAAACCATCGCTAGTTCGGCGGCAAGTCAAACGGCCTCGACGGATCAGGTGGGTCGATCAATCAAAGACTTCACTGGGGGAGCCGTTGCCACTCAAAAAGCGACTGATGCGGCGCGCATGACCGTCGAAGACATGGCCAAACTTGCCGATGGGCTGACCTCTTCGGTCGCACAGTTCAAACTGACCTAGTCGTCTGGAACCCGGGGCGCCGGAAGGCGCTCCGGGTCAGAAAGGATCGGGATGAGTTCCGAACTGGACCGACAGGCCCTCATCGATATTTTTGTCATGGAAGCCTCCGAAGCCGCTCTGGCTTTGTCGACTGCCGTCAATCCTTCTGGTGACGCACTTCCGACAGCGCAAGAACTCCAAAATCAGTATGTCTGGGCTCACAAGGTTCGAGGGGCCGCCGGAATCTACGGATTCACCGGGCTCGCCACACTCGGTGCACTCCTTGAAACGGTGCTTGAGCAGGCGACGGCGATTGCCGAGGCTTCTTGGCCGAATGCGGTCGGCATACTGCGAGGCATGGTCGAAACGTTTCAAGCCCAATTGAACGTCGTGAAGCAGGGCGGAGCCGAGGACCTGAGCGTCAGCGAACGATGGAGAAAAGAAGTGGAAAGCCTCATTCCGAAGTCAGCCGAGAGTGCGGAGAGCGGGGGCGGAGAGTCATCGATGTCGCCTCAGTATCTTGTGCCTTCGATTGATGCGGATGTTCTCTCATATTTCGCTCCAGAAGCGGATGAGTATCTCCAAACCATGGATTCTCTCATTCAACGCCTGGATGAATTCCCTAAGGATCAAGACGCCCTATTCGCATTGTACCGAACGGCTCATACATTGAAGGGGTCTGCGCATACGATTGGATTCAAAGTGGTCGGAGACGTCGCACACTCTGTCGAGGAATGTTTGATTGCCGTGCGGGAAGGAAAGATTGTCGCTTCGATAGTGCTAATGGATACGATCGTGCGAGCAATGAACGTCGTTCGCACGTTAATGCGTCGCGATGAAGGCAGAATTGCCGAGCTCCAACGTGATGTGCCCTCGGTAACCGAGGCATTGAGCCGTATTTCCGGAGGCGAACAAGTCGTCGCGACGGCCTCGGCTCCGGCGCCCATTGCTCCTCAGGTGTACACGGCGACGGCTGTCATGGACCTGGCGACGCAAGGGAGCGAGCCGGCTGACACAGCTTCAGAGGTAGTTCCGCAGTTAACAGATGAGTATCTTCTTCCTCAATTGGACCCGGAGGTTCTTTCGTATTTCGCGCCTGAAGCACAAGAGTACTTGGAATCACTGGAGGCTCAGCTCCTTCGATTGGAAAAGGAGCCATCGAATCCTGAGCTGATCAATCAACTCTTCCGGACGGCTCACACCCTGAAGGGATCGGCCTATACGGTCGGCTTCCAATCCATCGGGGACCTGACTCATTACGTCGAGGATTTCATGGGGGCGGTTCGCGAAGGGCGGGTTAAGGTCCTGCCTGGACACGCGGACGTGCTGTTGAAGGCGGTCGACGTCGTTCGGCTGCTGATGCGGCGTGATCCCACGTTGGCTGAAATGGTGCGCCAGCGGTTTGGTCTTGCCATGCAAGGCCTAAAGCGATTGGAGCAACCTGTCGAGGTCACCTCTCCAGCCGCCGCAGTGACTCCATCCGTTTCGACTCTTCCTTCTCCGGATCAAAACAGCCAGGCAGAAGCTGAAACGGCAAGGGGGGCTGAAGGCAAAGGCAAAGAGAGCGGGGCCGAGGATCGTGAGGTAATTCGAGTCAGCCGGGATCGGTTGGAAAGACTGTTGAACCTCGTGGGGGAGTTGGTCATCGGCCGTGGGCGACTGGAGCAGAGGCTTCGCGTCCTGGAGCAACTGTCGCAACAGGTGCTGGCCTTTAAAGGACGTTTGATGGATTCCGTTCGTTCGTTTGAGGAAAAACATACGTTCACACTGCCTTCGGCAGGACCAGCCGGCATGGATGCCGGGGCGGGAAGGACCGGGACATCGCTGTTCCCGGGACTCAGCGACTTTGGAAGCCTCGAGTTCGACAAGTATGACGATTTCAATATCCTTGCGCGCCGGATTAGCGAGGTAACGGCCGATATCTCCGAATCGATGTCGCAGTTGAGCGGATCGATCCGCCGGTCGCATGAAGACATGAGCCAACTTCAGCAGCTGACTCTCGCCATGAGGGACGAGATCGCTCGGGCGCGCATGGTGCCCATCGGCACGCCGTTCACGCGTTTTCGTCGAGCGACTCGGGAAATGGCGCGGGCGACGGGTAAAGAAGTGACGCTCGTCACGTCAGGCGAACATACTGAAGTCGACACGGGAGTCGTCGAGCGGCTTGTCGATCCATTGGTGCATTTGGTCAGGAACGCGGTTTTCCACGGCATCGAACCGGCGGCGACCCGCGTCGCCAAAGGCAAGCCCGCAGCCGGATCAATCTATCTGCACGCGTCCCATCGGGGTAACGCGGTGCTCATCGAAGTGGAAGATGACGGCGCGGGCTTAGACATCGACAAGATCCGTGCGAAGGCGGTGGAACGCGGACTGGTTCGCGCCGACGTTGCGAGGAACCTGTCCGACGCCGAGGCGATCAAGTTTATCTTCATGCCTGGATTCTCGACGGCCGATCAGGTCGGAGATCAGGCCGGCCGCGGCGTGGGAATGGATGTCGTCAAGCGAGTCATCGAGAGCATGAACGGCCACATTGACGTGGAGTCGGTTCGAGGAATAGGAACCAAGTTCACGCTTCACCTCCCGCTGACATTGCTCATCGCTACGGCATTGATGGTGCGGACGGGAGGCGAGCGGTACGGCATACCGTTGCCTAGCGTGCGAGAAGTGACAATGTTGACGGGCAGCTCCCTTCAGCAGGTCGGAGATCGTGCGGTCATTCAGATCGGAGAAGAGGCGATAGAGGTTCAGTCTCTCCAACGTTTGTTGGTGAGAGGTGCCGGCGGCTCGGTGGAAGTCGGTAAACCCGTCGTCATAGTTCGGACCGGCGTCGGACCGGTGGGTTTGGTAGTGGATGAATTGCTCGGTCGACAGGAAATTGTCATCAAACCGATCGCCTCGCTGAAATCCCTGGCGCAGTCGACCTTCGGAGGAGCCACCATTGACCCCGAAGGCCGGGTGATTCTGGTCCTCGATCCTGCACGCCTGGTGTCCGGCGGCGCTCAATCTGGACCGACGCTCGAGGATACGGCCGGAGAATCCGGCCTTCATGAGCCCGAAATGCCATACGAACAAACGGCCGAGCCCCGAGCCGACAGCAAACACATTTTGCTGATTGATGACTCGCTCAGCATTCGAAAGTTTGTCGGCCGAATGCTGGAAACGGCCGGCTATGAGGTCGAAACGGCTGTGGACGGGGAAGAGGGGCTCAGGAAAGCGTCGGCGCAGCAATTCCGCTTGATCCTCACCGACCTTGAAATGCCAAAACTGAACGGTTATGAAGTGATTCAGGCGTTGCGGAGCAGGCCTCAGACGCAGCAGACCCCGATCATTGTGATGACCACCAGGGCGGGCGATAAACACCGTCAGATGGCCATCAATATCGGCGCCAGCTCCTACATCGCCAAGCCGGTCGAAGAACGGGCGTTGATCCAGGAATTGGAGCGATGGATCGGGCAAGAGAGTTCGATGCGAAAGGCATGATGACAGGAGGCGCCTATCACGGGCGTCTTCCTTTGGCATGAGAAAGACACGGTGCCCATGGGGTTGAGGGGTCATTTCAAGGCGGCCGCCACGAATGTGCAGACCGTCAGTTTGTTGGTGGTGCGCTACGGTGCTCGATACTGCGCGTTGCCGTCGGACGAAGTCCGCGGAGTGCTGACCAAGGAACAGGCGGGTCAGGGTCAGACCGTCAACTGGGTCGGCATCACGTACCAGCAAGTGAATCTCGCCGCTCAGCTTTCCACGAAGCTGGATCTTACCAGTCCAGAACTTCGGGTCGTGCTGTTCTCCAATGGTCACTCGCACGGCGCCATTTACGTCGACGAGGTGGCGGGATTGATCGACGCGGACCGGCGTGAATGCAAGCCGCTTCCGCCGCATTTTCGATGTGAGGAACGGATGTGGGTTGCAGGCACGATTTCGTTCGAAAATGAATTGGCGATCATATTGAATCCGGAGTGGGTGTTGGGCGAAATCGGAGCAGAAGCATCGCTTCCGTCTAGCGTTGTGACAGGCCGCAGTCTTGCCGCCTGACCGCCGAGATCATAGGTCATGCTGAGAGCCGCACGACAGCAGGAACGGGCCGTTTCAACCAGACAGTCCTGGAGCGTCGTCGTATTTTCCGTCGGCGGGATGAAGCTTGCGGCGAAGGCCGAGGATGTGGGAGGTATTTCGGCTTGGGGAATCAATGTGCCGGTTCCCAGCCGAACCCCATTTGTTGGTTCTTTGGTAAAGCGGGACAAAGATGTGCTTCCAGTGTACGATTTGGCGGCACGGTTGGATCGACAAGCCCTCACGGATTCGTCGTTGTGCCTGGTCGCTCGTCATGTCGACGGTCCGATGGCCATCTGCATCGACGGGGAAATTCCGTCTCTGCACACGGTGGATACGTCGGAAGTCCGGCCGGGCCGTGGGCACGCTATTGAAACGGTGGGAAGCTTTACGAGAGACGGGGTCGACATCGACATAGTTGCCTTGCGACGGTTAGGACAACCATGACGAGCCGACGTTGAACTGGGGCGATGGGCGAAAGGATTGGGACATGCCGAAAGTGTTGGTGGCCGATGACAGCATCGCAGTTCGGAAAGTAGCCGAACGCCTGCTCACGGAGGCCGGATTGGGCGTGACTCTTGCCGCGAACGGGGAAGAGGCATTGGCCTTCCTCTCCAAAGAATGCCCGGACCTGATCGTGTCAGACGTCATCATGCCCGATAAGAGTGGTTACGAGGTATGTGCGTTTGTGAGGACTCAGACGACCCTTGCCGGCACACCGGTCCTGCTCATTTCCGGGATCGTAAATGACGAGGTTGCCAAGCAGGCGGAATCGTGCAAAGCCGACGGCGTGCTCAAGAAACCGTTTCAGGGAACCTCCCTGAAAGACCGTGTCCTGGAACTACTGGCAAAACGGCAGGCTCCCGCTTCTAGTCCGTCCAGTTCGGCCAAACCTGCTGAAAAACCGGCTGCTTCCCCTGAGATCGATCAAGTCGCCCGTGTGAGCCAAGAACAACTCGAAACCTATCGCCGGGTATCAGCGCAACTGAAGCAGGCCGAAGACGATCTCCGTAAAGAGCGTGATCAGACCGGGAGGCTGGGAGAAAAGCTTGCACAACTGGAAAGCCAACTTGGCCGCCTCAAAGAACTGGAAGCCATGGTTGCCCACGGTGAGGAGCGGGCTGAACAAGCTCGGCGATCGGCCGAGGAAGCCAAGCATTCGTCTGAGGAGGCCAAACGGTCGGCTGAAGAGGTCCAGCAGTTGAAGGGACGTGTAAAGGAATTGGAATCCAAGTTGGCTGTTGAGCATGAACGGGCAATGCAGGTCGGAACATTGACCGACGAATTGCAGCTGTCCAAGGGACGGGTCAGCGAACTGGAAGTACAGCTACGGGCTGAACGAGAACAGACGGCCGCGCTGAAGCGAACAGCCGCAGAACTAAAGGAAATGGCCAATCGCGTTCAGGAACTCCAGACTGCTCTTGCCGCCGAACAGGAGCGAGTGGAACGGCAAACGCAGCGCATAGGTGAGCTTCAGAAAGCGGCAGAACGAGCCAGAGAATTTGAGTCGGCATTGCAGGCGGAACGGCAAGCCGCTGCTCAGCTTGTTGAACAAATGAACACCATGGAAAAAGCGCTGGCTCGTTCACAGGAAACGGCGCAGCAACTCGCACGAGAACAGCAGCGCTCCGAAGAGTTGACGCGACGGTTGCATGAAATTGAAGGAGTCGTGACGAAATTCAATGAGCTGGAGGAACTGCTGCAAACCGAGCGAGAGAGGAATGCGGTGCTGACCAGGCATGTGTCGGAAACCGAGCAATCCGCTCAACAGGCGACCAAGCGATTTGAGGAGATGGCCAAGAAGCTGGGAGAGATCGCCGGACTGGCATCGCAACTTGGGAATGGGGCACGGCGGTCTTAAGCGCACGCAATCCTCATCGATGGTGACCGGCAATATGCGCGAGGGGCTGGATTCATGGCGGGCGATACCTCGGACGACTTCCAGAAAGAACTCGTCGACCTGTTTGTTCAAGAGGCTCAGGAATGGCTCCAAAATATCCATGTGGCTCTGGATGAGCTACAACAGGGGCCGGTTCCGGAACGCCACGAAGCGCTGATCGGGATTCTTTCCGGCGGTGTGACCAACCTGGGCGGATCGGCTGCGACGATCAATCTCCCCGAAGTGGAACAGGCCAGTTTCTCCGCGATTCCATTCATTGAGGCGCTCAAGGACCCCCACAAGTCATTTTCGGTCCAGGATTTTCTTTCGCTTTGCAAGCAACTGGGGCAAATCCATGTCGCACTGACACGCGCGACGGGTATATCGTTCGAGGCGGGCGTCGAATCTGAAACCCAGGGAACGACACAACGTACCGTATCACCGGAGGAGTTTCTCCAAGCACTGCGCCAGATCCAGGCCTCACAAACAGAGAGCGGTGTCTCCGAGCGAAACATCGTCAGAACGATGATCGATCAAATAGAGGCGCAGATTGAGGCGGGAGTGCAGCAGGTAAGTGTTGACGCTGTTCAGGACTATTTGCAGCGCCTGTCCGATTCGGAAGACGCTTTCATGCACTCGCTGGACGACACGGTGCCGAATTTAACAGCACAAATTGTGTCGATGGCGGAATCGTCGCCGAGTGCGACGGCGGAAACTTGTCTGCAATGCGTGGCGCAGCTGCGTACTGAGTCTCAGAATCTCAACGCGATGCCGGCGACTTCGTTCTTTTCCGGCCTCCACAGCTTGTTGTCGGTGATGTCGCAGCACCACATCAGGCTGGCAGCCGGACGTGTTCATGCGGTTGTGGCGCGCTTGGAAGCCGTCAGGACAATGATGCATCAATGGGCGGATCAGAGACGAACGGAACGAAGCGCCATCGGACACGCGCTTCCATGATTTCGGCGACACCGCCAGCCGGGATTGGAAACCCGGCAGTTCTCTTCAAGATGTCTTCCAGTGTGTCGGAGACAGGAGTCAGCACCTTCCGATAGAATGGGACGCATGGCAGAACGTCGCAGCGCAGATCTGTACCAGAGCGCCGAGCAACAACTGAGCGCTATCGCTGCTGCGGTTCAACGGCAGGAATCTCCCGATCTTGCTGGTCTTTCTGATCTGGCAGTCGCTATCGCGGAGGCCGTGAACGACGATGACCAACTGGTCATCCATGCCTTAGCCGGTCCGGCCGGCCCTCCGCTGGTCACCAATCTCGTCAACGTCAGTATCCTCAGCGCAAAGGTCGGAGCCGGGCTTGGCTATTATGGAAAAGAATTGCAGCAATTGGTGCTTGCCGCCTTGGTCCATGACGTTGGACTATTCGCGGTCCCACAATCGGTCTTGGCCAAAGCGGGTCGCCTGAGTGGCGATGAGCGGACGCTGATCGAGCAGCATCCCGAGCTAGGGTATCAATTGATTCGCAAAGTCGGTCCCGAATGGGAATGGCTTGCCTTGGTCGTGCGGCAGGCTCATGAGCGATGGAATGGACAAGGGTATCCCAACAGACTGAAAGGGAGAAGTATCAGCGAACTGGCCCAAATCATCGGTGTGCTCGACGTATTCGACGCCCTCGTGACTCCTAGGCCGTATCGTCGACGCTTCTTCCCGCACGAAGCGGTTCGAGAATTGATCGTGGCCGAGCGCGCGGCATTTCCCCGCGAGGTTGTCAAAGCTTTGGTCGAACAACTCTCGGCTTATCCGTTGGGAACGTTAGTTCGCCTCACTACCGGGGAAACCGGCACGGTTGTTCAGATCAATGCGCGTTTGCCGCTTCGTCCCGTCGTTGAGGTTGGAAGAGGAGTGGTTCAGAACGGTAGACCGAATCACCGGCTTCTGGATCTCAGTCGGATGCCGCTGGTCTCTGTGATCGAAACGGTGGAACCGCCGGACGTCGCGCGTATCCAGTTTCCGCCCGGTCGTACCGAGGAACGTCGATCACAATCGGTCCCTTCGGTTTCCGTCCAGTTTTCTTCGCTGTTAGAGAGTCTTGATGCCATTGCCAATGCCATTCAGGGTGTAGTAGCGACCCGTGCCGTCCCGGTTCAGGAGCGGACCATCGAGCAGCCTGCTCCCTCGAGCAGACATGAATGTCCCGATGTGGCTTCATCAGAGCAATCAGAAGCCGCGCTCGACAAGGAGGTCATCGGTCTCTTTGCATTGGAAGCGCGCGAATGGCTCGCGCAAATCCACACGGCGCTCCGCCATCTGGGTGACGTTCCCACTCAAGAGGTGAGGTTGAAGCTGCACGGGATCGTCCTGCAGGCGCTGACGAACCTGGCCAAATCGGCTGCGACCGTTCATCAACGCGGGATCGAGCGTATGGCGACGAACCTTCTTCCGATTCTGAACGATGCTGGCAGACGAGAGCCGAGGTCGATGCAAGCGGCTCTTGGATCCTTGCAAGCTGGCCTTGATCGCATCGCTGATGCTGTGCGCCAAACTGCGGGAGAGTCCCAGCCAGAGGTGTTTCAGCCTGTGATGCCGCGGTCCGAGACATCCGAGCCCTCGTCGATCGAGGATATATTTGTCAAGAAAGAACCAGAGCCTCGGGAGGGGGAAGCGGATGCGCCCGTACGAACAGATCGTGCAGTGGTGTCGGGCGAAGCGCTCCTGGCCGCATTGCGGGATCTCCAACGCGTCCGGTCGCGCTCGACTCAGCCGACCAGAGATGTGTTGGAGGCCATCATTCACGATGCCGAGGGCAAGGCAGGCGAGCTTACGGTGGAGGTCGTGCACGAGATTTTAACGGAGCAGGATCACGCCGATGAAATGTTCCTTGAAGAGGTGCGACGACGTGTTTCCGTTATGAGTCAGACCATGACCGAGCTGCAGCGGGCAGGGGCAGAGGATTTTGTCACGGCTTCGCAACTCGATCCCGTGATCGAACAAGTCGAGGCGTTGCATGTCGTGACAGATCGTGTGCGCGCAGGTATGCTTACCATGATCCTGCAAGGGTTACGATCGTTTCTCTTGGTGGTTGCATATCGCAAGACTCAAAGCGTCCCGAAACGCCTGGCAGCTTTGGAAGGCCGCATCCGTGCATTGGTGCCAATGGCGGAGCAGTGGGTCACCATCGGGCGGGTAGGTCGCGCGGCCATCGCTGACATTCTTCCCAGGTAAGCCTTTCCCTGTAGCCAGCCTGTTGAACTCCCGTCGTTCCGCACGGCAACAGTTCGTCGACGTCCATCCGACGATCCGTGGCGTACACACCGCGGTCATGCATCACTTGGATGGGGAATGCTATGATGCCACATCCTCAAGTGTCTTTATTATAGAGAAAGGAGAATTTTGGCGTGCCAAAGCTTGTGACGGTGTGGCGCAAGGATGACATCGTCTCCCAGGCCAAACACTATGTCCGGTCGTATATTCTGCTTCCGTCAGGGGTCCTTGGACTGATTTGCATGCTCGGCGGTATCGGTGGTCTGGGATATCAACTCCTGACCGGAGGATCCTACACATGGAATACCTTCGTCGTAAGTTCGGGTCTCTTGATTCTTGGAGGTCTGTGCGGGGCCGCTCAAACCCTGTATCACCGCCATCTCTTCTCCACCGTCCCGGAAGTATTCGCCTCGCGCATGCGGGCCGCGGTGAGCAAGCCGAGTAAAAAGGGAAAGATCGATTCTCAACACGAGGAAGTCAGGCACCCAGGGCGGGCGCTGGTGCCATTGGGGTATGTCATCGGCGCTGGGCTGCTATTGGCCGGTTCGATTGTGGCGTTTCAGAACGGATCCGTCGACGCCATTCCGGCGGTGCTCATGCCATGGGCTGGATTTTATTGGGGGAAGCTCTTGCTCTGGCGAGGAATCATCCACTAGTCCAAATCAACGCGCGGTTCGCCTGGCAGGCTTGCGTGAAGACTTGGTCTGAGTTCGGGCAGTTCCTCCCTTCGCGGCCCGTTCTTCCAAAAAAGCCACCCGTGCTTCCAAGCCTCGGACCAGTTGTCGCAGCTCCGGAAGTCGAGGAATGACAGCCTGGGCTTTCATCCATGTTTCGTGGGGCATGACCGGAGCGCCTGACACGATCTGGTTGGATTCCAGATTGCGATTGACTCCTGCCCGCGCGGCGATCATCACTTGGTCTCCGACCTGGATGTGGTCTGCGAGACCGGCTTGACCTCCGATCATGACATGGCGTCCGATGGTCGAACTTCCGGCGATTCCGACCTGGGCGACAAGAATGGCATGTTCACCGATTGTGACGTTGTGGGCGATTTGCACCAGGTTATCGACTTTGGTTCCTTTCCGAATGAGCGTTTGGCCCAATGTCGCGCGATCAATCGAAACGTTGGCGCCAAGCTCGACGTCGTCTTCGATCGTGACCCCTCCGAGTTGAGGAATCTTGTGATGTCGTCCTTCATGCTGGACATAACCGAACCCATCGGATCCGATGACCGTTCCGCCATGAACGATTACTCGCTTGCCGATCGTCGAGCCTTCGCGAATTACCACGTTTGGATAGATCAGACAGTCGTCGCCGATAGTGGAGCCTGCACCGACGAAGACTCCCGGATACAACGTCACTCTGGCTCCCAGGGTGACCCCGTCTCCAAGAGTGACGAACGGCCAAATGGACGGGTCCTCGCCGATGCGGACGTTCTCGCCCCGGATGACCTCAGGGGCTATGCCTCGTGCCGCATACGGTTGGATGAAGAATTTCTTGGCGACTTGGGCAAAAGCCAGCAAGGGGTTGGGGACGACGATGTGGGGGATCCGCAGTTCGGCAATATGTCGATGAGCCAGGAGAGCTCCAGCACGGATCTCTAAGGAACCTTTCAGCACTTTGTCATTGAGGACGAAAGACAACGCGGCAGGCTCGGCCTCACTCAGCGAGGCGAGGGCTGAGAGCTCGACGGTTCCATCGCCCTGCAGTACCCCGCCGACGACTTGATGGATCTCGGAGAGGGAGACCGGCTTCGCAATGATCGGTGCCGCCATAGGCCTAAGTTAACCTTTGTTCTTCTTTGTCTTGGTTCTCGCCGACGCGGACCCGACGGGTTTGGCTGGGGTCAGACGGTGCTCCACATACTTGGCGACGGAGCCGACCGTCGTCAACCCGACCAGATCTTCGTCGGGGATCTGAATGTTGAAGGTCTCTTCGATCTTATACAGCAATTCGATGACCGCCATGGAATCCAGGCCGAGATCGTCGCGGAGATGATAGTTCTCCTGGATGGTCGCGGGTTCTCGCCGCAGATACTCGGCCAGCGCGGCAATGATTTTCTCGACCACGACACGATCAGTCATTTCCGTCACTCCATCAGGTTCGATGTCGTCGTGCTTCTTTCCACAAATCGCTTCTAGGCAGAATACCGTTTCAGCACGACCGCGGCGTTGTTGCTGCCGAAACCGAACGCGTTCACCAGGGCCATTTTGACCTTGCGCTCTTGCAAGCCGCGGCTGATGCCTGGCAAGGCACAGGCCGGATCCAGAGCGTCATAGTTTGCCGTGGGATGGATCTGGCCGGTGTGGATTGTCAGGACGGTTGCCACTCCACCGATCGCACCGGCCGCGCCGAGAGTATGGCCGACGAGCGACTTGGTGGCGCTGACGGCGATTTTCTCCGTCCGAGACTTGAAGAGCTGGCGTAAGGCCTTGGATTCCACCGCGTCACCGATCGAAGTCGACGTGGCGTGGGCATTGACGTAGTCTACTTGAGCGATGGTGGCTCCCGCATCCGCCAAGGCCAGGCGCATGGTTGTGGCGACTTCCTCGCCGTCCTCGCGCGGAATCACCATGTGATAGGCCTCGCTCGTGGCGGCGTACCCGGCGACTTCGGCGTAAATCCTGGCCTTGCGTTTTCTGGCATGGGCCAGCGACTCCACGATGAGGGCGCCGGCTCCCTCGCCCATGACAAATCCGTCCCGTCCAAGATCGAATGGGCGTGAGGCCTTTTCCGGTTGATCGTTGTACTTGGTCGAAAGGGCGCGCAACGAACAGAATCCGGCGAACACGAGCGGGGTAATGCTGGCGTCAGCCCCGACGACGATGACGGCGTCCGCCCGCCCTTCGCGGATACAATGCAACGCCTGGCCCAAGGCATGGGCGCTGGACGAACACGCAGTGGAAATCGTCACGTTTGGACCTTTGGCTCCGGTGGCCATGGCGACGATGCCCGACGCGCTGTTGAGCGTGATCACGGGAATAAAATTGGGATGCACTCGATGCGGCCGCTGCTGTTGGTACAGCTGGGTGATTTCCCGTTCTCCCATGACCATTCCACCCATCCCCGCCCCGACGATGACACCCACTCGATGGGGATTTTCCTTGGTCATGGTCATCCCCGAATCGGTCAACGCCTCTTTGGCGGCCACGAGCGCAAACTGCGCGTACCGGTCGATCCGATCAGCGTACTGAGGTTCCAGGTACCGCTCGGGAGAGAATTCCCGCACTTGCCCGGCCACTTTCGACCGATAGCCGTCCATCGGAAAGGGGTCGAACCCCGAAATGGCCGAGATCCCTGATCGGCCGTCGAGCGCGGATTTCCAGAATTCGCTGATTCCGATGCCGATCGGAGAAACGATTCCCAGTCCTGTCACCACCGCGCGAGCCTTCATTCAGATTCCTTTGATTGAATAGTTCACCGCCTCAGTTCTTACCGGAAGCGTTTGGGCGAGTCAACCCGTCCTGGTCGGGCGAGTTCCAAAATTCGCAGACTTTTCAAGGCGAAGCAGAGACCGGGAGTTTCCATCAGCCGGGCTGCCAAGCCCGTTCTTCCCTTTCCAAAGACGCCTGAATCGGTGCCGTCGTCAATAACGAACCTTGAGCATAAGATAAAGCCCGTAACTCAGAAACAACGCGTTCGTCAGCCATCCTGCCACGATCGGAGGGATCGCTCCGCCACGCCCGAACGCGATCGAAATGGAATGCGTGGTCCAGTAGAGAAAGCCGATAACCAAGGCTTGTCCGATGCCGATCGCCATGCTGCCTCCTCGGGTGCCGCTGCGGCGGAGACTCAGCGCGATGCCCACCAAGACCATGATAATGGTCACGAACGGAAACGCGATCCGTCCGTAATAGTCCGTCTTCAATCGAGTGATCTGCGAACCGCTGTGGTATAGGCGGGTGGTGTGTTCGCGAATGTCTCGGAAGGTCATGGACTCGGAGTCACTGGCCAGCCAGGTTGTGAAATCTTCCGGGATCAGCGTGAGCGGTACCGGAATATGCTCGAACGGTTGGATCACGATCGTGCCGTCTGGCTGGAATATGCGACGGAATCCCTGGTGCAAGGTCCAGGCATGGTCTACGTATCGGGCCTCTTGCGCTTCCGTCATGTCGATCAGGTGAAATTGGGGGTCAAAATGAAACAGCCTGACACCGCTGAGGCCGCCGCCGCCCACGGCGACACTTTTCACCTGCAGGATAGTGTCCGCGCCCATCCGCGCCCACGGCTGGGGCAGTCTCAAGGCCGTCGACGGGGATTTTTTTTCGATGCGGATCGCGCGGATTTCTTCGGCCTTGTTGGATGCCAGCGGGATGACCGTCGAACTGAACAGCAACAGCACCATGGCCAGCCCGACGGCCAAGGTGAGGAATGGGGAGGTGATTCGCGGCAAGCTGATGCCGCAGCTCCGCATGGCCGTGATTTCGTGGCTTCGAGACAATAAGCCGAGCGTCAGCAAGGTGGCCATGAGGATGGCCAGCGGGGCGATCTGATAGGAAATCGCCGGAACCTTGAGCGCAAAGTATCCGAGCACGTCCAGCCAGCTTGCGTCATAGCGGAGAAACCGACGGACCTTCTCAAAGAAATCGATCACGAGATAGATGGTCATGAGGCCCGCGAAGCACATGCCGAAAATCTTGGCATATTCGCGCAGTAGATAACGAAACAGGATGGTCATCGTTATTCCCGGCTCATTTTGTAGAACCACAGCACCGTCACGAGGGCGAAGATCCCATTCGGAAGCCAGGCACCGGCAAAGGGAGACAACGCAGCGGTTGTGACCAGAAACTCACAGCCGACGTTCAACACATAGTAGATGATGACCACCAGCACCCCCACCGCGAAGCCTCCGATGCGACCTGATCGTTTGGAGACGATCCCAACCGGCACACCCAAGATGCAAAAGACCAGGGAAGCGGTCGGGAAGGCCAGATCCTTGTAATATTCCATAAGCCGGCGCCGTGCTCCCGGATCGCTTCCTTGTGACTCCCGCAACTGTGCCATGATCGATTCATAGGACGGACGTTCTTCGGTCGAGGTGTAACCGCTTTGATTGAGGGACAGCTTCAGATCATAGCTGGAGAATCCGACCTGCTGGTATTCGTCGATCTTGTCGGGTTGGCTGTGAATGACTCCGTCTTGTAGCTGCAGCGCGACTTGACTGGTCGCCACATCGACAAAGACGCGGTACCCCCGCGCCACGATGACTCGTGGGTCGTCCGGATTGCGCTCGTCCGACACGAAAATGCCGGTGGTGGTGGCGTCATCTCCCAAGTCCGATACATAAATCATCATTTTGGGGATCGGCTCATTGAATGTCCCTCGCTCCAGCGCGAGCACCAATTGGTCACGTAAGAGGTTGAGCGCGACCTTCTTGAGATTGGTGGAGCTCCAGGGTTGGCCCCATTGGGCGAGCCAGAGGGTCAGGATGAACACCAGAAACGCGAACAGGAACACGGGGCGCGCCAACCGAAGCAGGCTGAGACCAGCAGCCCGCATGGCGACCAGCTCCTTATCGAACGATAACCGGCCGAATGCGGTGATTGAGGCGATAATTCCTGCAATCGGTAGGGTCAGAACCAGAAAAGAGGGGAGGAGGTTGGCGAATACCTTCAGCACGGCGAACAAACCGACGCCTTTGGAGACGAGCAATTCGACCAGCCGGAGTAATTCGCGCGTCAGCATGACAAAACAAAGGGCGCCCAAGCTGACCAGAAAGGGAGACAGGAGTTCGGTGAAGATGTAGCGGTCGAGCAGCTTGGACAGCAGCATGGGGCACGAAGTTCCTGAAATGGGGGAACACTATAGGCGACTCACAGAGGCTTGTCTATCGAAGCGTCGGCGAAGCGCCGGTGCAGGATTGATCACGTTGGAATGCCCTCGTCCGAAAGGACGGCAAAGATTATCTTGACAAGATCAAAAATCCTGTGTTACATGCTCCGCGGTTTGTAACCAACATGGGTCTCGTGAGTGCTTCTTCTTTTCTCGGCAAAGACCCCGTCCCTTCCTCTTCATCCTATTTTTATCATTCCTTATTTTGGTGCATGGTATCAACCGGGTTGTGGCACGGCAGCGTAAGTGTACGTAGCCGTTGAGGAAAGGAGGGTTTTGTGAAGACAAAAGGTACGGTGAAGTGGTTTAACGATCGAAAAGGCTTTGGATTTATCCGGCTTGATAGCGGGGAGGACGTGTTCGTCCATTACTCCGCTCTCCAAGGGGAAGGATTCAAGACCCTGAAAGAAGGAGAAAACGTCGAGTTCGATATCGTGCAGGGCGCCAAGGGACCACAGGCTGCCAATGTTGCGAAGATGATTGCGGCGTCTTGACGCGGCGTCTCTTTCCTAAGAAGAAGATCATGTTTGACGAAGGCCTGCCGTGAACACGGCAGGCCTTTTTTGTGCGCGGGCCCCATTTTGCCGGTTCAGCGGATGGTCGGGTCGATCTGCAACTGCGCGCTGCCGCCCGAGGCATAGGCCAGGGTCACCTCGGCGATCTTATAGTCGTACTGGGCTTCCGCTAAGCGCGTTTGCGCAGCCGTAAGGGCCACTTCCGATTGGGTTACTTCCACGATCGATCCCAAGCCTAGCTTGTACCGTTGCTTGGACAGCTGCTGGGCCTCCTGTGCTGTCTTGACCTGTTCCTCCCCCAACTTGATCTGTTGGGAAAAGGTCATGGTGTCCAAGTAGGCATTCGTGACCTGTTGCGTCAGCGCCTGCTCCACGTTGATGCTGGCGGCCGCAACGGCCTCCTTCTGTGCGGCGGCTTCCACCACCTGGTTTTCGATGAGAAATCCGGTAAAAAGCGGCACGGAGATCAGGGCTCCGGCCATCCACCAGCCGCCGGTCTGCTGATTCTGCCGCGGATCGAACGGTTCGAAGGCGCCTCCGCTGCCGATGGCATTGATGGTGGGGAGGTACTGGCGTTTCGTCGCGACCAATTTCGCTTCGGCCGATGCGGTCTGTTCCTTGAGGCGCTGAAGTTCCGGATGGGACAAGCTGTCGTTGACCAGGGATTCGAGCGGTCGTGGCGGTGTGACCGTTACGGCAAGATCTTCCAGGACGTAGTCGTCTCGGCCGGCTACCCCCATGGCGCGGTTCAAGTCGGCGAAGCTGGACTTGAGGTCGTTCCGGCTTCGAACCAGCAACGATTCTGCATTGACGAGCTCGACTCGCATGAAATCGAGGTCCAACTTGGATTTCAACTGTTGTCGATGGAGGATTTCAATCTGGCCGGTGATGATGCCTCGTTCCCTGACCCGTTCTTCTGCAATATGGACTAACCGCTGTCGCTTCAGACTGATCAGATAGGAGCGCTGCACTTGTACGATGACCAGCGCTCGTCGGGCGTTGACGTCTTGCCCTTGAGCTCGCTCAGCCAGCTTTGCCGAGTCAACCAAATTACTGGTAAACCCGAAATCATAGAGACGCTGATTTGCGATCACACCTCCGGTAAAGATGGTCTGATTTTCTTGCAGCAACGCGCCTCCGACGAGGAACCGGGGATTCGTCCTTCCAGCTCCCGCCACCGTGTCCGCATTGGCAAAGATCTGCGGGAAATACATCGAACGTGTCTGTTGTGTTCTGGCCTCGGACGCTTTCAAATTGGCATTGGCTTCCTGCACGATCGGATGGTGCTTCAATGCCAGATCGATGGCCTGCTGCAGGGCGAGGAAGCTGCCTCGCTCCGGCGGTTCGGTTGACGATTCGCCCCAGGCGGCTACGGATATGCCCAACAGAAGCAGCAGGGTCAACGGTCCGGTCTTTCCGAGGAATGCTGTGTACATGGTACCTCCTTAGCGATCGATCTATGGGCGGAGTTTGCCCTGATCGACGGTGGCCGATGGGGCCGGGGAAATGCCGGCCGATTTGCGCTCGAATCGTTGCCGGGCCGGAACGGCTTCCGGCAAGTGGTAGGGGCTTGCAAGTACCGGCGAGCCCTCCAGCAACCTGCGTTTGCCGACGACGACGACCTCGTCATCGGCTTCCAGCCCCTGCGTGATCTCGATGAATTTTCCGCTGGTGATGCCGGTGCGTACGGCTACCGACTTTGCCTTTCCCTGTTCGACGACAAAGACCGAATGACCGGCTGGGGTGCTGGTCACGGCCAAGGGGGGCAGCACCAATGCATCTGGGATCTCCCTGAGATCGACGGTCATTTCCGCATAGGTTCCCGGCTTGAGTGCGTGGTCACCGTTCGGCAAGTCCACCTCGATCAGCAGGCTGCGGGTCGAGGGATCGAGGGCCAGGGTGGACCGGGTCACGGTGCCGGCAAACGAGCGGTCTCGAAGTTCCGCGACCGTGACTGTGGCGTTGGTCTTTCCGGGCACTACCCACGGCGAATCGTCCTGAGGGACATTGGCGTAGACGCGGACAGTATCCAGATCCATGATCGTAAAGAGCGGAATGGCCGTTGTGGCCGAGGACGTGGCCACCTGAATCAACGCTCCGGGGTCGGCAAATCGGGCGGTGATCGTGCCGTCGTACGGCGCGCGGACCTTGGCGTAGTCGCGGAGCACTGCCCGCTGTTGCATGAGATTCCTCGCACCTTCATACGCCGCCTCGGCCACGTCGACGTCCTGCTTGGCGATGACGTCCGGTGCCTCTTTCCAAACCTTCATGAGGCGGTCGAACGTGATTTTCTTGATCTTGTAGTCCGCCGCCGCCTGTTGATACTGCTCTTCGACTTCCGGTGCGTCGATGATGGCAACCACCTGATTCTTTTTGACCGCGTCGCCCTTGTCCGGTCCGATCCACTTCAGGTAGCCGGAGACCTTGGCATACAGTGTCGTTTGGTACAGCGGAGCGATATTTGCCGGTAGCGTGATCGAATAGACCAGGAGTTGTTTGGACGGTTTCGTGACCTGCACGTCCACAGGCACGTTTTGGTCGGCATTCGGGACCTCGGCCTCGTAGGAGTCGCCGGTAGCCGGCGTGGGTTTCTGAGGCGTCTCGTCGCGTCCGCAGCCCGCGACGATTGTGGAGAGGAGAAGCAGTATCGTGAATGAGAGAAACGTCATGGCATCAAATTTCCTCACGCGAGGCGGCCGGTGTCGATGACACGATCGGATGCACGCGCCGTCCGAGCACCACGGCGTGCATCACGGGTACGACCAAAAGCGTCATGATGGTGGAGACGGCCAGGCCGCCGACGACCGCACGAGCCAGCGGCACCATCGTTTCATTGCCTTCGCCGAATCCCAGGGCAAGCGGCAACAGACCGAGAATCGTGGCCAGCGCCGTCATCAGAATGGGGCGAATCCGTCGTCTGCCCGCTTCCATGACGGCCTGCTCTGCGGTCGCGCCGGCTCGTATCATTTGGTTGGCGAAATCGACGAGGAGGATGCTGTTCGACACCACGATGCCCATCATCATTAGCGTTCCGATCATGGATTCTACGTTCGCGGAGGTATTAGTCAGAAACAATACCATCACGGTGCCGATCCATCCTAACGGCACGGCAACCAGGATGATCAACGGATCGATCATGGAGCGGAAGAGGCCGACCATGACCAGATAGATCAGCAGGACGGCCAGCGGGAGGGCCAGCGCAAAGTTGCTGAACGCCCCCCGCATGTTAGCCACTTCCCCCTTGATGTCGATCGTCACATCTTTCGGCAGTTTGACGGCGGCGAGCGCACGTTCGATGTCGGCGGCCACGCGTCCCAGGTCGTTGCCGACGGGGGTCACCAGGACATCGATCAGGCGAGACAAGTCGTAATGATCGACGCTGTCGGGACCGGTTCGTATCTCAAGCCCCGCGACGTCGCGCAGGAGCACGGGAGGGCCCCGCCGTTCATCCGTCGAATAAAATCCGGCCGACAGATCGAGATTGCGTCCCGCGAAAGGGGTGTTCTGGAGGGCAATGGTCGAACCACTGGAGCCGGCCGTCATCAAGGCCGATGTCGGATTCAACGGTGTGCGAGCGCCGATGATCGGAATGTTCAGGAGGTCCTCTGTCTCGGTCAGCGACTGTTCGGGGTATTGCGCCAGCAGGTAATAGCCATTGGCCGTTTTGGGGTCGAGCCAGTAATTCGGGCTCAACGCCAGATTGGAACTGATGCCGGTGATCACGTCAACGATCACGCGATCCTGGGTGAGGCCGTAGTAGGCGGATTTCGTACGATCCACGTTGATGTGCAGCTCGGGATAGCTCTTTCCCTGCTTGATGCGAACGTCGGTGGTGTTGGCGATTTCTGCTACCCGTTCGCGGATCTCTTCCGCGACCGGGCGAATCACGGCCAGTTTGGGTCCCTTGACTTGAATGTCGATCGGCGCACGGAGGCCGAAGTTGAGCACATCGCTGATGATGCCTCCCGTTTGAAAACTGATCTCCACTCCGGGAAGCGACTGCCTAAGCTTGGCTCTCAAGGTCGTAATGTACTCATCGGTTGCTCCCTCATGGCCGCTGACGAGATTGACCAGAACGAACGCGGTGTGGCTGCCCGTATTGGGTGCGAAACGCGCTGCATCTCCGAAGTAGAGACCGGTATTTGAAATGACCTCTTCCAGATCGTGCTGAGGGATGGTTTCCTGGACCAATCGTTCAATATCCGCCACGATCGCGGTTGTTTTCTCGATCCTTGAGCCTTCCGGCGCGACCACAATCATTGTGAAGTTGCCGGCGTCCACTTTGGGAAAGAATTCCGTCGAAAGCCGTGGAACCAGGAAGAACCCGGTCGCAAGCAGTGCTGCGAGTGCCCCTCCCAACAGGACGACCTTGAAGCGGAGTGCTGTACCGAGCAGCGGGACATAGGCGGCCAGGACGTAACGAAACCATCCCTCGGCGGCCGAACCTGCCTCAGAATGATTCTCATGGCCATGGGAGTAGAGTTTGGCCAGCACCACCGGGGTGACCGACATGGAGACCGCATAGTCCGCCAGCATGGCGAAGGCGACGGTCATGGCAAGCGGCACGAAGAGATACTTGATGATGCCCGAGAAAAAAATGATCGGTAGATACACAATCAGGATGCAGACCGTGGCGACGAAAATCGGAAGCGTGAGCTCTGTGGCGCTGTCCTCGGCGGCGGAACGTCCGTCTTTGCCCATTTCCATGTGGCGGTGAAGGTTCTCCTGCACGACGATGTTGTTGTCTAGAAGCGTTCCGATCACCAGCGCCAACCCGCCCAAGGTCATGATATTGACTGTTTGGCCGGTGAGATATAGCGCGACCAACGCGGCGGTCAACGAGAGGGGAATGGCCAAGCCGACCACCAAGGCGGCCTTGATGCTGTGCAGAAACAGAAAGATCATCAAGCCCGCGAGTCCTGCGCCCAGCAATCCTTCCTTCTGCAGATTGGCGATGGCCTGTCTGATATAGAGCGACTGATCGTAGATGAATTTTACGGTCGCGCCGGCCGGGATCTCGGTGAGCGTGTGAAGTTTGGCCCGGACTCCATCTGTCACTTCCAGCGTATTGGCGCCTTCCTGCCTGGTGATCGGCAGATACGTCGCTTCGTGACCGTTTACCCGCACCACGGATGTCTGAATCGCGGTGCTGTCGGCGGCCGTGCCGATGTCGCGCACCAGAATCGGCGTGCCGTTCACCACCTTGATCGGAATATCGTTGATCTTGTCCACGACGTCCACAAGACTGTTGCTGTACACGTAGTAATCCAAGTCGCCGATTTTGATGTCGCCGGCCGGTATGATGGCGCTTTGGGCGTTGATCGCCTTCACAACGTCGGATGGCGAGATCCCCCGCGCGAGCATGCGTTGCTGGTCCATGAATATCGTGATCTGTCGGACTTTGCCGCCGAGCGGCGGTCCGAATGAAATCCCCGGGATGCTCGCGATCTGATTCCGTACCGTAAAATAGGCGAGGTCGCGAATTTCCTTCGGCCCAAGATTCTCGCTGCTGATGGACAACAGTCCGATCGGCAGGCTCGCGACGCCGAATTTATATACGGATGGCGGATAGACGCCTGGAGGTAGCAGGCGAATGATGCTGTAGGCGAGGCTTGTCAATTCCGATTGCGCGGCATCGATGCCGTATTCGGGCTGGAAAAACACCTTGATATAGCTCATGCCGGCCAGCGATTGGGACTCGATATGTTCGACGTAGCTTGCTTCGACGAACCGCTGTTCCATGCGAAGCGTGATGGCGCCTTCCATTTCGCTCGGGCTCATGCCGCGATAAAAGGTCGTGACCAGAATGGTCGGAATCTTGATCTCCGGAAAAATATCCACGCGCATCTTCTTGTAGGACACCGCACCCAGCACGAGTGCAATCATGCAGACGGCGAAGACGGCGTAGGGGTTCTTGAGGGCGGCGCGTGTTAGCATCGGGTTTCAGTCAGGGGAGGGGGCACGTTGCAGTCGATCCAGAACCGGCATATGGCCCGGATGCAGCGGACCAGCCCATCGAATGTATCGGGTTTGACCACGTACCCGTTCGCGCCATGGGCATAGGCCGCCGATACGTCGACGGCGGCGTCGGAAGTGCTGAATACCACAACCGGGATC
>Ga0268299_1001965_pt1 | contig 28595 bp, 25 predicted proteins | sample NOBtaG_FD_193484 | JGI IMG/M metagenome (GOLD analysis project Ga0268299, IMG submission 193484) | Activated sludge microbial communities from bioreactor in Nijmegen, Gelderland, Netherland - NOB reactor | ecosystem: Engineered > Bioreactor > Aerobic > Activated sludge | place: Netherlands...
GGGGGGTAGCCCCCCACCCCTCTCCCCTCCCCACGGGGGGGAGGGGAAGCGCTTCGGCGGCATCGTCGGCGCGGGGCGGTTGGCCGTCGCGGCTCCCCTCCCCCTCGTGGGGAGGGGAGGGGGGTGGGGGGATGGCGGGCAGGCCCAGTGCCGCCGCCAGCAACCCTGCCTCCCGCGCGCCGGTGCCCATGCCGGGGCCGAGGCACAGCGCGTTGATCCGCCGGTCCTGCAGCACCGCGGCCAAAGCCGCTCCATCCGCGACTTCCCGCAACATCACAGCGTCCAGCCGGGCGGCGTTTTCGGGGATCGCATCGGGCGGGCAGCCCAGCGTCACCACCCCTGCCCCGATCCGCAACGCGCCACGGCCGGCAAGGCGGGCCGCGCCGCCGCGACCGAAGGGTCCAGAGAGGATGAGGGCGTGGCCGTGAGAGTATTTGTGGCCGTCCAACTTCCTGAAACGCGTCGGTGCCAACCTTTCAGCCAAAGAAACACAGTTCAGGACCTGCCGCTTCCCTTGGGCATCTTTCAACACAGAAACTCGACCACGATTCAAGGTTGGGAGGCCCAAATCAACTATTCGAAGTCTCGACGATACCGACGAGCCTTCGCCCAGCACGTGGCCGACCTTGGCCCGGTGAAATGTGACAGTAAGCGCGCAGCTATCCGGAACTTCTTCTGCCGGGGAACCACCAATCCAGCGACCGGAGTCAGCGTCAATTCCCGACAGAATATCTATCGCAACGAGTGGCCAATTTTGGAACGTCGCCTTTAGCAAGAGTTGAGCTTCGGAATCCAACGGTCTCGTGCAGCCAATACCAAACAAGGCGTCAACCCAAAGCTCGACGTTCTGGTCACGAACCTCCGGAATCTTACTCACGGGGGAGATCTCCCCCATCCCCACCCACCGCTCATAATTCACCCGCGCGTCCGGCGGCATCTTCCCGGGGTCGCCGTAGAGGAACACCTCCACCTCCCAGCCCCGCTCTTTCAGCAGCCGTGCCACGACGAACCCGTCGCCGCCATTGTTGCCGGGGCCGCAGAGGACCACGGCCCGCTGCGCGGTGGTGGCAAGCGCGGGCCATTCCGCCAGAATCGCCTCGACCACGCCCTGCCCGGCGCGTTCCATCAGTTCCAGCCCGGTGACCTGACCGGAGGCGATTGCGGCCTGTTCGATGGCGCGCATTTGGGCAGCGGTCAGAAGCTCTGTCATGTGGCGCCGATTCCCGTTCACAAACCGCCCATTCCCGCGCCGCATTGCACAAATTTTGTGCGGCATGCGCCGATTTCCGCGGCCGATTGTCAGGCCCCTACCCTAGCCAATTGAGGCCACCGGGCGGAAGTGCTGAGTGGGGTCAGAATGAAATTCGGGGGGAGTCGGCCCATGAAGAAAGTCGAGGCAATCATCAAGCCTTTCAAGCTGGATGAGGTGAAGGAAGCCCTTCAGGAAGCCGGGATTCAGGGCCTGTCGGTGACCGAGGTCAAGGGGTTCGGCCGCCAGAAGGGCCATACCGAACTGTACCGCGGCGCGGAATATGTCGTGGATTTCCTGCCCAAGGTGAAGATTGAGGTCGTCCTGACCGACGAGATGGTGGAAACCGCCATCGAGGCGATCATCTCGGCCGCCCGCACCGACAAGATCGGTGACGGCAAGATCTTCGTCTCTCCCGTCGAACAGGCCATCCGCATCCGCACCGGGGAAACCGGTGATGATGCCGTGTGATAACCGGGCTTTGCGGCCTTAACTGTAACCACAACCGAAAGGCAGTCAGATGAGCGCAGTCGCAAAAGCTCTGAAACTGATGAAGGACGAAGAGGTCGAATACGTCGACGTCCGCTTTACCGACCCCAAGGGCAAGCTTCAGCACGTCACCATCGTGGCGGATCTGGTGGATGAGGACTTCTTCGAGGAAGGCTTCATGTTCGACGGCTCGTCCATTGCCGGCTGGAAGTCGATCGACCAGTCTGACATGAAGCTGATCCCGGATGCGACCTCGGTCTATCTGGACCCGTTCTATGCCGAAAAGACGCTGTGCGTGCATTGCGACGTGGTCGAGCCCGACACGGGCGAGGCCTATGACCGCTGCCCGCGCCAGATCGCCAAGAAGGCCGAGGCTTACCTCAAGTCCTCGGGCGTGGGCGATGCGGCCTATTTCGGCCCCGAAGCCGAATTCTTCATCTTCGACGACGTGCGCTATTCGGTGACGCCGCAGAAGGTGTCTTACGCGATCGACGCCCATGCGGCGGCGTGGAACACCGATACCGAGTATGACTCGGGCAACCAGGCGCACCGCGCGGCCCACAAGGGCGGCTACTTCCCGGTGAACCCGGTGGACGAAGCGCAGGACCTGCGCGGCGAGATGCTGTCGACCATGAAGCGCATGGGCATCAAGGTGGACAAGCACCACCACGAGGTTGCCACCTGCCAGCACGAACTGGGCATGATCTTCGGTGGTCTGGTCGAGCAGGCCGACAACATCCAGAAGTACAAATACGTCATCCACAATGTCGCGGCCGCCTATGGCAAGACCGTGACCTTCATGCCGAAGCCCATGAAGGGCGACAACGGTTCGGGGATGCACGTCAACATGTCGATCTGGAAGGACGGCAAGCCGCTGTTCGCCGGCGACAAATATGCCGACCTGAGCCAGGAAGCCCTGTGGTTCATCGGCGGCATCCTGAAGCATGCCAAGGCGCTGAACGCGCTGACCAACCCCTCGACCAACAGCTACAAGCGCCTGATCCCGGGCTTTGAAGCGCCGGTGCTGCGCGCCTATTCGGCCCGCAACCGCTCGGGCTGCGTCCGTATTCCGTGGACCGAGTCGCCCAAGGCCAAGCGTGTGGAAGCCCGCTTCCCCGACCCCTCGGCCAACCCCTATCTGGCCTTCGCGGCGCTGATGATGGCCGGCCTTGACGGCATCAAGAACAAGATCGACCCGGGTCCGGCTTCGGACAAGGACCTGTACGATCTGCCGCCCGAAGAACTGGCGGAAATCCCGACCGTCTGCGGTTCCCTGCGCGAAGCGCTGGAAGAGCTGGAGAAGGACATGGACTTCCTGCTGGCCGGCGGCGTCTTTGAAAAGGCGCAGCTTGAGGCCTACATGGCGCTGAAATGGGAAGAGGTTTATGCCTATGAGCATACGCCCCACCCCATCGAATACGCGATGTATTATTCGGTGTGATTTGCGGAACAATCCGCAAGGAAGGCCGCCCTTCGGGGCGGCCTTTCGCTTTGGCAGGACATGTCTTTTCGGACAGGTGGATTGTGGCAAAACCGGGGCAGCACCTGTCTTTTCGGACAGGTCCCCTGTTGCGAAGGCGAAACAAATCAGAGGGCAGGCGGCGATTGTCCGATCCGGGCGGGGCGATGCAACCCATGGTTAATTTCCACTTAATCACCACAATCGTTCCCGTTTGCGGGCACAATCACCGGTGACATTGGACCAAAGCAACCCGGAGGAGTGCCATGTCCAGTGCTGCGCTCAGTACCATTGCCCAGTTGGTGTGTTCGGCCGATACCCATGTGAACTTTGCCCGTCTGGTCAGTGACCTGGATACGGTGCTGCAACGGTTCGGCGATACAAGGCCGCAGCTGAAATGGGACTGCGACGACGTGGCGATCTTCGATCTGCCGGGCACGCGGATTCTGCTGGGCTGGTGCGATGATTTCCGCAGCGACCGGACCGGCTGCCTGACGCTGGCGGTCGGGCCTTCGCCCCTGCCGGCCAATTCGGGCGCGCGCGTCAGCAATGATGCGATCTGTCTGCGGCTGGTGGAACGGGTGCAGGACCGGCTGGCGCCCCGCGCGGTAGTCTGGCATCAGGTGCCGGGCGTGACCTCGGCCGAGACGGTGGACGGTCTGATCGCCGCACTGCCGGGCCGCACCGCCCAGGCGGCCGGGGAGGCCGAAGCACCGGTGGCCGAAGCAGCGCCCGAGGCGCCGGCCGAAGCGGTGGTGGAAGACGCGCCGGTGGCCGAGGCACCCGTGGCCGAAGTGCCGGCGGATGCGCCCGCGGCCGAAGCCGCGCCGGCCGAGGCCGCCGCCCCGCGTGACCGGTCGAATGTCCGCATCCTGCATGCCTTCCGCAAGGCGCCCGAGGCCGAGGCCGTGGCGCCCCCTGCCGCGCAGCCGCCGGCCAATGACCGGCCGCATCTGCCGCGCTGGCATGACCCCGAACTGGCCCGCCTGCGCGACGCGCTTTACGACCCGGCCGAAGCCGCCGCCGCTGCGGCGCTTGAGGCCGCAAAGCCCACTGCCCAGATGCGGCTGGCCATCCACGCGATGAACGCCACCCTGATCGCCGTCTATGCCCCCTTCGGCGCGGCGGTGATGACCTACAGCCTGCTGAAGGGCGAAGACCTCAAGGTCTCGGCCCGGATGCTGATGCTGGCGGGCAGCGTCTCGATGATGCTGAACACGCCCATCGGGCAAAGCGTCTTCGGCTTCGCCGGGGCGTAGGGGGGCGGCCGGCGGTCCGGGCGGGAAAGGCGAGGCACTGCCTCGCCCCGCCCGCGTGCGACGGTTCAAGCAGAAACGGTGCGGCACGAGATATAAGAGGCCGGCGCCTGCCCCGGCGGGCGAGAAGCGCCCGCCGATGGCGGGGCGGGCGCTGGCCGGGCCTTTGAGGCCCGACCGGTGCAGATTGCCGGTGTTCCACGGTGGCGAAGGCGATGGCCTTCGCCATGGATTCCGGGGATGGTGCGTGTGAACACGCACCCTACGCAGCCTACAAACGGCGCAACCTTGCCCGGGCGGGGTCAAACAGAGACGGTCCGTCACGTAAGACCAGAGGCCAGCGCCCGACCGGGCGGGCGAGAAGCGCCCGCCATGGGCGGGGCGGGCGCTGGCCGGGCCTTTGAGGCCCGTCCGGTGGGCCTTGCCAGCGCGAGAAAGTGGCGAAGGCGATGGCCTTCGCCATGGCGGGCGGGAAGGTGCGTGTGAACACGCACCCTGCGGGGCGGAACGGGCATCGAAGCCCCGCTACAGCCGCGCTTCCTCCAGCCCTGCCAATTCCTCGGCGCTCAGCGTGGCGATATCGACCACCCAGGTGTGGATGGAAAACACCACCGCCCGGCTGACCGGCAGCCGCCGCAGCACCTGCCGTTCCGACCGCACATAGGACCCGCCGCGGCGGTCGGTGCGGGGGTCGGCCTCGCGCCGGGGCTGGTGCAGCGTGGGGTCGCGGTAAACCAGTGCATTGGCCCGCCACAGCATCTGCCCCGGCCGGATCGCATCAAACAGCCGCTGCACCCGCCGCGCCACGTCATCATCGTAACTCGGCACCGGCACATGGATGCCCAGAAGCGGCCGGCCCAGCTTTTCGCTCAGCCACCAGCTGGCCGGGAAACACAGGGCGGCGGCGGTCAGCACATGCTCTTCCCCCGCCTTCTCCATCAGACACAGGTCTTCCTGCACCAGCTGCGCCAGCACCGCCATCACCGGCCCGTCCAAGGCCACCGTCACCCCGTCCGGCCGCAACACCGCCCCCGGCCCCACGACATAGCCGGGCGTGCGGCGCAGATGATCCAGCACATCGGCCAGCAGTTCGGCCGCCGCCGGCGCGGCGCTGTCCAGCATTCCCGCCACCAGCCCGGGCTTTTCGGCCACCAGCCGGTCGCGCTCGGCCATCTGGGCGGCGAAAGCGTCATCGACGCGCAGCCAGTCATCGCCCTCAACCGGCAGGATGCCGGGCAGGCGCGCGGTGCGCGGGTCCATCCAGGGGGCGAACGGCAGGCGGGATTGCAGGATCGGCGGGCTCATGCCCTTTCCTAGCGCCTCTGCCGCAGCGCGGAAAGACCGCGCCCGACACCACCCGTCGCAAACGGGCAAGCCCCGCCCCCGCCGCCGGCGAAGCTGACCCGGCCAGCACCCCCAGAACCCGGAGCCCGCGATGGACCCCTATGCCCAGACCCGCCGCAAGATCGACCCCGCCCGCGGCGACCGGCTGGGCGACGGCAGCCCGAACGACAATGACCGGGTTGAGATCGGGCCGACGCAGCTGGCCTTCCGCGAATGGCAGGCGGCGGGGCTGGACCTGCCCGACCTGGCCCGGATGCGCGAATACCGCTGGCGCCGGCTGACCGAGACGCTGGTCGCGCGCGACGTGGGCGGGCTTCTGATGTTCGACCCGCTGAACATCCGCTACGCCACCGACACCACAAACATGCAGCTTTGGAACAGCCACAACCCGTTCCGCGCCTGCCTGCTGTGCGCTGACGGGCATATGGTGGTCTGGGAATACAAGCAGGCGCCCTTCCTGGTCACCTTCAACCCGCTGGTTGCCGAACTGCGCCACGGGGCAAGCTTTTTCTACAACGTCTGCGGCGATGCCACGGCATCGGACGCCCGCGCCTTCGCCGGTCAGGTCGAAGAGGTAATGCGCGCCCATGCCGGCACCAACCGCCGGCTTGCGGTGGACAAGATCATGGTCCACGGCTTGCGCGCGCTGGAACGCGCCGGGTTTGAGGTGCTGGAAGGCGAGGTGATCACCGAACGCAGCCGTGCCATCAAGGGCCCCGACGAGATTCTGGCGATGAAGGCCGCCCACCACGCCTGCGAGGCGGCGATTGCGGAGATGGAGGCCTTTACCCGCGCCGAAGTGCCCAAGGGCCATGTCAGCGAGGATGACATCTGGGCCGAACTGCACAAGGGCAACATCCGCCGCGGCGGCGAATGGATCGAGACGCGGCTTCTGGCATCCGGCCCCCGCACCAACCCGTGGTTTCAGGAATGCGGTCCGCGGATCGTGCAGAATAACGAAATCGTCGCCTTCGACACCGACCTGATCGGCGCCTATGGCATCTGCATCGACATCAGCCGCACCTGGTGGGTGGGCGACGGGCGGCCGACGAATGCCATGATCTCGGCGATGAACCACGGGCTGGACCATATCCGCCAGAACATGGCGATGCTGAAACCCGGCGTCACCATCCGCGAGCTGACCCATGGCGGCCACCAGCTTGAGGCGCAGTACTGGAAACAGAAATACTCCTGCAAGATGCACGGGGTGGGCCTTTGCGACGAATGGCCCTTCGTGCCCTATCCCGATGCCTGGGTGGACGGCGCCTTCGATGTGGCGCTGGAGCCCGGGATGGTGCTGTGCGTCGAGGCGCTGGTTTCGCCCGAGGGCGGCGATTTCTCGGTGAAGCTGGAAGAACAGGTGCTGATCACCGCAACGGGGCATGAGAACCTGACGAAATACCCGTTCGATCCGCGCCTTGTGGGATAGCGCCCGCCCCGCCGCCGCGTCGCCGGGGGGCTGTCTGCCCCCCACGGCCTGCGGCCTCCCCCCGAGGATATTTGAGGAGAGAGGATGATAGGGATTCCTTAACCGGAATCGCGCAGGCTGATCCGGCGGTACAGGCGGGGACGCCGATGACCGTGAGAGGGGATGGCACCCCGCGGCTTGGCCGGGCCTCCCGCGGGGTGCTTGAACCCCCTGCCCATCCTCTCTCGGCAAATATCCTCAGGGGTGAGGGGCCAGCGGCCCCGAGGGGGCGGAACGCCCCCTGCGCCGTTGGCGGGGCTGCGCGGCGCTTGCGCTGTGCTGCAGCGCGGCTTAAAGGGACGGCGCCCCCTTCCGCGAAAGGCCGCCCGATGATCCCGCGCTATTCCCGCCCCGAGATGGTCGCCCTCTGGGAACCGCAGACCCGCTTCCGCATCTGGTATGAGATCGAGGCCCATGCCTGCGACGCGCAGGCCATGCTGGGCGTGATCCCCAGGGCCAATGCCGATGCCGTGTGGAAGGCGCGCGACGTCGAGTTCAACGTGGCCCGCATTGATGAGATCGAGGCGGTGACCAAGCATGACGTGATCGCCTTCCTGACCCATCTGGCCGAGATCATCGGCAATGACGAGGCGCGCTTTGTCCATCAGGGCATGACCAGCAGCGACGTGCTGGACACCACGCTGAACATCCAGCTTGTCCGCGCCTCGGACCTGCTCTTGAAGGGGATGGACCGGGTTCTGGCGGCGCTGAAGGCGCGGGCTTACGAACACAAGGACACCGTGCGCATCGGCCGCAGCCATGGCATCCATGCCGAGCCGACCACGATGGGCCTGACCTTTGCCCGCTTCTATGCCGAGATGGCGCGGGGCCGCCGCCGGCTGGAAGCCGCGCGCGAGGAAATCCGCACCGGCGCGATTTCGGGCGCGGTCGGCACCTTCGCCAACATCGACCCGCGGGTCGAGGAATATGTCTGCGAGAAGCTTGGCCTGGTGCCCGAGACGATCTCGACCCAGGTCATTCCGCGCGACCGTCATGCGATGTTCTTCGCCACGCTGGGCGTCATCGCCTCGTCCATCGAGAACATCGCCATCGAAATCCGCCACATGCAGCGGACCGAGGTGCTGGAGGCCGAAGAATTCTTCAGCCCCGGCCAGAAGGGCTCCAGCGCCATGCCGCACAAGCGCAACCCGGTGCTGACCGAGAACCTGACCGGCCTTGCCCGCCTTGTGCGCATGTCGGTCACCCCGGCGCTGGAGAATGTGGCGCTGTGGCATGAGCGCGACATCAGCCATTCCAGCGTGGAACGCGCAATCGGGCCTGACACCACGGTGACGCTGGATTTCGCGCTGCACCGCCTGGCGGGCGTGGTGGAAAAGCTGGTGGTCTATCCTGAGAACATGCTGAAGAACATGAACAAGTTCAAAGGGCTGGTCATGTCGCAGCGGGTGCTTCTGGCGCTGACGCAGGCCGGCGTGTCGCGCGAGGACAGCTATCGCCTTGTCCAGCGCAACGCGATGAAGGTCTGGGAGAAGGGCGCCGATTTCAAGACCGAGCTTCTGGCCGACCCCGAGGTGACGGCCGCCCTTTCCCCTGCCGAGATCGAGGAGAAGTTCGACCTTGGCTATCACACCAAGCATGTCGACACGATCTTTGCCCGGGTTTTCGGCGCCTGAGCCGATTCTCCCTCCGATCACGCAAGGGTGAGCGACACGGGGCGCGGGTTGTGGCAGGCTGTATGGGCCTGCACCCCGGAGGCCGCGATGAAACCGCTTGCCCTGATCCTGCTTCTTCTGCCCATGGCCGCGGCGGCTCAGGAAACCCCGCCGCGCGGGTCGGACTGTGAAACGCCGCGCTGTGCGGCGGGAACCGTCCTGAACCCGCAGACCAACAGCTGTGAGCCGGTTTCAAGCTGATCCTTCCCGGGGGCGGGCCTGACGGCGCCGGTTGGTCCGGCGCTGACTGTCAGGATACGCCAGAAGACACGGAGGAAGGAATGAAGACGACTCTCGCCGCCATCGCCCTGCTTCTGATCCCGGCGCTTGCCGGTGCCGAATGCCGGGGCATGAGCCATGACAGCACCAGCGCCGGAAGCTGCGCTCCGGGGCTGATCTGGGATGCCGAAACCGGCCAATGCGTGAAGACCACCAGCTAGGCCGGTTCAGCCGCCGTTAACCCCCGCCTGCCACGCTGCGCCGAAGGGAATCGGAGGCGGCGATGACGGATGGACCAGTGGCGCTGGCGCGGATCGAACCGGTGAAACGGGCTTTGCCCGCGGCGCAGGCCGCTGCCCCGCCCCCTGCGGCGCGGGTGCTGACCGCGCGTGAAAAGGCGGCGGTGATCGTGCGGTTCCTGCTGGCCGAGGGGGCTGAGATTCCCCTGGCGCGGCTGCCTGAACATATGCAGGCCGCTCTGGCCGAGCAGATGGGCCAGATGCGGCTGGTCGATCGCGCGACGCTGGCGCAGGTGGTCGAGGAATTCCTGTCCGAGCTGGAGCAGGTGGGTCTGGCCTTCCCCGGCGGGATTGAAGGCGCCTTGTCGGTGATGGGTGGCCATATCTCGGCCACGGCGGCCAGCCGGTTGCGCCGTCTGGCCGGCGCTTCGGCCAAGGCCGACCCGTGGGACCGGCTGACCGCCCTGCCGGCCGAACGGCTGTTGCCGGTGCTGGAAGAGGAAAGCGCCGAGGTGGCGGCGGTGATGCTGTCAAAGCTGCCGGTGGCGAAATCGGCCGAGCTTCTGGGGCGGCTGCCCGGCGAAAGGGCGCGGCGGGTTGCCTGGGCGGTCTCGATGACCGGGAATGTCGATCCCGAAACGGTGCGGCGGATCGGGCTGTCGCTGGCCGCGCAACTCGATGCCCAGCCGCCGCGCGCCTTTGACACCGGCCCGGTGGAACGGGTGGGGGCGATCCTGAACGTCTCAACCGCGGGGACGCGCGAAGAGGTGCTGCGCGGGCTTGAGGCCGAGGACCGCAGCTTTGCCGATCAGGTGCGCAAGGCGATCTTCACCTTCGTCCATATCCCCGCCCGCGTGGCGCCGCGCGATGTGCCGAAGGTGGTGCGGATCACCGATCCGGCGGTGCTGGTGACGGCGCTGGCGGCGGCGCTGGCGGGCGACCAGGCGCCGGCCGCCGAGTTCCTGCTGTCGAACATGTCGCAGCGCATGGCGCAGGGCCTGCGGGATGAGGCCGCGGCGCGCGGCAAGGTGCGCGAGAAGGACGGCGAAGAGGCGATGGCCGCCGTGGTGCTCGCGATCCGCCAGCTGGAGGGCGCAGGAGAGCTGGTGCTGGTCACGCCCGAGGAATAGGGGGCGGTGGACTATGCACTCCGAGGCCCGGCAACCGTGTCCGGGCGGGAAAAGGCGAGGCACTGCCTCGCCCCCGCCCGCTGGCGGCGGGTCAACCGGAGACGGTGCGGCGAGCAATACAAGAGGCCGGCGCCTGCCCCGGCGGGCGAGAAGCGCCCGCCATGGGCGGGGCGGGCGCTGGCCGGGCCTTTGAGGCCCAGCCGGTGAAGCTTGCCATGTCAGGAAGTGGCGAAGGCGATGGCCTTCGCCATGGAGGCGGGGAAGGTGCGTGTGAACACGCACCCTACGGCGGCAACAAACGGTGAAACCTATTCCGGGCGGGACAAGGCGAGGCGCTGCCTCGCCCCCGCCCGCTGGTGCGGGTTCAACCGGAGACGGTGCGGCACAAACGACGAAAGGCCAGCGCCCGACCCGGCGGGCGAGAAGCGCCCGCCGATGGCGGGGCGGGCGCTGGCCGGGCCTTTGAGGCCCGTCCGGTGAAGCTTGCCGATGTACCACGGTGGCGAAGGCGATGGCCTTCGCCATGGCGGCCGGGATGGTGCGTGAAGATCACGCACCCTACGCAAGAGACCAACAGTGTGTGCCCCATATTGCGCCGGTCCGGTCTGTGGGGGTGAAGGCGGGCCTCAGTGGCACGGTTGGGCAAGGGCGCCGACCCGGTTCCTTCAAAGGAACCGGCCCGATTTCTTTGAAGAAATCGGTGCTAGCCCGCCCGGCCCTGCGGCACTCCGGGCAGGACGCAGAGCATTTCGTAAAGCAGATTGGCGCCGATCAGCGCGGTATTGCCGGAAGGATCGTAGGGCGGTGAGACCTCAACCAGATCGCCGCCGACCAGGTTCAGCCCGGCCGCGCCGCGGACGATTTCCAGCCCCTGCCAGATGGTCAGCCCGCCCGGCTCGACAGTTCCGGTGCCCGGCGCGAAGGCGGGGTCAAGGCTGTCGATGTCATAACTCAGATAGACCGGGGCATCGCCGATCTTCGCGCGCACTTCGGCCATCAGCGGCTTCAGCGAGCGGTGCCAGCACTCTTCGGCCTGCACCACTGTCCAGCCGCGCTGGCGGCCCCAGTCGAAATCCTCGGGGCTGTATCCGGTGCCGCGCAGGCCGATCTGGAAGACGCGGTCGTTCAGCAGGCAGCCATCCTCCCACGCCCGGCGGAAGGGGCAGCCATGGGCCACTTTCTCGCCGAACATCGTGTCGTTGATGTCGGCATGGGCATCGACATGGATCAGCGCCACCGGCCCGTGCCGCTTCTTCATCGCCCGCAGGATCGGCCAGGTCAGCGTGTGGTCGCCCCCCAGCGTCAGCGGCAGCGCGCCCTTTTCCAGCACGTCGTCATAAAAGGCGGTGATGATATCGACCGATTTCTTCAGGTCGAAGGTGTTGATCGGCACATCGCCGATGTCGGCGACCTGCAGATGTTCAAAGGGTGCCGCCCCGGTGGCCATGTTGTAGGGCCGCAGCATCCGGCTTTCGTCGCGGATCTGGCGCGGGCCCAGCCGGGAGCCCGGCCGGTTCGAGGTGCCGATATCCATCGGAATACCGACAAAGGCCACGTCCAGCCCCGTCGCATCGGGGGCCGAGGGCAGGCGCATCATCGTCGCCGGGCCGCCGAAACGGGGCATCTCATTGCCGCCCAGCGGCTGGTTGAAGCGGCTCATGCCGTTGCCCTTTCCGCGATGATGCCCAGAACGCCGGCCAGAAGCTGCGCCGCCACCAGCGCGCCCTGCCCGTCGATGTCGCGGCCGGCCATGAACTCGACCATGTCGAAACCGGCGATCCGCCCGCGCGCGGCGGCCCCGGCGATCAGTTCGAACACCTGCCAATAGCTCAGGCCGCCGGCGGTGCGGCCGATGACGGCGGGCATCACGGCGGGGTCAAGCGCATCGACATCCAGACAGATGACCACCTGCGCGCCTTCGGGGATCAGCGTCAGGGCGCGGGTGATGCCCTGCGCGGCCACCTCGCGCGCGGGGATGAAATGCACACCCCAGTCGAGGGCCGCCTGATAATCGGCCGGCCGGGCCGAGCCGATGCCACGCTGGCCGACCTGGATGATGCGTTCGACATGGCCCATTTCCGAAGCGCGCCGCATGGTCGAGGACAGGCCCCAGGCCTCCCCCCCCACCTCGTCGCGCCAGTCGATATGGGCGTCGATCTGCAGGATGGTCAGCGGGCCGCGCGACGCCAGCGCCTGCAGCATCGGGATCGGCAGCGAATCGTCGCCGCCCAGCAGCACCGGCACCGCGCCGGCGGCAACAATCTGGCCGATCCGGTCACGCAGCAGGGTTCGGTTGCCGGGGCCGTCGGCGGGATCAACCGCCACGTCGCCCGCATCCAGAAGCCGCGCCCCCGCCGGCAGCACCGCGCGCCCCAGATCGAAGTTCATCGCCCCCTGCGAGGCCGCATAGGCCGCCCCGCCCGCGCGGATCGCCGCCGCACCGCCGGCGCAATAAAAGCCCACGCTGGGATAGGGCGTGCAGCCATCGGCACCCAGGATCACCGCGGCGGCGCCGTCCAGCGCGCCTTCCGCCTTCAGATCGGCCGCGGGCAGCCCCATGAAGGTCTTGCCCGCCCCGGCCCCGAACATTGCCCCGAGTGTTGCCATCACGCCCCCCTTTTGCGGCCATCCTGCGATGGGCGCGCGGCGGCTTCAAGGGCACCAAAAGAAGAGGGGCGCCCCGAAGGACGCCCCGTCATTCCGTGGGAAACCGCGAAGGTCTCAGACAGCGCCCGAGATGAACTTCACCGCGTCGCCGAAGGTCTGGATGGTTTCGGCCGCATCATCGGGGATCTCGATGCCGAATTCTTCCTCGAAAGCCATGACCAGCTCGACGGTGTCGAGGCTGTCGGCGCCCAGGTCATCGATGAACGAGGCACTCTCGGTCACCTTGTCGGCTTCGACGCCGAGATGCTCGACGACGATCTTCTTCACGCGCTCGGCGATGTCGCTCATGTCACTTCCTCTTTCACTGGGGTCGGGCCCCGTTCTGTCTTGCCCCCGCGGGCGGTTGTGCGTCAAGCCCCGCGGGCAAGGCCCCGGCTTCCGTCGCGCGGCTGATAGCAAAGCCCGGCCTGCATGGCAACAGAACAATCGCCCCGTGCCGGGCCACCGGCCGCGCCCCGATGCCGCGCCGGCAAGCGACCGCCGGTGGCGGTCAGGCCATGTTGCCGCCGCCGTTCACATGCAGCGTCGCGCCCGTGACATAGCCTGCCTCGACCGAAGCGACATAAAGCACCGCCGCCGCGATTTCGTCGGGATGGCCCATGCGGCCGGCCGGCACATCGGCCAGGATGCGGGCGCGCTGTTCGTCGTTCAGCTTCTCGGTCATCGCGGTTTCGACCAGCCCGGGCGCCACGCAGTTCACCGTGATGCCGCGGCTGGCCACTTCCTGCGCCAGCGATTTCGACATGCCGATCAGCCCGGCCTTGGCGGCGGCATAGTTGCCCTGCCCCGGATTGCCCGAAACCGCCACGACCGAAGTGATGTTGATGATGCGGCCCCAGCGCGCCTTCATCATGCCGCGCAGCACCCCCCGGCACAGCCGGAAGGATGAGGTGAGGTTGACCTCGATCACCTGCGCCCATTCGTCGTCGGACATCCGCATGAAAAGGTTGTCGCGGGTGATGCCGGCGTTGTTCACCAGAATATCGACCGATCCCATCGCGGCTGCGGCGGCCTTGGGCAGCGCCTCGACCGAGGCGGCGTCCGACAGGTCGCAGGGCAGCACATGGGCGCGGCTGCCCAGTTCGGCCGCCAGCGCCTCAAGCGGGGCAACCCGGGTGCCCGAAAGCCCCACCGTCGCGCCGGCGCCGTGCAGCGCGCGCGCCACCGCCCCGCCGATGCCCCCCGAAGCGCCGGTCACCAGCGCGCATTTTCCCGTCAGATCGAACATCCCAAACTCCCCTGCCCGAAGGCGTTCACATCCCTTCGCCGGACCGCCGTCCGGACAGATTCAGCCCTTCAGCGCCGCCACATCCTCGGGCGTGCCGACGGCCTTCAGCACCACCTCGCCGCCGACGATGCGCTTGATCATGCCCGACAGCGCCTTGCCCGCGCCAATCTCCCAGAACTCGGTCACGCCGGCGCCGGCCATCCACTGCACGCTTTCGCGCCAGCGGACCGAACCGGTGACCTGCGCCACCAGAAGCGCGCGGATGCGGTCGGGTTCGGTCACGGCCTCGGCCCGCACGTTCACCACCACCGGCACGGCGGGGGCCGAGATGGTGACGGCCGCCAGCGCCTCGTTCATCACGGCGGCGGCGGGCTGCATCAGGGCGCAGTGGAAGGGCGCGCTGACCGGCAGCATCAGCGCACGCTTGGCACCGCGCGCCTTGGCCAGTTCCACCGCCCGTTCGACCGCCGCCTTGTGGCCCGAAACCACGACCTGCGCCGGATCGTTGTCATTCGCGGCCTGACAGACCTCGCCCTGCGCGGCTTCGGCGGCAACCTCGGTCGCGGTGGCGAAATCCAGGCCCAGCAGCGCGGCCATGGCGCCGACGCCGACCGGGACCGCCTCTTGCATGGCCTTGCCGCGGGTGCGCAGCAGCCGCGCCGTATCGGCCAGCGTCAGCGACCCCGCCGCGCAAAGGGCGGAATATTCGCCTAGGCTGTGGCCGGCGACAAAGGCGGCATGGCTGATGCCGAAGCCCTCGGCCTTCAGCGCGGCCATGGCGGCCAGCGAGGTGGTCATCAGCGCGGGCTGGGCGTTCTGCGTCAGCGTCAGTTCGGCAATATCGCCTTCCCAGATCAGCGCCGACAGCTTTTCGCCCAGCGCCGCATCGACCTCGTCAAAGACGGCGCGGGCGGCCGGATAGGCCTCGGCCAGCGCGCGGCCCATGCCGATGGTCTGGGCGCCCTGCCCCGGAAACACGAATGCGCGGCTCATCCCCTGCCCTCCCTGCGGTTTTTTCCGCAATAGCGCGACAGGCCCGGCGCTGCAATCTCTGCGCACAGGGCTTGTGCGCCGGGCGGCAGCGCGCTGCGGTGCAGAATGGGCTAGACTGGCCGAAAGTGACGGAGACCGGAATGACCCTGACGAACACCCCCCGGCGCTATGGTGCCGTAGCCCGCGCCTTCCACTGGACGGTGGCGCTGCTGATCCTGACGGCGATCGGGCTGGGCCTTGTGGCGAACGGCATCGCACTGACCGACGCGGCATCGGCGGCGCGCAAGGCAACCCTTTTCAGCTGGCACAAGACGCTGGGAATCACGGCCTTCCTTCTGGCTGTGCTGCGCATCCTCTGGGCGCTGACGCAGGCGCGGCCGGTGCCGCTGCACCCCGCCCGGCGGCTGGAGACGCTGGCGGCCGAGGGCGTTCACTGGATGCTTTACGTCTCGATGGTCGCCGTGCCCCTGACGGGATGGGTGCATCACGCCGCGCTGGACGGATTCGCGCCGATCCTGTGGCCCTTCGGGCAGGGCCTGCCCTTCGTGCCGAAATCGGAAAGCGTGGCGCAGGCGGCGGGCTTCCTGCACTGGGCCTTTACCAAGCTTCTGATCGCCTCGGTGCTGCTGCATATCGCGGGGGCGCTGAAACACGCGCTGATCGACCGTGACGGCACGCTGTCGCGCATGCTGACGGGGCATGAGGCGGGGGGCACCGCTGCCCATCCGCGCGGGCCGGCCTTTGTCGCGGTGGCGCTTTATGCCGCCGCGCTGGCCGGGGCGCTGGTGCTGAACCCCGCCGCCACCGGTCAGGCCGCGCAGCCGCCGCAGGCGGTGGCGGGCGACAACTGGCAGGTCGGTCAGGGCAGCATCGCCTTCCGCCTGCGGCAGATGGGCGCCGAGGTGGAGGGCAGCTTTGCCAGCTGGAGCGCCGAGATCACCTTTGACGAAACCCCTGTCGAAGGCCGCAACGGCCGGGTGCGGGTGACGATCGACATGGCATCGGTCGCGCTGGGGTCGGTCACCGATCAGGCGACGGGGGCCGAGTTCTTTGACGTCGGCACCCATCCGACGGCGGTTTTCGAGGCCGGTATCCTGCCCTCGGGCGATGGCTATGTGGCCGAAGGCACGCTGACCCTGCGCGGGGTCGAACGCCCGGTGACCCTGCCCTTCACCCTGACCGTTGAAGGCGACCGCGCCACCATGGCCGGCGAGGTGACGCTGGACCGCCGCGATTTCGGCATCGGCGCGGGCTATGCCGATGAGGAAACCGTGGGCTTTGCGGTGACCGTGGGGGTGGCGCTGGTCGCGACGCGGGGGTGAAGCGCGCCGTTCGGCCTGGAAGGTGCGTGTGAACACGCACCCTACGGGTTGAGGTGCAGCGTTCGGCAGGTCACGCCCCCACGTTTCGATGGCCGAGGCCATCGCCTCGGCCACGCCGCGCCGGTGCCCCTTGCCGCCGGTGGCCCCAAAGGCCGCCGGCCAGCGCCTGCCCTGCCCCCGGCAGGCGCTTCTCGCCTGCCAGGTCAGGCGCCGGCCTCTGTCAGGTGCGTTGATGCGGTCCTGTGGCAGCCGTCCCGCATCGGGCGGGGAAAGGCAGTGCCTTTCCTTTTCCGCCCGAGCCCGCCGGGTCCGGCGTTCTGCTGCGTAGGCCGGGATCGCGGGCAAACAAAAGGGGCCGGCGAACCGGCCCCTTTCCCCGCCTGTTCAGGCGTTTACTCGATCGCCAGCGCCACAAAGCGCGGATCGCCGTCGACCCGGACCAGCAGCAGGATCGACTTGCGGCCGGCCTCTTTCGCCTCATCAATCCGGTCGCTGAGGTCGGACAGCCGCGTCACCGGGCGCTGGCCGGCCTCGACGATCAGGATGCCCGGCATCAGCCCCTTGGCGGCGGCATCGGACGAGGCATCGACGTCGGTCACCAGAAGCCCCTTGGCATCGGCCGGCAGGCCCATGCGGCTGGCGGTTTCGGCATCGAGCGGCGCCAGCGTCAGGCCCAGAACCTCAAGCTCTTTCGGCTGGGCCTGCTCCTGCGGGGTGCCCGAGGCGGGCAGAACCTCAGCCTCGGCCTCCTCACGCCGGCCCAGCTTCACCGGGATGGTCGTTTCCTTGCCGTCGCGCAGGACGATGACCGGAACTTCCTCGCCAATCGGCGAATCGGCGACGGTGCGCGTCAGGTCGCGGACATCGCTGATTTCCTCGCCGTTGAAGGTGGTGATCACATCGCCCGCCAGAAGCCCGGCATCCTTGGCCGGACCATCCGGCACATCGGTGATCAGCGCGCCGGCCGCCGTGGCAAGGCCCATGGCATCGGCCACATCGGGCGTCACGTCCTGGATCTTGACGCCCAGCCAGCCGCGCCGGGTTTCGCCATACTGCTTCAGCTGATCGACAACCTTGGTCACCACGTTCGACGCCATGGAAAAGCCGATGCCGATGGACCCGCCGGTGGGCGACAGGATTGCGGTGTTCACCCCGATGACCTGACCTTCCATGTTGAAGAGCGGCCCGCCCGAGTTCCCCTTGTTGATCGCGGCATCGGTCTGGATGAAGTCGTCATAGCTGCCCTGCAGCTCCCGTCCCCGGGCCGAGACGATCCCGGCCGAAACCGAGAAGCCCTGCCCCAGCGGGTTGCCCATGGCCATCACCCAGTCGCCCACCCGCATGGTGTCGCTGTCGCCGAAGCTGACGAAGGGCAAGGGCGTCGGGCTTTCGACCTTCAGAAGCGCGATGTCGGTCTTGGTGTCGCGGCCGACCAGCGTGGCCTTCAGCCGCTGGCCCGAGAAGAATTCGATCTCGATCTCATCGGCGCCTTCGATGACGTGGTTGTTCGTCACGATATAGCCATCGGCCGAGATGACAAAGCCCGACCCCAGCGCCTGTTCGCGCTGCTCACGCTGGCCGCCGTTGCCGTTGCGGTCCATGAAATCCTTGAAGAAATCTTCGAAGGGAGAGCCTTCGGGCACGATCGGCCCGCCGTCCACCGGCGCCGAGACAACGGCGGTGGTGGTGATGTTGACAACCGAGGGGCTGATCTGTTCGGCCAGATCGGCAAAGCTTTCAGGGGCGCCGCGGGCAAGGACCGGGGCAGCAGGAAGCGACGAAAGCGCCAGCGTCAGGCCAAGGCCCGCGGCCATGAGCAGCCGCGCGCGCCGCCCTTTCGGCGCCTGCGGAACAGCGGGGGCCAGTACGGGAATGGGGGTCAGCACGTCCGAACTCCTTTTCAGTGCGACAGGGCCGGGGCCCTTGGGAAGATGTCCGCATCATCAGGTAAGGAAGGCGGCGCGCAATGCAACACCGCTCGCGCGCCGTCAATCGGTTGTGAAGGCATTTGTCACCGCCGGAGGGCGGCGGTTACTGCAGCACGGCGTTCAGCGCGGTTTCGTCGATATAGGCGGTGAAGCCGGTCATCGCGCCCGACACCTCGGGCGCCATCATCAGTTCCGACGAGGCGACGGTGCCCAGCACGTTGAAGGCGCCCTCGATGGCGGCCTGTCCCTCGGCCTGATAGGCGGCGCGGGTTTCATTCGGGCAGCGTTCGGTCAGAAGCGCGGTGAAAAGTGCGGCAACCTCACGGTCGGTCGGCTCGATCTGGCTGGCGTCGATCTGGACCGAGGTGCTGACCGAGGGGTGGGCGGCGAAGGCGAAGGTGATCCAGCGGATCATCATGACACGCTCGGCCCCGGTGGTGTTCATCACCAGACAATTGGCCATGGCATCGACCGTCGGGCCGGCCTTGGCGGCAAAGGGCAGTGCGGGCAGAAGGGCAAGCGAAAGGGCAAGAACGGGGCGGATCATCGGGAAACTCCTTGCGCGGAATGGTGCAAGCGTCCCACGGCCGGGGCGGTCTGTAAAGCGGCGTCAGGGCGCGTCAGACGCCCAGCCAGCGTGCCACGGCCACCAGCCCCACGCCCGCCCCCACGGCGACAAGGCCCAGAACCCGCCGCCTTTCGGGGTTCAGCGCCGCCAGCGCGGCCAGCAGGTCCTCGATACGCGAAGGGGCCAGTGCAAGCACCAGCCCCTCGATCACCAGCACAAGGCCAAGGCCCAGTGCAAGCCAGCTCATGGTGCGGCAGGGGCCGCGGCGGGCGGGGCGGGAACCACCGCCGGCTTGCCCTGATCGCTGTTCAGATAGTCGAAGAAGGCCGAGTCGGGCGAGATGACCAGCGAGGAATTCGACCCCAGCAGCGCCCGTTCGTAAGAGGTCAGCGAGCGGGTGAAGGCGAAGAATTCCGGGTCGCGGCCAAAGGCTTCGGCATAGATGCGGTTCCGCTCGGCGTCGGCCTCACCGCGGATGACTTCGGCGTTCTTGCGCGCTTCCGAGGTCAGTTCCACCACCGTCCGGTCGGCCGCCGCGCGGACGCGCTGCGCGGCTTCGTTGCCCCGGCCGATTTCGTCGGCCGCCTCGCGCTGACGTTCGGCCCGCATCCGGGCGAAGGTCGCTTCAAGGTTCTGGTCGGGCAGGTCGGTGCGCGTCAGGCGCACGTCGATGACCTCGACCCCCAGGCTTGCCGCCTCGCGCCGGGCCAGATCGCGGATCTGGTTCATCAGCGCGGTGCGGTCTTCGGACAGGACGCGCCCCGAAGGCACCGAACCCAGAACCTCGCGGATGGCGGCGTTGATGATGCGGTCCAGACGCGCCCGGGCCGAGGTTTCGCCGCCGGCGCCGACCGCCTCGCGGAAGTCCACCAGATTGGTGATCCGCCAGCGCGCGAAGGCATCGACCACCAGACGGCGGTCATCGGCCGGGGTGACTTCGATGGCCTGGGTCGGCAGGCCCAGGATGCGGTCTTCGTAGCGCACCACGTCCTGGATCAGCGGGATCTTGAAGCCAAGGCCCGGCTCGGTGATCTGCTGCTTCACCTGACCGAACTGCAGGACCAGAACCCGCTCACGCTCATCCACGATGAAGACCGAGGACAGGCCGACGGCGGCAAGGATGGCGACGGCGGGAAGGATGAAGACGCTGCGCATCAGTTCGTCCCCCCTTGCGTCGCGGCGGCGGCCCCGGCGCCCATGCGGCCCAGCTCGTTCAGCGGCAGGAAGGGCACCACGCCCTGCCCCCCGCCTTCGCCCGAGGTCACGCCGTCAAGGATCACCTTGTTCATCCCGCCCAGAACCTTTTCCATGGTTTCCAGATACATCCGCTTGCGCGTCACATCCGGCGCCTTCACATATTCCTCATAGACCGCCAGGAAGCGGCTGGCTTCGCCCTGCGCGTCGTTGACCACGCGGGCGCGGTAGGCCTCGGCCTCTTCCACCAGCTGCGCGGCCTGACCGCGCGCCCCGGCGGTGACGCGGTTGGCATAGGCATCGGCCTCTTTCTCCAGCCGGTCGCGTTCCTGCTGGGCGGCCTGCACCTCGCGGAAGCTGTCGATGACCTCGCGCGGCGGGTCGGCGCGGTCAAAGTTGATCCGCACGATGTTGATGCCGGACTGATAGCTGTCGAGCGTGCTTTGCACCGCCGCCCGCAGATCGGCGGCAATCGCGCCACGGTCACGGTTCAGGACCGGCGCCAGTTCCGACCGCGCGATGATGTCGCGCATGGCGCTTTCGGAAACCGCGCGGATCGTGTCGGCCGGATCGGCCAGGTTGAACAGGTAGTTCGCCGGGTCCGAGATGTTCCAGACCACCTGGAACTCGATATCCACGATGTTCTGGTCCCGGGTCAGCATCAGCCCGGTATCCATCTGGCCGCCGGCGCCGGTGCCGATATCGGTGGTCTGTTCCAGCGCCACCGGCACGATTTCGGCGGTGACAACAGGCCAGGGCGCAAAGTTCAGGCCGGGATTGCCCAGCGTCGAAAACTCACCCAGGAACAGCTCGACCGAGCGTTCTTCGGGCTTCACCGTGTAGAAGGACAGATAGCCCCACAGGCCGATGGCCGCGAGCGCGCCCAGCATCAGGCCCTGACGGGTGAACAAGGGGCCAGCCCCGCCGCCCGCGCCGCCGCCCGGAGGCGTGCCGCGATTGCCGCGCCCGCCCATCAGGACGCGCAGCTGTTCCTGGCCCTTCTTCATCAACTCGTCGATCTCGGGGATCTGGGGCCCCTCGCCCGGCCGGCGGCCGCCGTTGTTGCGGCGCCCGTCGTCGCGCCCGCCGCGATCGTTGTCGCCACCACCGCCCCCGCCCCAGGGGCCACCGCTGCCAGCCATCGACTTTCCTTCCCTTGTCGTTCTCTCTGCCCTGAATTGGGCACATCGGCCGGGAAATCAAGCACCAAGCGCCGGCTTTCCCGGTTTCGGCCCGGTCAATAGACCCGGGCGGGCTTGCGCATCGTCACCAATTCCTCGGCCGCGGTGGGATGCACGGCCACGGTGCGGTCGAAATCCTCTTTGGTCGCCCCCATGCCGATGGCGATGGCGGCAAGCTGGATCATCTCGGCCGCGCTGTCGCCGACGATATGGCAGCCCAGCACCTTGCGGCTGACCGGATCGACCAGAAGCTTCATCAGCATGCGGTCCTGCCGGCCGGCAAAAAGCGTGCGCATCGGGCGGAACGAGGCGGAGTAGACCTCAAGCGGGCCCAGCTTGCGCGCCTCTTCCTCGGTCAGGCCGACCGAGGCAAGCTCCGGCTGGGTAAAGACGGCGCTGGCGATGTTCACATGGTCGAACCGCGTGGGCACGCCGCGAAAGACGGTGTCGGCGAAGGCGTGGCCTTCGCGGATGGCGACCGGCGTCAGGTTGACGCGGTTCGTCACGTCGCCCACCGCATAGACCGAAGGCACGGCGGTCTGCGACCATTCGTCCACCTCGATGGCGCCGGCGCGGTCCAGCGTGACGCCCAGCGCCTCAAGCCCCAGACCGCGGGCATTGGGGCGGCGGCCGGTGGCGTAAAGCACCAGATCAAACTCGCGCTCGGTCCCGTCGGTGGCCACGGCGCGGATGCCGCCTGTAGCCTTTTCCAGCCGCAGCACATCGGTGCCGCAATGCACCGCGATCCCGGCGGCCTGCATGGCGTTCGAGACATGGCCCCGCGCCTCGTCATCGAAGCCGCGCAGAATCTGGGCGCCGCGGTAGTACTGCGTCACCTCTACCCCCAACCCGTTCAGGATGCAGGCGAATTCGCTGGCGATATAGCCGCCGCCCACCACCAGCGCCCGGCGCGGAAGGGCTGGCAGATCGAACATCTCATTCGAGGTGACGGCCAGTTCCCGGCCCGGAATATCGGGCACGAAGGGCCAGCCGCCGGTGGCGATCAGGATGTGGCGGGTGGTGAACCGCTCACCTGTCGCCAGGCGCACGGTATGGGCATCTTCCACCACGGCGCGGGTATCGTGGATGGTCACGCCTGCGTTCTTCAGCGTGCCGCGATAGGCATTCTCCAGCCGGTCCAGTTCCGCCGCCAGCGCCTTGCGGAAATGCGGCCAGTCGAAGGCGCCGCCCTGCACGTCCCAGCCATAGGCGCGGGCATCGGCCATCGCATCGGGGAAGGCCGAGGCGAAGACCATCAGCTTCTTCGGCACGCAGCCGCGGATCACGCAGGTGCCGCCCATGCGGCTTTCCTCGGCCAGCCCGACCTTCGCCCCGCCCTCGGCCGCCGCGATCCGCGCCGCGCGCACCCCGCCCGAACCGCCGCCGATGACGAAAAGGTCGTAGTCGAAATCAGTCATGGCGTTGTCCTTCTGGCCGGCGACAGACCGGGGGTTTCACACCCCCGGACCCCCGTGGGATATTTGGGGAGAGAGGATGGGGAAGAAAAGATGGCAGCGCGGAACCGCCCTAATCGCCCAGATCGGCGAAGATGTTCTGCGAGGGGGCGAAGAGGATGCGGTCATCCTTCTCGGTGCCTTCGTTGATGTCGCGCACCGTGACGCGGCCATCGCCGTGGCCGATGATCACGATGTCGCAGATGTCGATGAAAAGCCCGTTCTCCACCACGCCGGGGATCTGGTTCAGCACCAGCGACAACTGGCGGGGATTGCCGATGCGGCGCAGATGCAGGTCGACGATATAGTTCGCCTCATCGGTCAGCAGCGGCTTGTCGCCGTTCATCCGCAGGGTCACGTCGCGGTCAAGCACATCCATGCCGACCAGCAGTTCCTCGACCAGCGCCTTGGTGGTCTGCCAGCCGAAGGGGATGATTTCCACCGGCAGCGGGAAAGAGCCGAGCTGCGCCACCTCTTTGGCGGCATCGGCGATGACGATCATCTGGTCCGAGGCGGTGGCGACGATCTTTTCCTGCAACAGCGCCGCGCCGCCGCCCTTGATCAGCGCAAGATTGGGGTCGAACTCATCGGCGCCGTCGATGGTCAGGTCCAGCCACTTCACCTCATCCAGCGAGGCGACGGGAACGCCCACCTGCCGCGCCAGTTCGGCCGTGCGGGTCGAGGTGGGCACGCCCACCACGCGCAGGCCTTCCTCGCGGATACGTTCGCCCAGACAGCGCACCATCCAGGCGGCAGTGGACCCGGTGCCGAGGCCCAGCTTCATCCCGTCCTGCACGAAATCCACCGCGCGCTTTGCGGCAACGAATTTTGCCTTGTCGATCGGCGAAAGTTCGGCGGGCATGGGCGACTCCTCGGGCTTTGTCCGCTTATAGGCAAGGACGCGGGGGGTGGCGAGGGGCAATGCAGGGCGCGCATGCGGGCATCCGGTGTTGCAAAGCGTCGCTTTTCGCATTCCTGTCCGCCTGCCGCCGCGCCATTATCGCCCGGCGAACAGGAGGGCCCGATGTACCGGCTGCATGCTTCCCCGGATTCCGCCTCGATGGCGGTGCGGATGGTTCTGCTTGAACTGGGCCTGCCCCATGAGCTGCGCCCGGTGGACCGCGCGGGCGGCGAACTGGCCAGCCCCGATTACCGCGCGCTGCATCCGCTGGGGCTGATCCCGGCGCTCGAGACGCCCGACGGCACGATGTTCGAAACCGCAGCCATCCTGTTGTGGCTGGCCGACCGCGCGCCGCAATCGGGCCTTGCCCCGGCGCCGGACAGCGCGGCGCGGGCGGATTTCCTGAAATGGCTGTTCTTCACCTCGACCAACCTGCATCCGCATCTTCTGAACCTGTTCTACCCCGACCGGGCGGCGGGGGCGGCCAATGCCGGGGCCGTCACCGAAGCCTCACGCGCGCGGATCGGCACGCTGATGGCCGCGCTTGAGGCGGCGGCGGCGCGGGGGCCGGACTGGCTGTCGGACCGCCGGCCGACGCTGATGGGCTATTATCTGGGCATGCTGCTGCGCTGGCTGGGGTCGTTCCCGCCGGGCGATCCGCGCCGCGTCGAACTGACCGAATACCCGGCGCTGCACCGGGTGGCCGCCTATATGGAAACCCGGCCCGCCGCGCAGACCGTTGCCGCCGATGAGGGCCTTGGCCCCCTTCCCTTCACCGAACCCGCCTGAGGCCCCATGTTCCTTTCCGTCTTCGACATGTTCAAGGTGGGCGTCGGCCCATCCTCCAGCCACACGATGGGGCCGATGGTGGCCGCCGGGCGGTTCCTGGAAACGCTGCGCCGGTCGCCCTTTCATCCCCGGGGGCTGAAGGCCTCGCTGCACGGATCGCTGGCATTTACCGGGGTGGGCCATGCCACCGACCGCGCGACGATCCTGGGCCTCGCCGGGTTCGAACCGGCGAGCTATGACGCCGAGAAGGCCGAGGCCGCGCTGGCCGCCATCGCCGCCACCCACAGCATCACCCCGCCGGGCCTGCCCGAGATGGCCTTCGATCCGAAGAAGGATCTGAGCTTCGACTTCGGCCCCGCCCTGCCCGGCCATGCCAACGGCATGATCCTGAAGGCCACCGACGCCGAGGGCGACGTGCTGCTGGAGGAAACCTATTACTCGATCGGCGGCGGCTTCGTGCTGACCGCGGGCGAACTGGCCGAAGCGGGCGGCGCCGGCGCCAAGGCACGGGCCGATGTGCCCTATCCGTTCGAGACGGCGGCCGAGATGCTGCAGATGGCGGCGGCTTCGGGCCTGTCCATCGCCCAGATGAAACTGGCCAATGAGCTGAAATTCCGCACCAAGGCCGAGGTGGACCGCGGCATCGCCCGGCTGTGGGAGGTGATGAACGCCTGCATCAGCCGCGGCATGGCGGGCGAAGGCATCCTGCCCGGCGGGCTGAAGGTGCGCAGGCGCGCCAAGGGCATCCATGACGCGCTGATCGCCGAACGCGGGCTGAACCTGACCGCGCCGCACACGATCAACGACTGGATGAGCCTTTATGCCATGGCGGTGAACGAAGAAAACGCCGCCGGCGGTCAGGTGGTGACGGCGCCCACCAACGGCGCGGCCGGGGTGCTGCCGGCGGTGATCCGCTATTGGCTTGACCATGTGCCGGGCGCCAACCCCGCGCGGCTGGGCGAATTCCTGCTGACCGCGGCGGCAATCGGCGGGCTCTGCAAGCACAACGCCTCGATCTCGGGCGCGGAATGCGGCTGTCAGGCCGAGGTGGGTTCGGCCGCCGCCATGTCGGCCGCCGGGCTGGCGGCGGTGCTGGGCGGCACGCCGATGCAGGTGGAGAACGCCGCCGAAATCGCGCTGGAACATCACCTCGGCATGACCTGCGACCCGGTCAAGGGGCTGGTGCAGGTGCCCTGCATCGAGCGGAACGGTCTGGGCGCGATCAAGGCCGTCTCGGCCGCCAGCCTCGCGCTGCGCGGCGACGGGGTCCATCTGGTCAGCCTCGACGCCTGTATCGAGACCATGCGCCAGACCGGCCACGACATGCACGAGAAATACAAGGAAACCAGCCTCGGCGGGCTGGCGGTGAACGTCCCGAACTGCTGAGCTTCCGGCAGGGGCCGCCTCGGGGGGCATCTAGCCCCCGCTCGGCGGCGCTGCCGGGCGCTTCTGCCCAAAGGGCGGGGCGGGCGGAAAGGGCGGCGCCTCCGGCGGGAGTATTTTGAAAGGTGCAATGGGAAAGGGAGGGCTGCCTGCGCGCGCCCCGGCCGACGGCACCGGTCCGGTGCGCAGGAAGAGCTTTCCACGCAACCGGGGCGACTTGCACCTTGCGGTCAACGGGACTCCTCCCTGTACCGCCCGGCCATCCTGCTCTACCCCGGTTAACAGAGCATTGACCGCGCATTTGCACCTTTCCAAATACTCCCGCCGGAGGCGGCAACGCCAGCAAGGCGCGGCGCGGCCCGGGCAGGCCGCCGCGGCAGCCGGGCCGAGCGGGGGCTCGATGCCCCCCGAGGGCCGCCCCCGAAGCGTCGCTTTTGGGCAAGCGGCGGGCCGGCGCAGCCGCTAGTCAGGCGGGATGAACAGCGACCGCATTCCCCTTGGCATCGCCCTGATGCTGGCCTTCTGCGTCCTGGCGCCGCTTCTTGATGCCGCCTCGAAACTGGCCACCGCCGCCATCCCCGTGGGTCAGATCACCGCCGCGCGCTTTGTGGTGCAGGGGGTGCTGATGGTGCCGGTGGCCTGGGTCATGGGGCTGCACTGGGGGGCGCCGCGGCGGGTTCTGGCGCTGGTGGCGCTGAGGGCGGTGTTCCTGATCGCCTCGACCTATGGTTTCGTGGCCGGGGTGCAGGTGATGCCGATTGCCGATGCGCTGGCCATCGTCTTTGTCGAGCCGTTCATCCTGCTGGTTCTGGGCCATCTGATCTTTGGCGACCATATCGGGCCGCGGCGGATCATCGCTTCGGTCGTGGGCTTCTGCGGCTCGATGCTGGTCATCCAGCCCTCGATCGCGGCTTTCGGGCTGGTGGCGCTTTATCCTCTGATCTCGGCCTTTGCCTTTGCCGCCTACATGCTGGTGACGCGGGCGATCTCTTCCCGCATCCATCCGGTGATGCAGCAGCTGCACACCTCGATCTTCGGGGCGGCGATCTGCGTGCCGGCGATGGTGCTGTTCGACGGCTCGGGCATTGCGACGCTTGACCCGGTGATGCCCGAGGGCATCTTCTGGCTGTGGCTCTTCGGCGTGGGCTTCTGGGCGGCGGCCAGCCACATGTGCATGACGCTGGCGCTGAAATATGCCCCGGCCTCAACCCTTGCCCCGATCCATTACCTGGAGATCGTGACGGCGGTTGCCATCGGCTACTGGATTTTCGGCGATTTCCCCAATGCGCTGACCTGGGCGGGCATCGCGATCATCGTGGCCTCGGGGCTTTACGTCATCCACCGGGAACGGGCGACGGCAGCGAAAGCGATTTCAGAACTGCCGGAAGCTGTCTGACCGGCAGGATCACCAGCATCGTCGGGCGGTCGAAGGACAGATGCACCTCGGGCGCGCTGACCTCGTTCGAGGTGCCGATGCGGCCGTCGGGTGCGAAGTCGAGCCCGGCGATGGGCCAGCGCAGGCCGGTGCTTTCCCCCCGGACCGGCGCCATGGGGAAGAGCGACAGCCGTGTGCCGCGCCGCAGGCTCAGCCGCATCCGGGGCGGGGCGAGGAAGGCCAGATCCTGCCGCCCCAGCACCAGAACCCGGCGGTCGGGATAGCGTGTCAGCGTGTTCAGCACCGCCAGCCCATGGTCCAGCCGCGCGCCCTGAAACCCCACGGCCAGCACGAAGGGCGCCGCGATATGGCGCAGCGCCTTGTCGAAGTCGGTCGTCTCCTGTTCGGGGATCGGAAACAGTCGGCCTGCCAGACGCCGGCGGGCCTCTGCCGTAATCGAGTCCATGTCACCAAAGACGGCGCGGGGTTCGGCCCCCAGCCGCAGCAGGCGGTCGGCCCCGCTGTCGGCGGCAATGATTTCCGGGGCATGGCGGGTGGCAAGCGCCAGAAGGCCGGCGCCGAAAGGGGCGCCGCCGGCCAGTGTCACGCCATGGCGGGATTCGACAATCGGGCTGTTCATGCCGATACTGTTGTTCCAATTGCGGCAAAGAGCCAGTTCCGGGGCCACAATCAATCCTTCAAATTACCCCGGTCTGTCCATGGATTCGAACAGGAAGGGCGGCAGGTTCGGGGCGTGACTGTAAAAGGGACAAGTATCCGATGATCGGTGCCAGCAAGATACTCACCGTTTCCTACGGGACCTTCTCGTGTACGCTTGAGGGGTTCGACGACCCTTTCAACACGATGAAGGCGATCGCGGAATACTTCCGTGACCTTGCGGCAGAGGACCGCTACTTCGGGGCCGAGCCTCCGACGCCCGATGCCGCCATGCTGCACCGCATCGCCGAGCGTGAGGTTCAGCGCCGGGTTGAGGCGAAAATTCAGGAAAACGGCGTGATTCTGCGTGCCGGGGCCGAGGATGCGCCGGTTGCGGCGCCGGTTCCCGCCGCCCCGGTTGCGGCCCCC
>Ga0268299_1001966_pt1 | contig 28595 bp, 25 predicted proteins | sample NOBtaG_FD_193484 | JGI IMG/M metagenome (GOLD analysis project Ga0268299, IMG submission 193484) | Activated sludge microbial communities from bioreactor in Nijmegen, Gelderland, Netherland - NOB reactor | ecosystem: Engineered > Bioreactor > Aerobic > Activated sludge | place: Netherlands...
GAGATCGACACACGCATTTTCAGCCAAATTTGATCTTTTGCCATGCGTGAGACCACGTTGTGCAAGACCGACTGCCTCCAAGATCGATTTTGAGATAGGTTCTAACAATTCAAAACTCGAGCTCAGCATGTCATCAGCTGAGCTCGAAACGGTATTCTTCAATGACCGTATTGGCCAACAGTTTCTCACACATCTGCTTCAGCAGCGTTTCCGCCTTGGCCCTGTCCGTTTCGTTCAGATCCAACTCCATATATTTTCCGACGCGGACGTTCGACGCGCTCTGAAATCCCAGCGACTGGAGCGCATGTTCGATCGCCTTTCCCTGCGGATCGAGAATCCCCTGCTTCAAGGTCACATGGACTTTTGCCTTCACGATTGGCTCCCCCGCTCTTCCTCCGCCTTGTTTAAGCTGTCGATATATCGCCTGATCCGGAAAATGGCCGCGATCGTCAGGATTCCCGCGAAAACCAGAGCAATGAAGGCCCACCGCCACGGTGAATCCTCCAGCCGATAGGCCATGAGACCGACTACGGCGGCCCATACCAACACCGCCGCCACCAGCCCGTAATTCAAAAACCCCCGAAGCATCCCATCTTCTTTCTTCACCCCCTCCTCACCTATGAGGTTGGGAGGGAGGGCTGAGTTTTGCGATGCGACATTAGCGGAAACTCGGGTAACCGTACTGGTTGATCTGAGCGGTCCGCCCTGCGGGTGGCGGCGAACGGGCGCCCAAGCGCGCGCAGCGGGGGACCCCACACCGGGCGGGGGTGCGAGCACGCTGGGGCTGTTCGCCGACAGAACCCGCAACTTATCCGCAGACTCGCCTCAACACCTCCTGATACGCCTCCTCGATCTTGCCCAAATCTTTCCTGAACCGATCCTTGTCCATCGATTCCTTCGTCGTCGCATCCCAGAACCGGCAGGTGTCGGGAGAGATCTCATCGGCAAGAATCAACTTGTCCTTGTGCCAGCCAAACTCCAGCTTGAAATCGACGAGAATCATGCGGCGTTCCAGAAAGAACGGCTGCAGCAGGCTGTTTACTTTCAGCGCCAGCCTCTTGATCTCCGCCAACTGCTCCGGTGCGGCCAGCTTGAGCAGGCGGACGTGCTCATCGGCAACGAGCGGATCCCCGAGCGCGTCGTTCTTGTAATACCATTCGACGATCGCGGGCTGGATCGGTTCTCCTTCCTTCAGACCCAGCCGCTTGGCCAGGCTGCCCGCCACAACATTTCTGACGACCACCTCGATCGGCACGATCGTCACCTTCTTGGTGAGCATTTCCCTATCGCTCCGGCGCTCGACGAAGTGCGTCGGCACGCCGTGCTGTTCCAGCAACCGGAACAGCCGTTCCGACACTTTGTTGTTGATGACCCCTTTGTCCAGGATGGTTCCGCGCTTCTGCGCGTTGAAGGCCGTCGCGTCATCCTTGAAGTACTGGACGACTTGATCTGGGTCCGTCGTCGTGAAAATCTTCTTTGCCTTCCCCTCGTAGATCATGGTGCCGCTTGTCATGTCGCCTCGCAATCGGACCCTTCCGGGTTTGTCACTGAGCCAGAGTTTCGATGATTTCGTCGAGGGACTTCATCGTGCCGAGCAGGGTGGGATGCCCGAACCGGCGCGTATACTGGAACTCCTTCACCTTCTCCAACGACAGAATGAGGCCGTGAAAATCCTCCAGCTTCGAGGTTTCGAAATAGGTGATGAAATCCAGATCGTCCAGCCCGCTGGAATGGTACAGCTTTCGCTTCACGGTCTTGTGATAAGGCAGCGCCGCTTCGGTATGTTCCTTCATCATGGCCGCGCGCTTCTCCTGATCGAGCGCCCACCATTCGGCGCTTTTCCTGATCGGAATCACGATCGCATAGGGGGAGGCGCCCGGCTCGCTGGGAGCTTTGAGATCCGCTCTCATCTGGTCGGGGAACCCCGGGACATAATTCGCCTTTTTGCTCATCCCGTTCAGAATGCCGGCCTTCTTCAGATATCGTCCTATCGGACTCGCGTGGAGATCGGTCAGAAACTTCTGTGAATCGCGCAGTTCCGCCGCATGGATTCGAAACAGAATGTCCGCATAGTCGGACAACCCGCGGAGGAGATAGAGATCGATCGCGATCTTTTCGCGATGCTGTTCGACCACGCCTTTCAAAGCGGTCAGGTGGGCAATCTTGGTCGGCGCATCCTGCCTGCCCCACTCCTCGGTCAAACCAAATGCGGCAAACGTCCCATAGACGCCGGGTTCGCTCAGCAATTTGTCGCGATCAGCCGCGGCATGAGAGGGCGACGCCCAACAACCCAGCACGACACACAATGCAACGACCCCCACAGGGGCATAGCGTGATCGAGTCATCGTCCTCCTCGCCTGGTTCGGTTGCCTCTTGTTGGTCGGTGCCCTCGAAATACCCGACCAAAAACCGCGTCGAGATGTCGGAGATAATAGTCCGGATCAAAACAGGCCGCAATCTCGCTTTTCTTCAAATGTCTGGCGATGAAGGGATCTTTGGCGGCCAGCTCCTGCAGCATCCCCGCGCCCTGCCAGGACGCCATGGCATTGCGCTGGACCGCCTCGTACGATTCCTTGCGTTGAGCCCCTTTCGCCACCAGCGCCAGCAGCAGCCGTTGCGAATACACCAACCCACCGGTCAGCTCCAGATTGCGCTTCATTCGTTCCGGATACACCACCAGACCGGCGATCAGGTCCGTGGCCTTCGCCAGCATGTAATCCACCAGAATCGTGCTGTCCGGCATGATCACCCGCTCGACCGACGAATGGCTGATGTCGCGCTCATGCCACAGCGCGACGTTCTCCATCGCCGCCAGGCTGTTCGCGCGGACCAGGCGCGCCAGACCGCACAGATTTTCCGACACGATGGGATTCCGCTTGTGCGGCATGGCGGACGATCCCTTTTGACCCTCGGAAAAATACTCCTCGGCCTCCAGCACTTCCGTCCGCTGGAGATGGCGGATTTCCGTCGCGATTTTCTCGATCGTGGCGGCCACCAACGCCAGAGCCGTGGCGTAGGCCGCGTGCCGGTCCCGCTGGACCACCTGATTGGAGGCCGGATCGACGGACAGCCCCAGTTTCGAGCAGACGTACGCCTCGATTTCAGGCCCCTGATGGGCGAACGTCCCCATTGCCCCTGACAGCTTGCCTACCGCGATGGTGTCGCGCACCTGACGCAGCCGCTCCAGATGCCGGCCAATCTCCTCGTACCAGATGGCCAGCTTGAACCCGAATGAGATGGGCTCGCCGTGGATGCCGTGGGACCGCCCGACCATGACCGTCCGTTTGTATTTCACTGCCTGCCGCTTCAAGACCGCGAGGAACGCTTTCACGCCCTCGAGAATCAGATCGAGCGCTTCCGTCATCTGGACGGCGAGCGACGTGTCCACGATGTCGGAGGAGGTCAATCCCATGTGTAAGAACCGGTGTTCCGGTCCGACGTCGTCGGCCAACGACTCGAGAAAGGCGATCACATCGTGTTTCGTCACCAACTCGATTCGTGCGATGCGGCCCACGTTGATCCTGGCCTTTCGGCGAATCCTTGCGGCAGTCCCGCGCGGAGCCTGACCGGCGCGTTCGAAGGCGGCGCAGGCCTGCAACTCCACTTCGAGCCAAATCTCGTACTTGTGCTTGAGATCCCAGATGGCTTTCATCTTTGGACGAGTGTAGCGGTCAATCATGCCGCCCTCGTCGTTCGTCGCTCGTGAGATGTCGCTCGCATTTCGTATCTCGCGAACTGCAGGCAGTGACCGGTTCTTTCTTCACGCTTCACGCTTCACGCTTCACCTGCGAAGCGGCTACTCGCTTTGCTTCCAGCTTCGCTTCGCTCGCAAGGACCTTGTCCAAGATTCCGTTGACGAACTTGGCCGCTTCGTCGTCGCCGAAATCCTTGGCCAACTCGATAGCCTCGTTCATCGTCACCTTCGCCGGCACGTCGTCACGCCACAGGAATTCGTAGATGCCCAGACGAAGAATATTGCGGTCGACGACCTGCATCCGGCTGACCTTCCAATTGGTCGCGTAGCGGCCAAGCAGCGCGTCTAATTCTGGCCGATGCTCCAGCACACCGCGTACTAATTCCTCCGCGAAGCTTCTGACGTCTTCCGCCGCCTCGCATTGGTTCCAGAACTCGTCGAGCCAGACGCCGGGTTTGCCGTGGATATCGTATTGGAACAGGATCTGGAGCGCCCGTTCACGGGATTGATGACGGGAACCCATGATCAGGCGGAGCGCTTTCGTGCAGGCTGCCCGGCGCCGTTGTGCTTGGATTTTCCTGCGGAGACGCCGCCTCCGCCCCTCAACGCCCGCATGACCGTCGCCATCTCGATCGCCGATTTGGCGGCCTCTCCGCCGCGATTGAACTTGACCGGGTCCGCCCGCTCGATCGCCTGCGCGACCGTGTCGGTCGTCAGCACCCCGAAAATGATCGGCACATCCGCATCCAGTGCGGCCTGACCGATCCCGCGGCTCGCCTCCCCGCTGATGTAGTCGAAATGCGGTGTATCCCCGCGAATGACGGCTCCAAGACAAATCACGGCGTCGAATCGTTTGGTCGCCGCGAGCGTCCGCGCGACGAGCGGAATTTCAAACGCGCCTGGCACGCGCACCACCTCGACGTCCTGTTCCACTACCCCATGTTTCATCAGACCGTCCAAACAAGACGAGAGCAGTTTGCTGGTCACAAACTTGTTGAATTTCGCGACGACGATTCCGAACTTCAACCCCGTCGCGTTATGGGAACCTTTGCGAAGCTTCATGTTTGGTAGCTGTTTCTCCCCAATGTCATGATTTGCAACGTATGTGTCGCACAATTACTGCAGATGAGCCAACGGCAAGTTGAATTTTGTAGCCAAGACTCAATTGGCTTCCTTCCGGCTGCTTCTGCTACAGAGGCTGCTCAAAATGGCCGACCTTCTCACCCACCCAACCCCGGCGCGCTGCGCCTTTCCCGAGCAAGGCCGCAGGCGAGAAACGACCGGAGGCGTACCCTGTCACACCTTTTTCAGAATGTGCCCAAGCTTTTTCTTTTTCGTCCTCAGATATTTCACATTTGCCTGGTGCGGCTGAATCTCGATCGGCACCCGCTCGACGACCTTCAACCCATACCCTTCAATTCCGACGATCTTGCGCGGATTATTGGTCATCACCTTGATCGCGTGCACGCCGAGATTTGCGAGAATCTGGGCACCGACGCCATAAGTTCGCATATCAGGCTTGAAGCCTAACTTCAGATTTGCCTCGACCGTGTCGCTGCCTTGATCTTGTAACCCGTAGGCCTTGATCTTGTTCAGCAACCCGATGCCACGCCCTTCCTGATTGAGATAGAGCACCACGCCGCGGCCTTCCTTCTGGATGATCTCCATCGCCTTATGCAGTTGATCACGGCATTCGCAGCGGAGTGACCCGAGTGCGTCGCCGGTCAAACAGCCTGAATGCACGCGAACGAGCGTCGGCTCACCGTTGTCAACCCGTCCCTTCACCAGCGCGATGTGCGTGGCGTTGTCGACCAGGTTTTCGAACGCCACGACCTCAAATTCTCCAAACATGGTCGGCAAACGGGCACTGGCACCCCGTTTCACGAAGGTCTCGCGCTGCATACGGTACTCGATCAGCGTCTTGATCGTCACCATCTTGAGCTTGTGCGCCTTGGCAAATTTGGCGAGTTCCGGCACGCGGGCCATCGTGCCGTCCTCGTTCATGATCTCGCAGATGGCACCGGCGGGAGTGAGCCCGGCCAACCTGGCAAGGTCCACCGAACCTTCCGTCTGGCCGGCGCGTTTCAACACGCCTCCCTTTTGCGCCTTCAATGGAAAAATATGACCGGGTCGCGCGAGATCGCTCGGCTTGGATTTCGGATCAATGGCTACATGAATCGTTGTCGCCCGGTCCGCCGCGGAAATCCCGGTCGTGACGCCTTTGCGCGCATCGATCGACACGGTGAACGCAGTGCCGAACGCGGCCGTGTTCTCGACCGCCTGTTGTGGCAACTGGAGCTCTTCCACCCGCTCGGGCGTTAAGGCAAGGCAAATCAGCCCGCGGGCGTGCTTGGCCATGAAATTGATGGCCTGCGGCGTGACCTTCTCGGCCGCGATGACCAGATCCCCTTCATTCTCCCGGTCTTCGTCGTCCACCAGAATGACGAACCGGCCCCTCTTGATGTCGCGAAGGGCATCTTCGATGGTATCGAACGGTGTACCCATAGTAATGTTTACTGTTGAATGTTAGCCCGCATTATTCACGAGAGTTCGTGACGAAACCGCAGAGATGCCACGCGAGACGGGCGTGCGGAGCCGCGAGAACCCGAGGCATACTTGCAACAGTATGTCGAGGGAGTGAGCGGCGAGCCCGCCTGGTTGGCGGCTCTTCAGGCGCAGCCAACCTTGTCGCAGCGGCATATCGGCGGTTGCAGTAGAAGTCATCGTGAATAATGCGGGTCAGTGCCGAACGTTCAGCGAGCGAACAATTTATCATTGAACATCGAACATTTAACATCGGTTTTTTGCCCCAGACTGTCAACGGGAAAAAGGACCTAGGTTCATCCGTTTCGCGGCTGCGACGCCACCCGGCGATTATACAAGCGTACGCTGGCCCACGCGCACCCGGCCGCCATGGCGAAGACCCACCAGCCGGCCGCATAGGTCCCCGTCAAGTCTTTCAAGCTTCCCAGGCCGAAGGGGAACAAGAACCCGCCGATTCCGCCCGCCGCTCCGATCAGTCCCGATGCCATGCCGATCTCCTTGGGAAACTTGTCCGACACGACCTGAAAGAGCACGCCGTTCCCAAAGCCCATAACGGTAATGCCGGCCATCAGACAGAACACCGCCGAGGCAAGGGGCGGAAGCGATCCCACGGCGAGCATGCAGGCGGCGATCGCCACGAAGACCGCCGGGAGCACAGACGCTCCGCCGACCCGATCCGCCACATATCCGCCCAGCGGTCGGATCACACTGCCGAGCAATCCGCCGAGCGCCGTAATGGATCCCGCCGTGACCAGGTCCAATTGATATTGATCGTGCAGGAAGATGGGCAGCGCGCTGCAGACACCGACGAAGCCGCCGAAGGTCACGCTGTACAGCAGACAGAGCCAGTACATCGCCGGCCGAGCCAGACTGTCTGCGAGCTTCCGCCACCAATTCGGAAACACCTCGCGTGCCGATACGGCGTCATCGCGGCGGACGAGCACCATGAACAGCAGAGCCGTCACAAGAACGGGCGCCAGCATCACGCCGAACACGCCGCGCCATCCGACCCATTCGGCCAGGCGCGGCGCAAAAAACATGGCGAGCACCGTGCCGCTGTTGGCGGAAGCGGCAAAACCCATCACCAAACCCTGGTGGGCCGGCGGATACGCTCGGCTGGCCAAGGGCAAGGCGACGGCAAAGCTGGCTCCCGCCACACCGAGCACGAAACCGATGCCGATCATCTGCAGAAACGTCCCGCCGCCCGCCCATCCCCAGAGCAACCCTCCCATTTCGCACGCCAGCACATACAGACCGGTCGTCTTGGCACCCAGATAGTCGCTGCCGAGCCCGACGACGATGCGGAACAACGCTCCGCTCAACAGCGGACAGGCGACGAGCAGCCCCTTCTGCGTGGCGGAAAGCGACAACTCCTCCGCAATGACCACTCCGAGCGAACCGATCAGCAGCCAGGTCATGAAACTGACTTCGAAATGCAACCACGCTCCGATCAAGGAGGGCCAATGTCCGCGTCTGAGCGCCCACAGTATGTTCGTTGCCATGCTGTCTCCCACACATCGAACGAATCACTATAGGGGACGCGGTTTCACCGGTGCAAGCGAGGGCGCGACGGACGCCGCCGGCCCTTCGCGCTTGGTCCCCCATCGATCAGTGTGATAGTCTCGACCATCATGAAACGGCGACAGAAATCGGCGGCGGAAACCCCGTTGGAGCCCGAGATTCTCGGACCTGCCGAGGAAGAACCGACCGAGGGACCGACGAAGATGGATGCCGATTCGGCGGATCAGCCGGCTCAGCAGGCGGCCGTCGATACGACAGCCGTGGTGCCGGTTACCGCACTTCAACAGTACTTGGCCGAAGTCCGCCGGCACCCGTACTTGACCAAGGAAGAAGAACTGCGTCTGTTCGATGAATACCACACGCACGGCAATCGCGAAGCGGCGGTCAAGCTCATCATGGCCAACCTCCGTGTTTCGGTCGCCATTGCCTCCGAGTACCTGCATACCGGTGCCGACCACATGGATCTCATCCAGGAAGGCAACGTGGGGCTGATGCAGGCCATCAAGAAGTTCGATCCGTCGAAGAACGTGCGCTTCTACGCCTATGCCGCCTGGTGGTCGCGAGCCTATATTCTCCGCTACCTCCTCAATACCTACCGGCTCGTCAAAATCGGGACCACGCAGGATCAGCGCAAGCTTTTCTACAATCTGAAGAAGGAGAAATCCAAGCTCGAGCGGCAGGGCTTTGCGCCCGATACCAAACTGCTCGCCGACCGCCTGAACGTACGGGAACGCGACGTAGTTGAGATGGACCAGCGCCTGGGAAATTGGGAGCTGTCGCTCGACCAACCGATCGGAGAAGAACAGGACGGCACTCTGCTCGACGTGCTGCCGTCTCAACAAGTGGGGGCCGATGAACAAATCGCCCAGCATCAGCTGCAGACCTTGTTTCGCGCAAAGCTGGCGGAGTTCGTCAAGACGCTGGACGAGCGGGACGAGGATATTCTGCGCAATCGCCTTCTCTCCGAGACACCGCTGACGCTCGATGATCTCGGCGAGAAGTACGGCATCACAAAGGAGCGGACCAGGCAGCTGGAAGCGCGGATCATTAAACGTATTCGTGACTACATCAAAAAGGACGTCAAGGATTTCGACCGCTTGCGGGTCTGACCCGGAACCCAACGGCCTCCAACCGTTTGTCAGAAAAATCACCCCTGGCATATTGCAATGTCAATGGGTTATGATCCCCTTCTGACGACGAACGTGGGGCTGGAAAGAAATTCTGAATTCCCCCCTTGACTTGGACTGACCTGAGGCTATCTCAACCCCCGAGTTTGCGGATCAGGCTTCTGCTCGTTGAGGCGTGCTCGTCGTACGCCGTCGAGTTTGAACCAGTACCAAATCGTCACTCTATCAACCCAGTTCACTAGGAGGGTGTTGCACAATGAGCACAGCAGCGAAGGACAAAGAGAAGAAGAACGTCGCCAAGGGTTTTCAGCCTCTGGGTGATCGGGTGTTCATCACCTACACCGAGGAATTGGAACGGACCGCCGGCGGGATTTACGTGCCGGATTCCGCCAAGGAGAAGCCACAGCGGGGTGTGGTGCAGGCCGTGGGCAAGAAGGTCGAAAACGTCAAGGTCGGCGACCAGGTGCTCTTCGACAAGTACTCGGGCAGCAAGCTCCGGATCGAGGACGAGGAGTGTTTGATCCTGAAGGAAGAGGACATCCTCGGCATCTTCGCCGACTGACGATCGTCCGTCACACGTCTCTTTGAACATATTGAACATACGACACTAAAGGGAGGAATCACATGGCAAAGCAACTGTTGTACAGCGAGGCAGCTCGGGCCTCCATTCTCAGGGGGGTCAACCAGCTCGCCGACGCCGTCAAGGCAACTCTCGGGCCGAAGGGCCGGAACGCCATTCTCGACAAGAAGTTCGGCGCTCCGACCATCACCAAGGACGGCGTGACGGTCGCGAAGGAAGTCGAGCTCAAGAATCCGTATGAAAACATGGGCGCGCAGCTCGTCCGCGAAGTCGCGAGCAAGACCAGCGACACGGCCGGAGACGGCACCACCACGGCCACCGTGTTGGCCCAGGCCATCTATCGCGAAGGCGCCAAGAACATCACCGCCGGCGCCAACCCGATGGAGATCAAGCGCGGCATCGACAAGGCGGTCGAAGCAGTCGTGGCCGAGCTGAAGAAGCTCAGCAAGCCCTGCCAGAGCAAGACCGAAATCTCCCAGGTCGGAACCATCTCAGCCAACAACGACAAGACCATCGGCGATCTGATCGCCGAGGCCATGGAGAAGGTCGGCAAGGACGGCGTCATCACGGTGGAAGAGGCCAAGTCCATGACCACCTCGCTGGACGTGGTCGAGGGCATGCAGTTCGATCGCGGCTACATCTCCCCGTACTTCGTCACCAACGCCGAGCGGATGGAGTGTTCGGTCGAAGAGCCGCTCATCCTCATCAACGAAAAGAAGATCAGCAGCATGAAGGACCTCCTTCCGATTCTCGAGCAGGTGGCCAAGATGGGCAAGCCGCTCGTCATCATCGCGGAAGAAGTCGAAGGCGAAGCGCTGGCGACCCTCGTCGTCAACAAGCTCCGCGGCACCTTGAACGTGGCGGCCGTGAAGGCTCCCGGCTTCGGCGATCGCCGCAAAGCCATGCTGGAGGACATTGCAATCCTGACCGGCGGGCAGGTGATTTCCGAAGACCTCGGCATCAAGCTCGAGAACGTGAAGCTCACCGACCTCGGCCGCGCCAAGCGCGTGACGATCGACAAGGACAACAGCACGATCGTCGAAGGTTACGGTGATCCGAAGAAGATCGAAGCCCGTGTCAAGCAGATCAAGGCCCAGATCGACGAAACGACCTCCGACTACGATCGCGAGAAGCTCCAGGAGCGCCTCGCCAAGATCGTCGGCGGCGTGGCCGTCATCAACGTGGGCGCCGCGACCGAGACCGAGATGAAGGAAAAGAAGGCGCGCGTCGAGGACGCCCTCCACGCGACGAAGGCCGCAGTGGAAGAAGGCATCGTTCCGGGCGGCGGAACGGCCTATCTCCGCTGCATCAAGGCTCTCGACGGCCTGAAAGACATCCCGGCGGAACAGAAGGTCGGCCTCGACATCGTGCGCCGCTCCCTCGAAGAGCCGATTCGCCAGATCGTCGCCAACGCGGGCGGAGAAGCCTCCGTCGTCGTCGGCAAGGTCCGCGAGGATAAGAACGCCAGCGCCGGCTACAACGCGGCAACGGATGAATACGTGGACATGATCAAGGCCGGCATCATCGACCCGACCAAGGTGTCGCGCTGCGCATTGCAGAACGCCGCCAGCGTCGCGGGCCTGATGCTCACGACCGAAGTCATGATCACGGACATCCCCGAAGAGAAGAAGGAACCGATGGGTGGTGGCCACGGCCACAACCACGGCATGGAAGGGATGTACTAGAAGCCAGTGCTGAATGTTGAGTGTTGAGTGTTGAATTAAGGCACCTGACGCTCAAACGCAACCAGCGAAGGGCCCGGCGGGAAACCGCCGGGCCCTTCGTGTTTTTTGGCGTGTCCGGCGTGGTCGGCGTGTTTGGATCGACTCGGATCTGATCCTTGAACATTTTACCCTTCACGAGTTACGCTTCACGATCGTATGATCGTCGAAGTGGAATCGAACGATAACTGCAGAGACGGTTGTTTCGCACGGTTCAAGGAATCCGGATCTGCTCGCCCGGTGGCTCAAGTTCGACTCTATGACCGAAACCCGGCCGGAGAATGGTACGACGTCACAGGATGGATCGAGCATCCCGCCATGCCCCTCTGCCAAGCCTTCGCCCAGCCCGTCGAGGATTCAGGCGCAGGTCTCGCCTATCTGGTCTACGGCGGGGTCTACGGCCTCCGCTTCAAGCCGGCGGGGAGCGATGAGCCCTGGAGTCTCACCAGCCCGCGTCAGTGGGGCGAGGCCTATCTCTCGCTCTCCAGCGATCGCGACATCCGCTATGCGCCGTCGATTCAGTCCTAGCAGGATGCTGAAAAAGTCCTCCAGCGGCGTTCTCGCGTCGCTCAGAGGCTCAGCGTACGGCAGAGAGTACGATTCGCCTCTTCGCTCGCTGCGGCCTTGCCGGAAGGCCTTTTTGAACATCCTGTGGGCTCTTCCGACTCGAGCAGCGATCATGCCCGGCTCTGTGTTTCCCGGAGTCCAAAACAGTTTTTCAACAGCCTGCTAATCAGTCAAGAACGTGAAAAGCGTTTGAGACTCTGCAGGTCCTGCCTATACTGGATGGCATGACGGATGCAGGAACCCCGCCGGCATCAAGCCTGAATTCACCTTCCTCTCAGGCCGCTCAATCCGCTTGGACCGGCATGCGGCCGTTTATTCCGATCCTAATCGCCCTATCGACCGCCCTGATCTTCATGATCGATCTGCATTTCCCCATCGGCTTTGCGCCATGGTTGCCCTATTTCCTGCTCGCTCTGCCTATCGCGCGGCTCTATGAGCCGAGGACACTCTTGTTCGCTACGGCGTTCTGGTCCATCGCGATCATGGGAGAGCCGTTTTTGCCCCCGCATTCCGGAGAACCGCTGCCACTAGCCGTCTTCAACCGATCCGTCGGGAGCGCCACCCTGTGGATTCTGACCGCGTTTCTCTATTTCGACAGCCAGAGCCGCCGCGCACGGCGACGGAGCGAGGCCAAGCTCCAGGCGATTGTGGAGGGAGCCCTCGACGCCGTCGTCGCGATGGATCGGCACGGTATAGTGGCCCAGTGGAACCCCCAGGCCGAGAGGATATTTGGATTTTCCCATGAGGAAGCCATGGGCAAACCGCTTGCCGAGCTGATCATTCCGGACGACCAGGGAGCCACGCCTATCGAAGGCCTGCAGCGCTATCTCGCCACCGGATCCGAGCGGATGCTCCGGCAGCGCGTCGAAGTCACCGCCATTCGAAAAACCGGGGAGCGATTTCCCGCCGAGTTGACTGTGATTCCTCTGATGCTCGGCAAGGACCTATTGTTTTCATCCTTCATTCGCGACATCAGCGAGCGAAAGCGGGCCGATGACGCGCTCCGGCAAACAACCGCCTTCATCGAATCCCTGTTCGAGCACCTGCCCGACATGGTGTTCGTCAAGGATGCCGAGGACCTCCGGTTCGTCCGGTTCAACAAAGCCGGAGAAGCCCTGCTCGGCTACCCTCGATCCGAGCTGCTGGGCAAGAACGATTATGATTTCTTCCCGAAGCAGGAAGCCGATTTCTTTACCGCCAAAGACCGTGAAACGCTGGCCGGCGGACGCCTGGTCGACATTCCTGAGGAGCCCGTGCAGACCAGAGGCATGGGCACCCGGATTTTGCACACGAAAAAGATCCCGATTTCAGACGGCGACGGGACGCCCCGCTACCTGCTGGGCATCTCGGAGGACGTGACGGAGCGCAAGGAGGCGGAGGCGGAACTGGTGCGGGCCAGGCTGGCGGCCGAGGCAGCCAGCAAGGCCAAGAGTGAGTTCCTGGCCAACATGAGCCACGAAATGCGCACGCCGCTCAACGCCATCATGGGGATGGCGGATTACCTGGCCAGAACCCCGCTGACTCCGCAGCAGCTGGCGCTCGTCGAGCGCTGCACCAAGGCCAGCGACGCATTGCTGCGGATGATCGAGAACGTGCTGCTGACCGCCAAGGCGGAATCCGGCACGCTGACGCTGACCCCCGAACCATTCATCCTGCGCGAAATCATACTGGAATGCACGAATCTCCTTGGCACCGAGGCCCAAGAGAAGGGATTGACGGTGACGACCCACCTCGACCCGTCGATCCCCGTTCGAGTGAACGGGGATGCGCACCGGCTCCAACAAGTGCTGCTCAATCTCGTCAGAAACGCCATCAAGTTTACCGCCGCAGGAACGGTTACCGTCCGTGCCAAACTGCGCGCGCTCGACGACGCGCAGTGCCAGGTGCAGTTTGCCGTCACGGATACGGGAATCGGCATCACGGCCGAACTGCGGGAACGGCTCTTCGAACGGTTTTCCCAAGCGGACTCTCAGGCCAACCGGCATTACGGCGGAGTCGGATTGGGTCTCGCCATCTGCAGGCAGCTCGTTGAACTCATGGGGGGGCGCATCTGGCTCGAAAGCACGCCGGGAGAAGGCAGCACCTTCTCATTCACCGTTCCGTTCGGGATGACGCGGAGCGGGACGGATCGGCAGGAATCGATGAGCCCGGCATCGCGGAGCCGGACGTTCGCGCCGGCGATGGGGGACACCGCGGACAAGGAGTGGAAGATTCTGCTGGCTGAGGATTCCATTGAATCCCAGCATGTCATGCGTCTGTACCTGAGCAAGTCCCCCTATCGGCTGCACTGCACCGACAGCGGCACGAGCGCCGTCGAGACGTTCAAATCGGGCCGCTACGATTTGGTCCTCATGGACTTGCACATGCCCGACATGGACGGGTGCGAAGCCACGAGACGCATCCGCGCCTGGGAGACGGAACAGGACCGCCCCAGAACCCCGATCGTGGCGCTGACCGCCGACGGCTTCGCCGAATCCCGGCAGCGGAGCGCGGAAGCGGGCTGCGACGATTTCATCACCAAACCGGTGAAAATGGACACCGTGCTCAACGCCATCCGCCGATTCGTCGCAGATGCACAGCCCGCCGCACCGCCGATCCGAATGAGATCGGACCAAACCGGGTTGTTGGACGCCGAACTGAACCGCATGAGGCCGAAATTCATTCAGAACCGGCGACACGACGTCCAGGAGCTGCAGCGGGCCATCGAAGCCGGTAACTTCGATCGGATCAGGCTCATCGGCCATCGCATCAAGGGACTCGCCGGCACCTACGGCCTGCATGCCATCGGCGCGGCCGGCGGCGTCCTGGAGGAGGCGGCAGGACAACGCCATCTCGAAGGGGTCACAACCGGCATCGCGGATTTGCGCGCGGCGATCGAAGCGGCGGAGCAGACCCTCTCTCAGCCCGACCATCATTGTTCACCGTCGTCCACAGCCCAATAAAGGAGTCGCCCCATGAGCATTCTGATCGTCGACGATTTCGAAGAGCAACGGGAACTACTGGCCCTGACCCTCAAACAAGCCGGCTATCGATCCCTATTGTTCGCCGATTCCGCGTCCGACGCCCTGCAGCGGCTGGGTGTCGGATCCGCGGCGGCGCCGCCGGATCGCGTCGACATCGTCCTGATGGATATCGTCATGCCCGACATGGATGGGTTGGAGGCCTGCCGGCGCATCCGCGGAGACGAACGGCTGGAACATCTGCCCGTGATCGTGGTGACGGCCAAGACCGACTCCTCCGACCTGACCGCGGCCTATACTGCCGGAGCCACGGACTACATCCGGAAGCCGGTCATTCCCGCCGAATTGGTGGCGCGTGTCTCGATGGCCATGAGCGTCAAGGAGGAGCTGGACAACCGCACGGAGCGGGAGCGTGAACTTGACGAGCAGGCCAAGCAGCTCGGCAAGACGGTCCAGGAGCTCAAGTCGCTTCGGGGTGCGCTGTGTCTGTGCGCCAGGTGCAAGCGGGTCAAGACCAGCGGCGGGTTGTGGCAACGGCTCGAAGACTATCTCGAAGAAAAACTCAACGCCAAGATCACCTCCGGAGTCTGCAACAAGTGTGCGGTCCCCGGCACACCGAATACGGTAAAGGCTTCGTTCTAGCCGCCCACCCTACGGCGCGATACGACGCCCAGAAATCCGCAGGACCGCCTTCAGCAGCGCCGACTGATTCGGCTCGTTGAAGAAGGAGCGGAAGACCCGATTGACCAGTGCCGTATGCCGCCGGTGATCATCGCTGAACGCCCCGCTGGCGGCGGATCGGCTGATCCCCTCGTATCCCATCCTGATCGCGCAACGCTCCAATTCATCCTCCTCCTGCGGCAGCGCATGGGTCTGGAGGTCGTGCACCATCTGGAGCTTGTGCTCTACGTCTCGCAGAAACACATAGGCCTGAACCAGCGCGTCCCGTTCCTGCGGCGCCATCACCTTTCGAGCGACCAGTCGATTCAGCGCTCCAAGCGTGCTACGGTCGAGTAAGGCCGGAACCGTCCTACCGGCCAGGACTTGAATGGTCTGAACCAGGAATTCGATCTCTCTGATGCCCCCGGTGCCCAGCTTCACGTTTCGGCCTTCGTGGCCCCGTTCCGCGATCTTGGCGTCGATCATGTCTTTCACCGCCCGCACATCGCCCACCACGACCAGCGCATCCGAGCGGCGCAGCTTCCCGGAGCCGCCGAATGTGAACGGTTTCACCAGCCGCACAAACGCCTTGCCCACTTCTGTGGACCCCGCGACAGGCCAGGCCTTGAGCAACGCCAGCCGTTCCCACACCTGTCCCCTCGTTCGGTAGTAGGACCGGTATTCTTCCAACGAGCGGGCGAGCTGCCCGATCGATCCTTCGGCTCTCAAGCGCAAATCGACGCGGAAGAGACGCCCTTCCTTGCTCGGCTCGACCAAGGCTTTGGTCAGCTCACGCGCCAGAACCTCGAAATACTCTTCGTTGGAGATGCCCACGGCCGCGCGGCCGGCGACCCGGCCGCGCGGCACCCTGGTCTCACCATCATGAGATTCATAGACGTAGATCAAGTCCACGTCCGAACTGTAGTTCAGCTCGTGACCGCCCAATTTGCCCATCCCCATGACGGCAAACCCCGTCTCGACCCATTTGCCCCGGCGGTCCCTATGCATGGGCGCGCCATACTGCCCGCGAAGATCCGCATCGACGATCTCGTAGACGGCGTGGATCAGCAGACCGGCCAGATCGGACAACGATCCGGTCGTCTCCTGCACGTCTGCCAGCCGCAACAGGTCGCGGACTCCGATCCGCAGCATTTCCCGCCTTCGGAACCGGCGCACCGCCTCGAGCTTCAATTCCTTCGCGGTGAGTTGGCCGAGTTGCTCCCGAAGGCCCTTCCGCATACCCGCAGCCGTGGGCGGGCGCGACAACACATCCTGCTCCGCAAGCCAGTAGACCAACATCGGATCCCGGATGAGTGTGAATGCCAGCGAATCGCTGTTGCCAAAAATCGTGCACAGAAGATCGAGCATGCGGGGCGAGCTGCGCAAGTAGTCGAGAAAGGACGAGCGGGACACATTATCGAGCAGCCGCTCCCAATGATTGAGCGCTTGATCCGGGTCGGCGGTGCGTGCCACGGACTCCAGCAAAACTGGCAACAGTTCGGCCAGCTGGTGGCGTTGATGCGGATCTCCGGCCATCGCCTGCAAATTACGATCGGCTTCATCCGGAACCGCCAGCCCATAGGCGGACAGGATCTGTCGGACCTGTTGGACGTTCCGCTCCTGTGCCAAGAGAACCGGTGTCGGGTCCGGCCCCCCAATATCTTTCTTCTCCAACGCTCGCTTCACGCTTCACGCCTCACGCTTCACGGTTCCGGTCATGGCGCGGCATTATACTGGCCGCTTCGCACACGCACAACGAATCGTCGCTTCGGGTATACTGCAATTCCATGAACGAAACGGACCGCGCAGCCTTGCTGCAAGACTTGTCGCCGATGGTCCGGGACGTCCCGCAGGATATTCTCGACGACTTCATCGGCCGCATGGACCCCGAATATTTCCGCCGCTTTGAGGCGGAGACGGTCGGGCGCCACTTGCGCATGGCGGCGGCGCTGACGCCCGATCACCTTTGCGAGCTGTTCGTCGGCGAGCCGTACAATGGCCGGCTGGAATTGGCCATCGTGGCCTACGACTATTTCGCCCTGTTCGCCACGATCTGTGGACTGCTGTCGGCATTCGGGCTGAACATTGAGGAAGGCCTGATCTATACCTTCGAGGACCACGCGCCCGGCGCGGCAAAGGCAACGGCAACGGGATCGACCGGAAACAGCCCCCGTGGCCGCGGCGGGCCCAGGCCAGGTCTCGGCAGAAAAAAAATCGTCGATGTCTTCCGGGTACGGCCGGCGCAGGGAGTCCCGTTCGATTCCAATGAACACCGCCGGCTCGGCGACGAGCTCCATTCCCTCATCGACCTCCTCGACGGCGGGCAGGTCGAGGAAGCGCGGCATGCCGTGAACCGCCATCTCGTGGAGCAACTCGCCCAGCGGCGAGGCTCCTTCAGCGGCCTCCTGCATCCGGTGCAGATCAGCTTCGACAACGGCCAGTCGCCGACCGACACCATCATGGACATCCGGTCCGACGACACGCCGGCCTTTCTCTACGCCTTCGCCAACGCGCTGGCGATGCGCAACGTCTACATCGCCAAAGCCGGCATCGCGCTCGAAGGAGACAAGCTTCACGACCGGTTCTACGTGCGCAACCGCCACGGGCAGAAGCTCACGGGCGCCGAGGAGCAACAACAGCTCAGGCTGACGGCCGTCTTGATCAAGCAGTTCACCCATGCGCTCACCTGGGCGCCCGATCCCACGAAGGCCTTGGAAGCCTTCGACCAATTTCTCGATTTGACCGTGCAAGACACCACCGGCAAGGCCCGCCGGGAGGCGCTGGCGTTTCTTGCGGACAAGAAGACCTTTCCGCTCCTGGCCCGATTGCTCGGGGCCAGCGACTTTCTCTGGGAAGACTTTCTTCGCCGTCAGCACGACAATCTGTTGCCCCTGCTTCAGGATTATCGCGACTCTCCGCTCATCAAACCCAAGGACTCCCAGCGCAAGGAGCTCGATCGGTTGGTCGCGCGCGGCAAAACCGAAGAGGACCGGAAGGCCGGCCTCAACAGCTTCAAGGACCGTGAGCTGTTCCGTATCGATATGAAACACATCGTGGAACCGGCGACCGGCCTGGCCGATTTTTCCCTTGCGCTGACGGAACTGGCGGAAGTGATCTTGGATCGGGCGGTGGCCGATTGCCGAGCCAAACTGAAGAAAGACTATGGCGAGCCGCGTCTGGCGGGAAAGAAATCTTGCCCGTTTTCTATTTTGGGCATGGGCAAGTTCGGCGGCCGCGAGCTGGGCTACGCCTCCGATATCGAAGTCTTGTTCGTCTACGGCGGAACGGGGCGGACCACCGGCAAACAGGGCATCGACAACGGTGAGTATTTCGAACGGCTCGCCCAGGCATTATTACAGCAGATCGAAGCCAAACAGGAAGGGATCTTCCACCTCGACGTGCGCCTGCGCCCCCACGGAGGCAAGGGCTCCCTGGCCAATCCGCTCGACGAAATCGCCAAGTACTACAGCAACGAAGGGTTGGCCGCGCCGTTCGAGCGCCAGGCTTTGATCAAGTTACGCCACGTGGCCGGTGACGCGGGCCTCGGGAAGCAAGTCGAAGCCCACCGAGATCGCTATGTATACAGCGGCGAGCCATGGGATCTCCCCACCGCGCTCGACTTACGGCGGCAACAGCTCAAACAACTGGTCGAACCCGGCACGATAAACGTCAAACTCAGTCGTGGCGGCGTCATCGACATCGAGTACGCCGTGCAGTATCTCCAGGTCATGCACGGCCACCGCTATCCGACGCTACGCACCCCCAATACGATGCAGGCGTTGAACGGTCTCGTGGAATCCGGTCTGGTCACGCGCCAAGACGGCGACCAGCTTAGAAAGGCCTACCTCTTCATCCGCATGCTCATCGACGGCCTTCGCATGGTCAGGGGGCACGCCAAGGATCTCGTGCTGCCTCAGAGCGATTCCGATGAGTTCATCTTTCTCGCCAGGCGCGTCGGCTACACGACGGATGATTGGCAAGTCGGTGCCCGCCACCTCCAGACGGACATCGAACAACACATGAAGCAAACCAAAGCTTTCTTCGAGCGGACATTCGGACAGCTCTGAGCCAAATACGTCCTCTATTCGGCTCATTTATCTTGCTGATAGTGAGCCGATTGTGTGTATACTCCGGCTCATGCCGTACAACTGGCAGCAAGAAGACTGGCCCCAATTCCGATACGATCTCTCCGGCGTGGAAGACACCTTATTTGCGTTTGCGGAGAGAACCGGCCGTGCGAGCGGACTCCTGAAAGGACTGACAACCGATGCACAGACGGAAGCCGCGATTGAACTGATGGTGGTGGAAGCAGTCAAAACCTCCGCAATCGAAGGGGAACTCTTGAGCCGGAAAGATGTGATGTCGTCTATCCGGAACAATCTCGGTCTGGCCCCCGAAGCGCCAGGAGGAGACAAGCGGGCAGCAGGTGCCGCGGCGCTGATGATCGACGTCCGCAACAGTGTTGCGGCGCCGCTTTCAGAGAAGATGCTCTTCGACTGGCACCAAATGGTGATGCAGGGCCACCGGCATATCACGGCAGGCCAATGGCGGACGCACGCGGAGCCGATGCAGGTCGTCTCGGGAGCAGTAGGGCATGAACGGGTGCATTTCGAGGCCCCGCCGTCATCACGCATTCCGGAAGAGATGGCACGGTTCATCCGGTGGTTCAATGACACCACCCCCGGCGGGAGCGCGGAGATTCGAAAAGCGCCGGTGCGCTCGGCAGTCGCCCATCTCTATTTCGAGTCGATCCATCCCTTCGAAGACGGCAATGGCCGCATCGGCAGAGCCTTGTCCGAAAAAGCCCTCTCGCAGGGACTCGGACGGCCTGCCTTGTTGAGTCTATCCAGGGTCATTGAAGCAAAACGGAAGGACTATTACGGCGCGCTGAAGGACGGGCAACAGTCGAACGAGATCACGCTCTGGGTAACGTGGTTTGTCCATCTGGTGCTGGAGGCGCAAATTCAGGCCGAGGAGCAGATCGATTTCACACTCAAGAAAACCAGGCTGTTCGACCGGTTTCGAGATCAACTCAACGAACGGCAGCTGAAGATTCTCCGCCGAATACTCGAAGAAGGTCCTGGGGGTTTTGAAGGCGGGATGAGCGCCAAGAAATACATGACCATCACCGGGACATCCAAGGCCACCGCCACACGCGACTTGCAGGACCTGGCAGACAAGGGAATATTCGTGCCGACCGGCGGCGGCCGCAGCACGCACTACAAGATCAATCTATAGCACAGCATATGTGCTCGCAGATGCATAAGACTTCGTGTTCCCGGCAGCGGAATTGGATGAGTTTATTTTCTTGGCGCAGAGAGTGGGATATACGACGGATGCAGGCTGGGGCGAGGCATTTGAAGACGGATATCCAAGAGCATATGGGAAGGGTGAGGGACGCGGGTCCTGCCGCTGACCCAGCCCATTCGTCCTCGCTCCACCCACCCCCAGTGGGTCCCTTGTATCTTTGGACCAGGATAACCATGCTACAGGCGTGTTGGCCGCCGCTGGGCTGCCGGTCGTGGTGGTGAATCCTCGTCAGATTCGGGACTTCGCCCGGGCGGCGGGGCGATTAGCCAAGACCGATACGTTGGATGCCCAAACGCTCGCGCATTTTGCGGAGGTCATGCGGCCCCCCGTACGCCCTCTGCCGGATGAGCAGACGCAGCGGTTGGCGGCCATTCTGACGCGGCGTCGGCAGCTCATTGAGATGCTGACGGCGGAGAACAATCGGCTCGCGAGCGCCCGGTCCCCCGTGCGCAAACGGGTGCAGGCCCATATCCGTTGGCTGGAACGCGAAGTGACGCAGACGGATGACGATCTCGCACAGGCGATTCGGGAAAGTCCCCTCTGGCGAGAGAAGGAAGAACTGCTGCGAAGTGTCCCCGGGGTGGGGCGGGTCATGACGATGACGTTGTTGGCGAATCTTCCGGAGTTAGGGACGTTGAGCGGCAAGCAGATTGCGGCGCTCGCCGGCGTGGCGCCGCTCAATCGGGACAGCGGCACGTGGCGCGGCAAGCGGATGGTGTGGGGCGGCCGAGCCCAGATCCGGGCCGCGCTGTATATGGCCACCCTGGTGGCAACGCGCTGTAATCCCGTCATTCGAGCCTTCTATCGGCGCTTATGTGCGGCCGGAAAAGCCAAGAAAGTGGCGCTCATGGCCTGCATGCGAAAATTGTTGCTCATTCTGAATGCGATGCTCAAACAGGGGACGCCGTGGCGGAGCAATCTAGCCCACTGTGCTTGACATTTGAGACAGTTGCTTCCGTTCCGCGCGCTTGGTGAAAGGCGCGTCTTGGCGCGCCAGGGCTGGGAGGGTGAGAACCGTCGCCCAAGTCGGCGCCACCCGCTTGAAGATTCTCTCAAACACCCGAGGGATGAGAGGTATCAGCAAGCTGGGTGAGAACGTCTTATACAGTGCGTAACCGTCGCAGAAGCGACCGGGATCCTGCGCCATGCCAATCGTCAACGTCGCCGGTCGACCGGCATCCTCCCACCTGTCCTGGGGGGGCAGAGGTGAGAGTAGGCTTGGAAGAGCATGAAAGATGATGGCGGGTCCTGTCGCCGATCATTGCTCGTCCTCGCACCCCGCCCGGTGTAGGGACCCCGCTGCGGGCGAGCAAGAGATCGGCGCCACCCGCCGAACACAAAATTCTCAAACACCCCTGGAGGGAGAGGTATCAGCAAGCTCGGTGGGAGCATCACATTGATGACCCGCCGTATGTCGCCCAGAGCTCCATCCATCCTCCAGAATCCTTCCCCAATACTGGATAAAAGAGCATGAGTAAGGGTGAGAGACTTCTCAGCGTGTAGTCAAAAACAATTGGCACCATTTGACGATATATGACCGAGACTTCTTGAACGGATATTTTGGACGGGCTAGTATGCGGCTGCGTTCGAGAACCCTGCAGTGCGCGTTTGAGGCCTCGGTGACCAACCATCGGATTCTTCCATTGACTCACGGCATTCAGCTTCAGCTCATCACTCCATCTTGGCGACCTCTCGCCACCGACGTGGCCGAGCCACGAGGAATCGTCTACACAAAGCGTTGGGTGGTCGAGTTGATGCTTGACCTAAGCGGCTACTCTCCACAAAAAGACTTGGCTAACGCGCTAACTGTCGAGCCTGCTGCGGGTGAAGGGGCATTTTTGGAGCTGATGATCGAGCGCCTCCTACAATCTTGCCAAAGATTCAACAGGCGTCTGACCGATTGTCATCATTCGTTACTGGCTTATGAATTGAACGAACAGAGCGCAACTCAGACGCGCCTACTAGCCAAGAACATCCTTACCGGCCACGGGGTGGATCAGGATTTGGCGGAAGAGTTAGCGCAAGAATGGGTGGTGACAAAGAATTACCTCTTCGAATCAACCAATCATCAACCAGCCGACTTTGTTATCGGCAACCCCCCATATGTGCGCCTGGAAGACATTCCAGAAGACATCATGCTCGTGTATCGGAATATGTACCCTACGATGCGAGGGCGCGCCGATCTGTACGTGGCCTTTTTCGAGGCGGCACTTCGGCAGCTCAAGCATGGGGGAGTCTGCACCTTTATCTGCGCCGACCGATGGATGCGGAACCAATATGGCGCCGAACTTCGACAGCTCATTACATCCGAATACGCAGTCGAGACGATTCTCAGTATGCACGATGCTGATGCATTCCACGACGAAGTGTCTGCCTATCCGGCGATCACAATTATACGGCGTACCAAGCAGAGAACAGCCACTGTGGCTTATGCTGGACCAGGTGTGGAACTTCTCCCCGCAACTCAATTAGCTGGGATCTTGAGAGGGAGTACAGGAAGCGCTTCAGCTCCTTCCACCGTTCTGCGGTTGGCTCAAGTGCCTCACTGGTTCAAGGGGACAAGTCCCTGGCCTTGCCACTCGCCCGAACAGCTCGCATTGCTGCGAAATCTCGAAGACCTATTCCCTCCTCTAGAGGCAAGCGCCAAGATTGGAATTGGTGTAGCTACTGGCAATGACGGCGTGTACATCACGGATGACCCTCAACTCGTGGAGCCTTCTCGTCTTGTGAAACTCGCTCTCGCAAGAGATTTATCCAGTGGCGTATTGCAGTGGTCCGGTCACTATCTGGTCAATCCCTGGACAAAGGATGGACTTGTGGACTTGGACAGGTTCCCAAAACTGAAAGCTTACTATCAACGGCATGCTGCAGCTCTGAAGAAACGCCACACCGCGGAGAAAAGCGCGCTTGGGTGGTACAAGACCATCGATCGCGTGAATCACGCACTCCTGGATAAACACAAACTGTATATCCCTGATATCAAGAATGCGCTGGAGCCGGTTTTGGATCGTGGGGAGACCTACCCACATCACAATCTGTATTTTGTGCAGTCAGATGAGTGGGACTTGGAAGTACTCGGGGGGCTTCTCATGTCCGCCATTGGACAGTTCTTCGTTGAATCTTATGGTGTCCGGATACGAGGAGGTTACCTACGTTTTCAGGCTCAATATCTGCGCCGAATTCGCGTTCCCTCGCCTAATGCGTTACCTCCAAAGCATGCCCATGAGCTACGGAACGCCTTCCGTTTCCGTGATCGACAACTCGCCACCGAAGTAGCCCTACAGGTATATGGTATCGACAGGAGTCTGATGGAGGCTGCGCTTGAACATTGACAAGAGGCTGCAAGCGGCAGTCCAGAGCTATTGGGACGCCAGGAGACAAAACAAAGAAAAGCAAGTCCAATCAGGGAAAATCGACGCCGGATCGAGAGGAGAGGTAACAGGTGGCACTCAGATGGGCGCCCTGGAAATCTTGATTTCCGACGTGCTTTGTGAAGCCGGCCTGAAAAAGCTCGATGTTCGAACGCGAACGGCGCTTGAGCTGCCCGGATATTTTAGAGCCACAAAGAAATGGGATTTGATTGTTGTATCCGATGGAGCCCTCGTGCTGGCAATGGAGTTTAAGTCTCAAGCTGGTAAATCCATCGGCAACAACGTCAATAATCGTTCAGAAGAAGCGGTCGGCAGTGCCAAGGATATCTGGATCGCATTCCGTGAAGGTCGTTTCGGGAAGTGTCCTCCCCCATTTCTCGGTTATTTGTTCTTGCTTGAAGACCGCGATAGCGTGAAACTTCCCGTCGGCAATAAGGAGCCCTATTTCCCAGTCGACCCCGAATTCCGCGGGAGAACAATTAAGAATACCGGACGGGTGCGATACGAAGGAGTGTCTTATAGCAAAAGATATGAGCTACTTTGTCGACGATTGGTTTTGGAACGGCTCTACACCGCAGCCAGCTTTCTCATGGCGACCAACTCGCCAAGAACGAAGATAACACAACCTGCTCCCGACTTGACTTTTCAGCGTTTGGTCGCCGCGCTTCGAGGTCACGTTGTAACATTCCTTGGCAGCCGCAACTCATAACTCGATGGCAGGCACTCAACTCCGGATTGAATTGGTCCACTTCTTTCAAGTCACAGAGAACCTCACCCTCCAACTTCTTCCAGGAGAGAGAAGAAACGAGCGAGCTTGGCGGGAGCTTTGAAGGATGAAGGACTTCCGGCTCCGGCGGCGGTTCCAGCGTGCATGGCCTTCACACCGGTATGAGCACCCCTCTGCGTTGCTCAATATGCCTCCTGACTTTGCCAGGCAGAGCTTGTTCGGCAAGACGCAGTTCGTAGGTCTTTTGCAGGTTCATCCAGAATTCAGCCGTGGTATTGAAAAAGGTCGCCAGGCGCACAGCGGTATCGCCAGTGATGCCCCGCTGCCCTTTGATGATGGCTGTAATCCGATTCGCCGGTACTTCAAGGGCCTTGGCAAGCGTGTTGGCGTTAATGGGAGGATCTGACGGCTTTATGAACTCTTCCAGCAGAACTTCTCCAGGATGAACCGGCCGCATGCCGTTCTTAGTCATAGCTTTCTCCTTCAGTGATAATCCGTGATCTCGACATCATGGGGCCCGTCAGCCATCCAGACAAAACAGATCCGCCACTGATCGTTAATTCTGATACTGTGCTGTCCAGCCCTATCCCCTTTTAGCTTCTCCAGTCGGTTTCCGGCCGGCGCCAACAGGTCTTTGAGATCGGAGGCACTGTCGAGCATCGTGAGTTTCCGTTCAGCCACCTTCCGGAAGCCGGAAAATTCCCTGACTGCCTCACCCGCGAAGAATTGGTTCGTCTTTTTGTCCCGAAACCCACGGATCACGGTATTCAGACTATCATAGTTTTACGTTTTACGTAAATCGGGGGAAAAAACGGGGACATTCTGCTTTTCTCCTGCGATCCCGCCCATGAAGTCACTGCCAGCGCGTGTGATTCGGCGAATGCTGGTATTTGCCCTGTACTCTGTCCTGTCTTTTCTCTTGACCGCCCCTGCCATTCCGCGTAGACCAGCCTTGAATATACCGATACCAATCATGTGGGTCGATATTGTCACACCCCATCACCTTCGCCCCTTGCTGACTCATGACACCGACGGTTCTCGCCATCGTCGTATACGTCGTCGTTCCTGCTTTCCTCCTTCTCATCCTGACCTTTCTCGACCAGTACCTGGATCCTTTATCGCAAGCGGAACGAGACATCAAAACCTGTTGGGACGGTCACCTTTTGGCCATCGGAGCTCAAGCCCCCTTAACGGCTGAACATCTCCTGCTTCGAGAGAGCCCCTGGGGCTGGTGGGGAGTTCTGTGTCTGGGAACCATCCTTTTCTTACTAGTCCCCCTTGCATATTTTCGAAAGCGTGGGTGCTATAATAAGGACCAACGCGACGGCGCTGCCTTTTGCACCGGTGCCGCGATTGCCGTGGTAATTGTGTTCCTGATAGTCGTCATGACGACAGGAGGTCACTCATGACTAACGGCCACGTTTGGCTTCTGATCTTAGTCGTGGTGCTCGGAGGGCTCGGCGGCGTCCTGGGCATCCGATTGAGTCACTGGCTCTTCCAATTTTTTCCCAAACATCTGCAACCCCAGCACCAACCGTCCAGGACCGGTGTTCCGCTCGACGCTCGGCCCAGTAATCCGACCTTGCCGCTCGGCGAGACCACCGGCACCACGCGACATGCCCCACGAGCTTAGTCCGTTCAAGGGTTTGTGATCGCTCGTCGAACGGCACATAGAGATCGCCCGCGACAGCCTTAGCGTCGCGTCTCCCGGCGTCCCATTACAACGGAGAACACCTCGTCTCTCGGCTCCGGTTCTACGGTTGTTTCAATCCTCGCCCGTCCCGAAGGACGGGCGCTACTGCCGTACGGACTCATGCCAGGGTCGCCATCAATGTTTCAATCCTCGCCCGTCCCGAAGGACGGGCGCTACGTATCATCGCTGCTCACGCGAATGCCTTGACAGGTTTCAATCCTCGCCCGTCCCGAAGGACGGGCGCTACTGCCACGATTGGCAGCGGGTCTCCCTGTACGCCGTTTCAATCCTCGCCCGTCCCGAAGGACGGGCGCTACACCTATAACGGGGTGGCACTGACCGAAGTGCTCTCGTTTCAATCCTCGCCCGTCCCGAAGGACGGGCGCTACACCAAGGACCACTCGACCGCCGCACCGTTTCATGGGAGTTTCAATCCTCGCCCGTCCCGAAGGACGGGCGCTACCGACCCGACGGACCGCCTCAAGGCCGCTAAGCAATGTTTCAATCCTCGCCCGTCCCGAAGGACGGGCGCTACTTCTTTGCAGTTCCACTCTTGACACTCTTCGGAGGTTTCAATCCTCGCCCGTCCCGAAGGACGGGCGCTACTGCGCTGAGACATCCACGGCCAGACCCAGCACTAGTTTCAATCCTCGCCCGTCCCGAAGGACGGGCGCTACAGCGAGGCATCCGCAAACAAGGCGCCTTCAACCTGTTTCAATCCTCGCCCGTCCCGAAGGACGGGCGCTACCGCGAGAACCAGTGATTTCAATCTCACGCGCAACGTTTCAATCCTCGCCCGTCCCGAAGGACGGGCGCTACAATGATCTTCAAACGATTCGTCCGTCGAAGCATCGTTTCAATCCTCGCCCGTCCCGAAGGACGGGCGCTACTACTCGTGGTTGAGATTGCAAAGCGTGCCGAAGATGTTTCAATCCTCGCCCGTCCCGAAGGACGGGCGCTACCGCCGTTTTCGTGTGATTTCAGCAGGCTCCCAGTGGTTTCAATCCTCGCCCGTCCCGAAGGACGGGCGCTACGCCATGAGTCAACTCCTATGCCAACGTCATGAGTGTTTCAATCCTCGCCCGTCCCGAAGGACGGGCGCTACCCCCGAAATACCGCCCCCCGAAATAGCGTCGTCCGTTTCAATCCTCGCCCGTCCCGAAGGACGGGCGCTACGACGCCCAACCGTTGCAAATCGGCTTCGTCATTCGTTTCAATCCTCGCCCGTCCCGAAGGACGGGCGCTACGTCCAGGTGTGCGACTTCAGCCCCCCACCGATACACGTTTCAATCCTCGCCCGTCCCGAAGGACGGGCGCTACCGTAGAGAAATCGATCGTGCGGCGTCAGGCTCATGTTTCAATCCTCGCCCGTCCCGAAGGACGGGCGCTACGTCACGATTCATCCGATCAATCGGAGTCGCATCGTTTCAATCCTCGCCCGTCCCGAAGGACGGGCGCTACGTTTCCGGACAGGGATTCGTGCGCGTGGGGTTACTGTTTCAATCCTCGCCCGTCCCGAAGGACGGGCGCTACGATATGGCCTTCAATCTCGGGGTGGGTGGGCTGCTGTTTCAATCCTCGCCCGTCCCGAAGGACGGGCGCTACGTGTCTGCGCCGTTGGCTTGATCGGCCCCTTGTCCTGTTTCAATCCTCGCCCGTCCCGAAGGACGGGCGCTACCCGGCAGCCCATTGTCTTCCCCGGTGGTGCACACTGTTTCAATCCTCGCCCGTCCCGAAGGACGGGCGCTACAACGGCGCACGGGCAGCACGTCCACCACGGTCGGGTTTCAATCCTCGCCCGTCCCGAAGGACGGGCGCTACTTCTAGGGGACTGTGGGACAGACCCAGGTGGTCGTGTTTCAATCCTCGCCCGTCCCGAAGGACGGGCGCTACGGCACCTGGCTGACGACCTGCAAGTACATATCTCGTTTCAATCCTCGCCCGTCCCGAAGGACGGGCGCTACATCCTGCTGGTGTCGTCGCTTCGGTGATCGTCTGAGTTTCAATCCTCGCCCGTCCCGAAGGACGGGCGCTACTTCTAGGGGACTGTGGGACAGACCCAGGTGGTCGTGTTTCAATCCTCGCCCGTCCCGAAGGACGGGCGCTACGGCACCTGGCTG
>Ga0268299_1001967_pt1 | contig 28548 bp, 14 predicted proteins | sample NOBtaG_FD_193484 | JGI IMG/M metagenome (GOLD analysis project Ga0268299, IMG submission 193484) | Activated sludge microbial communities from bioreactor in Nijmegen, Gelderland, Netherland - NOB reactor | ecosystem: Engineered > Bioreactor > Aerobic > Activated sludge | place: Netherlands...
CCACGCGAGTTCGTGTCGATAAAGACTCCAATCAGATCATGTCCTCATTTCAGCAGGAAGATTTGAGTGTTTCCACACCTCAGCCTGATGGCACTGTCAAAGCCATTGTCGAATGCCGCGTGTTCAATCAGGACGGAAGAGTGAAATTCGAGGACACGATTGAAGTAATTGAAGAAAAGCTTGAAGATTTCAACCCCATCGATGAGTTCAATGGTTTTGATTATCGTCAAAACTTCATCCATTTTTTGCAATCGAAGGGGCACCCGGAGCTGATCCCGCCCGATCGGCCTAAATCAATTTTGACGGCAACTCAGCAGAGAATTCTTTCGAACGAAGCGAGCTTTAATCGCCTGCCAACCGCGAACAATGCCCATAAATTCGATGAACAAGAATAGCCGCAAGATTGCATATGTTTTATTGCCGGTGCTGATCCTGTTCAATTGCTTTGTATTTGCACTTTCGATGTACGCAATAAAGGAAGCGGAGGAACTTACTTTGCGCACAATGCGCGCGAAAGAAATTTCCACTGTTGCCAGCGATCTATCGAAGAGTATTTACGATGCAGGGGTGGCGGCGAGTGGATTATCCGTGACCAAAAGCAAAATTTTTTCCGACCGTTATGTTAAAGCCGCGCGGCGAATACCGTTTGCTGTTACGGAGTTGAAGGGGCTGGTGGAGGAAACCGATAAAGTTCAGTTCGATGCACTTTTTAAGGTCGCGGACCTTTTGCCTGAAACATTGAAAGGAATGGATCAGCAAATAGCGCAGGCTACTAGCGGCGAAGCAAAAATTACAAAAGAGAATGCGCTGAAGATGATTTTGCCGATGCATGAGAATGCGCAGCAAATTCAACGAGCTTTGAAGGTGTTGATTGATGAAAACCAACACCTTGCGAATTCAGAAGTAGGGCATTGTTTGCCCGGTTTCGAAGTCGTGCAATATCTGCTTCCCATAGGTTTGGCAGGCAATTTGATAATCGGTGCTGCAATTATCTACTTCTTGCGCAATGCGATGTCGCAAAATCTGGGTTAGCAGTTCCTTTTTTCTAAACGCGCTCCTACGCTTGCTTAGAGGATGTCTTGATCCATGTCCACGCCAAGTGCCATGCTAATCGATGTGTCCTCGAAGAATCCTTTGAGGTCTCCGTTAATCGCCCTGATTGGCGCTCGCAAAGCAAACGGAACACCGTTCTTTGGTTTCATTTGAATGACGCTGTTTAAGTCAATCAATGCCATTTCTTTTTCATTCGCGCGGAGGTATGCCATCGCGCGGCAAACATAGAAGGTTGCATCTAAAGGATTGAGATTGATCAGTGTAGTGTAGTCGTGAACTGCAAGTTCTGGTCTATCTGTGCGCATGAAAATCTCGACTCTGTTTTTCAAAAACCGAGGTTCTGACGGTTCCAAGCTCAGTGCGCGCGTAAGATCCGAAAGCGCCAATTCGTAGTTGTCCAGCCTTCTGTAAGCCGCTCCGCGATTGTTGTATGACCAGGCACGGGTATCGTCGATATCTAGCGCTTTAGAGCAATCGGATATGCACCTTTGATAGTCGCCTAACTCAAAGTATGCCCAGCCGCTATTCTCGAAAGCAAATGCATTCCGCGAATCTTTTTCAATCGCCAGATTGCAATCTCGTGCTTGATTTTGGAAGTCGCCTAGTTGTCCCCAAGCCAAGCCGCGATTGACGTAGGCCTCGGCAAGGTTTGGGTTGAGTTCGAGTGCTTTGTTTGAATCGGCTATGCAAGACTCGTAATCCAACATCCTGCGGTATAGCGCACCGCGCGCGGCATATGCTTCAGCAAAATTAGGGTCTTGCTTAATTGCGGTTTTGAAATCGTCCAGCGCAAGAAAGTCTTCGCCGCAGTCTATGAATGCTTGCGCTCTCTCGAAATAGTCCTCCGCACTTTGCGAATGATGTTTCCTGACCGAGTGCACGCGTTCTTCCTGAAGGGCTTCGAGCCGCTCTCGGTCCTGCGCTGTCAGCTTGAAAGGCTCCGACTCTTTTGTCTCCGGCTCTGGTGTCGCCGCTGACTTTCGTTGTGTGCACGCAGAGCGTAAGAGCGCTCGAAAGCTGTACGATAGGCAACTAAAGAAGTCTTTGCGCGAAAGCATGGTTGCGCCTCTGTGCCACTTTGGGCATGCCACTAAATACGGTGCGCTACAGTAATTGTTCGCCGCACGAATGACAAAATTTCGCGCCGAGTTCGTAAGGCATTGAACATGCCGGACACATATGTTCGTCAACGGTTCTGCATTTTGATTTCTTCAGGCTGCAAATCAAAACCAATCCAATTACGCCTACTATGAAAATACCAACGAACAGGCGCCGCACGTCGACCCTGTTTGCACGATAAATTTCGGGAGCAGGAGCGGCTGGAGCTGAGAACAGGAAACTATAGCCGCGCTCTTCCACCGCGGTCGCAGACTCGTACTGCCAGGGCGGGTAAATTGCCATCGCCACAACGATGCTAGCGGAAATCCAGAGGACCTTAAGCTGATTGGCGTTCATAATATGTACCTGCAATACCTGATGTTTCCATATTGACGTTTGGAGCCTTAAAAAGCAAATGCCGACCGAACTCAGCTAGCGTGTGCAACGCCATGATGAGGACCAGAAGAAGTTCTTTATTCATTATTGAGAGGATTAATCGTCCGCCATTATCTGCTCGGCTTTCTTAGCCTCGAAATATGCTGCGGTCATGAGCAACAGACCCAATCCAAGTGTTCCTCCCATGAGCAGAGCTTTGATCAGGAATTCTCGCTCGAGCTGCTTGTTGGGGCTGGGCATTATCCAAAATAGCGAACCGTCAGTGGGTTGTATAAATGATGCACCATTTTCAGATTTGACATAGCCCACGACCTCAACAGGCTGGTCCTGCTCTAGGTTCCACACTGCAATGTTGTGGTCTTTGGTCGGCAGCGCTTTTTCGTATTCTTTGAAATGTTTGTCGACGTTTGTCGCTACCAACTTTCCGACTTCCGATTTCTGCCAGTCGTCTTGAAATATAGTCTTGTTTGCCTTGCCGAAATATCTCGGCTGCATATGAATAGCCCGAACGGTGGATTGAGCAGCACCTTCGGCAATAGTGAACTCTGGTGGAATAACTACAGACATCAGTGAGCGCCTGGGTCCTTCGAGTTCAACAAATTGAAAACCGTACGAGTGCTGTTCGTCCCTTGCAACCACGGGCGGTTCCGAATGCAGTTTGCCCCTGATGCGAATTTCGGTGTCCTTATTCGCATACTGCCCGATGTCGCTAATTTTTACCGACGGAGTGAAATACAGAACCTTCGCTTCGTCGAAGAGCAGTGCTCCGAATATGAACGCGCCGACAAACAGAAATACAGACACCAAGACCATAGTGTCCATAAGGGCGCTGTTAGGTGCGTCGATCGGAGCCAGGGGTAGAGGCACCACCGAATTTTTGTCGGCTCTGTGATTGATACCGGCATCTATAATTGAGAGCAGGTACGGGTGGTTGCGAAGGTTTTCGCCAAACGAAATGGTGGTGTTGGCAGAGCTAACATAGTGGACTCGAAACACCCCGCCTCTTGAATAAAATTGCTTTGTTTTAAGGCGTAATCCTTCATTCCAGAGAAGCCGCTTCTTCTTTAGTGGGGAACGCCACTCGAGTCCATCCGCGTCGACTATGACTTTTCCTTCCATGCCGTCGAATGCGTAAAGGAAAAACGCAATCGACAATAGTCCGATCGCAACCAGCGCCGCAATCAGCAGTACGCCTGTGAAGTTAGATAATGCCAGACTGCCAAAGAGGAATCCGGGCGCTAAGAGCAAAGGAATCATCAATCGCCGCAAAAACGGTGACAAGACTGGTTCGAACACTAAGGGTGTTTGAAGACTGAGCCTGCGGGTCATCTTTCACCAAATGCAAAAGTAAAGACGCCGGGATACCGCCGCAAAGTGCGACACTGCGGAATTATACGGATTTTCAATTAGTAAATGGGGCAGACGAGGGGAATCGAACCCCCGAATACTGGAACCACAATCCAGTGCCTTAACCTCTTGGCGACGCCTGCCATGGCGTTGCGGCACAACCGCGCAGAGAATTTATATATTAACATGGCGATTTTGATGGTTGGTGTTCGGGGCTTTCGACGCTTCACAAAGGGTTTCGCTGTTCGTCCGGTGGCGTTTTGTGGCGCGAGCGCACTGAGGCTGTCGGTGCAATAATTGGACTTGGAAGCCCGGTCGCCCATTTCATCCGTACATGGTGTTTTTTTCGTGCCTGTAATTGAAGATCAGCCCAAGGCTACCAAGTCATTAGGCAAAGGAATTCTTCTAAAAGCTGTCCTCTTGCTTCTTTTCGTCGTGACAGGGCTGTGCGCATTTTTCTACTTTGACAGCATTGGTAGCTCGATGTTCTATGGCGGGCAGCCGGAGAAGGCGCTTGAGCCCACCAAGCGGGCGCTCTGGGTGCAGCAACTGGTGCTCGGGCATGAGAGTCTCGAGGTTGCTAACACGGAGAAAAACCTGGCGCGTGTGTACGATGCGCTGAGCAAATATGCAGAAGCGGAACCTTTGTATGCTTCCGCTGTCGCCACATATGAAAAGAAGAAGGCAACCGATCAGGTTGAATTTGCGCACATACTGAGTTTTTACGGCGATCATCAGTTGCAAATGCGACAGGGTGAAAACGCATTGCGCAATTTCTTGCGTGCTAAAGAAATTATGGTTGCGCTAAAACAAAATCAGACGCAGGAATTCGCCTGGGTTTTGCAGCGGGAGAGAAACGCTTTGAATGCGCTGGGGCGCAAACAAGAGGCGCTGGTTGCAGACGCGCAGGCGAATCAAATCTTGCAAGGAAAGTGAACCTGCTGGCGTAAGGCACGAGAATCAGATGCGTTCTGTCAAACCTACATGCCGAGCAGCTTGAACACGGGCGGCAGAGCCATGCTCAGCAGACCACCAATGATGAACGCCGCTATCCAAGAACCGATCCAGATCGTGAATGCGATTTTTGGACCGCGCTCTTTTGTCATGACGCCGACGGTGGCAATACAAGGCACGAACAGAGTGATTACAATCATTGCCGTCAGCGCCTGAGCGGCTGTCATCGGCACTTCCGTCAAACCGAACGAAGCGAAATCTCGGCGAACAATTCCCAAAACAAATGTTGTGGCGATGCGAGGATCGCTCGGCAAATGCAACCATGCCACCGTAATTGGTTGCAGTGCATTAACGAACATAGAAAGCAGTCCGGTCATATGAGCAACGCTTACGGCAAAACCAGCGATGAAGAATGGCTTGGTTGCCTCTTTCAGGAACGCCCACGATTTAGACCAGGTTTTCTTCAGCACATTGTCCATACGCGGCAGTCGCATCGGCGGAAGATCCAAGATCAAGGCGTCGGATTTGCCGGGCAGCACCATATTCAGTGCTACGCCGGTAGTTGCCAGAATGGATGTGACAATCGCTCCGTAAATCGCCCAGGCGTAAAGACCGCCTATTTGAGCCAATGTGCCGGATACCACGCCGAGTTGAGCCGAACATGGAATCGCAACACCAAGAAGCGCTGTCGCTATTATTTTTTCGCGCCTTGTACTGAGCAATCGGGTAGTTATCGTCGCCATAGTGACGCAGCCCAAACCCAAAATAAGAGGAATAATCGCGCGTCCGTTCAAGCCGACTTTGTTTAAAACTCTGTCCACAAGCACCGCAAGGCGCGGCAGATAGCCGGAGTCTTCGAGCATTGAAAGTCCGAAATAGAACCCGAGAACAAGGGGAAAGAGCAGACCAAGCAAATAGGTCACGGTCAAAGTCAGCATTCCGTATTCGCCGACAAGAATATTTCCCAAAACTGCGCGGGCTGAAGGATGGCTCCAGAAGTTGTATTCGACCTCAGCCGGAGCTACGCTCTTCAAGGCTGCATCCAGTGTGGTGGTGGCAACCTGATTCGCAAACGTTCCTTGCGGGAAATCGAACGTTTTGTCTTTTACCGCAATTGTGCAGGGGAATGTGGTCGCTGCGATGCGCTTGACGATAGGCTCGTAGTAGACTTTCATGCCTTTCTTCTCGGTCAATTCAACGACCGTTCCGGCGACAAAAACACCGAGCAATTGATAGAAAATCATGTAGCAAACGAGTGCGGCAGCGATTGTTCCCGCCACTGGATGCAGCAACAATCGGCCTAATTTGGTCGAGATGGTTTTCTTCTTTGATAGCGACTTGACGCACTTTTCCGACAGCTCATTGACTCTCTGCCTTCTGCGCCTGTAGATATCCTGGCGATGATTTTCTTTTGTTTCACCAGCGTGCAATTCGCTGGTTGCTTTCAAACTTTGCTCAGCGCGAATGGTGGCAATTGCTTGAGCGTGAGCATCTGCAGATTGCGAGTCTCCTTCCAGAATCAACAGTGCATGCGCCCGCGGAATGTTGTGTTCTTCCAGTGGCGAAAGAAATGACACAAGTTCGACATCGGATTTGCCGGGTCGCGCTTGCGACAGATTCACCACAATGCCGGAGATTCCTTCTTTTCGAACAGCCACACAGGTGATAACTGGAACTCCGAGCTGCTCGCTCAGAACTCCCGTGTCTATGACAATTCCTCTGTCTCGCGCTTCGTCCCATTGATTGATCGCAACCAGAAGCGGTTTGCCCATATCAATTAACTGCATGGTAAGAAACAGATCGCGCTCCAAACTCAATGCCGAGACAACATTGACCACCACTTCCGCGTCGACTATCAACCGGCGCGCCGCTTTCTCTTCGTCATTGAAGCTGGAGACGCCGTAGACGCCTGGCGTATCGACAAGCTCGTGCTCGCCGAGAGTGCCTCGCGCGATGTCGATTGTGGTGCCCGGGTAGTTCGAAACGTCGGCGCTCAAACCTGTGAGCGCATTGAAAATTACAGACTTGCCAACGTTGGGATTGCCGGCCAGTACGATTTTCAGCGGGGAGCGTACGCCTGACTCCTGCCCGCGCGAAGGCGATTCAACAACCTTGTGGATTGCAGCCGTCATCAACATCTCCCGCTTTGATGAGTCAGAGTTTATCAGTTGGCGTTCCGCTCTACAACTTATTGAAAGAAAAGATAACTATGAATTTGGTTCCGCGCGTAAGGAAGTTTCAACGTGGTAAAGTCAAGCACGATGCGACTTCGACGACTCGCAATGAGCGCGGGCGCTAGTGTCTTGGGCAACATGGGAGGCTTGACTGACCAGATGATCTTTTGCTCATCTCATCAGTCCGTGAAATTCCGCAGTGGAAGAAGAGCGCCGTTCGGTGCACTTCTTCTTGCTTTACTCATGGTTTGTTCCTTTCTCTTTCCTTTCGCGGCGGTGGCGCAGGAATTGCCCCATGGTAAGTTGCCGCTACCGTCCGACTCCACTCCAGTAGTAAAACCTTCGGCTGCACCGTCGAGTTCTTCCACAGCCCAGCCATTAGCTCCGGCAAAAGCAGCTCCTGCTTCTTCTGCCGCACCTGTCCAGCAAGTGCCGGGCTCCGCCACCTCTCCTTCCGCGGGGACACCTTCTGGTTCGTCTGGCACAGCATCCACGACACCTGTTTCCTCCGGCGCTACTACTGCGCCACTGGTGACGCAGGTGCGTGCGAAAGGGCCGCCGCAACCGAAAGAATATTCTTTGCCCAACGGGCTGCGAATTATTCTTGTCGAAGAGCATTCGCTTCCTGTAGTGTCTTGCCTTATCTGGTATCGCGTCGGCGCTCGTTACGAAAGACCAGGCAGCACGGGACTTTCGCACATGGTCGAGCACATGTTGTTCGACGAGGTCGGCACTTTCCGCAAAGGCGAATTGGGTGCCACCATCGTGCGCAACGGCGGTCAATTCAACGGATTTACCAGCGACGATTTCACGGCGTTTTTTGAAACTCTGCATCCAGCCAAACTCGATCTCGCATTGAAAATCGAGGCGATGCGCATGCGCCAGGCGCGTTTCACAAAGGCGTCCGTGCAAGCTGAAGTCGCCAATTTGAAAAAAGAGTTCGAAGATGAAAGAGACGATCCCGCTGCGATGCTTGCCTCGGAAGTTCGTTGCGTCTCTTTCTTGCATCATCCCTATGGTAGTCCGACTCGCGGCTGGCAGCCCGATGTAGAGGGACTTACACCGGAGGATGCAAAAGGCTTTTACGATCGTTTTTATGTGCCAAATAACGCCACGCTCGTATTGGTTGGCGATTTCAATTCCGCCAGTGCTTTGACATCGATCAAAAAATACTTTGCCGCTATTCCGAAGTCGTTGACTCCGTTGCCGGTGCTGAGAGCGAAGGAGCCGCAGCAGCGAGCTGAGCGGCGTGTTCTGATGCGCTATCCGGGCAAAACTGAATTGCTGCAGGTCTCTTACCATGCACCATCCATCGCCGAGCAGGACAGTGCTGCCATGGCTGTTTTGGAGAAACTTTTGAATGCCAGTATTTCCGGCAGAATAAAGACTAAATTGATGGAACCGAAGATATGTTCTGGTGCCAATTGCCAATTCGAATTGAAACACGATCCCGGTCTGATGACGTTTACCGCTACGCCCGCGGCAAACCAAACATTGCAGAAAGCACTCGATGGAATCGACGGCATGATCGCGCAATTACGCAGTCAGCCGGTCAGTGATGCAGAACTGCGCCGAGCCAAGAATCAAGCTGAGTACGCTTGTTTCTCAGAGCGTGATGGTCCCTATCGGACGGGGTTCTATATAGGTTATTTCGACAGTATCAGTTCTTGGAAAAATGCATATGCATGGCCGCAACGACTGCGCACCGTCAGTAGTGCCGACATTCAACGTGTGGCAAGAACATATTTAGTGCCGGAAAATCGCGTCGTTGGATTTCTGAGTTCTTCATCAGCGCAGCCAAAACCAGCTCCACAACAGGCTCCTCCACCTTCCAAGCAAACTCCGCCGAGGACTCCTTCAGCCGATACGCATATTCAAAAACAACATGGTCATACGCCGATAAGTTTCGATAACCGCTGCGAGCCTTATAGTTTTTCCGCCAGCAAACAACAGTTGGCCGGCTATAAAAAGGATGATGCGGCAGTCTCGCCTGAAGCTTTGAGAATCGCGCAAAAGCCGCCAGCGGCGAGCAAGGGCGACGCCGCAAAGAAAGCCACGGCGAAAAAGCCGGAAGCCGCTAAGAAGCTGGAAGCCGCTAAGAAGCCGGAAACAGCTAAGAAGCCGGAAGCCGCTAAGAAGCCGGATACAGCGAAGAAGCCGGAAACAGCTAAGAAGCCGGAGCCCAGTAAATCCGAACCGGTGAAGGCGGAGGCTTCGAAACCTGCAACGGCATCGCCACCTGCGGCTCGACCGACCAGTGTGCGCACAGTAGCCTCTCCGCGCCCTCCAGTGGGAAGTATTCTGCACACAGGACACTACTCGCGCAAAGTTTTGAAGAACGGATTGACCGTCATCGCGTTTGAAAGTCGTTTGTGCCCAATCGTACAAATCTATGGTGCAATTCGCGCAGGTGAAGCTTACGAGCCCATGACCAAGCCCGGTCTTGCGATGGTGCTGGCTAACGCGCTGAATTACGGTACGCAGCACGCTACCCGGGCGCAATTGCAATCGGTGCAGGAAGATTTAGGTTTGCCACCGCAGGCGATGCTTAAATTCGAGCCTGGTCTCGAGCAGATTACTTTCCAGACTCGCTGCCTTGCCAAAGACATGGTCCAGCAACTCGGCATCGTCGCCGAGTCGTTGGCATCGCCGGCGCTGGCCGATAGCGACATGGAAAAGGCGAAGCAAGATGCTGTCGCCGGCTTGCGCAGAACAGACGAAACCGTTGCCGCTCGTGTAAATCGCGCTTTGATGCGCAGTTTGCTTGCTCCGAATTCTCCCCACTGTCCTACGGACCCCTCTGAGAAAGCAAAAGTGATTGAGGCGTTGAAACAGAGCGAGATCAAGGACTACTACACAAGCACTGTAAGCCCTGCAAGCACGATGATAGTTCTGGCTGGAGACTTTGACGGCGAGCAGGCAATCAAGTCTGCGGAAGCTGTTTTCGAAAATTGGCAATCAAACGCCCGCCTGGCATCGGAACCGGATGTGGTGCCATCATCTCGCCGCTCTCTAAAGGTTTCAGTCCCAACAACAGATCGATCGCAGACAATGGTGTGCATCGGAAAGCTGGTTAAAACCGCGCCTGGCGACAGGGATTTCTGCAACCTGGCAATAGCCGACTGTGCGCTGACAAACCATCCAATTTTTTCTCGACTGATTAAGCGCGATACGGATGAGGCTGTTTTGGCGACGAGCATGTCGACGGAAGAAATCAATTCCAGATTTCAATCGTTGGGCGGGCTGACTTCCTGGTCTCTGATTGTGCCTACTGAGCCGGACGCGGTTGCCAGAGAAGTGAATTCAATTAATACGGAATTGAAAGCATTCGTACAAAAAGGAATGACACCAGTTGAGATACAGGAAGTAAAACGGTATCTGTCCGGAGTGATATGCGTACGCTATATGCCAAATTTATCCGTAGCCGCAAAGAGCGTCCTGGACGCCGCTTTGGAACGTGCTGAAGGTGACTTTGTGGGTGAGTTGCTTTTGAAAATTACGAATGCGGACGGTGAATCTATTAACCGGTTTATAAGGAACGTGTTCAGACCCGACCTGGCGACTGTGGTTGTCGCCGGAGACAAACAAGCTATCAAGCAGGTGCAGCCGAAGTCTGAGCCGGACGCGAAAGTCCGCACTGGCGCGGCGGAAGCTCGCATTCAAGAGCAAGCTCAAACTCAGCCTCGGACGGTTTCACCACAGTAAAATTGCAAGCCCTATTGTCAAGCGATTTTTCTGTTGAATGAAAATTTTTGCGAAGTCAAGGAAGAGCTTGGCGGAACATAAGCGGTCGTTAATATGAAAGCGATATGCAGTCCTTTGCGGTCCCATATGCGCCATTCTGGTTGTCAGGAGCGCGTCGAGCCTCACCGGCGGAGCAGTTGCGCTGCCACCATGGGCGGTTTCGCAATTGTGAAATCCTAGACTGCTGCACGGACTTCGTTTAATCTATTTTTGCGCCAGGTTGTCAGTTAATTAATGTGTCTAGCCTACCAAGGCGCTTTTCCCTGTGTCAGCATGCAATTTGGGAGGTTGTAAAATTCCGCAACATCAACAGGGGCGGGAATCTTCAGACATAGTGAAGAAGTTTGACTTCCGGCGCACAATTCCTATAAGATGCAGTGTCGGTCATTTAGGTAATCCCAGTGTCGAAAAACTCCGGTGCAAATGTGATGACTACAGTAGCCAGTCGCGACAGAGACACTATCGAAATCGAGCCGCTCCCCGAGTACGTACGCGAGGAGTCCGCTTATAGAAAGGAAGTCTCAAACGCCATGCCCTCACTAAATCCATCTTCTAATAGCACTTCGTCAGGAAGCTACGAAAGATGGGAGCGTACATCCACTCCCGCAGTGGAAACAGAAGAACAACATTCAGACGTACTCGAAGCTCTCTGGCCCGGTGTGCACCATGATTTCGAGCGTGCAGCCAGCACCAGCAAAAGAGGTCCGAGTTTCTATTTGACGCTTGGATTCATGGGCGGTGCCATCGTTTCCATGTTAGGTATATGGGGCTTCTCCGCAGTATCGTCTGTGGTGGCAAGCGTCGGTCAGTCCGGTGACAAACAAATTGTTGAAGCCAAAGGACAGCCCGGTGCCAAGCCGCAAGCAGGCGCTGCGCAAACAGCCGCAGCACCGGCAGGTGGCGATGTAATCGTCCCGCTTGCAACAACATATGAAGTACAAAGCGGCGACACACTGGCAGTGATTGCATTGCGCAATTACAAGGTTGCCAGCCCTCGTTTGCTGGATGAGATCTGCCGCGCCAATGGCATGCGCAATGCTAACGTGCTAAGCCTCGGACAAAAAATCACCCTTCCGGAATATCATCGCGTAACCAGTCAGGTAGCATCGACAACCAGCAATCCTATTCAATAATCAAGTTTTTTAGGATTGGAAGGCATTGTCAGCACGCTCTACGCTCACGACAGAGGACGTTCTTGCTCTTCTCAACGAGCGATTAGAGACCTACGAGCACAGGCCTCAGCAGATTGAACTGGCGCATGGTATAGAACGCACGTTCAAGACCCAGCAGATAGGGCTTTTCGAGGCCGGCACCGGCATCGGGAAGAGTTTTGCGGCGCTGATTCCGGCCATTTTGTCCGGCAAGAAAGTCGTTGTTTCGACCAACACGATTGCCTTGCAAGAGCAATATATCAATAAGGATATTCCGGCGCTCAAAGCCATTCTTCCATTCAATTTCGAAGCCGCTCTTATGAAAGGACGCGGCAATTATGTCGGGCTGCGGCGTTTTGACGATCATCTTTTGGAACAGTCAATCGATGAAGATTTCGTCGATTGGGTTCACGATACCGCCACCGGTGACATATCCGAGCTGGACTTCGTTCCGACGATGGATGTGTGGTTGGAAGTCAATTCCGACTCGGATGATTGCTTGCGCAATCGCTGCCCGCGTTTCAACGATTGCTTCTACTTCGAGGCTCGCCGCCGGGCGGAAAAGGCAGACATCCTGGTAGTGAATCATGCGCTGCTGCTTGCGGATGCCGCATCACTGGGAAGTATACTTCCGCAATACGATTTGCTTATCGTAGACGAGGCGCATCACCTGCCGGATGTGGCTACTGATGTTTTCAGCAACGCCATCAGTAATCGCGGCGTTCGCATGGCTGCATCCAAAGCGCTCAAGCGTGTCCAGGCGCCGATCGGGTTGATCCGCGATCTGGAACTCGAATCTACCGAGTTTTTCCATCGCCTCGCTTACGCATTTCCTGCGATGAAAACCAGAGTTCGCGAGCCCATTGATGGTGCGCACGAATTTGCTTTGACTTTGCGACAGCTCAAAAAATGGCTGGAAGACGAAACTTTTGAGACTGTTCTCGATGTAGGAAGTGAGCGCGAGCGCGCACGACTCAAAGCCAAAGCGATTATCTCCACGCTCTCCGGTTACATCAATTGTCTGGAGCTGATGGAAAAGCCTGATCCCAACTGGGTTTTGTGGGTCGAGAAAGGCGATAATTCGTTCTCCAAAGTAGAAGTAGTTGCCGCCCCTTTGGACGTCTCCGGATATATTCACGACAACATCCTCGATAAGTCGGGGCTTTCCGCATCGGTCTGGATGTCGGCGACTCTGGCAACGGGCGGCGAGGATGCATTCGGCTATTTCAAGCGTTCTTGCGGCATGGAAGGCCAGCACGTGATTCAGTCCAAAGTTTCGAGCCCGTTCGATTTCGAAAAACAGGCTTTGCTTTATCTTCCCCGCACGCTTCCTGAGCCCAATACCAGGGAATTTACTCTCAAGGCTGCCGACGAAATCGCCAGAATTTTGGAATTCTCGCAAGGCAGAGCATTCGCGCTTTTCACGAGCCGCTCCGCAATGAATCAGACATTCGAATATCTGGCTCCGCAATTGCCGTATCCAGCCAAGCGCCAGGGGGAGATGCCGCGGAAGAAGCTCGTCGAATGGTTTAGAGAGACACCGCAGGCGGTGCTGTTCGGAACGGCGACATTCTGGGAAGGTGTGTCGGTCGAAGGCGAACAACTTAGCTGCGTCATCATCGACAGAATTCCATTTCAATCGCCGGATGATCCCGTTTATGAAGCGAAGTGCGAGGCGATGAAACAGGAAGCCGAATGGAGTTGGTTCAACTCGCTTGCTTTGCCGCACGCCACAATGAGATTGAAACAAGGTGTTGGACGTTTAATCAGAACCAAAAAAGATGTGGGCATTGTGGCAATCCTGGATTCGCGCATGACCGGAAAAGGTTATGGCAGGCGTATTCTCGAATGTCTTCCCGGCATGCGCGTCGTGCGCACTCTCGAGCGCCTGAATTCACTTTCTGAGTATTTTGCGTCACGACCGCACGAGAACGAGCCGCCTAACAATAGTAAGCGCTCTCGAACGGCCAAGCCGGCTCGAGCGGAACGTCCGCCTGAAGTCCACGAAAACCTGCCTGATTACTCGCTTTCCGGCGACTCTGTTTCGTATTCTGAGTCCGATTCCGGCGGATCGTGGCGCACTAAAAATAACGATATCGGCGAATTGACCACCAAGTAGTGGACGATTGGATCTTTTCTCATGAGCGGAAAAGTCTGAACATTGACGTCCGTAGTTCCTGCAAAGAGCAAATCTGCTTTCAGTTCTACTGCAGCTTTGATGATGCCTTGCGCCACTTCGCCGATGCGCACCTCGCCCGAGGCTTTCACGCCCTGCTGTGTGAGTTTCGCCACAACTTCGTCGATTTGCGATTTGGCTTTATCGGCGGGACGGTCGGATGATATGAGCTGCGCCACAACGCCGACCTTTTCCGGATCGGGAATAACGCGCACGAGCACAATCTCGGCACCCAGCGCTTTGGCGTGTCGTGCCGCCGCCTCTACGGTGCGGGCGCTTCTCTTAGGGCTGCTGAAAGCAACTACGAATCGCAATTGATCTCTCCCTCTCCTCTAACCCTTCCAAAGTGCTCGGATAATAATGTAGCTCACGGATGCAAGCGCTGCCGCCACCGGTAATGTCAAAACCCATGCCAGAACGATTAGCTTGAGTGTTTTCGGATTGAGCTTTTCGGCTCCATGCATCGGGATCGTACCGCCAGCGACGGCAGAACTCAAGGTGTGCGTAGTGCTGATCGGTGCGCCTATGGCCGATGCGACCATAATGATCATGGCAGTGCTCATTGAAGCTCCAAATCCTTGCGCGTGACTGAGACGCTCGCGACTGATTTTGGTTCCTACCGTACGGATGACACGCCATCCTCCAATTACGGTTCCCAGAGCGATGGCAGTCGCCGCCGCGGCTTTGACCCAGAAAGGCACGTCATTGACCTTATAACCAAATTCGGCAAAGTGAGTGGCCAGAATCAGGGTGATTATGCCCATTGTTTTCTGACCGTCATTGCTGCCGTGGCTGAAACTTACAGAAGCGCTCGAAAGTATATGCAACCAGCGCATCAGTTTGGGGTGGCTCTGCGAACTGCTGCCCGGATCGTGTTTGTCCTTTGAAAGTTGCAAAGCGAGCCAGGTCAAAACCATGCCGGCGACAAAACCGGTGAGAGGCGAAATCAAAAGCGCCATTAGAACTTTATAGAGCTCGTGCGTGTCGACGCCTTTTACACCAGCGGCGGTGACACCGGCGCCGAACAGGCTGCCGATGAGACAGTGGGAAGAACTGACGGGAATGCCGAACCACCAGGTAATGACGTTCCAGAGAACGGCTGCCACCAGGACGGCAACGACTATGGACAGGGTGACCGCATCCTGCGGAATGATTTTGGTGATTACTTGAGCAACGGCCGTGCCGACGATGAGGGCGCCCAGAAAGTTCAAAATTCCGCTCATGACTATCGCCACGCCCGGTTTAAGAGCTTTCGTATAAATTACGGTGGCCACCGCGTTGGCGGTGTCGTGGAAGCCGTTGACGAAGTCGAAACCAAGCGCCAGTGCAATCGCCAGAATGGCGATTGATGTGTCCAGGTCCAGGCTCATACTATGTTTGCCTCAACCGACGGGTCTGCCTTGTGTAGGAATTTCCATTGCACAAGCAATAAATAGCAGCCCATGGGTTAAGGAGGGACTAAGTAATTCGGAATGTAAAATCGGAATATATGGGTCTTACAAGCTAAAGACCGCTTCAGCCGGCTCAAGATAAGTGGGATCTAAATAAACCCACAATTCGCCGGGACGCCAGCCCAATGGCTTGCGAAGTATATATCGATAAACAAAAAGCTTTTGAATTATTCGGCGCGCCGTGGGGTTGTCTTCACCCCTCGGGTCATTTGCCAGCCGAGTTCGCAACTGCATTGCTTCTCGTTTCGTATAACATAGCGCTGGTCCGCCATTGGCACCTTTAGAACGGCAAAGTATGGCAATTTTTCCGTTAGGTTGGGGCCAGCCCAATACAAAGTATCCATCATTCGTCATAAGTATCTATGATAATTCATGTCGCCGGAAAGTCCAGTGAAGCCTAGCCAATAATGCTTAGTTTCGGAAATATAGTCATATTGCACCCAGCCGCTATCGGTGATGCCGTGTTAGCTACACCTGTTGCACATGCCCTCAAGCTGAACTACCCGGCAGCGAAGATTACCTACTGGAGTCATCCGATTCTGCGGCAGCTTCTTTTGGGCTTAAACCCTCACGTGGATGAGTTTATTGATTTTTCTCGAGACCAGGGTTTTTTTCAGATGGTCAAACAGATAGAAGCTATGAAGCCCGATCTGTTTGTCGATCTTTCCAATTCGAGCAAATTGAAATTTCTCTCCTGGTTTACGCGGGTGCCCATTGTTCGATATCAGAAGCAGAGGGGCGACGCACTGCCTGTGATGCATGCCGTCGACAATTTTTTGAATACGGTCAGGCACCTCTGTCCGGAAATGCCAGATCCTCTCTTTCCTTCCATATTTCCTGAAGCGCTGGCAAAAGACGTGCTCGACAAAATCAATGGCGGCAGCGAGTATTCGGCGCAGCCGCTCATAGCGCTGGTTCCGGGAGTGGGCAAATTCAGACCCCATCGGGCGTGGATACAGGAGGGTTGGGTTTATTTGATAAGAAACTTGCAGGAGCGCAAGTCATTTCGCCTTCTACTTATAGGAGGTGAGGATGATGCTGAACTTTGCGAGTCGATTAATAAAGAAACCGGCGATGCCTGCGTGAATGTGGCGGGCGTGCTTTCGCTTGCAGAAACGGCAGCCGTACTCGGGCGGTGCATATTCGCAATCTCCGGCGATACCGGTCCGGCGCACCTTGCCGTGGCGGTGGGCACGCCGGTGATTGGATTGTATGGCGCCACATATCCTCAACGCAGTGGTCCGTACGGCTATTCCGTAATGACGATCGATCAAAGCAAAGCTTGCCGCTGTCACGGCGCCAAGTTCTGTCAATTTGCAAGGCCTGACGCACCAGGCGAATGCATGCACAGAATTATGCTTCCCGAAGTAATCGAGAAGATCGATCTGGCTTTAGGGATCGAGAACGATAACGTAATTAAGGACTAGAACTTTAGGCGCGGCGCTCGGCGGTGTCGTCCATGTATCTGGTTACATACGAGTTCCAGTTGCGCACGAAATCTTCGCGCGCCATTTCCTTAACCACATGCGGTGGCAGATCGAGTTCCATGGATTTGATCTCGCCGTTCTTGCTGTACAAGTGGCGGGTGGTTTGACCATGGCGGCACTCGTATGATGCCATCGGCTTCCACTGTCCATTCCAGCGTGCTTCAACAGTGATGCTGAAGCAATTTTCCAACTGTGGAAGATCGTTCAATACAAGGCGTGTAAAGTTCGACAATTTGTGCACGGTGGTCAAGCCGCCGATTCCTTGCGCCAGAGCAACAAGCGCGCGAGGCGGTTCCGGTGCGATTTGCTTGGGTTCCAAAACGCAGGAGAATGCATTGAGCACTGCGCCTGCGGCAGCACCATTTGTGGTGCCGGTTGCATTTTTCGAACAGCTTGTCAGCTTTTCCAGGAGTTTGAACTCGTTGAGTTCTTCGGCCGTCGGCAACACGATAAACTGACCGGCAAAAAGGTTTTCAACCGGCTTGCCTGCGCCGTCTTCCTTGATTTGGAATCCATTGATTTTGGCCAGCAGTTTCCACATGCTGATGTGTCCCATCGACTCGAGCGAAGCTGCGATCGACAAAAGTGTTTCACCTTCCCGTACCTGATAGCACTGGCGGTGAGTAACTTGCGCCGAGACAAATTCAATTTCGTCCAGCTTGATGCTCTGTCTTCCGCCGGCATGGCGAACCTTGTCGACGTTTCCTGCCATCTTGCTGCCGCTCTCTTGGCTTTGCGCTTTTTGCGCTGGTGAAGAGTTTGAGCCGCTGACCGGTCCGCTGATTACAGTGCCGCTGTTCGTCGAAGGACGGAAGTCTTGAATGTTGGCACGTACTTCCGTCGAGACTTCTCTTGTGCGATCAAAGCTGACCGGAGGAATGATCGGTGTATTTTGCTTGGAACTAATTCCGAGCGAAATAGAGCCGTCCTTACCATCTTTGCCTTGCTTGCCGAAGAAGTTGCGCTTGTGGATTTCCAATTCGTGATCGGTAGGAAGCCACAGGTATTGATTCGCAACTACAAAGGCAACTTTGCGCTCGCCTTCCAGTCGATAGTTGACCAGAGCGCGGTTGATGGTGATGAGCAATGGGAACAGGCGAGAGTCGCCCAGTTTTTCTTGCGCGATGGATTCGAGGGTATCTCCTTCTTTGACTAAGTACTTGGTGCGATGTTGTTGAAGCTGGGGCTTGGGTTGCGGTTCGGAGGAATCATTGCTCGCGCCCGCGACTGCTTCTTGCAAACGCTCACCCAGACTGATGATCTGGCTGAGGTTCAGTGACCCTATGCTCGGCAGCGCGTAATCAGCGGCATTTGTTCCTGTCGGCCGTAGTCCCTCCATGATTTGGTTGAGTGCTTGCGGACTGAGAACGATTCCCTGTCCATCCAAGATTCGACGCACGGCAGCCGCGTCGATAACTGCTTTCGGATCGAGCTGCTGAGCAGCGATGTTGGCTTGATCTAGTGAAGCGATGACTTTGGCACCGGCTTGTTGTTCTTTGCCGCTGTTGCGAACATGGTTGAGAATGTCGGCAACTACCTGGTCTACTTTTACTTCTGCAATCGGATTTCTTTGAGCGGCGCCATTGTTTTCGCAGGCGGCTCTCACTGCTTGCGCAATAATTTGATCGTTGTTCTTGACGCCGAGGTTGGCTTGAATCTGATTGATTTGCTGACCGATCTGATTTTGCGCGGCGATTTGATTCTGTTCGATGTTCTTGTTATTGAGAGCGACTGCTTCGTTGCGAACGGCGTCATTCTTTTGAATCGCTGCCATTTGATTGCCCGGCATTGCAGAAAGCATTTGATTGCCGTTTTGTGCAACATCAGCAACTTTCGCGCCTTCTGCAGCTTTGACAATGGCATCTGCCAGTCTGACATTCTTCTCGCCGGCTACCACTTGTGCGCTGTTGGCAATGATGTCCGCAGTGCGTGCGGCAACAATCTGTTCATTGAGTTTGGGAGCAACAACTGAATTGTCGGCTGATTTGATGACTGCATCACCGGCGGTGCGCAAGCTGCCGTCTTGACCTTTCTGCATCGATGCGATGTCGGTTGTGCCCCGCACGGAAACATCGGCTGCTTTTCCGGCGACATCTGCAGATTTGGCTACGATAGTGCCTTCGCCTGCTGCTCTGATTTGTCCATCAATAGCTTTAGCAACCTCGACCGCTTTGGCGCCTTCGGTTTTGAGGATGCCATCGGCTTTGAGGACGCCATCGGCTTTAACAATGCTTTCTGCCTTTACAGCGTTTTCTGCTTTGACAATGCTTTCTGCCTTAGCAGCGACTTCCGCTTTAGCGACGACTTCGGATTTGACTGCGCTGTTTGCAGTGCCGGTGGAAACATCGCTGCCGGGTTTTACTGCACCGTCCGCGGTGCGAACCAGAGATTCACCGGAGCGAGCCAGTGGGTCGTTAGAACGTGCAACCGTTTCGCCGTTGCGAGCAACTGTCTCGCCGTTGCGTGCAATTGTTTCGCCATTGCGTGCAATTGTTTCGCCATTGCGTGCAATTGTTTCGCCATTGCGTGCAATTGTTTCGCCATTGCGTGCAATTGTTTCGCCGTTGCGTGCAATTGTTTCGCCATTGCGTGCAATTGTTTCGCCGTTGCGTGCAACTGTTTCGCCGTTGCGTGCAATTGTTTCGCCATTGCGTGCAACTGTCTCGCCGTTGCGTGCAATTGTCTCGCCGTTGCGTGCAATTGTTTCGCCGTTGCGAGCAACTGTCTGCTCGCAGCGTCCATGGGCGTCACAGGTGCGGGCAATTTGATCGCCAGGTTTTACAGCAGCATCACCCGGTTTTACTGCCAGGTCGACAGGTTTTCCAGTCGGGTCTGCAATGCGACCGACTTCCTGAAGGCGTCCATCCGGAAGTCTCACGATATTTTTGTCGGCACCAATCACACTGCCTGGTTGAGTGCCGGGGTCGGAAGCTCTGGGAATCTGAAGCGCTTCACCGACTCGGGTGCCGATTGCCGGATTGACTGCTGCTGGATTTACCAGTGCATTTGCTGCATCTACAACTCTTGCGCCTTCATTGCGCACGCCGCTGCCTGTAACTACGGGTTGCTCGCTGCGCGGCAATGCCACCGGCAAGCCGGTTTGATTAGCGACGTCGGTGACAAGTGTTCTGCCGCCGTCGGTTGTTCTTGGTTGAACAGTATGGACAACTCCGTCCTTCATTACAAATGTAGGCACTTCCGTTTGTGCAGCAATTTGGCTCTTTGCGCCCGGCAATACTTGCTCTACAACGCTCTGCACGCGAGCGACGACACCATCGGCGGTGTTGAACACCGTTGTTGCCGTTTGGCGCACAGGATTAACAGGCACTGTATCAACAGACACTCTATCAACAGGCACTCTATACTGACCATCGCCGTTGGTGGTTGTTCTTGTAGGCAAACTTCTGTCGGCGACAATGTTCGCTCCGGCGACAGCCAAACTCCGGACCATATCCGGGACTCCGGCAATCTGCTCGGAGCGCGGTGCGCGTCCGGAAACAATTTCCGGTGTGGCGGGCACGTATGGATTGAAAGTTTGAGCGAGCTTGAGAGTGTCGACCGCCCTGGTCGGATAGCCGATCGAAGCGTCCGGACTGAGCGGTTCTGTCGAGACGGTAGCGCGATCAGAATTAATGCTCTTGCGACTGCCGGTCAGCAATCCTTCCTCAGAAATGATTTGACCGGGAGTATTTCCCCGCAAGCTGGCGTATTCGGTTCTTGCCGCTTTCGGCAACGGGATTTCCGAGACTGTTTCCAAAACAGTTCTGGCGCTTGTTCTTTGCGGTGCGGTGGTATCGGGTATGCCGGCAGTGGTGCCGCGGTTGGTGCCGGTAGCCTCGACGATACTTCTTTGTGCTGCCACTACAGGCAGTGTTTGCTCGACGATTCTCAAAGTTTCGCCGATTGGACCATTGCCCATGCCTGGGCGCAACACCGGCTGCAATTGATTGTCCGTTTGCGGAGATCTCGAGTCAACTGCCGGTCTGTATGTCAAACCACCGCTTCCCGGCAGTGGCGTATGCGATACCACTTCAGCGTCGGTGGTTGAGAACCTTCTGAGACTTGCCGATGCCGTCACTGTAGTCGAATCGGTGGCGCCAGCGGCAACCGGCTGGCCAAGGCGCTCGAACAGGTTATTGACGCTTGCTTGAGCAACTTCTTTTTTGACTGCCGCAGGCAGTTGACTGAGACGGACTTCCGTCGAGATCAAAGGAGCGGGTGTCGAGTCTTCCACCAGTTGAGCCGCAATCTTGTCGGATGCACCGGAGCGACGTCCGGATGGAACAACGTAATCGCTGGTCGGCGTTTGCAAAGCAACAGAGTTTGCCGTTCCGACTTTTGCCATGAGGGGCAGAGGATTGCCTTCATACGTCGAAGCCGGAGCGGAAGGTCTGACCTCTGCTTTTGTGGAACCGGATGTGGTGAGAGATGCCGCCAGATTGACGAAGTTGAGATCTTGAGTGGTTTCTCTTGCCAGGTGTGTCGAACCGCCGGTCCTGGCCGAAGCGGATACGATCGCGCTGTCTGTTCGAGTGTCGGCGGTGCTGGTGCCGCCAAAAAGCAAATGCTGATGGTTGTCCATCAGGTCTTCATCGTTGTTATCAGCACCCGATTCCGGAGCTACATAACCTGTCGATTGCTCGTCTTTTTTGTTGAGAACAGAATCCATGAATTAGCGTTGTCCTGGGCGGGAAAAACGTCTGTAAGTCTTCTATGTGCAAGAGCGCTCAGAGTTGCCGGTAGCAATGCCGACAATTGTGTGCCTAGTAAACATGGGTGGGTGCCCTGCCTAGAATTCGAACCAGCCTTGTGAGTTATCTATCCTTGACATCGCCGAGCCTGGACAGCCCGAACATTAAATCTGGACGGTTGTGTCGGATTGTTGACAACCTATTTATGCAGAATTATTATTAGGGGCGCTCGGCATTCTGCCGGGGTTAGCCTTTCTTACTACGAAACCGAATAGTTTTCCGGATGGTGTCCTTATTACCCGTCCCTTTCCTTATCCAGGGAGAAGTTGAATGGCAGGTCCTTCACCAACAGCTAAGTTAACTCCTGATGAAAACAAAGTCGTTCAGCCGCCGCCGCTTGAGACCGGCAATCAGCAGTTGGAGCAACCTGCCGGTCCGACCGACGCAGGTACAGTTGCCCTGGAGCGATTTCAGGAAATTGGTCTGCCCACTCAGCGCCCACTGGTTGCCAGCGACCTTCCGAAAGGAATGTCTGTAGAAGCGACGATGAAAGGGCCGAATGGTGAGGATGTTAGAGGTCGCCTGGAAGGCGGACGCAATCCTAAGTTTCACTCCGAAGGCGGACTAAGCTACAGAGTTGAACAGGAAGATGGAAAGACAGTTCTTCGACCAATGAATCATGCAGCTTCTCTGCAACCGCTTACTACCGACCGACAATTGACTCTGCCCGCTGCAACAGATAACACTACAAGAAGGTTGACTCCGCCTGTCACTGCGGATGTCACCGGCGACGTTACCCGCGACGTAACCCGTAGACCGCCGGTTCTGCCCGCCGCGGATGCAACACCTGTAATTGCCAAACCGGCTGTTTTGCCCGCCGCGGATGTCGCCGGCGACGGCACCCGCAGACCGGTGGTGGTGCCCGCCGCGGATGTCACCGGCGACTTGACCCGCAGACCCGCAGTACTGCCTGCTGCCATCGGACACGATGCCGGGTACATTCCTAAGGGTGTAAATGCCGGTCAACTCAGCGATGTTCAAAGAGCGGCGATTGTCGCTGATGCTACAAGGCGAGTACAAGAAAATGGCTTCAATTCTTTCTCCAGAGAAGAAAGAAGAGAGCTGCAAGCGGTAATGGGCAGAGAGAATTTCAATGCGTTCAGACATGCTGCAACTGAATACAATCCCGCCAAAGGTACGTTCACTCCACCTGTGTTGGAAACAGTCGCTCGCAGAACGCCGGACGCTTTGCCGGGCGGCATTCCACGCCCCGATATAGCACGAGATGTGGCCGCAGTCGTGGTCAAACCGGAAGTCAATCCTGCATTGGCAGCTTTAGAAAGAGCCAGGAGCGAGCATGGCAATCGTGGCGGCGACATGCCGCATTTGGCCGGAAAGGACTTTTCGGGCGGCACTCGCGGTGATTTTGTGCCGGGTCGAGAAGTCAAAATGCCGACTGACGGACGCGGACTTGCAGACCCTCGATACGCGCAAGACATAAAAGGCCAGCCTAAGGAGATGCCGTTTCCTCCGGGAATTGAAAACAAGCTTCGGGGCCTTCCGCCTGAGCAACTTGCCGCATTGCAACAGCGATGGGCGGATGCAGCACTTCGTGACTCTCGTTTGGGCGGAGACATGGGCGGCATGCGCGGACGTATGGATGGCTCCGAGCAAGCAGCCAGACTGGCTGCACTCGATGCATTGCGCGGCGGTCCGAACGCGAAAGGAATTCCTGGTTTTGATCTAAATGATAAAGCTACGCGCGACTTTTTAAATGATGCCATGAAGCGCCTCGAGCTTACGAAAGGTCAGCGAATCGAAGACATATTCAAAGGACTCGATCCGACCAAAGCCGACCGCCTCACCAAATTCCTCACGGAAGGTTCTCTGGACGGCAACTTTAATCCGGCCCGTGTAAAAGACTTCATGGGGCTGACCGATCACCTTAAGAACCCCACTGAGCGGCTCTATGATTTCATGAAGGTCAATAAGGATCTCATCAACAATCAGTTGCTGAGCCCGAAAGACACTCAGCGCGCGCTGGGCGATCTGACCAAGATTCTGGGTGACGTCAACAAACAATTGGGTGTCGATGGCAGCAAGAATGCTCTTACTATTCAAGACATACTGGGGCGCAAACTCGATCCGACAAGACCGGGTGAACGTCTTGCCGCGATGGATCAAATGGGCATCGGCAGGCAGATGAGTGACAGAGCAGAAGCAATGGCGATGACGGCAAGAATGACGGCAGCGCAAGAAATTGCCATCAGACAAATGCTCGATATGCGCAATGGAAGAGATCCTGTCGTGCAAGCTGCCAGAACCGGACAAGCCGGACAAGAAGGCATGGTCGGCCGAGAAGTCGGTCCCGGAGCCCGTTTTGAAGGGCCGCAAGCAAGAATGGATGCAGCTCAGGCGGCTGCTCAGAATGCAGCCAGGATAGATATCGGGCGTCCGGATATCGCTGCCGGCATGCGAGAAAACATTCCTGTGAAAGCAGAAGCGAAACCGGACATGACTGTCTCCAAGCCGGAAACGGTGGCGCAAAGACCGCAGGACGTGGTTGTCGCTCCAGGATCGAAACCAGTTGATGCAAGAGCCGACAGGGTAGATCCTGTAACCGGGTTAGACAGAAAGGACGACAAAATTCTCGACGAAAAAGGTCGACGCGAAAAGAAAGAAGAAGAGGAAAAGGAGAAACGAGAAAAAGAAGAGCAAGGCAAGAAAGAAGAGAAAGCACGTTTGGATGCTCTCATGCTGGCCGCGCTTGCCGAGAAAAAACGCAAGCAATTGGAGCAGGAGCAGAAAGAAAAAGAGAAGTCGGACGAAAAAGACAAGCAGCGTGACAGGGAAAAACGTCGCCGTTACATCGTGCGCGAGAAAGATACGTTGCAGAGCATCGCTTCTCAGCAATTGCGCGACGTCAAACTCGCTCCGCTTGTTTACGAGATCAATAAAGAAGTAATTCTGTTGCGGGTTGAAAACGGCAAACAGGTGCCGGATCTCAAACCGAAGATGATCATCTGGTTGCCGTCCACCACCGAAGTTGAAGAGTTCAGTAAAGGTGGACTCGCCGGCGCGAAAGCCGCCACTCAGCCAGACAAGAAGATGACCGCCGATGAGGAGTTGATCGCTCGCTTCGGAACCGGTTGGTCCGGCGCCAAGGGCGGCGGTCCTGCAACAAGTGGATCTGCCGCCGCCGGATCAACCACCGGTACGCCGACAGTGATTCCAGGCTCACAACCAGCCACTTCATCTGAAGTCACGGCTGCGCTGGCTGCTTCTGCGATGGAAGCAGCGCAGAAGAAACGCGCGAATATTGAAAGCTTGTTGGGACCGATCGGCAGGCAAAAACCTGCAGACGGGCGCATCAAGTACATTTCCAGATTGGGAGACAGTCTCAAGTCCATAGCCATGAAGCACCCGGCGCTTCAAGACGTCAATCTCTGGAAATTGCTTGCAGAGGTCAATAACTTGCCAGCGGATACGGATTCTAAAGGTACGCCGAAAGCTACTCTATCAAGAGGCGCCACTCTGTCCATTCCATCCGCTGCCGACATTGAAGAGTTCAGGCAAAGAAGCACTACACCAAATTCGGTGCGCACCACATCTGGTGTTTCAACATCGGGGGCTATTACCGAAGTTGCGACAAAGCTTTGCAACGGCTGCAACCGCATGACTGTTGCCAGCGCGACCATTTGCCCTGCTTGCGGCAACGCTTTCGAAACGGATGGGATTGTCGAAAGCGCTGCACCGCCAGTCACGCAAACAGGACGTGATGTGCAGACTGCCGCTGCGGGCCTGCCTACGCAAGCATTGCCTGCCGAAGATGCAAAAACAGTGTTTGTCGCATCGCCGGACAACGAGGAAATATGTCGCACGGTCGTTACTCCGGGCGATCAAACCATAGAACAGCTCAATGATGTTTGCCGTCTGGTCATCGGCGAGGGACAGGGAATCATCGGTCAACTGGAAGTGAATCGAGGAAACGGCTGGGAGCCGGTTGTTTCCTACGAAGTTTACGACGAAGTCTCTCTGCGCAACGAACATACGCAGGACGGTCGCAAGCGGACGGTAAGAATTGATTTGCCTCCAACGGCTGCCAGAGAACTAGCTAATAATGATCTGAGATCGAATTGGAAGCAGTATTGCGCGCGGTTTGTCGGAGAGATAACGTCATAGCTGCGAAAATTTAGTTAAAGATTTCTCAGATTAGCAAGAATTTATCAAAAATCGAGCTGAATTTGTGATGGGTCGAGCCGTTTTTTGGTGCAAATGTAAATTAGACGACAGTAATAATTACTGCATAGGAGTAATATTGACAACGCGCAGCCGGAAAGGCATGAGTCTCGTACCCTACGGCATTTGCAGTCAAGAAAACGGAGCCGCTTCCCGGCACCGGAAAGTACTTACTAGACTCGTTTGAAAAGCAGAGCACCAACGTCCGGTAAGCAAGAAGAGCGATTGATCACCGCTATTTGGAGCAACCCTCGTTAGCATGGCTGATACAGCACCCGAAGTCCAAAAGAAGAAGCCGGACGTAGTGCCGGAGGTTGCTGATCAGGGCGGCGATGCCGAACCTGTCGATGGTTTAGACCAGACTCGCAAAGAGTTATCCAGCCCAACAGCATTGCAGGTCCCTGCCGGAGACGGCGTCACTGTATCGAATCCGGCAGTCGATAGTCTGCCGCAGAACTTGCTCGTGACCACGGTCTCTGACATCAACAAGCAGCCCGGCGATGCGTTGCCTGCCATTGTTAATACATTTAGGCCGGCAGAGGTCGTCGCCGCTCCAAAAGAGAATGGTGTGCAGACGCACATAACGAGCGACGGCGGTGTGGTGAAGACGCTCGTCACGACGTCTCCAGACGGCAAGGAGCGATACACGCTGGAGCGCGTGGGAGAAGAGCAAGTCAACTCCCAGGGCGAGAAGTTTTACACTTACAAGAAAGCAAATGGCGAACTCTGGACCGGTCGCATTGATCAAAATCCGCAAGACGGAAGTTTTTCTTACGTTCAGTTCAACGGCGAGGGTGCCGACGCCAGAGTGGGCACCTCCACGATCTACAGAAAAGACGGCACCAGTACTACCGTTCTCGCGGACAAAATGGCAATCGAGAAGGGGGCTACTGGTCTTCCTGAGAGCATCAAAGTAGGCAATCAAGTTTACTCAGGCGACCGTTTGCAGGTCGATCAAACAACCGGCCTGGCTCGGTATACCGATCAGAGCGGAAACTCCGTCATTGTGCGTCCAGACGGAACTCGGCAGGTAATTCATAACGACGGACTTTTCAATTCTGATGGAAGTCCGGTCAGCAGCGATGCTACCAAAGGTCGTTCGTATGTCGAGATGGATGCAGCGGGCAGACCTACTAAGTCATTCGATCGCAACGGCAATCTGGTTTCTGAAGTTGAATACAACTCGAGCACTGGACAGCCTGAGTATTTGACCATTCGCAACAGCGTGGATGATGCTGGGCAGTATCAGAATGTCGATGGACGCTGGCTGCGGGTTACCGATCAGAAACCGTTAGGCGCAGATGGTACGGGCGTTCGCATCGGCGACGATGGCAGCTACACGATACCTCAAGCGGATGGACGTTCGTGGGTCAGGCACAATCCTGATGGCTCAAAAGTCCGATCAGAACTTGTTCCTCCCGATGGAAAACAGCCGCAGATTGAGGCTACTACCGAAATCATCAACGCCAACAATCAGCGGTTCCAGTTCAGTCACGGTCGAACGCCGGATGGAAAAATCGAAATCAACCAGATTACCAACGGTTCCGGCACATACAAGACCGACCTATCAAAACCCGCCACAGAAAACGGACGAGTTTGGGAAAAGGCAGACAGCAATCCACCGGTGCGCAGACTCGGAACAGTCAGTGTTGATGGGGAAGGCAATTACTCGTTCAAAGAACCAACTCGCAATCCACCAAACGGCAAGTTCGTTACAACCACGGAACTTCCGTCCGGTCGAAGTGTAATCCGCAACGAAGAGCTTGGTGGCGAGATCGAGCTTGACAAGGATTCACATGTCACTCGTCTGACCGATAGCGCCGGCAGAACTACCGAATTTACTGCGTTTGACAGCAAGGGCAATCCCACATCCTTTAGAGACAATGCCGGTGCAAACTGGACTCTTAAGGATGGTGTTTGGACCAACGACAAAACCAGTCAAGAGCGCTATGGAACGCTCAGCATCGATCGCTCTAATGGCGACATCGTTTTCACCGATCGCTCCGGTAGACGCGATGTGTCAAGTCTCAATGGCAACCGCGCTATCATCAGCACTGACGGAACTACTACAAATATCGATCAGAAAGGCAACATCAGTTCGGTCGTAAGTACTCGTCCGGAGCCGAGGACGGTCGAGTTTACGCGTGATGAAAGTGGAAAAGTCACTTCATTCAAAGTCAACAATGACACCTATAGAGAAGTTAGCGACGGCATTTACAGCAATGGAACAGATACGGTAACCAATCTGAACATTGATGGTCGTGCGGACATAGGTAAGGTCAGCTTCCGTAATCAAAACACTGGTGAACTTACCTTGTTGCATCCGTCTGGTGCGACAACCAAGTTCAACAGCCAGAGCAACATGACCTACATGAAGGATGCAAACGGCGGCGTCACTGAAGTTCAGTATGCGGAAGACGGGGAATCTCCTCTCTATGCGAAAATGCCTGACGGAGCGGTTTATCAATTTGACCCGGAGACAGGACGACTCAAGGGACAGGACCGTGACGGCAAGCCGATTGACGACGCGTATGTGAGCACCGAGAACGGTTCACTCCGATTGATTGGCTACCCGGATGAGACAGGC
>Ga0268299_1001969_pt1 | contig 28511 bp, 19 predicted proteins | sample NOBtaG_FD_193484 | JGI IMG/M metagenome (GOLD analysis project Ga0268299, IMG submission 193484) | Activated sludge microbial communities from bioreactor in Nijmegen, Gelderland, Netherland - NOB reactor | ecosystem: Engineered > Bioreactor > Aerobic > Activated sludge | place: Netherlands...
TGTTTTGGTGGTTTTTTTAATTCGTTCCAAGGCCCGGCAAACCGAACTGAAACGAAAGAACCTGGCGCAGGATGTAGAAATCAAAAACAAGGAACTCACCACTAACGTGATGTACCTGATTCGTAAAAATGAATTGATCAACAGCGTGGCCGAACGTTTAATGAACGTTCAAAGCAACTTACCATCAGAAAACCATAAAGTCTTTCACGATATCATCATCGACTTACAAAAGGAAGCCGACAATGACAGCTGGAAGGAGTTCGAACTGCGGTTTAACCAGGTGCATAGCGATTTTTATACAACACTCCGCAAACTTTACCCGGGCCTTTCCCCTGCCGATGAAAAACTTTGTGCCTTCCTGCGGCTGAACATGAGTTCAAAAGAAATTGCTGCTATTACCCAGCAAAGCATTAAAAGTGTTGAAGTGGCCCGTGCCCGGCTCCGTAAAAAATTAAATCTCACCAACACAACCTCCAATCTGGTTACCCACCTATCAAACCTATAGGGTTGTTAACGATTTGTTGCCCAGGTTTCTGTACCATGTAATAAAAACCGGGATTTTGTCCCTTCCGAACCCTCATTTTGTAATACTTTCGCCTCCTTATTGAAACGGAAGGACGTGAACGACAGAAAAATTGAATATTACTTTCTTAAAAATCTGCTTCAGATAGCCCTGCTGGGCGTTACCATTATTCTTGTTTCCGATATTTCTCTGTCATTTCACAATGTCAGTGCAGTAACAATCGATACTATCATTTTAGTTACTACGCTCGCCTCTTTCATTTTATTACGATCAAATAAGTTTACAGCCTCCGTAGTAACCATTACAACCATTCCGCTGTTAACCATGCTCTATCAGGCTGTTACGTTTGGCAACAATACGATTCCACTAACAGCTATTATTGTTATTGGTTTCGCGTTTTCAATGCTTCTTAAAGGTCAACTTATGTGGTTTATGCACACCATTGCAATGGCTGGCATTATTAGTGTGTTTTACGTGCAAACTTTTCACCCCGAGGCATATATGAAGCAGGATGCCAATACTGTTATGGCCACGGGGATCACGTATACGGTTTTATATATACTCATCACCTTTTCAGCAGCAAAACTGAAGGCGCGTTATGATAGCATCCATCAGGAGCTAATAATAGTAAACCTGCAACTGACTGAAAAAACGAAAGAAATTAAAGAACAAAACGAAGAACTCGTACGCAGCCAGGAGAAACTAAGCTCACTCAATCAGATTCTGGAACAATCTATTGAAGAACGGACTAATCGGTTAATCAAACAGAGTGAACAACTACTGAACTATTCGTATGTAAATGCGCACCACCTGCGCGGCCCTGTTGCCCGGGTATTGGGCCTTATTCACCTTTCTAAAATCGATCCATCCGTAGACCTTCCGTTTCTTTTTAATAAAATCGAGCACGAAACGAACGAAATTGACTCCATCATCTCCCGGATCAATACAGAACTCGAGAAGGCAGGCAAAGCCGAGCCCGTTTCGAAGGCATAAACCAAGCCTGCAAAATCCTTGAATTTTTAATCATTTGAACGCTTGCTAAGGTGTCGTTAAGGTCTTTTTCATAAACCGGGCGGTAATCCTATGGCTACCCTGCCTTTGGGTAGTGGTTATTCAAAGGAGAAATCTTTCTTTCAATTCATCCACCAAACTTCCTTTGGGTATTCTGCTAAAAGACCAAATATCCCATGGAAGAAAAAGCAAAAGACGAACAATTAATTGACAAACTGATTAAAAAGCGGAAACAGGAAAATGATGCATTTCTAAAACTGTTAACCGCTATCGAAAACAAAACCACAACCGATGACAAACAAAAACCAACAGGAAAATCAAAGTCATGATCCTGCCATTTCAACATCACGCATCACAACAATTACTCATAACTAACTTAAACTCTATGATGAATTTTTTACACACAACTACCAAACGAATCATCCTGATGGGATTGTTCCTGGTGTGCCTGAACACAGCCTGGGCGCAGCAGGAAATTTTCCAGAACGGAGTTCGTAAAGGCATGGTAAAAGTAAAATTTACTTCAGCCATGACCACCTCCTTAACCAGCACGCAGGTAAATGCCCGTAACGGAAAACTCACAACCGGCATCCAACCTTTCGATGCGGTTGCTCAGCAATCAAATGCAACAAAGATGTACCGTTTGTTTCCGTACGATGCGCGGTATGAAAACAAACTGCGCAAGCACGGGCTGCACCTCTGGTATGTAGTAGAAATTGACGCAAATGCCGATCCTAAAAAAGTAGCCGCTCAGTTCAGTAAACTGGGTGAGGTGTCTGTGGCAGAGGCAGACCGTGAAAAAGTGCTGGCACCTTACCAGGTACAGAACTATCAACCATCACCAACTCCGTTCAGTACACTTCCCTTCAATGATCCGCTACTAAAAGATCAATGGCACTACAACAATACCAATCAGACCGGCTTTGGCGATGCCGATGTAAACCTGTTTGAAGCATGGGCAATCACAACCGGTGCCAACAACATTGTTGTTTCGGTTCACGATCAGGGTGTAGATGTTAATCACAACGACTTAAAAGCAAACATTTGGGTAAACCAGGCCGAGCAAAACGGTGCAGCCGGTGTGGATGATGATGGTAACGGATATATCGATGATATAAACGGATACAATTTTGAAAAAAATAAAGGCGCTGTAGATGCCCAGTACCACGGAACCCACGTGGCCGGCACGATAGCAGCCGTTAACAATAACGGTATTGGCGTTTCTGGCGTAGCCGGGGGCGATGGCAGCGGCAATGGAGTAAAAATCATGTCGCTTCAAATTTTTGGAGGAGCTGCCGTTGAAAAAACATATGTGTACGCAGCTAACAACGGTGCCGTAATTTCACAAAACAGCTGGGGCTATTCTTCTCCTTACTATTACGAACAATCGATACTGGATGCTATTGACTACTTCACCGAAGAAGCTGGCGATTTTCCGGGAAGCCCCATGAAGGGCGGTATTGTAATTTTTGCAGCGGGTAACAGCGACTACGATGCTGAATGGTACCCCGGCTATCATCCGACCGCTTTAGCGGTTGCCGCTATCGGGCCCGAATGGAAAAAAGCTCCTTACTCAAACTACGGTGCATGGGTTGAAGTATCGGCTCCCGGTGGAGACAGTGAATACGGCTCTACAAATAGTGTGTTGAGTACTATTCCGAATAATAAGTATGCTTACATGGATGGTACCTCTATGGCCTGTCCGCATGTATCGGGTATTGCCGCGCTGGCGTTAGCCAATCGCACACACCAATTGACAAGAGCCGAACTGTGGAATAAACTGGTTACCGGTGTTGTGAACATCGATGAATATAATCCAGACTATACCGGAAAACTGGGAAGCGGTGCCATTGATGCTGCCCTTGCCATACAAAACGACCAGGTTATTGCTCCTGCCGGAATTACTAACCTGACGATAACCGGAATCGCGCAGGAGTTTGCCGGACTCAGTTGGGCCGTACCTGCTGATACCGATGACGGCCAGCCGCTTTATTTCGATTTATATCACCACACCGAACCCATTAGTGCCGGTAACTTGAATGCCGCGGTGAAGACCCGCCTTCAAAACAACCAAATCGCAGGAAGCGAATTCGTTTACGAACTCGACAGCTTGCTGGGTTTAACAACCTATTATTTTGTTGTAACCTCAACCGACCGGTGGGGAAATGTTTCTGTTCTCTCAAACGCAGTGAACGCAACCACCAACGAAGGGCCTTCCATTGCCGTAGATGAAAACAGCCAGTCGATTTCACTTGAAATTGATGCAGCCACATCAACACTGGCAACGCACGACATGACCATCCTGAATAATGCTGCAGGTATTCTTCGCTGGAATCATTTCATGCGCCACAAAAATACTTCACTTTCTTTCAATGCATCGGCATTAAACTATCCGGTTGTATCCAGGAAGAAAACGGCCGATAGTAAAGTGGTGATGCAAAGCACAACCAACGGTTCACAAACTGAAAAACTCAGAAGCAATGAACCTGCTCCCATGGCTTTTGAAAGCATTGAAAAATCATATTCAAGCTGGGCTACAAACATTATCGGAGAAACGGATCTGGCACTGACAAACTCGGCTGCCGCTAAATTTCAGGTAACCGAAACGGATGGATTCAATCTTACGCAAGTTCGTATGTACCTGAAACACGACCCGGCTATTGGCCCTGTGATAGTTGAAGTATACAAAGGCAGCGCTCCTGTAAAAAGTAACCTGATCTACGCACAGGAACATAGTAACTGGAGTAGCGATGAAGCCACCGCCTACATTACGCTCAACGAACAACTTTATTTCGAATCAGGCTCAACCTTCTGGGTTGTATTTCATGTGCCTGCCGGAAATAAATTCCCGTTGGGTATCGGATATGAAAATGATCCGGCCTACTCAAATTATTGCTACTTCTCAACCGACTTAGGTGCAACTTGGATGCCATTGGAAACGGCCATCGCCAGCGATGATTTTGCCTGGACGATGACAGCTGCCAGCTACAATGCCCACCTGGGTACCTACCTGACACTCGAACCCGGATCGGGCGATGTAGCAGGTATGGAAAATCAGCTCACCACGTTAACCGCTGCTGGTGAGACTCTGATCAACGGAAGTTATTCAGCTAATTTAATACTGACCTCGAACGATGCGCAAAACCGCGAACTGAGAATTCCGGTTAACCTCACGGTTAGTGGTCATAAACCAAAAATCAAACACATCGACATTGCTGATTTTGGAAGCGTGTTCAAGGGAACTTCTAAAACACTGGAACTTGTGTTAGAGAATAACGGATATGGAAACTTTAATGATCCTGTTTTCTCAATTGACAATCCTGATTACACGATGGATGGCTGGGCTCCGTGGCAGATAAAAGCCCGTGAGGAAGTTACCGTGAAAATTAAATTTTCACCAACTACTGCCGGCAACATCAATGGTACCTTAACCGTAACCAATGGCGATCAAACTTACCAGATTGCTTTAGCCGGGGTAGGCTCAGAAACTTCAACCATTACCATTACTCCCGAAAGTCAGCTAATTGACAACGTTACTATCGGTGGTGTGGTGAATGCGCAAATCACAGTTGAAAATACAGGCGCTTATCCGCTCAAGTATTTCATTCCTGGATTTGATGAGAAAGGCATCAGCGATAGCTGGCCAACTGACTTCCATTCGTATGGATATAAGTTCAGAACCAGCTACGCGACAGAAGCAAATCCGCTTTCATATGAATTTCAGGATATTTCATCTACCGGTGAGAATGTTACCAGTCTCATCAATGATGACACGTACTACGCCCTCGATATGGGATTTGAATTTCCTTACTACAGCGATAAGATGAGCACCATCTACATCGCCCAAAAAGGATTTACAACTTTCGATAACTCAGTACGGCCTATCAATGTGCCAAGCTTCCCTGGAAATGAGTGGTCACCAAAAGGGATAATTTCCCTTCTTGGAACATACCTGAGCTACATTGCGCAAGGCGACATCCTCTACCAAAAAGAAGCTGATCGTGTTATTATTCAATATAATAATGTGAGTGACGGCTGGAATCCCGGGTCGCTCACCGCTCAAATGGTATTGTACTCCAATGGTAACATCCGTTTCTTCTATGAGAACCTGGATTGGCCAACGGATAACCTCCAGTATTTAAATATTTTCATAGAAGACCTGGCGTATAGCGATGGAATTCTCATTCATCGGTATAGCAAACCAACTGAATTATATAATGGTCTGGCTTTAGGCTTTGATTACCCAGGCCCCAACATCATCACCGCTATTACAAATGGTTCTGGTCTTGTTGCCCCTGGAAGTTCTGCAGTGGTTGATGTTACCATGAACACCAGCACGTTGGCTGAAGGATTAGTGAATCGTTACATTAATTTCATCAGTAACGATCCTTTACATGCACAACAAAACGCGTTGATCCAACTAAATATTAATGCAGGCGGAACTGCTCAACCGGTGGTATCGCGCGATACCATTGCGTTTGGTAACGTGTTTCAGGGTGCTATCAGAAAAGTTCCGTTCACCATCAAAAATCCGGGAACGGCCAATGTGAACATCACGAGCATGAACCTGGTGAACGATGCCTTTATAACCAACGGTGAAACCGTAACCACCATTGCACCGGGCTTGTACAAAAATTATGACATTGAAATACCAACCGACAACCTGGCTACATTAGAAGACTGGCTGTCTATCAACTATGCCGATGGCACACACGATACTATTTATGTTACCGGAACGGTAGTAGTACCTCCTGCCATCAACGTGGATCTTTCGTTGTTGCAGGAAACCCTGGCCTACGGTACAACTTCCAATCATCCGTTTACCATTGAGAACACTGGCTTAGCTGACCTGGAAGTTTCAACAGCAGGAACACAATGGCTATCGTTCAATGCTGCAAGTGCACCGGCTGATTTCGGATACACGGTTGAAAAAAATAATGACGGCACCTTCTACCAGTGGATCGACATCCTCGAGACCGGAACACAAATGCCTTTCGTTGACTATGAAGATTATGATGGCACTTTCTGGAGAACACTCAACCTGCCATTCCCGATTGAGTTCTACGGGGTAACTTATACCTCGATGAAAATCGGTGACAATGGAATTATTTCGTTCGAAGATGAGCCACAGGCTTCATTCTTTACAGATTACATTCCTTCGCAAACACATCCGGGACCGTGCATTATGCCGTACTGGACGTTCAGCGGATTTAGCGATTACATTTATCCGAAAGAAGATATTGGTATCTTCTATCAATTCTATGCCGATAAATTTATCATCACGTGGAGTTACTTCACCAACAACTTTGGAGGTATGGGCGACCCTGTATCGGCTCAGGTAATCTTCTACAATAATGGAGCAATGAAGTTCCAATACAAAAAAGAAGAAGGTGGTACTGATGCAACCTCTCACTTCGGAACCATTGGTTTACAAAAAGACAGCAACACCGGTATCGGTATTTCGCAATACTTACCGCTCGATTATGGCACCGGTGGATTGGCCTATATCATTACTCCTGCTAAAAAATATGTAGTTAGTCCGGGTGCAACATTAAGTGGTAATATCACATTGGATGCAACCAACATTTACGGTGGCCAGTACAATGCATCATTGAAAATTTATAACAATGTTCCGAACAGCGAACTGCTGGAGAAACCGGTTGAACTTACCGTAACGGGCGATGCGGTGTTAAACACTGCAACCTCCGTTGACCTCGGTTCGAAAATGGTGCAGGTTGATGGCTGGTCGTACAAGTCATACTACGTTGACATGCCGATGGCCAATGAAGGGTCGGCACCGTTGGATATTACGTGGGCACAAATGGTTGACGGTTACCAGGGGCTGAGTCTGCAAATTTGGGCGCTGGTTGATGGCTGGTTTGGACCAGAATGGCGTTGGGCAGATATTTCTGAACTCTACTCACCATGGGCATGGCCAACTCCGGTGTTTACTATCAAGCCGGGCGAAACCCTGAAAACACGTGCTGTATTCACACCCTCATTTGCTGGTAGCTTCACAGATGAACTGGTGCTCACCACCAGTCTGGGAGAAACGCGAATTCCATTTACCGGAACAGGCTTTGAACCTCCGGTAATGAATGTGGATGAAACGCCTATCGAGAAAACGATGAGCCTCACCACCGAAACCGCTACCGCCAGCATTGCTTTCGACAACACTGCGGGAGCATCAGACTTAACGTATGAGGTCAGCATCGACTTTGGTCGCGCTACTACATCACGTGCGGCAACGGAAGCAATGGCAATCGTTACACAGCAGAACACAAGGCTTGCCTCCACACAGGCACAACGCGTCAACAACAGCGGAGCAAGAATGTCAACAACGTACAACCGTACATTAAAGCATACTTCAAAAGATACACCTGATACATTTGTGGGTACAGGAGGATCAGCACCGTTTACACTGGCAACAAAATACAATGCCGGTGCACAAGGGTTCAACCTATCGCATGTAGAAACGTGGTTCCGATCAGAAACAGTAACACAAGGAACTATTGAAGTAGAGATCAGGGCTGGCGGCACTTCCATTGCTGATGCCGTGTTGTTGGCATCCGGTTCAAGCACATTTACAGGTTCCGGTTCAGATAATGCCGGCTCCATGTTCCAGGTGGCGCTTGATCAACCTGCCGGGATTTATCCGAACGAAGATTTCTATGTGGTGGTAACCTATCCATTGGGTATTCAATTCCCGCAGGGAACCGTAACAGGCGAGCCATCCACTTCGGGAAGGTATTATTACTTCAGCGAAGGTGAATGGTTTGACGTACAGAACGAGAGCGGTTTTGGAACAGCAGGTTGGCTGATGTTTGCCGGTGAAGAAACCGCAGGAAATTCATCCTGGCTGACAATTACCTCTTCAACTTCAGGTACTTTGCCAGCAGGCGAATCAGGCAGCATTGAATTATTGTTGGAAGGCCCTTATGCTCAACGTGGCGACCAGATAGCCAACATTGTGGTGACATCCAATGATCCGAACAATGCCGAAGTACGTGTACCGGTTATCCTTCATGTAAATGAAGGGCCTCACTTCAGCAATGTACCCGAAAGTATTGTGATGGCAGAAGGCGAAACCCTCGTGATCAACATGGGCGTTATTGATGAAGAAGGCAATACGTTTACAGTGGCTGCCGCACAGGCTTACCCAGGTGTAACACATACATTCGACAATGGAACCCTCACCGTAACGGTTGCTCCTGATTTCGGAGATGCCGGACAATACGCCTATACCTTCACTGCAACGGATGAGCACAATGCCGTAACAGAAATTGTTATCCCGGCCGAAGTAATTCATACCAACCGTGCGCCTCAATTTATTGGTGAAGAGACCATGAGTTTCACTGCCACCGGTTTATTAAACGAATATGAGGTGTCTGACTTCTTCTCTGACCCTGACGGTGATGCGTTCACCTTTACATTGTCGAGCAACAATACAGCTTCAGTAGTTGTATTTGGTTCCGAAAGTCAGTTCCTCATCCGGCCAATGGAAGTGGGTGAAGCGAAGATTGCCTTTGAAGTAACAGACAGTGAAGGAGCCGTGTCGCGCGATACAATTACCGTAACCGTTGATGTGGTGTTGGGTGCTGAAGAAGCCATGTTGAATAACGGATTGGGTGCCTACCCGAACCCGTCTGTTGATTTCACAACCGTAACCGTAACCAACGACTGGACCGGTGAAGTTTCGCTGACTGTTTTAGATGCAGCCGGAAGGAAATTCATCACTAAACAAATGGATGCGGGTGCTACACGCGAAGCCCGAATGGATGTTTCCGGTTTGAGCAAAGGTATCTACATCATCCGGGCTGTTTCTGCTACCAAGCAGGCAACGATTAAGTTTATTAAAAAATAAAGCTAAGAACCATGAAAAATATTTTTAGAATAACCATCCTGCTCGCCCTGATTCAACTCGGTGCGTGCAGTGACGATAAGGATGGGCAAGATGCTCAAACCAAAATGTTAACGGCAGAACCATGGGCGCACGCCCAGGTTACGCATAGCGATGGCGATCTTTCTGATCAATACGAGAATTTTGTAATCGTATTTACCAGTAAACCATCCAACGGGTTTGATGGAACCTTCATCATCTCTAATGGTGGTTATGCTTTCAGTGAAACTTCCGGCCAATGGAAGTTTGATGATAGCAAAATCATTTTCGATTCAGGTAAAGAAATGGAGTTTGAATTGACTGAAAATAGTCTGCAACTGGACTTCACAGTGGCGCCTTCCGGTGGAAGAGTTGCCGGTGTAAGCGGACATTTTACTTTTGATTTGCAACCGTTGTAATTGTTTTTTCAACTTCGCTCAAGGCCATGGCAGCAGTGTCATGGCCTTTTTTTTCTTACCTTTCGCGAGGCATCCATTGGTAGTGAATCATCGTATGACACTCGTACAATCAATTTTTCGATTCCACATTGCCCAGATTTTCTTGATGACAACTGTTTTCATCATAGAGGGGCATGGGCAATCAGAATCTCAAACGGATAGCCTTCATAATCTCATTGAGATTGCGGAAACAGATGAAGAGCGAATCAAGCTTAGCCTGGAACTGTGCAATAAAATTTTCAGAGCAGATCCGCTCAGCGCCCTCGAACTAGCCAATACATCATTGGAGGCTGCTAAAAAAATAAATTCCGACTCGTTAATTTATGGTGCTTATGTAAACCAGGGGAATGTTTATCAATTTATGGGAAACTATGCCTTGTCCATTCAATTATATCAACAATCAATTCCATACGCTCAAAAACTTGCCAGCAAGAAATTGCTCATCAGGCCATTAGGCAATATTGGCAACATCTACAACTTACTTCAAGATTATGATAATGCATTGAAATACTATGGAGAGGCTCTTCAAAATTTAACCCCACCAGACGAAAATTCAGATCCTACTCTTCCTGGAGTAAAAACAACGATCCTAAATAATGTTGGAACCATCTATGTATCGACTAAAGTGTTTGACAAGGCTGATAGTTGCTTCCGGGAATCTTTGAAGATGGCGCGAAAGGCAAATAACTATAGAATGATTGCAACAGCCCTCAACAATCAAGGCAACTTATTTCTCGAGCAGGGTAATGTTAAACTTGCCATAGCCCGCATGGAGGAGGCTATTGAAATTGGGAAAGCGCATGATGGCAAAGTAGACCTGGCCGTTTCCTATCACAACATGGGCGAGATCTATTTTAAACACCTGAAGAAATATGATCAGGCAGAAGACTATTTCAAAAAGACAATCGTGTTGGGGGAAGAAGTTACATCCCTTCAAACCGTAAGCGATGCCTATGAAAACCTCTATCGCGTTTACCAGGAAAAGGGAGATTATAAAAACGCATTTGATGCCCTCGTCATTCATCGCAAACTCTACGATAGTTTATACAACGAAGAAACAGCCGGTAAAATAGCCCAACTTGAAATGCAGTTTGAGTTTGACCGAACCCAGGCTGTTCTGAAGGCCAGGCAAAAGGAAAAGGAGCTATATTTCCTTCTGGCGGCCTTTGGTCTGGTGCTGCTTCTGATTGTAATAACCCTGCTCTATTTTATTCAACGCAACAAGGCCCGCAAATCGCAGCTCAAGCAGGCTCATCTTGAAATTGAAACCATTAACCTGCGCAACGACCTGGTAATAAAGGACAAGGAACTGGCCACCAATATCATGTACCTGCTCAACAAGAATGAGCTGATCAACACCATTTCTGAGAAGCTGTTAGAGATTAAGCCGGGCCTGGCAACGGAGTCGCAACCAGCGGTTCAAAAAGTAGTTATTGACCTGCAATCAAACTTACAGCCGGAACTTTGGCAGGAATTTGAATTTCGTTTTCAACAGGTGCACGAAAATTTTTATAAGTCGCTGAATGAAAAATTTCCTGATCTCACCCCAAGCGACAGGAGATTATGCGCTTTCCTTAAACTAAACATGACCACCAAGGAAATCTCAGCCATTACTCACCAAAATGCTAAATCCATTGATGTAGCACGTACCCGGCTGCGCAAAAAACTAAACCTGACCGGTACTGATCAAAACCTGGTCACATTCCTTGAGCAATTGGGCACGGGTTATTAATTTCCTGAATACAAAATAAAATTTGGTCTGTCAGGCCAGATGTTCTTAAATCAACTTCATAGAGGCTTTGTAGTGAAATAATATGGGTGCCTTTGGCACTCCTGTAGTGATTTTGTATGGCCTTCTTATGGTGATCCAACCGGTGGTTTCTGTCAATATTGTGCCCGCTTAACCGCGCACATAACATGACAACAAAAATGAACCCTGGCGATAAACCTGAAAATACTCCCGAACAGCAAGACGCTGAACAATTCATTAAAGAAATGATGGAACAGCGAAAACTTCAGCAAGAAGCGCTCGGCAAAATCATGTCGTTCATTGATACAACAGAGAGCCGGATCACGCCTGTTGAATCGAAAGCAGAAGAAAAAAAAATACTCAAGAGAATATTTAAAAAAAGAAAATAACCAGACTTAAACACGTACCTATGAAACAATTTCTCCATCAAAGATTGATCACCCTGGCGATGTTGCTTTTAATAAGCATCACCGTGGGCTGGTCACAAACCATTTCGTACAGGAATGGCGTAAAGCAGGGAGTTATCAAGGTGAAGTTCACACCCGCGATGACGTCAGCACTCAGCCAGGCAAAGGTGAATGCCCGAACCAGTGGGTTTACCACCGGTATTCAAAGCATTGATAACGCTGCCAAAGCTACCAAGGCTTCTACCATGTATCGTATGTTCCCATACGATGCAAAGTTTGAGCACAAGTTGCGGAAACACGGACTGCACTTGTGGTACATTGTAGAAATAAGCGAAACTACGGATCCTAAAACAGCGGTTACACAGTTTAAGAAGTTACAGGAGGTGACCACAGCCGAAGTAGAACATGAAAAAGTTCTGGCACCTTATGAAGTGAAAGAATACAAGCCAACAGCAGGATCCTTGAGCGTGAATGCACTTCCTTTTAACGATCCGTTACTGAAAGACCAGTGGCATTATGATAACACAGGGCAAGTAGGATATGGCGATGCCGATGCAAACATCTTTGGCGCATGGCAAACTACAACCGGTGCAAACAACATTATCGTATCGGTACACGATCAGGGTGTAGATGTAAAACACGTTGACTTGAAAACAAACATCTGGGTGAATGCGGATGAAATCGCAGGAAACGGAATTGATGATGATCATAACGGATATATCGATGACATCAATGGATATAATTTTCAAAAAAATATTGGCGCTGTTGATGCAGAGGACCACGGTACTCACGTAGCCGGAACCATTGCCGCCATTAATAACAACGGAATTGGTGTTTCAGGTATTGCCGGTGGTAATGGAAGCGGAAATGGTGTAAAAATTATGTCACTCCAAATTATGGGAGGGGCACCCATTGAAAAATCCTATGTATACGCGGCCAACAATGGTTCAGTAATTTCACAAAACAGCTGGGGCTACACAAGCCCCGGATACTTTGATCAATCGGTAAAAGAGGCCATTGACTACTTCGTAGCCGAGGCCGGTGATTACGAGGGCAGCCCCATGCGCGGAGGTATTGTATTGTTCGCAGCCGGCAACAGCGACAGCGATAATAATTGGTACCCCGGATATTATACTTCTACATTTTCTGTTGCGTCCATTGGAACAGAGTGGCAAAAAGCATACTACTCAAACTTTGGTGACTGGGTTGAAATTTCAGCACCGGGTGGCGACCAGGCTCCTCCGTACGGATCGAAAGGTGGTGTGCTCAGCACCATCCCAAAAGATTTGTATGCCTATATGCAGGGTACGTCTATGGCTTGCCCGCACATGAGTGGTATTGCTGCCCTGGCCCTTGCCAACCGCGATCACCAAATGGTGGTCGCTGAATTGTGGAACAAATTAATAACAGGCGTAGTTAATATCGATGCCCAAAACCCAGCGTACCTTGGAATGCTGGGAAGCGGTGCTGTTGATGCCGCTCTGGCTATTAAAAACAGTGAGGGTATTGCACCCATGGCAGTCACCAACCTGACGGCCACTGACATTGCCCAAGAGTTGGTAAAATTCACATGGACTGTACCAGCCGATCAGGATGATGGACAGCCTATTTCTTTTACCATACACTACAGCAAGCAGCCCATTACCGAAGGCAATCTGGCATCTGCTTCCAGTGTTACCTTCACCAATGATTCATTGGCAGGTAAAGTGTTCAATCAGGAAGTTAATAACCTGTTAGGTCTCACGCATTATTACTTCACCGTTACATCACGCGACCGCTGGGGTATTCGATCTCCACTTTCTAATATGCTGGAAGTAACTACGAATGCCGGCCCGGCTATTGCCGTTACTCCGGCTACGGTTGGCGGAACAAGTCAGTCAAACCCTACCTGGATTATTGATGCCTCTGTTTCACAAACAGGAACACAAAACATTACCATCCAAAATAATGCTGAAGGATTGCTGCGCTATTCATCTTTCATGCGTCCGCGGGCTGCTGCTACATCACCCACCAGTGTAGGTGATGGCGTTATCTATCCAATTGCCTCACCTTCTACAGCTCCCTCCAATGTAAAACTTGTAGGCTCTCAGGAAGAAGATGTAGCGAAACTGTACAGTAACGAACCTGTTTCATCTGCTTACACAACAATTACTAAAAAATTAATATCAGGTTCGATTACCAATTTAATTGGTGAAACGGACACATCGCTGCCAAACTCAGCTGCCGGAAAATTCAATGTTACCGAAACAGGTGGATTTAATCTCACGAACGTGAGGATGACCATCAAACTAACCCGTGCTGCTACAGCTGCAGAACCTATTGTAATGGAGGTGTACAAGGGCGATGGCCCTGTAAAGGAAAACCGTTTGCTGGCTCAGAATTTTACAACATCCAGTTTGAATCAACAGACTATAAACGTTACGTTAAGTGAGCAACTATACTTCGCTCAGGGAGAATCTTTCTGGGTGGTGTTCCACATTCCGAACGGTAACCTGTTCCCGTTGGGTATGGGTTTTGACATCGATCCAGGTTACAACACCCTTTGCTATTATTCTTCAGACGTGGGCGTTAACTGGCAACTCCTGGATGATGCCATTAATGACAAGCGCTTTGCATGGGGCATGGAGGCGTTCAGCGGAAATGCCGATGTTGGAACGTACTTATCGTTAGCCCCCGCTTCCGGTGACGTTAGCGGAATGGCACAAAGTACTGCGGTGATCACTGCCGATGCCAGCAAACTGATCAACGGCAACTATGCGGCCAACCTCGTCATTCCATCCAACGATGCTGTTAATCCGGAGTTACGGGTACCGGTTTACCTGAAGGTTTCCAATCATCAGCCGAATGTGAGGATGGTTGACATAGCCGATTATAATTCGGTGTTTATTGGAGCCATCAAGTCGTATGATATTGTACTGGACAACCAGGGTTACGGAAGAATTTCAAGCATGACGGCCGCAGGAAGCTACGTAATTTCAGGTTCAGGCGCTTCTCAATTTGTTGTTGAAACATCTCCAAGCAAGCCTTCTTCTATTCCTGCGCGCGACCAGGGAATTGTTCGCGTAACCTTTAAGCCTACTGTTGCCGGAGCCGCCAACGCAACCTTAACCATTACCGGTAAAAGCGGTAACAACACATTATACACCTACAACATTTCACTTTTCGGTGTAGGGGCCGAAACATCAAAAATTGGAGTTACCCCCGACACGCAAATGATAACACCTATTACCATTGGGCAAACCGTTTCAGCCGATATTACCGTTCAAAACACGGGCGGCTTCCCGCTGAAATACTTTGTGCCCGGTTTTGATACCAAAGGTGTAAGCAACAACTGGCCATCAGCCTATCATAAGTACGGTTATATATTCCGTACCAACTATGCAACGGATCCTAATCCGATTACCAATGGATTCCAGGATATTAAAACCACCGGGGTTGATATCACCAATTCATTACTGGTGGGTACGGTCTATTACACACTGGATATGGGCTTCGACTTCCCGTACTACGGCAAAACGATGAAAACCATTTACATCGCCAATAAAGGTTTTACCACATTTGATAACTCCATCAGGCCTATCAATACACCCAGTCTCTCCGGTGGAGCGCAGTACAGGCCCGGAGGATACATTTCCTTATTGGGAACTATACTTAGCTATGCAGTACAAGGCAAGATCTATTACAAAAAAGAAGCCGATCGATTGATTATTCAATTTGATAATGTGGTGGATGGAGCTAGCCCGCAAGCCATTACCGCTCAAATGGTATTGTTCAGCAACGGTAACATCCGGTTCTATTATCAAAACATGGGCTGGACAACCTCTAACCAACGTTTCCTGAACATCCTGATAGAAGACCTTGACAAGACAGACGGTATTCTCATTCATAATTTCGAGAAAACAAAAAGTTTGCCCAGCGGTACCGCTTTCGGTTTTGATTACCCCGGCCCTAATATCATAACCTCCATCACGAATGGTTCGGGCACATTGGCTCCCGGTACATCTGCAACGATGACGGTGAACATGAATACATCAACCTTAACAGAGGGGTTGACCAACCGTTACCTGAACATCATCAGCAACGATCCGGCTAATGCGCAAAAAAATCCACTCATTCAGTTGGATGTTACCTCCGGTGGAACGGCACAGCCTGTTGTATCCGCCAGCAGCATTGCTTTTGGCAATGTGTTTCAGGGAGCAGTTCGTTCAGAGAAGTTTACGATTAAAAACAACGGAACGGCCAATGTGAACATCACCAGCATGACATTTACGAACGGACAATTCACCGTAACCGGTGATGCCGCACCACTCAGTATAACTCCCGGAATTTACAAGGAGTTTGGTGTTGTAATTCCAACCGGAGCAATCGCCACATTGGAAGATGATCTGGTGATCACGTATGCGGACGCATCAACATACACGATCCATGTAACAGGAAACGTTGTTGCGGCCCCTGCGATCGCTGCAGATCTGACAGCCGTGAATCAAACCTTGAATTATAAGGAAACCTCCAGCGTTCCGTATAGCATTCAAAACCCGGGTGCCGCTCCGCTGGAAGTTTCTTTAACCGGAAAGCAGTGGGTAACTTTTGATGCCACCGGTTCAACACCAACGGCCGTCACTTACAACATTGAAAAACTCAACAAGGGTGAAGTCTATCAATGGTTGGATATTACCCAGACTGGTACTCACTTAAATTATAATGATGATATTTTCACTCCGGAAGGTTTCTGGGAGCAAATTGACCTGCCATTCCCATTTGAATACTTCGGAACAACCTACACAAAAATGTTGGTTGGGGTGAATGGAGTTGCATCCTTCGAAACAACGCTTCCAGAACCTATGTTTTTCGTTGAAAGTGCTCCTTCCTCATACCCGGGGGCTCACATCATGCCATATTGGACGTTTGGTATACCTGACACTTATTATGGAGAAGAGGTTGCGGGTGTCTTTTATCAAAATTATGAAGACAAGGTCATCATCACCTGGAGCTATTTGTCAAACCACTTTGGGGGTATGGGAGACCCCATATCTGCACAAATGTTCCTGTACAAAAACGGAACTATGAAATTCCAATACCGCATTGAAAATATGGGTGAAGGCGGAGACCAGACATCCCCGATCACTACAATCGGCCTTCAGGAAAACTTATCCAGCGGTATTGTCATCTCTCCTAAAATCGCCCTCGATTATGGAACAAGCACAGGACTTGCGTACGTATTAGTTCCGGAAAAGAAACATGTGATTTCTGCTGGAGGAACATTGAACGGTAACATCAACTTTAATTCATTCAATGTGTACGGTGGTACCTACAATGCAGATCTGAAGATTAAATCGAACGTTCCGAACCTGGAATTACAGAACAAACCCGTACAACTTACGGTTAATGGTACACCAGTTTATGAAGCACCTGACTCCATTAAATTCGGACAGTTGATGATTTCAAATCCTACAACCACCAGTATTGGTTTCGAAATCAAGAACACGGGTTCGGCCCCATTGATAATTACGAGTATCAAGAATCAAACGGCTAACCCTAACTCAACCCAACGGATGACGTTCATGGCCTGGCAGTATGCATACAATCCTTTCCCTCCGGTTGGATGGAATTGGCAATGGGTGGGTGTACCCTGGGCAACCTATCCGATCACGGTAGGTGCAAATGAGACGCTGAAAATGCAGGTTGATCACAATCCTAATAATGCCCAAAACTACAATGAAGGTTTGATCATCACGAATAATTCACGCAACGACACGATTCGTTTTACGAGCACCGCGTACCGTGCCCCGGGATTGGTAGTAACTACAACGCCAATCACTGAATCGGTGAATACGCTGGCTGAAGTTATTAACAGAAACATCCCCTTCAGTACAACCAACACAAACAATGGTCAGGGTAATTTGACGTACACCGTGGGTATTGAATTTGGTCGTACATCCAATTCCTCATCCACTGAAGCGATGAACGTTGTTCAGCCGAACCATAGCACCATGCCTTCCTCTAATACAAACCTGATTTCTGCAAAAGCCCAACCTGGAGTGCGTGCGCAATCGATTGGTACATACAACCGCGTGATTACCCACACCGACAAAACAGTTCCGGACACATGGGTAGGCACAGGCGGATCTTCTCCTTTTACGGTGGCAACCAAATACAATGCAGGGCCGCAAGGGTTCAGCTTATCACATGTTGAAACTTACTTCAAGGCTGAAACCGTTACCGCAGGAAAAATTCTTGTTGAAATCCGTGCCGGAGGTACCTCCATTGCTACCGCCAAAAAAGTAACCGAAGGATCCTACACATTCACCGCAACAGGTTCAGATGGATCGGGTACGTGGGCCGTTGTTCCGATGGATAAAGTAGGAGGAATTTACCCGAACGAAGACTTTTATGTTATCGTCACTACTCCGTTGGGTATTCAGTATCCGCAAGGAACTATTGATGACCCTACGACTACAGACAATCGTTACTTCTATTATGATATCAATCAAAGTTTGTGGTATGATATCAACAAAATTGGTGGATTCCAGAACGTAGGCTGGCTTATGCTTGCCGGTGAAGAAACTGCCGGAAATACTTCATGGTTAACTGTAACCTCGTTGTTAAATGGTGAGTTAGCACCAGGAGCAAAAGATACTGTGCGATTAACACTCGACAGCCACTATGCAATGCGCGGCAAACAAATTGCCAACATCGTACTGACAACCAACGATCCTTCCAAGAAAGTGACAAGAATTCCGGTAACACTTAATGTTAATGAAGGGCCTCATTTCAGCAATGTTCCGGAGAAGATTGTGCTGGCAGAAAGTGAGACCTATACTGTTAACATGAACGTGACTGACCTGGAAGGAAACACCTTTACGGTGGCAGCAGCGGAATCGTACCCGGGCGTAACACATAGCTTCGCGGATGGAGTATTGACACTCACGGTAGCACCTGACTATGGTGATGCAGGAACCTACACCTACGTCTTTACAGCAACCGATGAATACAATGCCGTAACGGAAATTAGTATACCGGCTGAAGTGATTCATAAAAACAGAGCCCCTGAATTCATTGGTGAAGACAAAACCGTAAGCATGACGGCAACCGGAACTTTAACAGAATACTTCATCCATGACTTATTCTCCGATCCGGATGGAGATGCATTCACGTACACCCTCATTAGCACCAATGATGAATCGGTGGTAGTCTACGCATCTGCAGAAGGTTTCCTGGTGAAACCGATGGAAGTAGGAGAATCCGATCTTGCCTTTACCCTGACGGACAGCTACGGTGCCATAACGAAAGACACGATTACGGTAGTAGTTGATGTGGTACTGGCTGCTGAAGAAAGTTTGTTCAATAACGGATTCGGAACCTATCCGAATCCTGCAGTGAACGAAACCACCGTAACCGTTACGAACGACTGGGCAGGTGAAGTGTCGCTGACGGTGATTGATGCGACCGGCCGCCAATACATAACTCGTCAAATGAATACAGGCACAGCGCGTGAAGTTAAACTGGATGTTTCTAAACTGGGCAAAGGCATTTACATCATCAGAGCCTCCTCTGCCACCAGAGAAGCATCTATCAAATTCATTAAAAAGTAAATTCTATGATTATGAAAAGCATTTTTAAGATAACCATATTGTTGATCGCCCTGCAGCTTTCGGGCTGCGGTGGCGACAACGAAAAAAGCAATAAAGAAATAAAGGCCGATATGCTTACCCAATCTCCCTGGGGGCATGCACAGGTAACTCATTCACCCGATGGCGATTTGTCTGGTCAATATGAGAATTTCTCCATCCTGTTCACCGACCAATCTGCTGACGGGTTTGACGGCACCTATTTCATTTCAAACGGTGGATATGCCTTTTCGGAAACAACTGGAAACTGGAAATTCAATGATGCGTTGGATCAGATTATCCTGGACTCCGGCAAGGAAATGGACATGCAGCTTGATGAGGAGCATCTTCAGCTGGATTTTGTAACAGCGCCTCCGGGTGGAAAAGCTGCCGGTTTAAGCGGCCACTTTACTTTTGATTTGCAGCCATTATAAATTAAATCATCAAAAAGGCCCTCCGCGTAATCGGGGGGCTTTTTTTATTTCTATTCTTTAGGCCATCGCCACGCAAACCAAACGACTAACGATGTTAATACAATTTCAACAACTCCCAGGTAAGTATAAAAAATCATCCATTCACCCAACGATGTACTCACAACCAAAATCATAATCAAGGTAAAGAGTGTTCCTATGATGAGGCTCATCCAGCGGTTCACATTAGCCTTGAGTGCAAGCGACAGAAATATCATAACAGACGGAATCGTCATCAGCATAGCGAAAAGTAATAACTTTATTGGGGATGTTGAGCCGACCCCCGAGTTACCACTCATCAGGTTTTCGATGCGGCCCGGTACAAACAACGTAAAAAAATCTCCGTAGACATAACAGAACATGGTAGCAATCCATAATGCCGAGAGTTTAAATTTCACATGAATGTTGAAGTCCTGGAGATTGGAAATATTTTTCATAATCGAATTTTTTGAATAGAAATGAAAATCACACTGGTGCGCTTTACCGTATTCCAACCATGAAGAATGACGGGCGGCCAGGCGAGTGATTGTTTGAATCCATTTTCCTTAGATATTATCATAAGTCGTTTAACACTTGAAATTGTTACAATAGCTATTTTGACAGACCTACACTCTATCATGAACCTGTTTGAACCCTTCGAAAGTAAAAGTGGTTCGCCCAAGTGAGTAGCATAAGAACCTGGCAGAATGGAAATTACCCAACGGCAGGTTTCATTCTGCAGGCTATTTAACTCCATTTACACTTGCAATTCATTTAAGCTTGGCAACATAATAATCAGCAGATTTTGGTACCTTTGATGCCGAATCAATAAAATGCGAATGTCCAGATCGCAAGAAACACCCAATAAGAAAGAACTAGAAAAAAAGAAGGCTCAAAAGAGAAAGGAAAAAGAGCAGCGCAGAGAAGAAAGAAAGGCCAATGCCAAAAGCGGCCAGAGCCTGGAAGACATGATGGCCTATGTGGATGAAAATGGAAACATTTCCTCTACCCCTCCCGATCCAACAAAAAAGAAAGCCATCAAAGAATCTGATATTTTATTGGGTGCCCGCAAACACGAAGTAACCGAGAAAGGGAGTAAGACCAGGACCGGGAAAGTTACATTCTTCAATACCTCCAAAGGTTTTGGTTTTATTAAAGACCTTGACTCACAGGAAAGCATCTTCGTTCATGTAAACGGCCTCACAGAACCTATCAACGAAAATGACAAAGTAACCTTTGAAACTGAAATGGGTTTTAAGGGGCTTAACGCAGTGCGCGTTAAACTAATCAAGTAGGCCGTCACCCAAACAAAATAAATTCGTGTCAGTCTGAGCCTGCCTTAGCCGGCAGGCAGGGGGAGTCGAAGACTGATTCGGAGTAAGAAATCAGGTTTTCCCGAGGACTCGGGACTCAACCTGACATACTGGTTTTTGAGGCAGTCTGGTTCGACTATGCCGGCTTCAGCCCGGGTACTACTTTAGGTTCATACTTCAAACCAAACAGCGGTCTGAGAAAATTGATCCGCCTGATGATTTCATACATACCCAAACTGCCGGTCAACGTGAACAAAAGTGTAAATACAAACTGCCACTCAACCGGCACATTCAATGGGAAAATCAACATCGAGCCGAGGTAAAGAAAAATCATGTGCACAATATAAACCGGGTACGCTGCCTTACTCAAGTACTGTAATAGCTTGCTTGACTTATACAGGTAACGGTGGCCGATTGCCAGCACCGACAAGATCCAGCTTATGGACTCTACCGGTATGAGGTAAACCGGTGTTCCCACCGGAAATACCACGCGCAAGATAAATAAGGCAAAACCAACCGCTATAAAGAACCAGCGCCACGTAACGATCATCTTCCAAAATGCTTCTCCACCAAGCATAAAACAAAACCCGGAGAAAAAGGCGATCAGGCCCAGGATGAATCCGTGCGAAGTCATCACATATAACTCATAAATATCCGGATTAACGATCAGTACTTCGGCAACGAAAAGCGCCAATACTGGAAGCAGCCCAATTGGTTTGCTCAAAACTTTCCTGAGTATTCTCACCAGCTTTCCATCCTCATTTTTTTTCAGGTAATAAAACACCGGAATAAAAATCAACACATACACAAAAATGTTTCCTAAAAACCAAAGGTGACCCGGGTCGGCCACGTAAGAGATGGGCATGCCGTAATAATATTGCCAGATATATATATGAAGCGGAATGATGCAAAACATTCCGAATACAAAAGGCACAAAAATGCGGGTGGCGCGTTCGGCCAGCAACTGCTTCCAGGTTCTGTTTTGAAGAGCGAGGTACACGCCCATACCCGATACAAAAAAGAGCAACGGTATCCGCCACACATTCAACATGGCCATGGGTGTCCACAACGCCACCCATGGTTCTTTGGTTGTAATAAACCCGATCATCATCCCCCACGGTTGAAACCCAATGGCCGTATGATAGATCACCAACAAGCCAATGGCGATCACCCGAACCCAGTCAATATCGTATCTGCGGTTGTGTACCATCATCTGAACGGATGTAGTGAATTATTTTAACAGGTTGGCAATTTCCGGGCGTGTCTTTTCTACATACGCGTAATCCAGCTTCAGACCCATCGGCCCAAGGGCATTCACCATCATATCATAAAATGGTTTCACTTCAGCGAAAGGGGCTGTCATGCTTTCGTAAGCGGTGGCATTGTATTTATTTTTAATTGATTTGTCGGCACCTTTCGCAAGTAACATCTTTACAATCTCAGGCCGGCAAAAGAATGCCGCTGTATGCAGGGCTGTTGAGCCTTCATTGTTTTGTAGGTTAATATCGGCTCCGGCATCAATCAGAGCTTTTGCAATTTCTGTTTTTCCAAAAACTGCCGCACTGATGAGCGGGCTCGATCCGCCAAATGGATCTTTCACGTTAATATCAGAACCTGCCGCAATGTGCTGGCGTACCGCTTCAATATTATCTGCTACTACCGCAGTGTGAAGGTCGACCTGCGGAGCAGAAACACCGGCTTTTGAATTTTTGCTTTCCGTGGTTTTCTTTTCTTGGCACGATGCGGTTGTCAGTAACATACCAACCATGGCAACCACTGCGGTTATCCGTAAAGAGGAGATACTTTTTGCTTTCATCATTGTTTAAAGATTTATGTTCTTAATGATGCAAAGAACGTATCCCCCCTACCGGCAGACTAAACACGCCTGCGTACAAAACCATCAAGTTTGCGGGAAACGATATAAACTATGATGCACGGATATAACTTTTCGCGCAGACACCCGTATTTTTGTCAAATTCACCGGTTTACTTGTATGCCTGAAGATTCTTTCCCCATCACTGATTTTGTAAGCCAGGTAACGGCTGTTATCGAACAAAACATGCAAAACGAGCAGTTTGGGGTTTCTGAGCTGGCCGATGCACTGAACATGAGCCGGTCGAATTTATTACGGAAGGTTAAAAAAGAAACCAACCTATCGGTAAGCCAACTCATCAACCAGGTGCGGCTGAAGCGGGCCATGACGTTGTTGCGCCAATCCTCGCTGAATGTTTCGGAAGTTTCGCACCAGGTAGGTTTCAACAGCCCTTCTTATTTTATTAAATGCTTTCGCGAATATTATGGGTACCCTCCCGGGGAAGTCGGGAGCAGACCGGAAACTGAACCCGTTCAGGTTGAACCCTCTGGTCGGAGCCGGAAGATATTGATTGGTGGAATTATTGGTATGCTATTAGTCATTGCTGTCGCACTCTATGTATATGGTGTGTGGCCATTTGTTCGACATACGATTGTATTGGAGAAATCTATCGCTGTATTGCCGTTTAAGAATGAAAGCAACGACTCTACGAACGTGTACCTGATCAACGGATTGATGGAATCGACACTGAACAATCTGCAAAAGATCAAAGACCTGAGGGTTATCAGCCGCACGTCTTCTGAAAAATACAGGAGCACAACCCTGGCCATACCGGAAATAGCCAAAGAGTTAAACGTGAGCTATTTCGTGGAAGGAAGCGGACAAAAAATCGGTAACCAGATTGTGCTCACCATTCAATTGATTGAGGCCGCCACCGACCGGCACCTCTGGTCGGCCCAATACAAACGGGAAACAAAAGATATTTTTCAATTGCAGCAGGATATTGCCAAAAGCATTGCTGAAGAAATTAAAGTGCGCATAACACCTGATGAAGCCAGGCGAATTGAGAAAAAGTCAACCGAAAACCTGGCCGCCTACGATTTGTACCTGAAAGGATTGGAGTATCAGGAACTTGGTGGTAGAAAAAATTTAGAGCAAGCCATTGAATTTTTTAAAAAAGCAACTGAAGAAGATCCGCAGTTTGCAACGGCCTATGCAGAACTGGCTATCACGTATTACTACCTGGAAATCTTCCAATCGGAAAAGAAGTACATAGAAGAAATCGGCACGCATGCCGACAAGGCTTTGCTGTACGATTCAAAATTAGGAGAAAGTCTGCTGGCCAAAGCCATGGCTTATATGTCGATAAAAGATTTTGACACAGCCGTGCCCTACCTCGAAAAAGCACTGGAATATTATCCAAGTTCAGCGACAGTCATTGGTTTTCTGACAGATTTTTATGGACTGTACGCTCCTAACACAAGCAAGTATCTGGAGTATGCCTTGAAGGGCATTCAACTGAACATTGCTTCACTTGATTCGATGACGGCAAGCTATACTTGTCTGCGCCTGGGTAATGCGCTGATTCAAAACGGTTTCGTAGACGAGTCGTCAAAGTACATCGATAAATCACTCGCATACAATCCTAACAATCCGTTTTCAAATTATCTGCGGGCATTCGTTCTCTTTGCCAAAACAAATGATGCCAAACACACCCGCAACTTGTTGTTGACCGAGTTCAACAAAGACACCACCCGTTTTGATATTTTACAGGACATCGCGAAAGTATCCAGCCACATGAAAGATTACCAGGGTGCTTACCATTACTATAAAAAATTCTTAGCCATTCGGGAGTCACAACAACTGGATGTGTACCGTCATGAAAACCTGACCATCGGGTTTGTTCTGGCGCAGGTCGGAGAAAAAGAAAAAGCTGAAGCGTTAATTGAAGATTACAAAGCATTTGCCGAAGCTGATCAGTCGATCTATCGCAACCTGGCACTTTGTGCTTACTACGTATATAGGGGCGACCAACAAAAGGCCGTTGAGTACATGAAATTGTTTGCACAAGAAGACAACGTGCAGTATTGGATCATTTTATTTCTGGAAGACGATCCCCTGATGGAAAAGATCAAAGACAATCCGGAATTCAGGAAATATTTCAATGAAGCAAAATCCAGGTTTTGGAAATCGCACGAAGCACTGAAAACCGTTTTGGAGGGAAAGGGGTTGCTTTAAAAAATTAAACTCTCAACCACCCCCGAAATCCACGCACGGCATAGTACGATTCGGCACCGTTGTGACCAATAAACACCCGGCCATACCGGTAATCGCCAGCGATGGCGCCACCAAGTTTTCGAACAGCCTCCGGAGTTTTTAACCAGCTTGAGGTTTTCGAGTCGAAGTGTCCGAGTTTTTGCAATTCAAAATATTGATCCTCGGTTAATAGTTCTATGCCCATATCAGCGGCCATTTGAACCACGCTGTTAGCCGGTTTATGTTCTTTTCTTTTCTCCAGCGCTTCATGATCGTAGCAAAAACTTCTGCGACCGCCCGGAGACTCTGCCGAGCAATCGAAAAAAATAAATTCTCCTTTCTTTTTATCAAATCCCACCACATCCGGCTCGCCTCCGGTCTTTTCCATTTGGTGCAGCGACCAGAGTTTAGCCGGACTGGCTTCAAGTTTTGTCTGCACCTTCAACCAATCGAGCCCCTTGTGGCGGTTCATGTTTTTTTCAAAGCGGGTTTGCAAAATATCCAAGAGCTCTTCACGCTCTTCTGTTAATAACTTCTTCTTAAGATTTTTCATATATGTTTACCAGCGATCCTACAATTAAACTTAAGCTAAAATATGTCTTGGTTATTCAACCAATCTGGTTGTAAGCTGCTGAATACAAGGCCTTTAAAACTCTATTTACAATTTACTCAATAAGATGAGTAAATATACTCAACATCAAAGCAAATTATCGTACTGGCAAAACGGGACCTCAAAAGTTGGGTCAACCTAATCGTTTAATCCTTTCCCTTTAAGTATTTTCGGTACATACTTCTTAATTCTTGCCTCACGGGTTTTTAACAACTTAGCCGAAGAAAAGTAAAGCAGGTACCCTCGCTGGCGACCCGGAGTGAGCGCATAAAATGCCTTCTTCAATGGAGCGGTTTTATTTAACGCATTTCGAAATTCTTCAGGCATCTTAAATTCAGAAGTTTCTTTCAATTGAACCTTCGCACCGGCTTTTTCAAGTTTTATGGCTTGTTTGATGTAGGATTTCAATACCGGCTCCATATCCACTATCTGGTCAACATGCGTGAAGCGAATCTGTCTGGCTGACTGCACATTTTCGGTTTGTTGAATCAGAATACGTTTAGGGTCTTTCAACAACGCCCCCTTGTGAAACAGGTACGCGCAGTAATTTTTAAATCCGTGAATGAGCATAACGTTCTTTCCGCCTAATGTGTAACACGGACAGCCCCATTTCAATTCTTCTGTAAGGCCGCATGAAAGCGCAATTTCTCTCAGGCGTGCGTACTCTTCTTTCCAGGACGTATCCTTTTTAAAGAACCAGTCGGCTTTTGGGTTTGTGTTTTGCATTCTACGATGCTTGAGCGGGGGTTAATATTCTTTCTGCAGGTCTGAAATACCAGGAAACCGCTGTCAGCACCACCAGTAAGGCAGGGCCGAAGATTTCTTTGGCACCATGGCCGCAGGCTACATGCGAAACAATGGCACCCGTCATGGCAAAGAAAAAACCGGCATAAGCCCACTCTTTCAGTAAGGGTAATTTAGGCATAAGTACCGTTACCACACCAAGTATTTTCCAACTGCCAATGATTGTCATCAGATAAAGAGGATAACCCAGGCTGGTAAAATTTTGTACCTCTTCTTTCATTCTGATCAACTGGACAATTCCCGTAGCGACCATTCCTAACGACAACCAGAGGGTGGCTATCCAATAAATGATTTTGTTTCGTTTTGTCATGACATGATTAGTTTAGTTTGTTTAGAATATCCTGAATGCGGTTATGGGCCATGCTGATACCCTGGGCAAAGGGCAGTTTCAGCATCTGATCCCTTAGTTCTACCGACCGGTACACCACGTGCATCCGTAGCTTGCTGGTGTCGGCAGTGAGTTTTTCAAATTCTAAAAACTCAAGCTGCACGTCAAAGGGAGTGTTTTCCATTTCGAAAGTGCGGGTTATTTTTTGATTGGGTACAAACTCATGAATGGTGCCGTTAAAACGGTGTTTGTTTCCCTTCGGATCGGTTGTTTCAAACTGGTAGCTGCCATGTTTTTTGTTTTCCAGCTTCAGCACGTTTGTTCCCATCCACTGTGCTACAATTTCTGCCTCGACATAGGCTTTGAAGAGGAGTTCCAGGGGCAAATCAAACTCCCGCGTGATGTGCAATTCCTGTTTGCCGTCTTCGGCATGGATTTTCGTTTTTCGCTCCATGTTATTTGCGTTTATATTTTTTCATGATGGATTCCAGTTTGCTGAAGCGGCCTTCCCACATTTGGCGGAAGGGCTCAATAAAGTCAGCAATCTCTTTCATTTTTTTGGGGTTGAAATGATAATACATTTCTCTGCCGTTTTGTTCTTGCTGAAGCAACTCACATTCGGTAAGAATTTGTAAGTGTTTAGAAACAGTAGGTCTCGCGGTGTCAAAATTAGCCGCAATGGCACCGGCTGTCATAGATTGAGAGGCTACCAGCAAAAGGATGGCCCTGCGGCTGGGATCGGCTATGGCTTGAAAAACATCTCGTCTCAGATTCATTGTGTAGCTATTTGACTACAAATATATATGTAGTTATTTGGCTACGCAAGTTGTTGCAAGAAAAATATCGGGGTTCAATTCGAGGAGTTAAAGACAGTTACCCGATTCCCATTTCCTATCTTTACAAGAAAAAAACTGAAATGGCTGACACAACAATTTGCCCAAAGTGTAATTCAACCTACGGATATCCTACCGGCACTTCTATGATGTGCCCCGAATGCGGCCACGAATGGAATCCGGAAGAGGCGGCCAGCCTTGCCCAGGCAGAAACAGATAACCTTGCCGTGAAAGATGCCAACGGAACGATGCTTCACGATGGCGATACGGTAATCACCATTAAAGATTTGCCGGTGAAAGGTGCCTCAAAACCAATAAAGGCTGGCACCAAAATAAAAAACAATGATCCGGAGTTTGTCCATTGAGTGGAGAATCCGATGAACTTGACCACCTGTATCCGGAACAAATTGACCAGGGAATCCGGAGCAAACTGACCACCCATTTCCGGACGAAACTGACCACCCTTATCC
>Ga0268299_1001970_pt1 | contig 28500 bp, 27 predicted proteins | sample NOBtaG_FD_193484 | JGI IMG/M metagenome (GOLD analysis project Ga0268299, IMG submission 193484) | Activated sludge microbial communities from bioreactor in Nijmegen, Gelderland, Netherland - NOB reactor | ecosystem: Engineered > Bioreactor > Aerobic > Activated sludge | place: Netherlands...
GGGGAGTGAAACAATAACCTGGCGTGCGGGTGATTTTAAAACATTGTACACTTCTTCTTCTAATCCGAGCATTTGTGACGCCACACGAAAGCGTGAAATCATGGCTTCAAACGGATTTTCTTTGTCTAACAGTGGAGCAGGCTCTAGATAACCCATGAAAATGGAATTTTAGTTAAAATCTGACTGGTTAAAAACGATTACAAAGATATAGAAATTAGTCTTCTGGCACGGTGTTTTGCTTAAAATCAAACCGTGGTTACAAGCGGTAAAATTCATTAGAAAATTTCGAGATAAGCAACAATGAACGGTGCTGAAATCAGCAGTCCGTCAAAGCGATCGAGAAAACCACCATGACCGGGAAGGCTATCGCCAGAGTCTTTAATTTCAATGCTTCGTTTGAGCAGTGATTCCACCAGGTCACCAAAAGTTCCGCCAATAATGATGATCATACTTACGATGAGCCAATCCACCAAACTTAAGCTGTGGAAGTAAAGGGTAAGTACATACGTCATGATGATGGCCAGGGCAGCACCACCCCAAAATCCTTCCCACGATTTTTTTGGAGAGATGCGTTCGAAGAGTTTATGTCTTCCGAAAAATGTTCCTGCGAAATAGGCACCGGTATCGCTGGCCCACAAAATCAACAGGCAACCTAAAATAATTTCATAATTGTAGTGTGAAACTATGGCACCTTCCTGAACGGTATCGCGAAAGACAGCGTGATTCAACAAGGCGAAAGGCAGTGCTACATAAAATACGCCTAAAAAAGTGAAGGCAATATTGGTAAAAGGTTTTTGCTCAGATTTTTTATAAAGCTTGACCAGGTACACAATGGCTACCAACGGAAAAATGGCGAAGTAATATTTATATGGAATGGTTTGTTGTTCGATAAAAAAGGAAAGAGAAAAAACAGCCAACCCGATAATGGTTCCCAGCGTTTTTAGTGGAATCATTCCGTCTAATCCGGATAGTTTATAAAATTCGAGCAGCGAGAAAAGACAGATAAAAAAGAAGATTCCAAAATAAGCCCACTCGCTGATGCTTACTCCAAAAATAATCGCAGCGGCCCCTAATAAGCCCGTAATGAGTCGCTGTGTAAGGTTATTGTATTTGGCCAGTGGTTTGGTCGTCATGAATGTGGGTTGACGTATAATGTTTTTTAAACAGGTAAAGCAAGGCAAATGTAACTACACCACAAATCGCTACCAACAACAGGGGTGCAGATTCCTCGCTGTCAACATTGATGTCGGTAGAGCCCTGGTTGTATAGATGCAGCATCGTCAGGGTAAAACCGTTGTGAAAGAAATGAGCTACCATCGGAATCAATAGATTTCCAGACCAATAGTATAAATATCCGAAGAGCGCGCCTAATAACACACGCGGTACGAATCCGAAAAACTGCATATGAATGGCGCTGAACAAAATGGCCGAGGCCCAGATAGACAGGTGAATATTTTTGCTGCTTCGATATAATTCGTTTTGAATGAGCCCCCGAAAAACCAACTCTTCACCAATACCCGGAAGTACAGCAATGACCAATAATCCCAGAATAAATTCTGCTGTTGAATGAAAGGAGGTCAGCACCTTTGTCATCTCCATTAGTTGATCTTCCTGTTCGCGTGCCCACGTTCCAAATCCTTTCAGGAATTCAGGAAACTGAAAGTGCATGTTCCATTCGGTAATAGGAGAGATGGAAATAAGAAAGCAAATACCCAAAACCGGAATGATGGCCAGAACCTTCAACAGGTCGGTTTCTTTTTGGAAGAATGGAATGATGGATTTCCGTTCATTTAATTTCAAATGGATGAGTGGAATTAAGATCAAACCAACCAGTGTGGCCATTCCTTGTGTTACCAGCAGGGGTAAAAACAAAGAACGATCGATAGTAGGTTTCTGTAACTCAACAAACAGGTTTCCTTCATAAAATATGGATGAAACAGCCAGCCCGATAAACGGGCCAATGGCCATAAAACCAATCAACACCACAATAAGAATAATAAATAAAGAGATGAGGGGCGATCGGTTAGAAACCAATGGTTCTTGGAGGTTGTTCATACAGGGAATCAAAAATCTGCAAATCCACTGAATTGTCTGTTATCTTTGTGGATTAAAATAGCTAATAAGGGTTATAGGGAAGTAAGGTATAGGGATTAGGGGTATACTTCACACCCATATACCTATATACCCTTATTCCAATAAGAGATGGTAAAAATTGGTAACATCGAACTGGGGGATTTTCCCTTATTACTTGCGCCCATGGAGGATGTAAGTGATCCGCCTTTCCGTGCCGTGTGCAAGGAAAACGGAGCCGATATGATGTATACCGAATTCATTTCTTCAGAAGGCCTTATCCGTGATGCCGTAAAGAGTCGCCAGAAACTCGACATTTTTGAATATGAGAGGCCAATCGGTATCCAACTCTTTGGCAGCGATGTGGATCACATGAGGCAATCGGCAGAGATAGCCACTCAGGTAAATCCTGATCTGATTGACATCAATTATGGGTGTCCGGTAAAGCAAGTGGCTTGTCGGGGCGCTGGGGCCGCGTTGCTGCAGGATATTCCGCTGATGGTGAAAATGACGGAAGCAGTTGTGAAAGCAACCCACTTGCCGGTAACAGTTAAGACCCGCTTAGGGTGGGATGATAACACTAAAAATATTTTAGAAGTAGCCGAGCGGTTACAAGATGTGGGAATAAAAGCCCTTACAATTCACGGTCGCACCCGGTCACAGATGTATAAAGGCGCGGCCGACTGGACGTTGATAGGAAGCGTAAAAGAAAATCCGCGTGTACACATTCCAATCTTTGGAAACGGAGACATGGATTCACCTGAAAAAGTTGTTGAATACAAAAATCGATACGGTGTGGATGGTGTGATGATTGGTCGCGCCTCCATCGGGTACCCCTGGATATTCAATGAGATTAAACACTACATGCGTCACGGTGAATGCCCTTCGCAGCCCGATGTAGCAGAACGCGTGCGCGTAACAAAGAAGCATCTTGATTTTTCTATTCGATGGAAGGGTGAGCGAACTGGTGTACTGGAAATGCGGAGGCACTACACCAACTATTTTAAGGGACTTCCCAATTTTAAGCCATTCAGAACACGGCTGGTTGACACCCTTGAGGTAACGGAGCTCTACGGCATTCTTGATGAAGTGGCTGAAAGGTTTGCCGAATTAGCGGAAGCTTAGCTTACAACCTTTTTCTGGTTATCAAACCTGTCTGAAAAAGTTTTCAGACAGGTTTGATTTTTATTTATTTCTTTGCGGATGCAGGCTTTAACGTCATGGCCAGTTTAATGGCTTCATAGGCATTCACCAAACCACCGCTGGTACTTAATTCCGAAAAACTGATTTGTTCTTTCGATCCGGGCTTAAGAACTTTTAATTCATCGAATTTTCTGCTGCTTTGTTCCAGCACATATTTTACCTGCGTGGTTGAAAGATTAGGAAAGTAAGCCATTACAATTGCGGCAACACCAACTGTTGCAGGACAGGCCATGCTGGTACCTTGGGCGTTATCATAATGATTATCGGGTACGGTTGAATAAATGCGAACACCCGGAGCAAAAACATTAACTGATTTTTTACCATAGTTGGAAAACGATCCAACCAGTTTATCACTTACGCCCCAGGCTGAAGCACCCACTTCAATCCAGTTTTTCGCTTCCTTTCCGTTCAGGTAATACCGATTCGGGTAGGAGGGGTCGGTATCGTTATTCTTGGCATCATTCCCTGCCGCATGAATCAGCAACACGCCCTTTTGTTCGGCATATTTTACGGCCTTATCAACAAGTGCTTTATCGGGAGAAAGCGATTTGCCAAAACTCATGTTAATGATTTGTGCTCCATTATCCACCGCATAAATGATGGCATTGGCCACATCTTTGTCGCGCTCATCGCCATTAGGCACAGCCCTTACAGACATGATGCTTACATTGTCCGCGATTCCTTTAATACCAATATTATTGGTACGGTTTCCGGCAATAATACCTGCCACGTGTGTTCCATGAAAGGGATCGGGTCCCTCTACATTATTATTTCCATAGTTTTTCTGGTTCACATTACCCACATCGTCACCTACTACCGCGCGCGCATTGCAGGCGGGGTTATATCCGCAAGTTGCCTGGGGTTCGAAATGATCCACCGCCCCTTTAATCTGTTCAAGTACCTCTCCAAGGTCGGCCTCTTTGCCGGCATTTTGGTAGATAAAATCCAGTACTCCTTTTGCACTTTTTATTCCGGGGTTTGTTACATCCAGGCCTGACACTCGTTCGTATGTAAGGGTGTCAACCTGTAAGACTTGTTTCAGCGTGTCATAGGCGTGTGCCAACCTGTTATAGAGTTGGTTGTAGAAATTATATTGCTGTATCGCCTGGCTGGAGTCAGTCAAAAACTTTTCCTTCACGGAATTCCAATAAGCAAAATCTGTTTTCTCTTTTTCAGAAATCTTATCGGCTGTCAGGTTGGCGTATTTCTTCTTTAGGCGCGCGTATTCGCGGGTAACTTCATATGTTTCAGCATTCACGTCACCATTTTTCCCGCCAAGAAAACTCCAGCCATGAATATCGTCTATGTAGCCATTTTTATCGTCATCAATTCCGTTACCGGCAATTTCATCTTCATTTATCCAAATGATGTCTTTCAGATCTTCGTGGTCAATATCAATACCCGAATCGATAACTGCCACCAGTACTTTGCGCGAAGGCTTTCCTTTCAGCAGGGTGTGATACACTTTTTCTGCGCTAACACCTTGCACGCTGTCTGTAGCAGGATCTAATAAAAACCAGTCGTTAGGAACGGCTGCACCTTGTTGTGCCAGGGTGCCTGTGGCAGCAGCCATCAGCAGTATGATTAAGCGGACTATTTTTGTCTTCATTGGTTTGTTTGGTAAGAGCTTTAAAAAAAAATTTTGGAAAATTAATGAATTGCCTGCAGAGCGACAATAAGGGCGATTCGTGCGGAAGAATCGCAAGAATCGGATTTGAAATTGATGAATGATTACTAACCTTTGGTTTACAATTCATGTTTAAACTTCATCCCTGGATTTATGACTGAGAACCGTGGTAGTGCCCTTTTTCTCCTTATTATATTGTCGCTTATCTGGGGAACATCATTTATTCTAATGAAACGAGGCCTGGTGGTATTTTCTCCTGACGAAGTAGGTGCCTTGCGCGTGACAGCAGCATCATTGGTGTTACTGCCTTTTGCATTTACCAATCTGAAAGCCTTGCCGAAAGAACAGTACTGGAAACCTTTCTTGTCGGGGATGCTCGGCATATTCATACCGGCCTTCTTATTTGCCACAGCGCAAACACGAATGGAAAGTTCCATTGCGGGTGTCATGAATGCCCTCACGCCCATCTTTACATTAATTATTGGCATCATTGTGTTTCAGCAAAAATTTAAACCGTTGGCGGCCGTAGGATTTTTATTGAGCCTGGCAGGAACGGTGGTGCTGATCCTGTCGCGCAGCGGTGGAACAATGGGAGGAGTCAATTACTTTGCGTTTCTGGTTGTGATCGCCTGCATTTGTTATGGATGCAACGTGAACTTTTTGAAATTTCAGTTGGCAGGTCTCAGCTCCATGACAATCACCAGTCTGGCGCTATTGTTCATTGGTCCACTGGCAATTCTTTACCTATTTGCGTTCACCGATTTTACCTCCAACCTGTCGGAAACGCCCGGTGCCTGGGCAGCCTGTGGGTACATCGTTTTGTTGGGCATTATGAGTACAACCGTTGCCACGTTGCTCTTTACAAGACTCATTAAAATAAGCTCTCCTATTTTTGCGAGTTCGGTAACATACATCATACCCATTGTGGCGGTCGTATGGGGTGTATTAGATGGCGAACACCTGTATCCTGGTCACTACATCGGCATGGCTACCATCATTGGTGGAGTTTACCTGGCCAACAAGAAATAACAAATTTTAGATTGTAGATTTTAGATTTAAGAATTGACCGTACCTTGCGTGAGAATCCTGGATTCTTAAATCACAATTCTAAAATCGTAAATCCGTCAGCATGGCTAACCGAAAGATTACCAGAGCCTTAATTTCAGTTTTTTATAAAGATAACCTCGCGCCCATTGTTCATGTTTTAGGCAAGGCGGGAGTGGAATTTGTGTCGACAGGGGGAACACAGGAGTTTATTGAAAAATTGGGTTATCCTGTTACACCGGTTGAAAAGCTCACGGGCTATCCTTCAATTTTTGGCGGAAGAGTGAAGACCCTTCATCCGGCAATTTTTGGCGGAATTTTATACAGACGAGAAGATGCCGGTGATGTGAAACAGGCCCATGAATACAAAATCCCGCCCATTGATTTGGTGATTGTTGATTTATATCCTTTTGAGGAAACCGTTGCAAAAGGCGGAAGTGAAGAAGACATTATTGAAAAAATTGACATTGGCGGTATATCACTCATTCGGGGTGCTGCAAAAAATTTCAACGATGTGATCATTGTTGCATCCAGAAACCAGTACCTCGAACTGCAGCAGTTGCTTGAGGCTAAAAATTGCTTCACCGATTTATCCGACCGCAAACATTTTGCCGCAATGGCTTTTGATGTAACCTCTCATTACGACTCCGCCATTTTTCAATATTTTAATTCAGACTCAAAAATTTCTTCTTTTAAGAAGAGCATTCAAACCGGGCGCACACTTCGTTACGGAGAGAATCCGCATCAGCAGGGAAAGTTTTTCGGAAACCTGGATGAACTTTTTGAACAGCTCAACGGAAAAGAACTTTCCTACAACAACCTGGTGGATGTTGATGCTGCGGTTAACCTCGTTCAGGAATTTAATGAAACAGCTTTTGTTATTATCAAGCATACGAATGCGTGTGGGGTGGCAAACGGTTCTACAGTAAGGGAAGCATACCTCAAGGCCTTTCAGGCCGATACCGTTTCTGCTTTCGGAGGGGTGCTGGCATCCAACAACAAAATAGACCTCGCAGCGGCAGAAGAAATTAATAAATTATTTTTCGAGATTTTGATTGCCCCAGGTTTTGACAACGAAGCGCTTGAATTATTGAAGTCAAAGAAGAACAGAATGATTCTGGCACAGAAGACTCCGTTGAAAGAAAAAATTCAATTCAAGAGTTTACTCAACGGGGTAATCGAACAAGACCTTGACCTGAAGACTGATGCGAAAGAAGATATGAAAACGGTTACCAAACGAGCCGCAACAGAATCGGAGATCAACGCATTGTTGTTTGCCGGTAAAATTGCTAAACATACCAAGTCAAATACCATTGTACTGGCAGTAGATGGTCAATTGTTGGCCAGTGGAGTAGGGCAGACCTCCCGAGTTGACGCGCTGAAGCAGGCGATTGAGAAAGCTAAAAGTTTTGGGTTTTCCTTACAAGGAGCCGTGATGGCTTCCGATGCATTCTTTCCATTTGCAGATTGTGTTGAGATCGCCCATCAGCAAGGTATTCAGGCAGTGATTCAGCCAGGTGGTTCTGTACGCGATCAGGACTCGATCAGTTTTTGCGACCAGCATAACATGGCCATGGTCATGACCGGCATCCGCCACTTCAAGCATTGATCGGCTAATTCAGTAAAATCGTGGCAAAATATTGCAGTGTTGGCCGAAGGATTCAATATTTATGTAAATTCAAGCCGAAATAAAAACTAACCTTTTTCCCTAACCATTCAATGGCATTTTTTGACTTCTTCACCAGCGACATCGCTATAGACCTTGGCACGGCAAATACACTGATCATTTATAAGGATAAGATCGTAGTGGATCAGCCTTCCATTGTGGCAATTGATAAGGGAGCCAACAAAGTGCTGGCCATCGGCCATGAGGCCATGCAAATGCATGAAAAAACCCACGAACACATCAAAACCATTCGCCCATTAAAGGAAGGGGTCATAGCCGACTTCCAGGCAGCCGAATTGATGATCCGCGGTTTGATTAAGATGATCGATACCGGTAAGCGATTGTTCCCGCCCTCTTACCGGATGGTGATTTGTATTCCGTCAGGCATTACTGAAGTAGAAAAACGTGCCGTTCGCGATTCAGCTGAACATGCCGGAGCAAAAGAAGTGTACATGATTTATGAACCCATTGCTGCGGCCATTGGAACAGGCATTGATATTGAACAACCTATTGGTAACATGGTTGTAGATATTGGCGGAGGTACGACTGATATTGCCGTGATTGCACTTTCTGGAATTGTTTGTGACCAATCCATCCGTGTAGCGGGCGATACCTTTAATAGAGATATTCTGGATTACATGAGGCGCCAACACAACTTGTTGATTGGCGAGCGTTCGGCCGAGCGTGTGAAAATTGAGGCAGGCTCAGCCTTAACAGAATTGGATGACGGACCCGATGATTACGAAATCCGCGGCCGCGATTTGATGACGGGTATTCCGAAAACCATTAAGGTATCATATTCCGAAATCGCTTTTGCATTAGATAAATCGGTTTCCAAACTGGAAGAAGCCGTTCTGAAAGCATTGGAAACATCACCTCCGGAACTTTCAGCTGATATTTATGAACGTGGCATTTACCTGACCGGTGGAGGCGCCTTGCTTCGCGGGTTGGATAAACGCCTTGCATTGAAAACAAAGCTTCCTATTCATGTGGCGGAAGATCCGCTTCGTGCTGTAGTGCGGGGAACAGGCGCAGCCTTAAAAAATCTTCATCATTATCGTGGTGTGCTGATGACGTGATTTCATGGAGCGGATCCTTCTTTTTATTTATCAATACCGCGCATTCTTCACATTTTTAGTGCTTGAACTTTTTTGCAGCTGGCTGATTGTTCAAAACAACCAGTACCAGGGAGCCAGTTTTTTTAATTCAGCTAATACTTTTGTTGCCGGAGTCAACGGGTTCTCGCAGAATGTGCGTGAGTATTTTTCGCTGCGGGAAACCAACAAGATGCTGGCAGAAGAAAATACCCTGCTTCGGCAAAAACTGGAACAAAAGAAACAAGTCGCAGAGGGTGTTCTAACAGATTCTTCGCTGATCAGGCGTTTCGATTTTGTGACCGCCAAGGTGGTAAACAATTCGGTATCAAGATTTACAAACTTTGTAACCCTGAACAAGGGGAGTGAGGAAGGCATCAGGGCCGGGATGGCGGTGATCAGTCCGCAGGGGGTTGTTGGAAAAGTAAAAAAGACTTCTCGCCATTTCAGCGTGGTCACGTCTATGTTGAATATCGACATGATGATTTCCGGAATCATGAAAAGAACGGGCTATTTCGGCACCATTCAATGGGATGGAGAAAACCCGAACTACACCTCGCTAAACTTTATTCCAAGGCACGTTGACCCGCAACCGGGCGACACCATTGTTACATCGGGATATAGTGAAATTTTTCCCCAGGGAATTTTAATCGGTACCATTGCCGAGAAAAGTTTGAGCGATGGCGCCCCGTTTTATGATTTAAAAATCAAGTTGTCGCAGGATTTCCGCAACCTCACGTATGTGGCAGTAGTAAAGAGCAACCTATTGCAGGAAGTAGACTCGCTCGAACAACAAATCCCCGGTATGGAGCGATGAGCAGGTCTACTATCATACAGGCAATTTCTTTTTTTGCATACCTGTTTTTTCAGGTGTTGATACTCAAGAATGCCGTTCTGTTTCATACGGCTTTCTGTTTCTTGTACATCGCGTACCTGTTGCTGATGCCGGTTGAAACCAACCCATTGATGCTGATGGTGACGGCCTTCGTGATGGGTATTTTTATTGACATGTTTTACGACAGCCTGGGGCTGCACGCCCTATCCTGTGTGTTGATTGCTTACGTGCGCAATTATTGGCTCACCCGGTTAACCCCGCAGGGCGGATATGACATTGGCGCTATTCCCGGCATTACGGTCGCTGGCTTGCAGTGGTTTCTGGTGTATGCCATACCCCTGGTGTTTGTGCACCACGCAGTTTTGTTTTTTACAGAAGTGGGCGGGTTCCAGTATGTTGGATTTACACTTTGGAAGATTTTGTGTAGCACCGTATACACAACAATTGTTATCTTGATAGTTCAATACCTGTTCCCGGGCGGAAGGCGAATATGAACGAGGGTAGGAAGGAAATCATACAACTCATTTTTCTATTCTTTGGAATAGTTTTTACGATCAAGCTTTTTTTTGTTCAGATCCTGGACGACCGGTATGCACAGCTTGCCAACAGTAACGCTATCCTGAAAGAAACAGAGTACCCATTCAGGGGATTAATTTCCGATCGCAACGGAGCGCTGCTGGTGTACAACACTCCGGAATACGATTTGAACATCGTGAAAAAGGAAGTGGTGAATTTCGATTCGGCCCGCTTTTGTGAAGTTTTTGGACTGACACGCGATGAACTTAAAGTTAAATTCAAAGAACTAAGAGCCCGCAAAGAATATTCGGCAGTTAAGCAAACGGTTTTTTTGCGACAGCTTTCAAATTACGACTTCGCGAAAATTCAGGAACACATCGATGAGTTTCCCGGGTTCTATATCCAACCCCGAACCACCCGTGCCTATACGACAACCACCCTGGCCAATACCGTTGGTTACGTAAGCGAAATAACCAAATCTCAACTAGAGCGCGACACAACAAAAATTTATCGTCAGCGCGACTACTTAGGTCAAAGCGGAATTGAAGCGTATTACGAAAATACACTAAGTGGAAAGCGGGGGGTTCGTTTCAAGCTTCGCAATGTAGATGGTGTAGAGAAGGGTTCCTACGAAGAAGGTTTATATGACACCCTTTCTGTACCCGGAAAAAATATTACCACCACCATTGACATCGAGCTTCAGAAATATGCGGAGATTTTGTTTCAGGGAAAAGTTGGCAGTCTGGTAGCCATTGAGCCTTCCACCGGTGAAATTCTTTCCATGGTTTCAGGGCCATCGTATGATCCTTCTTTACTAACCGGCAGAAAGTTCAGTTCCAATTTTGCTTTAGTCAGCAGCGATACCTCCAAGCCACTCTTCACACGCCCGCTCATGGCCATGTACCCGCCCGGATCTATTTTTAAAATTGTTCAAACACTGATCGGATTGCAGGAAGGAGTTTTCAATTATGATACACGGTTTGTGTGTGATAAATCTATTGTCAATTGTCATAACCACCCCAGTCCGGCCAATTTGCATGGGGCTATCCAGTATTCGTGTAATCCGTACTTTCAGCAGGCATTCCGGAGAATTATCAATCAAAATAAATCTCCGAATACCTTTACCGATTCCCGAATCGGGCTTGATAACTGGCATGGTTATGTAAGGCGTTTTGGTTTAGGTGAGCCGTTAGGGGTGGACTTACCCGGAGAAAAAGGTGGAGCCATGCCGAGCAGCAAAACGTATAATCGTATTTACGGTGAAGGACGGTGGAAATACTCAACGATTTACTCCCTCTCCATCGGACAAGGTGAGATGTTGATTACGCCCGTTCAAATGGCGAACATGGCTGTGATTATGGCCAACAAGGGATACTACTATACACCCCACCTGGTAAAGAATATTGAAGGCACCCAACTTCCTGAAAAATTTAAGATCAGGAATGAAACAGGTATTGATACAGCCTATTTCACTTTTGTGCGCGATGCCATGAGCGATGCTATATACGGAACAGCACCCCGCGCATTTATTCCCGGTATTAACCTTTGCGGTAAAACAGGAACGGCCGAAAATCCGCATGGTGAAGATCACTCGGTATTTATGGCCTTCGCTCCGAAAGAGAATCCAAAAATTGCAATAGCCGTGTATGTAGAAAACGCTGGCTGGGGTGGGCGCGCTGCGGCATCCATTGCAAGTCTGGCTATTGAGAAATATCTGACAGGTGAAGTTAAACGGCAGTCGTTGCAGGATTATGTTATAGCCAACGACTTTGCTGACAAAGTAAGAGTTAAACAACCAAAAGCTGATTCGCTCAGTATGCCATAGTGAGAAATGAAATTAGCATAGGGAACAAAATGGATTGGGTTACCGTGGTGATCTATTTATCCATCATGCTGCTGGGCTGGCTTAATATTTTTGCGGCCGTTTATGATCCGGTAGCAAACAATAGCTTATTTCATTTTACAGCCGACTTTGGCAACATGCCTTTACAAATGAAGCAGTTCATGTTTATGGTTGCTTCGTTTTTGATCATCCTCACCATTTTAATTGTTGATATGCGTTTCTATGAAACGTTTGCCTACATCATTTTTGGGGCAACTATGTTTCTCTTGTTATTGGTCCCCTTTATCGGGAAAGAAGTGGGTGGAAACAGAGCCTGGCTGGGTGTAGGTGCTTTTGGAGTGCAGCCATCTGAGTTTGCAAAATTTGTTACCGCTTTGGCTATTGCAAAATATATTGGTGCCGTTGGATTTAAGATGGACATCCTGCGCAACCAGGTAATTTTATTTATCATGATTGGCATTCCAATGATGCTGATTCTGTTGCAAAAAGATACCGGAACGGCTCTGGTGTTCACAGCTTTTGTGCTGGTGTTTTATCGCGAAGGCATGTCGCCTTTTGTGCTGATTGTTGGAGTGGCTGCCGGGCTACTTTTTGTGTTGGCACTTTTGGTAGAGAATGAAATTTACCTGTATGCCGGGGTGGGCATCATTCTGATTATCACCATTCTGGCAGGGAAAAAGAAGTTTAAAAGAATTGCTCTCCTGACAGCGGGCGCTATTGTGGTGGTGGGTGTAATTGCCAGCGTGGACTATGTGATTACAGATGTGCTGAAGCCGCATCAGCAAAACCGGATTAAAGCACTCATCAATCCGGATTCCGATCCGCTGGGGTATGGCTGGAATGTAACGCAATCTAAAATTGCCATTGGCAGCGGAGGGTTTATCGGGAAGGGATTTTTAAAGGGCACTCAAACCAAGTTTGACTTTGTGCCCGAGCAAAGCACCGATTTTATTTTTTGCACGATTGGTGAAGAGCAGGGCTGGGTGGGGAGCACCCTCGTTATTATTCTGTTTATGGCATTGCTGTTACGAGTTATTTTTCTGGCCGAGCGGCAAAAGAACCGCTTTGCCCGTGCCTATGGATATTCGGTAGCGTGTATTTTCTTTTTTCACTTTGCGGTGAACATCGGTATGACCATAGGTTTATTTCCTGTCATTGGCATACCGCTTCCTTTTTTCAGTTACGGAGGTTCTTCGTTGTGGGGCTTTACCATCTTGCTCTTTATTTTATTAAAGCTCGATGCGCATCGTGGGCAATTTTTGGAGAGGCTTTGACTCGTTGATGGGGGTTGGGTCTTATAATTTCTCTCGTGCAGCCCTCCTCCAAAAATAGATACCTTTACTTTTAATGCTTACACTGAGCCCCCGCATTGCATAGACATTTTGGGTCGATTAGTAGGCCTGTATCAATACGTCAGTCGGAATATTTAGTTTTTCGTGGAGTTGCCTAATCATGTCCAACGATAACTTTCTTTTTTTACTTAGTATCTCACTTGCTCTGCTTTTTAGTCCAACAACTTTTGCCAAATCTGTCTGAGTATAACCAAGTTGCTCCATTCTGAATTTTATTGCCTCAATTGGGTCAGGTAAGTCAATTGGAAAATGTTCGTTTTCGTATTGGTCAATCAGTATGCCCAAAATCTCAAGTTCGTCTCCTTCCTTAGTCCCTTTTTTAGCGTCAAAAATTAACTCAAGTCTGTCCAATGCCTGTTGGTAGTCTTTTTTAGTCTTTATTAGTTTTAAGGTCATGGTCGTCAAATTTTATTCGCGTCAATTCTGTCATATTCTTTGTGAGTTCCAATAAATCGGATCCAAATCATTTGATAGTAAAAATTAATCTTAACAATTAGCCGGTAGTTATTTCCTTTTATGTTGAAAACAACTCGATTGTCCCTGAGGATGCTTGCTGAAGGATACTCTTTCTTTATTTCATGGGTGTTTTTCCATTCGCTTGTCTCTGCTTCTCGATACCATGATTTAAGTTGTTGTTCGCAGTCCGAATGTTTTGTCCAAAACTCTCGGAGTACCCTCTTAGCAATTACTCTCAAGTATTAACCTTTTGTCAAAGGTACGCAGAAGTTCCCGTATTGGGAAGTGTCGTTCAAATTATTCTTGTTAGATTTTTGGCCGTCACAGGCATGACCGCCAACGTTTGTGTTTATGACGTTGTGCTGCTAAAATTATTAAAAAGTCCCCCGAAAGCACATGGCATAATCACAAAATGTTGTGGTCAGTTGCTTAACTCTTTTTAGTTATTACTTTTAAATCTGCCCGTCTTGTCCAAAGAACAATACCAGTAGTAAGAAGTAAAAGTAGATGATTGATTGTTGATACATTACAAGTTCCGTTATAAATGGAACCAGAGTAAGCGTGCCAATGCCATGGAAAAATATTTTCCTGGAGAGACAGATTGAGATTCATTTGCTTATCAATTATTTTAGGTCCTAAGTCTACAATGTCTGGAATAATTGCTCCAAAACAAGCTAGCCCGGTTATTACGCGAAAATATCGGTTTGTTAGCCATATGGCCATCAGAATCATTAACAGTCCGACTATCACGTCCGCCTTTGAATTGATAGGATAGCAGTGGGGAATAAAGTCAAGTACACCGTGTGAAATAATCCCAATTGAAAAAGCATAAAGACTTGTCGGTATCACGCGAATTAAAGTTGGCTTGTCCCCAAGTCGTACGGTGTCAGTTAGTAAGACTGCCACGCCAATCGCTGTAGTAGTGTGAAAAATTACATTCATCTATTTTGTTGCTCAGCAATTGATCAATACTGAGTGCATACTGAGTGAATAATTTCACCTCATCAAACAAATCAGCTAAATCGTTTCTCCACCATTTCCATAAACTCGTGAAACTCTTCGCTCTCTTTATCCCAATCGCGGTAAAGCTTTTCAAGGTATTGCAGCGCAGAAGTAATGTCTTGCTGCGTATCAAGGTCATCGATGGTTTTACTGAATGATTCAAAATCGCCATTAAAAAGGACTTTGGTGAACATGAATTTCTGGTTAATGGTGAGTCTTTCTTTTATCCTTTGAATTTTCTGAAAGCTCTCTGCCGCAGCAGTCTTTGAAACAACAGGTGCTGCAACAACTTTTTGATTTACCTTTTCCTGAACAGGCTTGACGGGTTCTGCCGGCTTTTTGAAATAGAATTTTTCAGGCGTTAAGGGTTCAATGGTTGAAAATTTTTGAATGTACTCTTCAACGTCTTCTGGTGAAAAATTTACTTCTTCCAGTATCTGGTCGAGCATCGCAAAGGCTTCATTGCCGCTTACCTCCTTCATTTGTTTTTGATCAAGCCTTTCCAGTAATTTTTCTAACGGAGCCCGGTTGGTTTTCAGATACTTAATCTCTTCCCGAAAGGTGGCGACTTCCAGTTTATTGGATGTGCCGGACACCAGCATGGAAAAATAATCGTACGGATCGAGCACGAGTAGTACGGTTTGGCTAACGGCCTTTTTCAGCAAGGGAGCAAAATGTTGCCGGTTGATGGAGATGTTTTTCGACAACACACTCATAAAGTTTTCCAGCGCCTCTTTTACATTGGGGTGGTCGTAATCAAAGTACGGACTTTTTAGCTTTTTTAACTCCTCCTTCCAGGCTTTAAAAAGTTCACGAACAATAAAGAGATTGATCTGGTGAACATCACACAAGGAAAGAATTTCCTGGCCGCTGATTTTTTCCTTTGCTGAGAAGGACTTCTTTAAAACCTTTTCGGCATAAGCATCACTGTAAAGGGCAATGGCTTCTAAACTAATCTTCTCATCCATGGTCAAAACTGAATTTCGTACTTTACGGCTTAAAGTTAATCGTTATCCTGAATCAGAACGTACAATGGCGGTAATTGTGATCAAGAATCTGGAAGAAAAAACCCTGGACGTTCAGGATTTTTCGAGAACGCTGTTGCAACATGCGCAACAAAACGGAATCGATTGGATGCATGCCTGCGGAGGAAAGGGGAGGTGTACAACCTGTAAGGCAATTGTGTTGGAAGGATCGCAGCATCTCGAACCAAAAACCAGTGCCGAGTTGCGATACGAGAACCTCGGACTTTTAAAAAGCAATGAACGTTTGGCTTGCCAGGTAAAAATAGCCGGCTCTGTAACGGTAACGATTCCTGATGAGGGGAAACTCCCACACATGAAGTATTCATCCTGATTGAATAAATTGCGCCATGTTTATTGAACCACAGTTGGGCAGAAAGGATCCTCCCGGTAGAACCGGTTGGATTGAGGTGGTTTGTGGCTGCATGTTTTCGGGGAAAACAGAAGAGCTTATCCGCAGGCTTAACCGGGCCCTTATTGCTAAGCAGAAGGTTGAGATATTTAAACCAAAAACCGATACCCGGTATCACGAGCAAGACATTGTTTCACATAATGAGAATGCGATTCGGTCTACCCCTGTAAATTTTGCGAGCGATATTTTGCTCCTCGCTGGCGACTGTGACGTAGTAGGCGTGGATGAAGCCCAGTTTTTTGATGAATCGATTGTGGAGGTATGCAATACGCTGGCAAATAGCGGCAAGCGTGTTATCGTTGCCGGCCTGGATATGGACTTTGAAGGTAAACCCTTCGGGCCAATGCCCAACCTGTTAGCGGTCGCTGAATTTGTTACAAAAGTTCATGCGATTTGTACACGAACCGGGGAACTCGCTTCGTTTTCATTCCGGCTGTCGGATCATACTGAGCAGGTTATGTTGGGCGAGCACAATCAGTACGAAGCCAGGAGCCGTAAAAGTTTTATGGATGGCATGAAAGGCCGCAAAAAGAATTGATGAGCAATATCAAAACAATTTTCAGATTTGTGCTCTTCGCAGTTGGTTGTCAATTGTCAACCGCTGTTACCGGACAGGAAATTCCGTTAAGCGCCTGGAGGGATCATATTTCTTATCAAGCTATTCATACAGTTTCTGTAGGATCTGATAAAATTTATGGCGGAACAGAAAATGGTGTATTAATTTTTGATTTAGCAGACAATAGTTTATCAACCATCTCAAAACTAACCGGCTTAAGCAGCACGGGGATAACACAAGTATGTGTTGATCAACCCAGGCAACAATTACTTGTTTCGTATGAAAATGGCGATTTGGATATTGTAAGATCAAACGAGATTATCAATTACAACGGATTGAAAAACTCTCCAACCATCACAGGATCCAAAAGAATTAACCACATAACTGTTAATGATAACCTCGCCTATCTCTCTGCAGATTACGGCCTGGTGGTTTTTGACCTTGTTCAGTTGCAGGTAAAAGAAACGTGGCGTGACCTGGGGCCTGCAGGCGAAACCATTGAAATCTATCAAAGCACCTTTAAAGACGATAGCATTTTTTTAGCAACAGAGCATGGCGTGCTGGCCGGTGACCTGGATGACAACCTGCTTGACTTTAATAACTGGAGAAGATTTAATACAGGAGTTTTTAATGGAGCCATTCAATCAGTAACATCATTTGACAATGATGTATTTGCCGCTATTAATGGTTCGGGCATACACCGTTATAGCTACGGTACATGGAGCCTGCAAAGTTACCTGCAAGGATTGAATTTTATTAACCTCACCTCGGGGAGTACTTTATTCATCACAGAAGGAAACAACCTGCACACGGTAAATACGTTGGGTGCAATAACGCAAATCACCGATCCTGAAATTGTAAGTCCGGTTATTGTGAAAGAAGATGCATCGGGTAAACGATGGATGGGCGATGGTCGTAACGGATTGGTTTCTGATAAAACCGGCTCTTTTGAACGTTACATACCCAATGGCCCAACCTTTACCGGTGGTTTGAAACTGTCGTTTGATGCTGCTTCAAAAAAAATGTATGCGGTCTCCGGTGGATATTCCACTTCTTTCGCGGCACTATTGAATCATGAATACCTGAATTACTTTTCTTCAGGTATTTGGCAGAAGGAAGATGCATTGATGGATCAGGATTTAACAGATGTTAAAGTGTCGGGCAATAAAACCGTGCTTTCATCTTTTGGAAAAGGAATTCAGATTATTGAAAACGGAAGTGTAACATTTCAGGATGAGACCACCAGCCCTAACGTAACTTCGTTGGCAGTTTCTTCAACGGGAATTTGGGTTACTAACTACGGAGCAAGTCAATCGCTGAACCTTCTTCATGAGGGTAATACGTGGGAATCATTTTCATTTCCTTCTGTTGCGGCTTCCCGCTATCCAACGAAAGTGGTTACCGATTTTTCCGGCTATGTCTGGATGGTTTTAAATCCTTCCAACGGAGGAGGAATTTTAGTTTTTGATAAAGCGGCAAACAAATCAGTTTACCTGACCGATGTTGCAGGCTCGGGCGGATTACCCAGCCGTTCGGTTTACGCCATTGCAATAGATCGTGATGGTCTTGTGTGGGTGGGCACAGCTGCAGGGGTTGCCTATTTCCCCAGTCCGGGCAGTGTGTTTGGTGGCAAGGTAAATGCTGTGAAACCTATTTTTGATCGCTTTCCACTCTTGCGTGACGAGAAGGTGACTTCAATAGAAGTAGACGGGGGCAACCGAAAGTGGATGGGGACCGAAAATGGTGTGTGGCTGTTTAATTCTTTTGGAGACGAGCAGGTTTATTACTTCAACGCTGCTAACAGTCCACTACTGGCTGATGAAATTGTTGATATTGAAATGAACGGATTAACCGGTGAAGTTTTTTTTGTTACCGATGAGGGAATCACTTCTTTTCGTTCCGATGCGACCTCCAGCGATGTTGCTTTACATGGCGTAAAAATATTTCCCAACCCGGTTACACCTCAGTTTAATGGTTTCGTAGGAATTTCAGGGCTGTCAACTGATGCCTTTGTTAAAATTACGGATGTATCAGGTAAACTGATTTGGCAAACACAAGCCAATGGAGGAACTGCTTCGTGGAATGTACGCGACTACAATGGCAGGCGGGCCGCCACCGGAATGTATTTGGTGTTTTGTACTACCCGTGATGGAAGCGAAAGCGTAGTGGGAAAGATTGCCGTAGTTGATTGAAACACTTATTTCGCGGTTCCTCTTTTGAACAAGTGATAGGGATGCCGGAGCAGATCCGGTAATAAGTTATTTTATTAAATAATGCTACACAAAACCCGCGGCATAGTTTTCAGGTTTATAAAATATGGAGATTCTTCCATCATCGTCACCATTTTTACAGAACTCTTCGGGCTGCAAACCTATATCGTAAACGGTGTTCGCAGTAAATCGGCAAGGGGAAAGATTGCTCTCTATCAGCCACTTACCCTGCTGGATTTAGTAGTGTATTATAAAGAGAATGCGAGCATCAAGCGAATTAAAGAAGTGCGATGCCTGCATCCGTACCAAACACTGCAAACTGACATAAGAAAATCTTCCATTGCCATGTTCATTAATGAAGTGCTGAACAAAACAGTGAAAGAAGAAAACCACGCACACGAGTTATTCGGCTTTTTGATGGAGTCACTGATTTCGTTGGACGACCTGAAAGTAAGTTTTGAAAATTTTCACCTGATTTTTCTGATCAAACTGAGCCGATACCTTGGCTTTGGGGCGCACCGGGTAAACGATGTGATGCAGGGAATTTTTGCCGGAAAAGAGGAAGAAGCGTGGATTGAAAAACTGCTTAATGCAGAGTATTCAACCTTTTTAACCTGGACCAATGCCCAGCGAAGAACCCTGTTGGATATTCTGCTAAGATTTTACACCATTCACATCGATTCGTTGGGTGAAATCAAATCGGTGCAGGTGTTGAAGGAAGTGGTGGGATAATTGTCTGGATCAGCATGTCTCAACTTAAAGATTGACAGGATTTTTTTAGAAGATTCTATCCTGAAAATTCTAAAGTTCTGTAAATTCTGATCCAGACAATTAAATGCCGCTAACCTCAAGCTTAAATCCGACACCATGATAATTGATGATCTGCACAGAGGGATCTTCTTTTAAGTATTTCCTCAGTTTGGAGATGAACACATCCAGGCTTCGTCCCAGAAAATAGTCGTCATCTCCCCATACTGCCATGAGAATTTCTTCACGCTTGATTACACGGTCGCGGTGAAGGTACAGTTGTTTCAGAATTTCAGCTTCGCGTGAGGTGAGTATTTTTTTCGCTTACATGATTTTTCAGGCTGAAGTTGGAGGAATCAAAGTGATACAGCCCGATGCGGAAGCTGCCAGTCAGTTTTTTTTCTTCCGGTTGTTTGCTTCGCTTTAAGAAAACCTCAATCCGGCAGAGCAATTCTTCCAGGCTGAATGGCTTGGTGATGTAGTCATCGGCACCAATGCCAAAACCTTCCAGCTTATCTTCCTCCATTGACTTGGCGGTGAGGAATAAAATGGGAACTTGTTTATTGCTGGCGCGAATAGATTTAGCTATCGAAAAGCCATCTTTTTTAGGCAGCATCACATCCAGAAGACACAGATGAAAGGAGTTTTTAAAAAATTCCTGTTCCGCCAATTCCCCATCAGCGCAAAGGGTTACTTCGTAACCTTTTGTGGTTAGGTTGTCTTTGATCACAAAGCCCAGGTTGGGGTCGTCTTCTACCAACAAGATTTTGACTTTCTCCATCGGTTATTGATCACCGTTAATGGTTAGTTGTAAACCAGTAACTGATTAGCGATTAGTAAGGTATAAAAATCTTAAACGTGCATCCATTTCCAATAACACTTTCCAGTGTAACCCTTCCGCGATGAGCTTCTACAATTTGCTTTACATAGTTCAGTCCAAGCCCAAATCCTTTTACATCGTGTACATTGCCTGTTGGCACCCGAAAGAATTTTTGAAAAATTTTATTTTGATGTTCCGCGCCCACACCAATGCCATTGTCTTGTACTTCCAGGGTTATACCTTTTTCATCCTGCTTTGTTCTGATCACAATCAAAGGGTTTCCCTTGCAATATTTAATGGCATTATCCAGTAAGTTGTAAATAACATTTGTTACATGGTGCCGGTCAGCTGTGATGACGGGCTGATTGGCTCCCAGCAATAATTCCAGCCGTCCTTGTTTTTCGTGAAGCGTTACCTGCATACCGTTGACCACGTCCTGGATTATTTCATGGAGATCAACCTGTTCTTTTCTCAACCCGATATCTTCTTTGTCCAGTCGCGCCATTTGCAACACCCTTTCCACATGTTTTTTCAGCCGTTTGTTTTCATTTTCAATAATGGTAGTGTAGTTCAGCAATCGTTCGGGTTGTTTAACGATGTTGGGATCTTTCAAAACTTCCGTTGAAACAGCAATGGTTGCAATGGGTGTTTTAAATTCGTGCGTCATGTTGTTGATGAAATCTTTCTGAATTTCGGAAAGACGCTTTTGTTTCAGAATAATAAACAGGGTGTAAGCAAAAAAGACAATCACCAGCAACAATACAGCAGAAGAGAATGACCAGATACCCATTTGATTCAGGATCTGTGCTTCGCGGTTAGGAAATTGTACCCCAAAATAATAACCCTGGTTTGACCAGTTTGGAAGATTGTTGACGGGTTCATTTTTTGATTTGGCTTTTTGCATGGAAACGTAATTCCCATACACCATTTTTTCGTGCGTGCAATCATAGATGCCGTATTCAAAATCGGCCTTTATGTTTCGTTTTTCAAACTCAGTACGCAGTAAGAATTCCAGTAAACCGGCATCAATTTGATTATTGACCGATACCACAAAGTAATTGGTTGAAAGTTGTTTCACCGGATTATTGGAGGGAGAGGGCGTATTACTTAAAGAAAAAATTTGCTGAGCAACATTGATCAAAGCAGTATTGACCTGGCGTTCAAACTCTGCTTCCTTTAAATCAAACGCACGCTTCACCCAGTAAACCTGGGTGATAGTAATGCCCACAATACACAGCGTGGCCAAAACAACAATCAGGCGTATGGTGGAGTTTTTCATGCAGTAAAAGTAACGCAAAAAATACCTGGCCTGTTGCCTTTAACATCTCCTTAACATTTTTTAAGAGACCCTTAACATGCCGTAAGGCGTTAGTTTATCACGTTTGTATAGCCGATCGGCAAAAACCAATGTTTAACATAAACTCATTAACACCCATGAAAAAAGCAATGATTCTCATCGCAGCTTTCGCTGTTGCGGTGGTCGCCCTTGGCCAGGAGTTAACGGCCAGCATTAAAAAGACGGAACCTGTCAAACCATTAGTGGCCACATTTAAATGGGAGGCTACCACTTTTGATTTTGGAAAAATTGAAAAGAACGTTCCGGTAACACACGAGTTCACGTTTACCAACACCGGCACCGATGCCCTCATCATTTCTTCGGTTCAGGCTTCCTGTGGCTGCACGGTAACGGATTATACGAAAGACCCGATCGCTACAGGTGAGAGAGGCTTTGTGAAGGCAACCTACAATGCCGCGAAGCCAGGAGTATTCTCTAAAACTGTAACCATTAATGCCAACACCGAAGATGCTGTGGTGTTGTTGACAATTAAGGGTGAGGTTGTGGAGTGATATTCTTTTTTCCATGGTCTCCTTAACCATGGTCTGTGTCGACACGTGTCGACACAGACCATGGATTTAGACGCATATTTATGCGTCTCTACTTATTGATTCCACTCGTATACTTTCTCTGAAATTTCAATCAGCAAATCCGGATCTTTTTCGAGTGCATTGCCAATAACAATCATATCGGCACCGGCTTCAAGAGCGGTTAATGCTTTTTGACTGGTGTTAATGCCACCGCCAATTATTAAGGGAACCTGAATGGCTTTGCGAACGGTGGTAATCATGCGGGCGCTGATTTCTTTTTCGGCACCGCTGCCGGCATCCATGTAAATGGTTTTAAGCCCCAGCATTTCACCGGCCATAGCCGTGCAGGCGGCCAGTGAATATTTATCGTCAGGGATGGGCGTGGTGTTGCTAATGTAGGCTACCGATGTGGTTCGTCCCGAGTTAATCAGCATGTAGCCTGTCGGAATAATTTCCATTTTTGTGTTCTTGATAATGGGTGCGGCAACCACGTGCTGGCCAATCAACAATTCGGGGTTTCTTCCCGAGATAAGTGAAAGAAACAATAAGGCATCAGCTGTTGGCTCAATTTGCATGGAGTTGCCCGGGAACAGTACCACCGGAATGGAAACACTTTCTTTAATTTGTTTCACAACTTCCGCAAGATTGGTAGTCGTAACCAAACTTCCGCCCACAAAGAAAAAGTCTACACAATTTTCGCTGGCCAGGTTAATGAGGTGTTGCAGTTGCCCGGCATCAACAACCTTGTCGGGATCAATCAATACAGCTATTGATTTTTTCCCTTGCCGCTTTCGCTCCTGTAAACTATTGAGAATGCTCATTCGATTTCTTTTGTGCCTGCGCTTGCAGGTATTCTGAAAGTTTTTCTTTGGCCATGCTGAGCAGGAAAACGCTTGCCTGGCTCACCAAAGCGGTGCCGATTTGCGACAACACTTTTCCTGGGCCTGAGGTTTCTTCTACTCCCATTTCAACCGTTTCGGGTGTAGCCTCTGCCACTTTAACTTTTTTTGTTTTCGGTTTGCTTTTCTTATTGTTGCCCGCAAATTGCTTGTATAAAAAATAGGTCAGCGCCAGAGACCCACCGATGATTAATGCATTCGTAACAATTTTTTCGGTGCGTTCGGTAAGAACCTTCGCTTCGTCTTCCAAATCCTCACGGTATCGCGATGATTTCTTTAGTAATCCGGCTTTTACGGGATCATCGGTTTCCATCAGTTCCATACTATTTTTGCATTAAAGTGTTTTTCATTTTCTTTTCAAGATTCTTACTGATGGGTTCTCTGAACACGATGATCAGCAGCAACAACATCAGGTAAAATCCGGCCACAATGCCATAGCCTGCAAAACTTCCTAACGATTCTCCTATTTTATGCGCCACGGCTGCGCTGGCAAAAAGCAGGAAAAAGATAAAAAACACAGCTAAGAGCAGGAGAATGGATACTTTTGAAATGGCCCTCGCAACATCTTCCTTTACTTCATATTTCATTAACTCAATGCGCGACTCTACATAGCCGGTAAGGCTGTCCACTAAACCATCCAGTTTCAGGAATTTAAGAAGGGTATCTTTTAACATACGTAGCTGACTCTCTGCAATATAGGCAAAGATCGTAAAAAGTCGGGAGGCAGTTGCAGGTTAGTTTTTTGAAAAGCTGACGATTGATTCGGTCTCTACGATCTGACCATCCATTTCACGTTCCTGTTTTAAAATAACAGGATAGTGTTTGCTGATGAAGATGCGCTTTTGAGTAGGGACGGGCGACTGTCCTGGTTGGTGAGTAAATACGAATACCGAGTCGAATACTAACTGGTTGGTTAGTTGCAGGGTTGGAAGAATTTCCTGTAAGCAGATAGTGTATTTTATTCCGCCATTTTCACTGTCCCAGCAGGACCCCGGTTTGCCAAACAGAAACATTTCTTTGTTAATAAATAAGCTATTGTTTTTTTGAAAGACGGGTACGGTCATGAAAGCTTCCGATTCACCCTTGTTGTAAATCATCCACTCTCCATTCTTATTCCATGATTGAATTTTTGAAACGATCCGGTATTCCGATTGGGTGTTGGTGACCAGATTTTTTTTATGATAAGTAATGTCCCAGACCTCAACCGTATCCTGATGAAGATAGATTAATGAAAATGGAATGAAGAAAAATACGAGCAGGATATACGCAAACCCCGACAACCGGTAACGAAGCGTCAGCTTTCCCACTTGCTGCGCGAGTTCAAGCGGTATTTTACGAAGTGCGGGAATCGGATAGAAAATCAGTACACCAATTACGTTAAACAAAAAATGCGCAATGGCAATGCTCATACCACTCAAGGCGTGTTGGTTCAGCAAGGCGGCAATAAATGCTGTGATGGTTGTGCCAATGTTAGCACCCAGTATAAAGGGCGCTGCTTTTCGGAGCGACACAATTTTTTGTGCCACAATAGGCACCACCACAGAAATGGTAATGGTGCTTGAGCGAATGGCGGCAGTGGTAACCGTTCCCCAGAAAAATGATTTCCAGGCATTTTTAAAAAAGAACCGGCTGAAGCGTTCCGGTGAGTGTGCTTGTAATAACCCTGAAATTACTTTTCTGAAAAGCAAGATGGAAGTAAAGAGGATAGCAAAGGCAACGATCACCAGGATGAATCCGTTTGGGATAACACGATCCAACAAAACAATCATCGGTCCGAAAAGTGACCAGGTTGTGGTGAATGAGATTTCTGCCTGCCCCGAAGTCGAATTAAAAAAGTGTGAGGCGACCCACTGCGATAAGCCTGATAAAAATCCGTAATAGTATTCCAACGGAAACAGGATTAAAACAATCAGTATGTTGAAGAAACCATCGTAGGTTCCTGCTGATACCGCTCTCCTGAAATCTTTTTTACGGTTGATGAACCCCATCGCAACGATGGTGCTGGTAATGGTGGTGCCGATGTTAGCGCCCATGATAATGGGGATTGCATTTTCAATAGGGATGGAGCCGGATGCAACTAAAACAACAGTAAGGGCGGTGGTTGTTGAACTGCTTTGAATCATGGCGGTGATCAGCAATCCAATAAATAAAGCTGTAAATGGATTGGATGTAGCCAGAATGATGGTTTCAGCCGCAGCAGTTCCCACTCGCTGCAACGATGACACCATCAGCTCAAGGGCAAAGGCAAACATTAAAAGCGTGCCGATGATATAAAACACTTTCAGGAGGGTATTCCATGACGGTGTTGGTTGAAGGGGTTGTATGGGTGCCGGTTGCTCCAATCAGTTTCAGAAAATCCAAAGATACGCGGAGGTGGCTATGGGCTTACCGACTTAACAATTAATTAATATGCACTAAGGGTGCCTCAATTCATTCACGGCCATCCAAGCCATTAAACCAGGGCCAATGGCAAGTGCATCTTCATCAATATCAAACGTAGGGGTGTGTACGTAAGAAGTGATTCCCTTTGCCTCGTTGCGCGTGCCAAGCCGGTAAAACGAAGCCGGAACCACATGTGAATAAAAAGCAAAATCTTCTGAGCCTAAAGTAATTTCAATATCTACCACGTTTTCTTTACCAACGTATTCTTCGGCCGCTTTTTTTATTCGTCTGGTTACCTCCGGATTATTTTCCAGGTATGGATAGCCATGAGAGATATTCACTTCACATTTTCCGCCCATTCCATCGGCAATGCTTTCGGCCATTGTTTTAATTTTTTTCAACCCCTCGGCACGCCAGGTTTCGTTCATGGCACGAAATGTTCCATCGATGGTTACCACATCAGGAATAATATTTTGAGCAGTACCTCCGGCAATTTTACCAAAGGTGAGCACGGTTGGTTGCTTTGGTGAAGCATTGCGACTGATCACTTGTTGAAGGGCAATGATGATATGAGATGCGATTACAATCGGATCTATCGTCAATTCGGGCGCAGCCCCATGCCCGCCTTTGCCTATGACTTTCAGATAAATTTCATCGCTGCTGGCCATGTACATGCCTTCACGAAAACCGATTTTTCCTGCCGGAAGAATCGGAAATACATGTTGCCCCAGAATGACAGAGGGTGCCGGATTTTTTAGCGCGCCATCGCGAATCATGTAAGAAGCTCCGCCCGGATTTTTTTCTTCTCCCGGTTGAAACAGAAACCGAACAGTTCCTTCAAACTGATCTTTTATTTCGTTAAGTATTTTTGCTGTACCAAGTAGTGATGAGGTGTGTACGTCATGACCACAGGCATGCATCACACCACTATTTTTTGATTTGTACGGAACATCATTCGCTTCCGTGATAGGAAGAGCATCCATATCGGCACGCAAGGCGATAGTTTTTTTGTCCGGATTTTTTCCCCTGATTTCAGCAAGCAATCCCGTTGATGCAATTTCAGTTGACTCAATACCAAAAGTGTGAAGCGTTTGAGCAACAAATTTTACCGTGTTGTATTCCTGGTACGAAAGTTCAGGATTGGCATGAAGATGCCTGCGTAGCGCTACGATTTCTGTACAATACGCTTGAGAAAGAGACTTAATTTTTTCAAGAAGAGGCATGCGAAACTCTTTACGATCGACAATGTACAATTTACGATCATAAAAATCGCCAATCTGAATTCGCAAATCGTAAATTAATTGATGGCAATTTTATCCGGCACGAGAATAGCAGCTTGAAAATAGCGCTTTACTTGTTCGTAATCTCTTTCTGCCTCCAGCCGAGTGAAATATTTACCGGTTTTAACCCGGTAGTTTGGCTGGAGATACTGTAGTTCCGATTCCAGTGTGGGTAAAGAAATGGTTAATTGCTTTTTCGCATTGAGGGCATCTTCGCGCTTGGTGCCTGAGTAAACCTGTATTGTAAAGCCGTCAATAAATTTTCTGGTAAGGTTGATGCGGTCAATGCTGTCTAAAACAGCATCGAGCTGCTTATTAACAGTGTGTGTGGGCTCTACAAAAGCTTTCGGATCGCGCTTGTTGGTTTCGGCCTCAACTACCGGTTCTTTTTTTTCTTCAACTTTCGGTCTTAGTGCGGAAAGATCCTCGGAATATTTTCCGTTCTGCTGAACAGGCCCACTAACTGTTGTTGGCGTTGGCTTACAACTCCAGCCGGCAAATCCCAAAAAAAGTATGACTGTTAAAACTCTCATATTAATCAATTACGATGCAGCGGTTATGATGAATGTCGTCTTCAACCTTTTTGTACTTCACGTCTTTAACGATTCGGCCATCGGTGTATTGCACATTTACGCGGTCGTTCCTGTTGGCAACTTTTTCAGATTTAACAGGCATGACTTTTTCCTGAGGAGGCCGGCCTGTTTGCCCGCCCTGTCCGCCAGGAGCCCGCCCGCCACCACTCAACAGCGATTGAGATTCTTCTTTTTGTTCGCTATAACGGGCCCTTCTAAGGTTTCTTGCTTCTTCTACCTGATCGGCTTTCTGCACCGGTATATCCGCTTTCATCAGGAAAGAAATACTGTCTTCATTTACTTTTCCCACCAAACGCTTAAACAACTCAAAACCTTCGAACTTATAAATCAATAACGGATCTTTCTGTTCATACACTGCTGTTTGAACAGATTGTTTTAAGTCATCCATTTCACGCAAGTGTTCTTTCCATAACTGATCGATGATGGCCAGGGTGATCATTTTCTCCATTGCCTTCACTAACTCTCCATTATTGGTGTCAACACATTTTTTCAGGTTGGCTGAAACACCTATGTTTTTGGTGCCATCGGTAAAGGGAACTAGAATATTTTCTACCGTTGCACCGCGGGTTGTATAGATATCGCGAATGATTGGCATAGACTTACCCGCTACCATTTTATTTTTCTGATGATAATGTTCAAGTGCTTTATTGTAAAGATCCTGCCCAAGTTTTGCCTGTTCCCATTTCGCAAAATCATCGTTATTGATTTCGTAGTCGAGCCCTAATATTCCAAGGGCATTTAAGCGCAGACTTTCATAGTCGTTGGCATTTTTGGCGTTCACCGCGATGTCTTCGCACGTATCGAACAGCATGGTGAGGATGTCTAGTTCCAGGCGTTCACCATACAAAGCGTTCTTTCTGCGTGTATAAATTACTTCGCGCTGTGAGTTCATTACGTTGTCGTACTCCAACAAGCGTTTACGAATACCGAAGTTATTTTCTTCCACTTTCTTTTGAGCGCGTTCAATGGATTTCGTCACCATCGAATGCTGGATGACCTCACCTT
>Ga0268299_1001971_pt1 | contig 28470 bp, 18 predicted proteins | sample NOBtaG_FD_193484 | JGI IMG/M metagenome (GOLD analysis project Ga0268299, IMG submission 193484) | Activated sludge microbial communities from bioreactor in Nijmegen, Gelderland, Netherland - NOB reactor | ecosystem: Engineered > Bioreactor > Aerobic > Activated sludge | place: Netherlands...
CCAGGCTGCGCTGGTAATGGCCCATCGCCGCCTCCGCGTCCCCAGCCTGCCCGCGCCGCACCAGAAAATCCCCAAGTCGTTCCAAGCTCACCGACACGTCGCGGAGGAGTTCCTCGGACTGCGGGCTGGCGGCAAGCAGTGTCTCTTTGGCGGTGAGAATGCGGACGGTGAACTCCAACGCGCGAGTCAGCGAGTTGTGCGTGCCTTCGAAGTCCGCAGCCACCTGTGCGGAGCGCAACAGACTGGGGGTGGGTGGGCGGGTAGCAATCAAGTGACTGAGTTGGTCACGCAGCCAAGGGTGCTGGACGCGCAGGGCGGCGTCTTCACCCTTGCCGACTTGATGTTCGAACTGGCCGGCGAGCGTGTAGAGGAACTGATCCAGTTCGGCGAGATGGCCTGTCCGCGGTTCCGACCGGTCAGTCAAGGCCACGCCGGCGACGCCTGAAGGCGGGACTACGAGCGAGGCCACGTGTTTGGCCACTAGTCGGTGGATGTACACGACTTCCGGCACCTGCTCCACGCCGCGATCGTCCACCGCCACCTCGCGCGCCGGATGGAGCAGGCGCAGGCCGCGCAACTCGCGCCAGACAGCCAGCCAATCATGCTCATTGTCCAAGGCCGTACTCTCCACCTCGGAATGCCGTGCGCTGGTAAGCCGCCGCAGCCAGTCCAGCGGGATCTCATCCGGCATCAGCAGGCTGGCAAACTCCAACGCCGTGCGCGCCGGGACGCTCAGCCGCGCCATGCTCCAGCCAATCAATGCGCCCAGGCGGTTCTGGCGTTTCCGGTCGCGTTCCTCCTTCAAGTCGCTGTGCCGCTGCTCGCGGTCGAAGGCCTCCCTCTCCGCCAGGTCGTCCACCCACGCCAGGCCATGCGTTTCCAACTCACTGAGAAAATCCGCCGCCGGGGTGGGACGGCCCTTCTTTGCCAGGTCCCCGATGACCGCGGCGACGATCTCGATCTGGATGGTCCAGCCGCCCAAGGCGCGGGCGATCTGGCGGGCGGCCCCCTCCTCCCCCGCAGTGGCGAAGCGGTGGCCGGGCTGGAAATCCGCCAGCAGGCGCACGGCGTCCGCCTCCGGGAGCACGCTCACCTCCACATGGGCAAAGGCGCGGTCACCGCCGCCGAACTTCGCCGGGTCGAGCCGGGTGGTGACGATGAGTTCCAGCCATTCTCCAGCCGGCAGCAGGGCGATCTGCGCGGCGGAGAGCAGCTCCGGTTGGTCCACATTGTCGAGGATGAGGAGGGCCCGGGGCTGCTTGAGTTCGGGCGGATCGTTTTCCGGACAATGGCGCTCGGGCAGGCAGCGCAACGCCTCGCGCAACACGGCGACGCGGGCCTCGGTGATACGGTGGAGGTATTCGAGAATGGCCTCGGCGGCGCGGGAATAGCTGGCGCGGTCGTCGTCGGTGAGCCGCAGCGGCTCGGTGAGGTAATGCGGCTGCTGTGTGGCGGGATCGTAGCGGAGCACGCAGGCGCGCTGGAACAGGGGCGAATCGGCCAGCCGCAACAGCACCGCGCCCAACTCGGTGGCGCCTTCGCAACCCACCTCCCAGGTGCCGCCGGCGGCGTAGAACTCGGCGTAGGCGTGGGCATAGTGGCGGGCCAGCGCCGTCTTGCCCAGGCCGCCGGGGGCGAACGCCGCGGCGATCAGGCCCCGGCCCTTCATTCCGCCGCCGATCTGCGGACCGCCGGTGAGCATGATGTCGTGCAATGCGCGCAGTTCCTTGTGCCGCCCCACGAAATGTTCGTGGGCGCGCGGGATGTTGCCCGGCGCGAAATCGGCCAGCGCGAGGCGGTCCAGCCGCCGGGCGATGTGGCGGTCGAGTCCCACCAGGCGCTCGGCCAGGGTGCGAAGATCGGCGGCGGGATCGCGTGGGGCATGGCGGGCGTCCAGCGAACGCGCCGCAGCGTCGAGTTCGCGGAGGATCTCCGGGCCGATTTCGAACCACGGGTGGAGTTCCAGGTTGGGTGTGCTGTTGCGGCGGGACAGGTCCCTGGCGAAGGGCTTGGCCAGGCGCTCGGTTTCGGGCGTGAGCCGGTCGGGTCCGGCCTTGAACCAGGGATATTTCCGCTCCATCGCCGCCAGCCAGTCGGCGAGAGCCTGGTCGTCGCGCAGGCGCAGGTCGGCGGGAGTGACGAAGAAGACGGGGGTCAGGCCGTCGTCGCCGCGGGCGGCGGAGTGCTCGCGACGGAGGTATTCGTCCCATTCCCAAAGGCAATTCTTCGAGGTGAGGTAGTTGGGTGAGAGAAAGGCCAGGAAGAGCCGGCTCTGGCGCAACCCCTCGCCGAGGCGGCGCCTCCAGTCCGTGCCTTCGTCAATGGACTCCACATCGAAGAAGACACGCAGTTCGCGGCCGGAAGAGGCCGCGTGGCGCCGTTTCAACTCCTCCACGAAAGCGGCGACCCAGCCTGGCGACGGCGAGCCGGCGGACTCCGGCCGCGGTTCGTTGTCCTTGCGGGAGTAGGAGATGAAGAGTTCGCAAGGACCGGCCGGAGACGCGGGCTTGTCAGCGGGGTTCATGAGGGCGGCTGGGCTGGATTGGGAGGGGATTCGTTCCTGGCCGCAAATCTCAGCCGGATTCACTGGGGATGAAAAGGCGCATTCTCAGCGGAGCCTGCCGAGGATGGGAGGAAACGCCAGGACCTCGGGGCTTCCCGCGTTCCCCTTCGTTCGTCCCCAAGCGCAACGGTTCTGAATGGGGTCGCGGATGGAACGCGACCCGACCCCTCACGCCAGCAGGTCCCGAATCACGCTGGCCTCCTCCACGCCGGTCAGCCGTTGATCCAGCCCCTGGTACTTGTAGGTGAACCGGTCGTGCTGGAGTCCCATCAGGTGCAGGAGGGTGGCGTGGAAATCGCGGACGTGGACCGGATTCTCCACGATGTTGTAGGAAAACTCGTCGGTCTCCCCATAGACGGCGCCGCCCTTGGCGCCGCCCCCGGCCATCCACATGGTGAAGCAGCGCGGATGGTGGTCGCGTCCGTAGTTGTCCTTCGACAGGCCGCCCTGGCTGTAAATGGTGCGCCCGAACTCGCCACCCCAGATGATGAGCGTGTCGTCGAACAGCCCGCGCGCCTTGAGATCGTTGATCAGGCCGTAGGTGGCCTGGTCCACGTCGCGGCACTGGCTGGGCAACCGTCCGCCGACGTTGCTGTGGTGATCCCAGTTGTTGAGATACACCTGCACGAACCGCGTTCCGCGCTCGATGAGTCGCCGGGCCAGCAGGCAGGTGTAGGCGTAGGTACCCGGCTTCCGCGCCTCCTCGCCGTACAGGGCGTAGGTGGACTCCGGTTCGTCGCTCACCCGGGTCAGTTCCGGCACGCTGGCCTGCATGCGGAACGCCATTTCGAACTGCTGGATGCGCGTCTGCGTCTCCGGATCCCCAATCTGCCGGAAGGTCATCTCATTCAGCCGCTGCAAGCCGTCGAGCTGCGCGCGCCGGAGATCGGTGGAAATGCCCGGAGGATTGCTGATGTACAGGATCGGGTCGCCGGCGCTGCGGAAGGATACGCCGGCGTGCTCGCCGGGAAGATAGCCCGAGGACCAGAGCCGCGCGCTGATCGCCTGAAGCTGCTCCTTGTTGGTGGGCTCCGCCACCAGCACCACGAAGGTGGGCAGGTTCTCATTCATGGACCCCAGGCCGTAGCTCACCCAGGAGCCGATGCACGGGCGTCCGGAGTTCATGTTGCCCGTCTGCATGTGGCAGATGGCCGGCTCGTGGTTGATGGCCTCGGTGTGCATGGACCGGATGAAGCACAGGTCGTCCACGCACTTCGCGGTGTACGGCAGCAACTCGGTGTTCATCCACAATCCGTTCGAGCCCACCTGGCTGAACCGGAACTTCGTGGGCGCGATGGGAAAGCGCGCCTGTCCGGACGTCATGGTGGTCAGCCGCTGGCCCTGCCGGATCGAATCCGGGAGATCCTTGTCGTACCAGTCGGCCATCGCCGGCTTGTAGTCGAAGAGGTCCATCTGGGACGGGCCGCCCACCATGTGCAGGTAGATGATCCGGCGCGCCTTGGGGGCGGCATGCGGGGCCGGGAGCGCGGCAGATTCGGTGGCGGCGAGCCCGGCGGGCCGGACTCCGAGCAGGCTCGCCAGGGCCGCGTAGCCCACCACGTTCTTGCCGCGGGCGAAGAACTGGCGGCGCGTCTCCAGAGTCCTGAATTCCTCGACGAGGTTCATGTCCCAGTTCCTAGCCTCTTGGATGCCTCCGCGAAAGGTCCAATTCGATTCGGTTGGAGATCCGACACCGATTTCACGGAGGGACACGGATTCAACGCGGGGAGGGCCGTTTTCATTTCCGTGAAAATCCGTGCCGTCCGTGTCCAGATTTCCCCTCCAGTGCAGGAGAGGCCGGGACATGTCTCCGCACTCCACAGGTCGCGTTCCTTGACTTGCCTCCCCTGCTCCCTAGCCTGCGCGGCCATGCGATGGCGGATCACCGGCGGACTCCTTCTCCTGGCCCTGCTTGCGGCCTTTCCGCTCGACTGTCCGGCGCCGGTCATCTTCCGGCCGGGCGAGGGATGGACCTACGAACCGGTGGGCAGCAGCGGCTCGTCATGGCAGCGCAAACGGGCCAAAGACCAGCTGGCCGTGGCCCAGGAAGCCTACGACCGGGGCAACTACCGCCTCGCCACCAAGGCTGCCAACCGGGTGGTCAACGTGTGGCCGCTGTCGGATCATGCGGGCCCGGCCCAGTACCTGGTCGGCCGGTGCTTCGAAGCGCGTCATATGGACGAGCGAGCCTTCAAGGCCTACCAGATCGCCCTGACGAAGTACCCCAAAGTGATCAACTACGACGAGATTCTCGGACGCCAGTACGCCATCGCCACGCGGTTTCTCGGCGGCCAGCGGTTCAAGCTCTTTGGCTACCTCCCCCTGTTCCCGAGCATGGAGAAGACCGCCAAGATGATGCAGGAGATCGTCGCCAACGGCCCCTACTACACCACCGGTCCCAAGGCCCAACTGGACACCGGCACGGCGCGCGAGAAGGAGAAGAAGTATCCCCTGGCGGTGAAGGCCTATGAAAAGGCCGCCGACCGCTACTTCGATCGTCCGCCCATCGCCTCCGAGGCCATCTTCCGCGCGGCCAAGGCCTGGGAGAAGCAGGCGCTGAAGGCGGAATACGACCAGTCGAAGGCGGGTGCCTCGATTGACCTGATGCGGGATTTCATCGAGCTCTATCCGAAGGATCCGCGGGTCACCAACGCGCTGGACACCATCCGGGAGCTTCGCGGCGAGCAGGCGCGGGGCGCCTACGAGACCGGGCGCTTCTACGAGCGCTATCGCCGGTGGCAGGCGGCGCTCGTGTACTACAACGAATCGCTGTCCCGGGATCAAAACTCCCCCTACGCGGAGGAAGCGCGGCGTCGCATCGAACTGCTCAAGCCGCTGGCCGAGGCGCAGGTGAAGCGGATCGCCGACTACGAACTCCGCGTGCGGCAACGTGCCGCCGCCCGGGCCACGAACGCGCCGTCACTCCAGCCGCCGGCTGCGCCCGCGACGAATGCGCCCCCCGCCAAGCCCTAGCGTCCTCAGTGCCACCGCCATGCGCCGCCATCCGCCAGGCCGCCGGTCCGCTCCCGCCCAAGCCGTCGGGCTCATCGCATTGATGCTGCTGATGCTGCTGGCCGGATGCGCCTATCAACTCGGCCCCACCAACCAGCAGGTGGCCGGGGCCCAGACAATTTCCATTGAGGCCTTCCCCAACGAAACCCTCCAGCCGGGGCTCACCGACATCGTCAACAGCGCCGTTCGGAGACAGGTGCAGCGCGACGGCACCTTCCACCTCGAAACCCGGGGGACTGCGGACGTCGTGGTGACGGGCCAGATCATCCGATACGGACGCCTCCCGCTGGGTTCGCGGCGCGACGATGTCATCACGCCGCAGGACTACGACGTCAGCATCACCGCGCACGTCAAGGCGCTGCGCGGAGGCCAGGTCGTCTACGAAGGCGATGTCATCGGCCGCGCCCTGGTGGCCTCCACGCCCAACCTGAATGTGTCCGAACGGGAAAACATCCCGGTCGCCGCCGAGAACCTTGCCCGCAATCTGGTCAGCGCGATCGCCAACGGCAGTTGGTAGGCATGACGCCAACTCCCCACCTCCATTGCGATGCGCCCGCCCCACGCCTCCGGCCCCCTCCTCCTCCTACCGCTGTGGCTCCTCGCGGTCCTGGTCCTGACCCCGGCCGCCGGGGCGGACTGGCCGCAGTGGCGCGGACCGCAACGCGACGGACACTCCGCGGAACAGGCTCCGGCGGGACTCGACGGCGCCGCGGACCCGCTGTGGAAACGGTCCCTAGGGCACGGATACGCCTCTCCGGTGGTGGTGGGAGATACGGTGATCATTCTCGACGCGGAGGACGGCCAGGAGATCGCCCGCGCTCTGGATGCCGCCACGGGCGGGATTCGCTGGTCGGCCCCGCTGGGTCCCGTGTTTTCGGACGAGTTTGAGCCGGGACCCCGAAGCACTCCGGTCGTGGATGGAGACCGGGTGTATGTGCAGACCGCGCTCGGCGAATTCCGCTGCCTCGGGCTGGCGGACGGCGCCGTTCGATGGCGGTTCCATTTCGGCGACTACGGAATGCGCTGGGTGCCGGACCGAGCATCCAATATCGGCGCCGCCAGCCGGCGCGGGAACACCGGCTCCCCGGTGCTGGATGGCGACAAAATCCTGGTCCAGGTGGGCAGCACCAACGGAGCGTTCATGGTGGCCTTCGACAAGCGGACCGGGCGCGAACTCTGGAAGTCCCAAAACGACCTGGCCTCCTTCTCCTCCCCGGTGATCGGACAACTGGCCGGGCGCTCCCAATGCGTCACGGTCACCTGCGAAGGACTGCTCGCTCTGAATCCGGAAAACGGAGCGCCCCTGTGGCGGATCCCGTTCAAGACCGGAGCCAACCGCAATGTGCTGACCCCGATACTGCTCGACGACACGGTCTATTATGCCAGTCACACGACAGGCCTTCGGGCGACCCGGGTGCGGCAGGACGGCCCGGCCATCACTGCGGAGGATGCCTGGCTCAATCGCGACCTGCGAATCAACCTCTCCTCGCCGGTGGCGGTGGCCGGGCACCTGTACGGCCTGGGAGCCAACAAGAACTTCGTCTGCGTGGACCGCGCCACCGGCTCTGTGGCGTGGTCGCAGTCCGGCTTTGGTGACGTCGCCTCGACCCTGGCCACCGCCGACGGGCACCTCCTCGTGCTCACCGATCTCGGAGAACTTCGCCTGCTGAAGGCGACGCCGGAGCGCTACGAAGAAATCGGACGCCGCCAGGTTTGTGGAAAGACCTTCAGCCACCCGGCATACGCGAATGGCATCCTCTACGTTCGCGATCCACGGGAATTGATCGCCTGGCCGCTGCGCCCCACCAAGTCCTGACCCGGGAGGAACGATCTCCGGAGAGACGAGCTTTGCGAGTCCCCCACTTCCTGCCCTCCGCCACGCGCGTGGAGTTGCAACAGGAAACGCGGGAACGCTCTGGCGCTCATGTCGTGTTTACTCAGTCTAAGCGGAAGAGAGGGCTGGCTGCGTGCCAGTGCCTGACAGGGGCTCTTCTCATCGCAGAGCACCACCACCTGAGCAGAGGGCGCGGATACGGGCCCATGGCATCCCAAAACTTCGGCTCAGACCGGGGATCGTTGGAGAGCTTTTGAGGGGGCGTGGCGCCCATCGTCGCCGCCAGCCCCGGATTGCCGTCCCGACCGTTTGCGGAATACTGCGCCGATGCGCCTGCTCATTGCCGTCACCGGAGCCAGCGGATCTCTCTACGCCCAGCGGTTGCTGGACGCGCTCGATCCCGCCCAGCACGAGATCCACGTGCTGTTCAGCCAGTACGCGCCGCAGGTCGTGGCGGCCGAACTGGAGGGAGGTTTGAAGCTCCCGGCGGGCGCCGATTCCCATGGGCATCGGTCCATGAACCTTCCGTTTGCCAGCGGTTCGAATCCCCCGGATGCCATGGTGGTGATCCCGTGCAGCATGGGCACGCTCGGGCGCATCGCACATGGAGTCAGCTCCGACGCCTTGCTCCGCTGCGCGGACGTCATGCTCAAGGAGCGGCGGAAGCTGATCCTGGTGCCGCGGGAGACACCATTGTCGCTGGTGCACGTGCGGAACTTCGAGCTGTTGCTTCAGGCGGGCGTTCTGCTGCTGCCGGCCAATCCCTCGTTCTACACCCGCCCGGCCAGCGTTTCGCAGGTGGCCGACACCGTGGTCGCCCGCGTGCTCGATCACCTCGGAATTCCCCACACCCTCCAGGCCCGCTGGTGCGAGGAGCCCGAATAGGGGCTCCTGCCGGTCATTCGGCCTGCCGGTCCCGCGAGCGGTGAAAGACGTACCAGCTCACCGTGACCAGATGCACGCCGAAGGCCGCCAGGTTGGCCCAGGCCAATCCGAGGGCTCCATGGCGGGGAATCCACCAGAAGGAAAGGCTGATCAAGACCGCCGCCCAGACGATGTTGAGCAACAGCCCGGTCCACATGCGTCCCTCACTCACCAGCGACTGCCCGACCATATTCAAGGTCGCGGTGATGACGGCAGCACAGGCCAGCACGCGCAGCGCCGACGCGCCCTCCGCGAACCCGTTGCCGAACCGGGCCATGATCCAGGGCGCGGCCAGGATCGCCGGCACGGCGATCAGGAACGCCATGACGAATCCAATCGCCAGTTTCGTCCGGAGCACGCGCAAGTACTCCTTGCCGGAGGTATGGCTCCAAAGCTGGGTGAGCACGGGCAGCCCTGCCGTTGCCACCAGACCGGGCACATAGAGGATCATCAGCCGCACCTGGTGGGCTGCGTTGAACAGGCCCGCCTGATCCTCCCCCATGGGCTGGCGGTACAACAGGGCCGTCACCAGCCAGTTGGCCGGGATCACCACACCGCCCGCAAGCATGGCGGGAAGGGCGAACCGGACCAGCGACGGCACCTCGACGCGCCATCCGGTCCAGGTCGGATTCAATCCGGCGCGCGTCAATTCGGCTGCCAGGGCAAGGCGGGTGAACAGGTACCCCGCAGCCATTCCGGCAATGATGCCCACCAGACACCCGGGCAATCCCCCCGCATAAGCGCCCCCGATCATTCCCACCGCCTGGGCCGTACCCGCCAGCGCGATCACACGGGCCAGCGTGCGAAAGGACTCCAGGCCCGCCAACACCCCCTGGCTGGCGTCCTGCAGCGCCCCCAATACCAGCATGGGCACCGCGAGGCGCAGGAGCGGGGCGAGAGAGGCGTCGTTCAGGGCGACCGCCGACAGCCACGGGGCCACCAGCAGCACCCCCAGCGCCCCGAGCGTCGCCAGAATTCCCGCGCCCGTGGTGGCGATGGCCGCGACGCGTCCGGCGCGTTCCGGAGCCTTCGGACGATGCAGGGATACGAATCGGGTGGCGGTCATCCCCAGCCCGAAACTGGCGAAGACTCCCACCATCAGGAAGGTGCTCTGGATCATCCCCAGTTGTCCGAACACCGACTTGCCCAGGGCCCGGGCGACGACAAACGCCGCGCCAAAGGACAGCAGCCGGGAGGCGGCGCCGCCGAGCACGTTCCAGGAGGCGGCTCGCGCTAGACGGCTGCGTCCCGATGTCCCTTCAAAGGCCACCGCCAGCCGGTTCCAAACCGGCGGTTTGCGCACCGAACTCCGCGGCACGGGTGAAGCGGGGGCGTTCATCAAGGCACGGGCCGGCCGCCTTCGAGGCCGCCATCACGCGAACCTGCCTCGCGGCCTGGGACGCCCCGCTGCGGATCCTTCAAACACTCGCTCACGCCGCCAGCAGGGTGCCCCCTCCCCAGGGTGGCTGCCAAGGCGGCACTGTCCGGACCCCGCCCGTCTTGCCACATGCGATGCATCCCTCGCAGACTTCGTCCATGCAGGTGGCGTTCAAGGAATGGGCGGTGATTGTCGAGGCGCTGGGCCGGGGACGCCAGTCGTTGATCCTGCGCAAGGGCGGCATCGCCGAGGATTCGGGCGCCTTTCGAGTGGATCATCCGCGGTTTCTGCTCTTTCCCACCCAGTTTCACCAGCATCGCGATCACGTCCTGCCGGAGGCCGCCGACCTCGCGGACGCCGCTGCGGCTCAGGCGCCGGCCCCGGATCAGCTCCATCTTCAATACGCCGCCGAGGTGGTCGGATGGCGTCTTCTGGCGTCGCTGGATGCGGTGCAGACCCTGGCAGGGCATCATCTTTGGAGTTCTGAGACCATCGCCAATCGCTTCACCTGGGGCGGCGAAGATTCCATCGTCCTGATGGCGCTTCGCGTCCTCCGACTGGAACCCCCAGCGCTGCTTCCCATGCGCCCCGAATACGGCGGTTGCCGGTCCTGGGTGACCCTGGACCGGGATGTGGACACCACCAGCGCCACTCCCGTGCTCAGCGACGCCGCGCACGCCCTGCGGATGGCCTTGCTTCAGGATGCGCTCGGGGGACCGCTCCATTCCTCGGAGTGATTGCCCTTCAGCGCCCCGCATTTCCGGGGAGATCGGTTCCTGTTCTTCGCCCCCCTTGGGGTCTTTGCGTGAGTCTTACGCCATGGACGCAAAGGTCCAAGGGAGGGGAAGCAAGGTGCGACTTGCCCGGTGGACTCATTGTTCTGCGCCCTTCGCGACGCTTGCGTCGGATTGGCCATCACCCTATTGCGGCTGAGGAAATTGCCTTGGGGCAACCCGCATGCCGAAGCACTCATTTCCCCGCTTTTCAACGCGTCTGTGCCGGTTCATGCTTCGCAAACGAGTGAGCGCGACCAACATCCATAAAGCCCCATCGGTGTCCCGGCAGGTCACGGTGACCAACCAGCTCGGGATCCATGCGCGTCCCTCGGCTCAGTTCGTGAAACTGGCGGCCACCTTCCCCTGCGACATATGGATCGAAAAGGATGAGGAGACCATCAATGGCAAGAGCATCATGGGGCTGCTCATGCTGGCGGCCGGCCCTGGAAGTGTGCTGCGGATCATCTGCAGCGGCGACGGCTCCGAACGGGCGCTCGCGGCCCTGGTGGCGCTGATCGAAAACAAATTTGGAGAGCAATAGACTCCTGCCCCGGGATCCCATGTCCGATTTCAACATCCACTACGTCTCGCGGCTCGCCCGCATCGAGCTCAGCCCGGAGGAGCAGCAGCGCCTCGGCCATCAATTGACGGCCATTCTCGGCTACGTGGCGAAGCTCAAGGAAGTGAATGTCGAGGGCGTCGAGCCCACCGCCCATGCGTTTCCCCTGGAGAACGTGATGCGCCCCGACATCCCCGGCGAACCGCTGGCGCATGCGGACGCGCTCCGCAACGCGCCAGCTCAATCCGGAGGCCTGTTCGTGGTCCCCAAGATCGTGGAGTAACGGATCCCTCGGCGTCCCCCCACCGATTACCGGCTCCTGATCACTCGTCCCCCTTCCCTGGATCGCTCCGCGCTGGCGCCGCGCTGCATTCCAAGGTACGACGCGGCCTGTGAACGGATTCCTTGGAGGCGTGACCGCCGACCGTGACCGCTTGGTCACCGACGTCCAGATCGCCAACCTCGTCGTCGCCGCCTGTCCGGAAGAGGCTTACCGCGGACGCCGGGTGCTGCTCATCATTCCCGACGGCACTCGCACGGCGCCGATCGGCACCCTGTTCAAGGCCCTGCATGCCCACCTCGGCGCCGCGGTCGCCGCATTCGATATCCTGATCGCCCTGGGGACGCATCCGCCGATGTCCGAGGAAGCCATCTGCCAACGGCTGGAGATCACCTTGGAGCAACGCGCCAGTGCCTATCGGGCCGTGCGCTTCTTCAATCACGAATGGGACAATCCGTCCGCGCTCCAATCCCTCGGGACGATTCCTTCAGACGAGATCCAGGCCCTCTCCGGCGGCTTGTTCGCGATGGACGTGCCGGTGGCCGTGAACCGCCGGGTGATGGACTACGACGAAGTCATCATCGTGGGCCCCGTCTTCCCGCACGAAGTCGTGGGCATGAGTGGGGGAAACAAGTACCTGTTCCCGGGCGTAGGCGGCGCCGAGATTCTCAATTTCTTTCACTGGCTGGGGGCAGTGGTGACCAATGTGGGCATCATCGGCAACGCGCACACCCCGGTGCGGGCCGTCGTGGACCGCGCCGGGGCGATGGTTCCGGTTCCCAAGAAATGCTTCGCCCTGGTGGCCAAGGGAGGGGGCGCGGTCGGGGTATTCGCCGGCACCCCCGAGGCGGCCTGGGAGCGCGCAGCGGCCCTGTCGGCCGAACATCACATCGTCTGGAAGGACCGCGAGTTCCACACGATCCTGTCCTGCGCCGCGCCGATGTACGACGAACTGTGGGTGGGCGCCAAGGCGATGTACAAACTGGAACCCGTGCTCGCGGACGGAGGCGAACTCATCATTTACGCCCCGCACCTCAAGGAGGTCAGCGTCGTTCACGGCCGGTTCATCCGCCAGGTGGGCTATCATTGCCGCGACTACTTCCTCAAGCAGTGGGACCGCTTCCGCCACCTCCCTTGGGGCACCCTCGCGCACTGCACCCACGTCTTCGGCGGCGGCACGTATGAGAAGGGCGTCGAGATCCCACGGGCCCGCGTGACCCTGGCCACAGGAATCCCCGAGACCGTCTGCCGTGAGATCAATCTCGGCTACCGCGACTGGCGCAGCATCCGGGTCGAAGACTACGCCGGGCGCGAGGACCAGGGCGTGCTGCTGGTGCCCAAGGCCGGCGAACAACTTTACAAGCGGCGCTGAATCTCCATTGGCCTTTTTCCGGCCGCGGCGGTAATGACAGGAACAATTTCTCTACCATGACAGATTCCATCGAAGTCACCGAGTCCGGCAATTTGCTCGAAGTCAAGGTCACGGGAAAACTCACCCGCGAGTTTTATCAGGAACTCGCCCCCAAGGTGGACGCCCTGATCCGCCAGCACGGCCGGATTCGCGTGCTCCTGATCATGCACGACTTCCACGGCTGGACGGTCGGAGCGATGTGGGAGGACTTGAAGTTCGATTTCGCCCATTGGAAGGACATCGAACGGCTGGCCTTGGTGGGCGAAGCCAAGTGGGAACAGGGCATGGCCGCCTTCTGCAAGCCGTTCACCAAGGCTTCGATCCAGTATTTCGACCACACGAGGCTGGACGAAGCGCGCCAATGGATTGTGGCGTGAGCCAGGACATCTTTGGTTGGGGATGGGCCGCGGCACACGGGTCGCTGATCCCCAGAACAACGTTTCACTGAGCAGTGCACAATATGGGGTAAAGGATCTGAGTTTCTGGGAGGTTTGGGTCCAGGAGCCGGACCCGTCATCGCCCCCCCCGTGGAACTTGTCGGGGCAGGAGCAAAGCCGGTTGAAGATCCTTGCCGGTTCGCGCACGGCTGCCGTGCGGGAGGTGGGAGTCGGCCGCCCGATTGTTTCCAAGTAGGTGGACCGGGCTCTGGCCGCCGGGGCGGCGGTGGCGCTGGTCCATCGCCGCCATGATTCGGAACCGGCGATCACGCCGGAAGCCAAAGCGTGGGGGGTGTCATTGGCGTGTGCCCAACCCCAGGAGCACGGCGACGCGGCCGAGCTGTGGACCCGGGCGGCCCGGGACGCGCATGTGCGCCGTCACGCGGTTGCCGCTGGCCATGCCCCGTGGGCCCGTGCGGCCAAATCCACCCTCCAGGTCATCCTGCGCGACGCCCCGCTGCGGCCCCACAAGATCCAATACGACCTGGAGCGACGGGATCCGGACTTTGGGCGGAACTCCGAACTCGCGCCGGAGAGGTTCCGGAGAGGCTCCCACTCAACGCACATAGATGGGATTGGAGTAGATCCACGGCCGCAGTTCGCCGCCAATCTCCAACCAGGCTTCGACCCGGTAGGCCCCCGGCCCCTTCACCAGGGCCGACAGTTGCGCCCCGGTCCCTGTGGCCACGGAATCGCCGTTGCACAGCAGGCGGTACTGGCACGGTGCGGGGAAACGGGCGCGCAACCGGAGGCCGGGACGCCACGAAACCTCGTCTCCCATCCATCCCCCGTCGGTCTCGAAAAAGAACCCCGTCGGATCGCACATCCAATCGTGGGACACATAGGCCCGCCCCGCCTTGACCGCGCGCCGCAGCGCCGGCTCGGTAACTTCCGGCACCAGCACATGGGTGCTCACATTGCGAAAGGACCGGTAATACGGATCGAAATCGAGACGCACCAGCACGTCGCCCGGCCGGTGCCCCTGGGTGAGCCGGCGGATGCCCGGACGCAGCGTCGCCGAAACTGTCTGCATCGCCTCGTCGCGGTCCACCACCGTGCCCAACCGCACGGTGTCCGCATCCACCATCTTGACCAGCATCACCTGGTTGTGGTGGCAGTCGTTCGCCCCGACTCCGGTCAACCGCTGCGTCCGGGTTCCCTCATCCCATTTCACGAGGTAGGGCTCCGGATACTCCACCTGCGACGCCAGCAGTTCGTCCGGATATTCCCGCAGTAACTCGCCCAGTTCCGCGGCACTCTCGGGATCCGTCAGGCGCAGCGCCAGCGTCAGCAACCCGCGCAGGTCCTTCTTTGCGTCGTAGTGGCGGTTGTAGATCTCCAACCCGGTGAGACCGTCGAACGGGTGGTCCGGACGTTCCTCGATATGCGAGAGGAAGATCAGCCCGTCATCCGCCGCCACGGTCTGGACAAACTCAGGCACCGGAAGCTCCATGCGGTCCAGCACCGAGGCCATCGGGCTCACCAGGAAGCCGCGCGCCTCCGAACCGGGGATAAAGACGACGCCGTTCGTGGTCAGCCGCCAGGAATTCATGAAGTCTCGAGGCGGACGGAAGTGGTCGCTGAGAAAGACCGCGCTCACCCCGGCCCGAACGGCATCGGACAGCATTTCCGCGCAGGTCCCGGCCGTATGCGCCGAATCCTCCGCATGGGCGTGAAAAATGCAGCGCACATCCTCCAGGCCCGGGCGGGATGCCAGGGCCCGCCGGGCCTTGGCCAACCGCTCCACGGAAGCATGAGCTGCCTCCAGCCGGGTCCGAGTCATGCGGTCCGATGGCGAAAAGCGCGTCCGAAAGGGCGGAAGATCCTCCGCCGGCATTCGCAGTGACAGGACGGGCAGCAGCAACCACCACCAACTTAAGATCCACGTCCGGTGCACAGCGACGACGCTACGCCGCGGTCGTGGAAATCCAATGGGTTTGGGGATTGAAGGACAGCCATCGGACCGGTTCCGGGTGCCACCGATGCGCTCTGGCGCGTCCTGACCCGCCGCCCCTATTCTTTGCCCGTGATCCGCCAGGTGCTTGAGGATTCGCACGGACGGGTGATGCGCGACCTTCGGGTCAGCATCACCGACCGCTGCAATTTCCGTTGCCTGTACTGCCTGCCGGAAACCGAGGAAGCGGCCAACTTTTACCAGACCCGGTTCCAACCGCCCGGCGCGACGGCCTCCAAACCGATTCAATACGGATGGAAACCCCGATCGGAAATTTTGGCGTATGAGGAGATCGAACGGGTGGTTCGCGTCGCAGTGGGCCTGGGAATCCAGAAAGTCCGGGTCACCGGAGGCGAACCGCTGCTCCGCCGGGAGGTGGAAACCCTGGTCGGACGCCTCGCCCGACTCCCGGGAGTTCGCGATCTCGCGCTGACCACCAACGGCTTCCGGTTCGCCGCCGTGGCCAGGGCCCTGCGGTCCGCCGGACTCCACCGGGTGAGCTTCAGTCTCGACTCGCTGGATCGCGACAATTTCCGGCGCATGACGGGTCGCGACGGATTGAACGAGGTGTTGGGGGCGATCCGCCTGGCCCGGGATCTCGGATTTGCCCCGGTCAAGGTGAACGCGGTGGTGATCCGCGGATTGAACGATTCCGAAGTGGAATCCCTGGCCGAGTTCGGCCGGCGCGAAGATCTGAGCCTGCGCTTCATCGAGTTCATGCCCCTCGATTCCAGCCGGTCGTGGCAGCGGAATCTGGTCGTGTCGGGACGCGAGATTCTCGAGCGACTGCGGCGCCGGATGGACCTCCTGCCGGTGGACGCCAGCGCAAATCCGTCTGAAACTGCCCGCCGCTGGTCGTTTGCCGGCGGGCGGGGGGAACTGGGCATCATCGCCCCGGTCACCGAACCGTTCTGCGGCCACTGCAATCGCCTGCGCCTGACCGCCGACGGCAAGATCCGCACCTGCCTCTTCAGCCTCGGCGAACACGATCTCCGTCCCCTGCTTCGCGGCGGCGCCTCCGATGACGATCTGGCCGCCGAACTGGCCTCCATCGTCCGAGGCAAGGAGCCCGGACATCGGATCGGCGAGCCCGATTTTGTCCAGCCCGCACGGACCATGAGCTGTATCGGCGGCTGACACGCCCCGCGCCTGCCGGGCCTCACGCCAAAGACTAAAGGGACGCTGAATGGCAGATCCCGGAGGGACGCGCTTCGCAAGTCCCTGACTTCCCCCGCTGCGCATGTGGAGTCGCTACGGGGAGTTTGCTGGGACGATGCGGAGCCAGATGGGGACTCGTGAAACTCGTCCGTCCAGGTTCGACGTCCCTGCAGGCTTTGCGCGGGATCGGAATCGCCCCGCTACGGCCCGGAGGCTTCGGGCAACGAGATCTCGAGACGGTAGAACCGGGCGGAAGCCGACGCCGGAACCGGTTCCGCGAGGCGGACGGTGATGGATTCGTAGCCGGGAGGAAGGCCTTCCGTGGATGGGGCAAACCCGATGGAGGAAAGTTCCGTAGGCTGCCAGTTCGGCGTGAGCGGCGCCTCAGCGGCCAACGGCGCATAGGAAAGTCCGATGGCGGATGCATCCTGCCGCCGCCGGTGGGTCAGATGCACCCACGACGCCCCGCCGTCAGAAACGATGGAAATCCGCAATCGCAGGAGGTCCGCATCCGCCTCTCGCGGATCCCCGCCCATGGCAAACTCCAGCAGATTGACCATGCCGTCGTGATCGCCGTCGTCTTCAGGCCGCGCCCCGGGAATGCCGCTCGCTTCCGCCCATTGCTCAAACGGAGAGCCGCCGGCGATGCGCTGCAGAGTGAGCGTCGCCACGGCGGATTTCCGAGGATAGAGACCGCCATATCCGGAGTCCTGCACCTCGACCTGGAGCTGCCAGGACTCGTTGGCCGACGCCAACAGCGCCTGACGATCGGCCACAAACACCTCCCCGGTGTCCACCTTGATCCCGAAGATCCTCTCGGGATCCCCATCGGCAATGCGCCAGGCGAGCACATCGAGCGGGCCGTCCGTAGCCTCCATGTCGGCCACCACCGCGCCCTCCGGGACGCCCGAGGGAAACGCGGCGGATGCGTCCGACAGGACCGGCGCAAATCCCAAATCCACCGGACGCAACACGGACGCCGGAATCGCCACCGGTTCTGCGGTCCCGGGCAAAACCCAGGCCACGGCCACGTGATCGTCGCCGCCGCCTTCCTTGTGGCGCGTCTCAATGTAGTAGCGCTGATTCGCGGCGAGATTCACCGAAGTGGAACGCTGGCCGGGCTGAGCCGTCCATTGTTCGGGTCCCACGGCGCCAGCCACCCGCGCGATCACCCGGGCGGTGGCCGCGTTGGTGCTGGTTCCGAGCCACAGCTCGCTCGAATCATCCGAAGCGATGTGAAACCGATAGCTGCCGGCGGTGGGCGCCACCAACAGCGCGCGAATGCGGCTGCCGTAGGCGTTGCCGAAATTGCGCCGCAGGGCAAACTTGTCCGTCAGCGGTTCCAAGGCGTCGGGGCGGCGCGGATAGCGGGCGTTGTTGGTGAGGGTGCCGACCGCGGTGCCCGAGCCGATGTTGCGGAAGATCTCGCCCGAGGGGGCCGTCGTTCCGAGAGCGTTTTCCCCGAGCAGCGTGCAGGTGATCGCCCCGGTCGCGCTGTTGCCGCCGGGATCGGCCACCCGGATGCGCAGGGACACCGACGACGCCGTCACGGCACCAAGCTGGGCGCCGTCGGCGACCCGCAGCCAGCCGTCGGCACGATCCACCGCTACCACGCCCGGAACGCTGGCGCTGACCAACTCGTAGGTAAACTCCGTGTCCCCTCCGGCATCCGTCGCCTCCACCCGGCTGAATCGCGCTCCCGAAAAAGCGTTGCGATGCAGCCGCACGGTGCCGGTGTCCAGCCGGGGCGCATAATCCATTTCGTACGGCGCCAGATAACGCCCGGGCAGCAACTGAAGCGTCGGCGCGCCGGCCGCCGAATTCTGCCAGGCCACCGACAGATGATCCCCGCCCTCGGACTCCTTCACCCGCGCTTCCAGATAATAGGCCTGCCCGGCCTCCAAGGCGAGCGGCGCCGAGCGTTGCGAGGCATACTGGGTCCACCGGTGGGGATCGGTGAAGGTGGAGCTGAACGCTACCCGGCGGGCGTCCTCGGGACGATCGCCGGTGCTGATCCGGAGTTCGCAGGCGTCGTCCCCGGCGACTGCAAACACATAGTTTCCGGTCACCGGCGGCAGGAAGTATCCCCGGATCGCCCCCCCGTAATTGTCCCCAGTCCGGATCGGCATCTCGGCGTTGGTAAGGGTGAGGAGGCTGGACGGGCTGCGCGGAAATGAGGGGTGATTGGTGAGGGAGGCCATGGTGCTGCCCGGAATGCCATCGTACCGGGCAAAGGCGATGCGGCCCGGACGCAGGTTCACTGGAGTCGCGAGCACCTCGACGGCGATGTCCGTGCGGTTGGTGAGGGCCGGTGTGCCGGCGTCCCATGCCTCGACCCGAAGGACGATGTGGGTCGGCCCGGTGTCGAGATCCCGCGCCAGCCGCAGTTCGCCGGAGCCGTTGATCGCGAAGCGGCCCTCGGCATCCCCAGAAACGATCCCGAACCGAAGCCGGGTGTAGAGGTCGGGATCGGACGCCGTCAGGCTGGCCACCAGGGTCCCCTGAAGCGTGCGGTCGTAGAGGCGGACCGGAAGGCTGCTGACTTCCGGACTTTCATTGACATCGGTGACATGCACCACCACCCGGCGCTGGATTTCATCGAGGGACGGATCGTCGGGATACCGTATATCCACCAACAGTTCGAACTGCTCCTGGACCTCGAAATCCAACCGGGAGGAATCCTCCACGGTCAACTCTCCGTCAGGTCCGAGGGCGAAGACGCCGGCACTGTTGCCACCGACTGCGACGAATTCGCGGGGCCCCGGATGCGCCGCGTGGGAAGCCAAGTCACCGACCGCCGTGCCTGCCGGCGAGTGTTCCGCGATCCGAAATCGGATCGGTTCGACGCTGGAGGCCACCGTGCCGGTCAGTTGATACGATCCCAGGCTCGCATACGCGGTAAAGCCGACCGATCCGTTGGCGCCCCGCCCCGAGCCGCGGACCTTGATGGCATAGGAGCCGGCCGGCAGGTTGGTCGCCAGGGAGGCGCGCAAGGTGCCGGTCGGGCTGGCGGCCAGCAGCAACCGGTCGGTGTCATCGGTCAACTCGAGGCGAATGGCCAGATTGGGGCTCACCGACGCCGGACGGGCGGTCAGGTTCACACTGCCTCCCAGGGTGGTGAATCGAAAGGCGTCCACATCCGTATTCCGCTCGATGATGCCCTGGTTGGTCACGGATCCGCCCGGATAAATCTCCAGAGGCCTCGAGGCACCGAAACTGGCCCCTTGCTGGTCTGGGCGATACCCGACCCCGCCATTGCCGGCGGTCATGATCTGCAGGTCGTCTTCCCGGTTGAGGGCGTTGGCGTATTCGCCCTTGGACCACTGGACCACCGGCTGCCCGTAGCCCACGCCCATGATCGGCGCCCAACCCACTTCACCGCTGCCGTGGCCGCCGTAGTATTCCTCGATTCCGCCGCCCGGAAGCTGCCGCCGGTCGTGGGAAAGTCCCAGCACGTGCCCGACTTCATGCGAGATCTGCTCCGCAGCATCCTTGACCGTCGAGCCAAACGCCCAGCACGGCACGTCCCCGGTCCAATTCCACGATCCGATAAAGGCCACCCCGCCCGCGCCCGGCGCCGCATCGGTGGTCGGGGTGATGATGACGCGAACCCGGCTGCTTTCGGTGGCGCGTTCAAACACCCGGATGTCCGTGGTCAGATTGACCGTGAACTGGATGAAGTCCGCCGCCGCGTGACGCCAAATCTCCCGGATTTGGGTGGCGGTGAAGCTGGGCTTCCGGGCAACGATCAGTTCGCCATTCCACTGCGTGGTCGTTTCGCCGTCGAAATCGAGATAAATGACCGCGCGCGCTCCCGGCAGACTTTCCAGCACCGGCACCCCATTCTGGTAGTCCGGGATGGGGATGGTCGGATGCTGCCCGACGTCCACCACCGGCGCTTCCTGCACGTCTCCTCCGGCGGATTCCGCGCCGGTGGAGGCTTCCTCCGCGGACTGCCCGGAACCCGGCGGCATGGCGTATTTCACGCACACCACCTCGTCGAGACGGCGCGCGACCAACTCCGGACTCCCATCCGCGGCGGCCGGTTCCAGCCGAAACGCCCGTCCCGATCCCGGCAACTGCACCACCCCCACGTGGCTCCCGGCAATTCCCGCAACACTCTGCCGGCGAAAGAAAAAGCTGCCCTCCTCCGGCAGACGAAGGCGTCCCGCCACCATCACCACATGCCCCGGCGACTCTTCGATACGAACCACCTCCCCTTCCGCCACGTCGCCTCCAGTCAATTCAAAGCGAACCGGAAGCGGCGCGTCCTGGCCCGCAAAGCCTTCCAGCCATGCGGGATCCCACGCGCGGCGCGCGGGAGGCTGAACCCAGGGGGGCAATGGCGGAGAGGACGCTGCCTGAGCAACCGCTGAAATCCCGACGGCCTTTCCGACCGCTGCGCCGGCATCCGCATCGTGCGGCTTCGGGAGGGCCGGAGGCGCCAGGCTCGGGGATCCCGCTTCTCCACCGGAAGACGCCGATTCGCCGGCAATCGCAGCCGGTCGCGGTGCGGACACCGTTCGCCGGCCTTCGCGGAGGGACCACCAACCGCCCGACAAGGCCAAAACACAGGCCACTGCAATGCAAAAACGTTTCATGGAAATCGGACATCAACTCCCGGGGCCCAACAGCCCGCAGGGCCATTCAGCCATTCGGCAGATCATTTCCGTCAGTGAATGAACGGACGCTGGTGGGCGGTCGCCCCGGCGTCAACCACCGCATGGATCCCGCGGTATCCCTCCGTGGGAAGCAATCGCCATGCCTCCTCAAATTTGAACCCTTGAGCCCCGAACCCGCACCGCGTCCCCGGTCGTCTTGGGCTGGCACCGCGCCCCGGCACCCCAACCGCAGCACCAGACCGGCCGCACTGGCCTACGGATCGTAGGACAGGCAGGGACCGCGGTCCCCGATCCGGTCCGCGCTCCGGCTGCGGTCCGACACCGGGGCGGGATCAACGGCGGCGTGGCCGTGGATCCGCAAGGGAAGACAGCACTGCCTGGGGTCGCGGGACGCCTTCCCATCCCTTCTACGACGGCGTGAGCCTCACCGTCCCGGCATCCGACTGGAGGCGGGCTCCATCAGCCAGGCCCGGGAGTCGAGATTCACGGTCGCACCGCCTGCGTAGCGGAGGTCCTGGCAGCAGCAAAGGCCGTAGATTGCGGAGGCTTCACTTCCGCCAGGAGGGGTGCGGTCGCGGAGGCTATTGGCTCATCCTGCGATCGGTCGCCACTGAAGCCCGAGATCCACAAATTCAGGACTCTGACTGAGATAAGCCGGCGTACAGCATCCATTGTTCTGCTCTCCCAAGATCCTCTTGGTCTGACGCGTATAAGCATCCGCATACAGCGTGGAGCAAACGAGAGCGGAACCGCGAATGGGCACGGCGCATCCCGGCGACCAAAAGCCCTGGCCGCGGAACGCGCTCCACGCCAGCTTGAAAACATACCGAAAATCGTAGTCCTTTCGAATGCTCGTCAGCGCGCGAATAGACATCAACCACGCATCGGCCTCTGTGGTGACGGCGGTGGGACGGCGCAGTCGGAGGCAGTAATCTCCGCAATACTCCCATAGATTCGCTATCTGGACGCCCATGCGCAGCGGCCAGAATGAGAAGGAGGCTTCGCACAGAGTGAATCCATCACCCAAATAAATCGCCGCATGCGTCCATCGGGCGTCGTTGGGATGGTACCCGCCATTCTTTTGCGCCGATTCGATGGCCTTTCCGACCCGGCTTGGAAGAGTTTCCCGCGACAAGAGCAAGTCACCGGCCCGCCACAAACGGGTGTCAAAATATTTTCCGAACGCCCTGAATTTGGGAGGGATGGCTCCGGGAGGAAACCAAGGGAGATCGGCCTCCGGTAGGGCAGACGCCAGGAGTTCTATGGCCATGGCGGCTGCCCGAGCGTTCAACCCGCCACGGCGGCGAGCCTTGGCGAGGCTGGCTGCTCGACCTTGATCACGACGCGGGCGCCTTCTCGCAGGCCAAGCTCGGAAAAGCGTTGCCCGCGGTAGCCCTCGATCGCCTCTCCTGTAATGGCGAGCGATTCGCCCGTTTCTGGCACCTGAATATAAGCCAGCGAATTGCCAACGACTCGCGCAACCCGCCCCACGTTGCCGTTGGCAGCGTTCCCAGGGGGAACCAGAACGACGATTTCCTTCACAGTCTAATTTTATGGCGATGGGTTTCGACAAGCAAGAGACCCACCGGAATTTCTGCGGTTCAGACACTGGAGAACGGAAGGCGCTGAAGTGGGGTGGCAGAGGAGATGGGGAGCCTCGCTGGACATGGCAGGCCAATGGATCTTGGGCGTCGGCGTGCCCAAGGTGGATCCCCACGCACTGATGTCATTCTCCAGCAAAGCTCGCCGCTCCTGGATTCTTCCGTGCTTTTCCGGCTCGCCCGGCGTGGCGTGGACATGTTTTCTTCGCGTGGTTCCCGGGTCGTTCCCATGAATCCACGCATTCTCCTGGTCACCGGATCGCTGATCCTCAGCGTCCTGATCGGACTCGTCCTCTCGCGCGGCGGCCACCGCCAGGGCGCTGCGGATGGTTCGGGGCCCGCGGGCAAGGTCCGCATCGGACTCTCCCTCGACACGCTCAAGGAGGAGCGCTGGCAGCGGGATCGGGACCGGTTCGTGGCCGAGGCGTCCAAACTCGGCGCCGAAGTGCTTGTGCAGTCGGCCAATTCCGACGACGCCGCCCAGATGCGCGACGTGGAGTCGCTGATCAGCAGCGGCGTCCAGGTGATGGTGATCGTGCCCCACAATGGCGAGGCCATGGCCAAGGCGGTCCGCGCGTCGAAGGCGGCGGGGATTCCGGTCATCGCCTACGACCGCCTGATCCGCGACAGCGACGTGGATCTCTACCTCAGCTTCGACAACATCCGCGTCGGCCAGCTCCAGGCGCAATATCTCGCGGACCAGTTGCGCGGCCGGAAGGCGAAGCTGGTGCGGATCTATGGATCCAAAACCGACAACAACGCCGTGTTGTTCAAGGCGGGACAGGACCAGGTGCTGCAGCCGTTGGTGGAGCGGGGCGACATCGAGGTGGTGTTCGAAGATTGGGCGGCGGACTGGAAGCCCGAGAATGCGAAGAAGATAGCCAACGCCGCGATCACCGCGAGGGGCAAGGGCATTGACGCGATCCTGGCGTCCAACGACGGCACCGCCGGCGGCGCCATCCAGGCCCTGACCGAGGAGGGATTGACCGGCAGGATCCTGGTCACCGGACAGGACGCCGAGCTGGCGGCGGTCCAGCGCGTGGGCCGGGGCACGCAGGCGATGACGATCTACAAGCCCGTCAGCCGTCTCGCCGCCCGCGCGGCCGCCACGGCCGTCGCCCTGGCAAAACGCGAGGTGATCATCGCCAACGGCTCGGTGAACAACGGCTTCAAGGACGTGCCTGCCCTCCTGGAAGAAGTGGTGGTGGTCACGCGCAGCAACATTCTCGACACTGTGGTCAAGGACGGCTTCCACAAGGCCGAGGACCTTCAATAACCGGCCCCATGGCGCTGCTCGAGGCCCGCCAGTTGACCAAGCGTTTCCCCGGGGTTGTGGCCCTGGACGGCGTGAGCTTCGACCTGCGTCCCGGCGAAGTGCATGCACTGTGCGGGGAAAACGGCGCCGGGAAGTCCACGCTCATCAAGACCCTGTCGGGCCTTCACCCGGCGGGCAGTTACCAGGGAGAGATCCGGGTGGACGACCGCGTCGCCCGGTTTGAATCGCTCCAGGACGCCGAATCGGCCGGCATTGCAGTCATCTACCAGGAACTGGCGCTGGTGGAAGAGATGTCCGTGGCCGAAAATATCTTTCTCGGACATGAGCCGCGCCGGGGTCCATGGGTGGACTGGAACACCGCCCATGCGGACGCCGCCCGGCTGCTGGACCGCTTCAAGATCCGCCTGGATCCCGAGACGCCGGTCCGCGAGCTGGGAGTGGGCCAGAAGCAACTGGTGGAGATCGTCAAGGCGCTGGCGAAAAAATCGCGCATCCTGATCCTCGACGAGCCGACCGCCGCGCTGGCTGAGGCGGAGGTGGAGATCCTGCTGCGAATCCTCCGCGATCTGCGCGCCCAAGGCGTGGCCTGCATCTACATCTCTCACAAACTGGGCGAAGTGATGTCCATTGCGGACCGCATCACGGTGCTGCGTGACGGGGCGAGCATCGTCACGGTGGCCGCCGCGGACACCGGCATTCCGGAACTCATCCGGCACATGGTCGGGCGGGAGATCAAGGATCTCTTTCCCCGCGACCGCTCGGCGCCGGTGGGCGACACTCTGCTGTCGGTTCGCGGCCTGACCGCCGCCCCATCGTCCGGAGCGCCGCCGCGGCTCCGGGACATTTCCTTCGAAGTTCGGTCGGGAGAGGTTCTCGGAATCGGCGGACTGATGGGCGCAGGACGCTCCGAGACATTGCTCCACCTGTTCGGCGCCTGGGGCGCGCGGACCTCCGGTGAAGTGCGGCTGGACGGGACGCCCTATTCCCGCGCCTCGCCGGGCGAATCTATCCGCCGCGGTCTCGTGATGGTCACCGACGACCGGAAGCGCTACGGCCTGCTGTTGGAGCAGCCGATCGGATACAATCTTTCCCTGTCATCCCTGGCGCGCGTCACGCGGCACGGGCTGGTCAGCGAAACGGAAGAAACCCGGCTGGACCGGCAGTTCTTCGATGCCCTGCGGATCAAGGCGCCCGGGCTGGAGACGCCGGTCAGCGGCCTTTCCGGCGGCAATCAGCAGAAGGTGGTGATCGGAAAAGCGCTGATGACCGGGCCTCGTGTGGTGTTCCTCGACGAACCCACGCGCGGAATTGACGTCGGCGCCAAGCTTGAGGTGTACCAGTTGATCAACAGGCTCACCGCCGAGGGCCGGGCGGTCGTGCTGGTATCCAGCGAACTCCCGGAACTCATGGGCATGAGCGACCGAGTCATCATGCTCCATGAAGGCGCCGTGGGCGGCGCTTTCGAGCCCGGCGAATTTGACCAGGAAGCCTTGATGGCGGCGGCCATGGGACGCCGCGCCGCATCGTGATTTCGAATTCCGTTTCCCCCTCCCCATGACCTCGACCGCCGCCACTCCAGAAACATCCGCCGCGGCTCCCGCCTGTGCGCCCGGGGTCCGGTCTTCCGCGCTGCGGGAGTTGGCCATGCCCCTGATGCTGGCGGCGATCTGGGGGCTCTTCGCCGCGTTGTCCCCACAGTTCCTCAGCGCGCGCAACCTCTCGATGCTCCTCATCGAGCTCTCGATCACCGCCACGCTCGCGGTGGGCGTGCTGCTCGTGCTCCTGCCGGGCCACACCGATCTCTCGGTGGGCGCGGGCGCGGGGCTGGCCGGCGGCATCGCCAGCGTGCTGGTGTTCCGCTACGGATGGCCCGCACCTGCGGCCCTGCTGCTCAGTCTCGCGGTGAGCCTCGGCCTCTACTGGGGTATGGGATGGTTCATCGTACGCAACCGCATCCAAGCCTTCATCGTGACCCTCGGGGCCATGCTGGCCTTCCGGGGCGCCTTCTGGCTGGTGATCGGCACCGTCACCACGCCAGTGGTCCGCGGCGGCGAGACCAATCTCTATTCCCGGCTGACTACCGACTATCTGCCGCCCGCTGCGGGACTCGTGCTCGCCGCCGCGGTCGTGGCGATCCTCGGGATCCTCGCCCTGCGCGCCCGCCGCCGGCGCCAGACCGCCGGCGCTTCGGTCGAGCCCGCCGAACTCGCCTTCCTCAAGACCTTCCTCGCCGCGCAGGGCATCTTTCTGGTGGTGCTGGTCTGCAACCAGTACCGGGGACTGCCGCTCGCATTCCTCATCCTGTGCGCCGTCGCAGTCGGCGTGCAGGTAATAACGCGGCACATGCCGTTCGGACGCTACCTCTACGCGATCGGCGGCAACGAGGAGGCGGCGGTGGTGTCGGGAATCCCCACGCAACGCGTCGTCACCCTCGCCTTCGTCCTCCTGGGCGGCGTGGTGGCGATCACCGGATTCATGGCCACCGCCTATGCCGGCGCGTCCACCACCACGGTAGGTGACCTGATGGAACTGGACGCCATCGCCGCCTGCGTCATCGGCGGAACCAGCCTGAAAGGCGGCCGCGGCACGGTCCTGGGTGCCCTGTTCGGCGCGCTCATCATGGCCAGCCTGCTCAACGGCATGACCCTGCTCAGCGTGCTGCCCGAGACGAAGTTCATCGTCCGCGGCCTGGTCCTGGTCTTCGCGGTCTGGATGGACGTGAAGCTTCGCCGGCGATAACCGCCCAAGGCATCACGGTTTTCCAAGGTTCCAGTACACCTTGACATTCCGGGTTGCCCGCCCCGCGGCAATCAGATCCAGGCGCCCGTCTCCATCCAGGTCGGCGGCCTTGATATCCTCGCAAGCCATGCCGTTGTCATCAATGGTCACCAGACGCCATTCGGATCCGGCCGCGTCCGTGGGAACGTACATCCGCACCCCCACGGGGACGCCCGGACGATTCATAGCCCGCCAGCCCACCACGATCTGATCGCGGCCCAGTCCCAGGAAATCCCCGGTCACAAGCGCGTGGCCGTCCACCAGCGACTCATCGATTACTCGGCGGGTCCACAGGTTCGTGCCTCCGGCCGCTGAGGGACGGTAGAGCACCAGCGCATTGCCATGCATCGGCTCGATAGTCACCACGAAACGGTCCGCCCCCAGCATTCCCATCCGCACCTCGCCCGCGCCGCCGCCGGCATCGCCGGCAATCGGCGTCAGCTCGTTCCGCTGGGCGTCCCGGGACCAGTTCGACAGGAACACGCCCTCCTTGCCGCCGATCAACAACTCCCGGGCGGGATCGTCATCCCAATTCACCGGATCGAAGTTGTGGGTCTTGTGAAGCGACTCGTCGAGGGTGGTGACCTCCCAGGGATCGCGCGGATTAGCCGGCGGGCGATATCTTTGGATTCGGACTCCTGCGCCCTCACCCTTGCCCGGATTGTTGCCGCGTCCATGCAGCGGCACCGAGACGAGTGTCATGCGCCCCTGCCAGTCCGGCACCCATTGAATCCGATGCACGGTAGGCTCATGCGGCAGGGCGACCGGTTCCCAGCGCTGGGTGCGGTCGGATGGCGGGATCAGGTAGAACAGTGCCCCGCTGTTCACCGTGTCGCCGGGGTTCCATCCCGCGCCCGCGGCCACCTCCGCCTTGCCGTCGCCGTCCACATCCGCGGCGGCGATGCACACGTGATCGAGATCGGTCAGCTTCTCGGCCATGACAAACTTCTCCCAGCCCGGATTCCGGTACCAGACCACCTGCGCCTTGTCGGCCAGCAGGATGTCCGGCCGCCGGTCGCCGTCCACGTCGGCGATCGCCAGGCCGTAACCGATCGCGATGTTGGTATCTACGTTCGCCGCCCGGAACCGCGGCTCGGGAAGCTCCGCCGCGCACACCGTGAACAGACTGGAGGTCAGGACAAAAATCAGGAAACGCTTCATGGGACGTGTGGAAAGTCTTCGCCCGCCGCCCGGGAAAGGCAACCGAACACCGTCCTCTCTGCCCCCTACCCAACAGTTCGAACCTGCAAATCTCTGAGCACGGAGAGTCCCGGCAAGGGCACACCGCGTATCCTGCGCGCCCCGTCCTTGCGCTGGACCCCGAACTTCTCCCGATGCTGTACGAACACCTCGTTCACGAACTCCTTCGATCCCAGCACCAGCCCATCGGTCAAATGCCTCACCCGCAGCCGCAGCACCTGTCCCACACTCAACTCTCCCCCCCGCTTCAACTCTGCCAGGATCGTCTCCCGATCCAGCGCCACCTTCTCGCTGTGTCCTGAAGTTCCGGCCGTCACGAACAAACTCATCCGGTACTGCGCCGCCGCTTCGGTCCATGCCCCCGGCTTCAGACAGCTCATCAACCCCGCCCGCAGCACCTTGTTCCCGTTCAACGCAGCCGCGTAGCCGCAGAACCGGTAGTCCTTGGGATCGGAGACCAATCCGGCCCGCACTGGATTCAGATCAATGTAAGCGGCCACCGTGCGAACCGCCCCCGGGGTATCCTCCACCAGCAGGCTCTTGAAGCGTTCAGCCCATAGGGTGCCGAAGCGGCCGTGCTGGCGGTTGTACCAGCGGCTGAAGCGCTGCTTGAACTCCTTGAGGAAAGCGGACACCTCGCCCATGCGTTCCAGCAGAGACTGGCGAAGGTCTGAATCAATCCCCCCGCGCTTCTCCATCCCTTCGCG
>Ga0268299_1001972_pt1 | contig 28431 bp, 26 predicted proteins | sample NOBtaG_FD_193484 | JGI IMG/M metagenome (GOLD analysis project Ga0268299, IMG submission 193484) | Activated sludge microbial communities from bioreactor in Nijmegen, Gelderland, Netherland - NOB reactor | ecosystem: Engineered > Bioreactor > Aerobic > Activated sludge | place: Netherlands...
AAACTTGACTCTTTGCTTACTTTGCGTTTTCAAACCTTTCAAAAACTTAGCTCAGAACATCATTTATTAGCATTTCCATTACCTGAATCTGATGCGAAATCACATCTTATGGCCGCTTAAAGTATAGCAATGGAAAAACCTTAGCCTCTAGCGGTTCTGACTCTACAATTAAGCTTTGGTCAATGCAAACAACTGCCAAACGTTAACTATAAGTTTTTTCTGGCATTGCACGAATTTTTAACCCTCTGGTCTCTGGAAATAACCAAATCCAGAGACCACTTAAAATAGCAAAAATTGCTGCTAATGATATCCCTCCGCTTAAGCCATAATACTGAGCAGTTACGGCAACAAGTACAGGAGCAAGAAACTGTATACCTCTAGCAAAATTATAGGCTGAACCCATTGCAGTATTTCTAATGCTAGTTGGGTAGAGTTCAGCAAAAAGCGGCCCATAGCCAGCAAACATTCCTGTACCAAAGCCAACTAAAAACATAAAAGAAAGTATTAATGCTGGATAAGCAACAATAGCCGACCACATCAAAGTAATCATTATTAAACCTATCGCCATTAAAAAGCTAAATATTGTATAAGCTGGTCTTCGGCCAAATTTATCTGCTGTCCAACCAAAAGCTAAGTTGCCAAGAAATGCTCCAACTTGTGCAACTATCACCCAAAAAGCTGATTTTGCCAAAGAAAAAGATCGCTCTGTATATAAATAACCTGGTAGCCAAGAAAAAGTAATCCAATAGGCTGCCATATCAAAAATTGCTAAAAATAAAGAAATAATAAATAAATATCTATATTGAGAGCTAAAAAGAATCCAAAAATTAACTTGAGGCTCTTTATTTTCTTTTGGTAATTTATTTAGAAAATCTTTTCTTTCCTGCCAAATATCTGATTCTGGAATACGTTTTCTAACAAACACTACAAGTAAGGCTGGCAAAATGGAAATATAAAAACACGCCCGCCAACCAATTTCAGGAGCGACTAAACCCCCAACAATTGCAGCTATGGCAAACCCAACTGGCGCACCAGACTGCATAAAAGCTGCGTAGCGTGCGCGTACTTTGGGCGGAAATGTTTCTCCAATATAAGTTTGACCTGTTGCCCATTCACCCCCTACCCCAAAACCTGTTAAAGCTCGAAATAAAATTAATGTCCAAAGATCTACGGCAAATCCTGATAGAAATGTACCTAAACTAAAAAGCAAAATTGTCCATTCTAGGACTTTTTTTCTACCATATTTATCAGCTAAAAATCCAAATAACCCGCCCCCCAAGGCTGTAGCAGCTAACGAAGCACCAAATACCCAACCAGATTCTACTGAAGTTAAATTTAACTCTTTTCCTATAGGAATTAGTAAAAATGAGTAAAGGATTAAATCATAAAAATCAAATACCCACCCAGCCCAGCACATCAGCAAAATTTCATAATGTGTTCGTATAGGCTTTTCATATTCATTAAGTTTTAAGGCTGACATAAATTTACCTGTTTCTATGGAACTAATTAAAGTGTTTTATTTAAGCTGGTATCTATAAGAAATGGGTAAATTATAGTTATCAATGTGATAAGAAAGCAAACAACAAAAAAGGCACAATTTTTGTTGTGCCTTTTTATCTATCTAAAATTTTCTTATTAAAATTAACTAATCTTTAGTCTTGGTTATTGTCAAACCCAATTCGGTAATTATCAGCTAAAGATCGAATATCTTTTTCTAGGTCAAACCAAGCTTTTTCTACTAAATAAAATTCTCGATTTCTTTCAATTACACGTCTTGCTTGGCGAGATTCCCTTACTAACGATTGTACAGCCCCCTTTATTCCAGCTTCACTTCCACGAGATGTTAATAGAAGTTCAACAAAACTTGTTGTATTACTTAGGTTATTTAACGTAGATAGAGTGATAGCTTGAGCTTCTGTTAAACGACCAACATTAAATTCCCTTCTACCACGACGAGTGACACCTGTTGAATCTTTATAGCCTTCAACCATAGTAGCAGCTTGTTGTTTAAGCCTTTGGGCTAACTCTAAACTAGGGCTAGCTAAAGAAATAGTAACAGGGTTTCCTTCTCCATGTACAACTACTTTAGTAATAACATTAGAATCATCTCGAACAGCAGGAACTTCAACAGGATATTTAGTTAAAGCTTGGGTAGAACTACCAAAAGGAGGTGCGCCTGTTACATAAACATGCAATTGATCGCCATCAACTTGAGTGCTAGTGTAAATTTGCCAGCCGCCACTATTTGTTTCAGCCGTTCCTTTAACTCTAATACTATCTCTTTGACGATCAGCCGTTGCATTAAGAATACGTATTGGTAGAATCTCAATCCCATCTTCATTAACTAATCCTAATTGATAAGCTGTATCAAGATCTAAATCCCCAGTTTGTTGTAAATCATAATCACGTTGAAAAGCACGTATTGCGGTACGCGTACTTGGGCCATTGATACCATTAAGTGGGCCTTTATAGTAATTTAGGTCTAATAAAGCTTTTTGAGCGCGTTTTAGCACTACTTGAGATTTTAGGTCTGCTGTTTTGAAATTACCACTACGAGGATTTTGGTTGTTGCTATTATTGCGAGGATCTCGATCGCCAAATCTATCTCGGTCATCTCGATCGTTATTGCGAGGATCTCGATCATTAAATCTATCTCGATCATTGCCAGCATTATAAGCATCAGGAAGAATAACAGGTCTTAGTAGTTCCATACCAAATTTTTGACCATTCATTACTTGAGCTTCTTCACCCTTAGAAAAAATAGATCCTAAAATACCTGCTGCTGCACCTACACCAGCACCAATTGCTGCACCAGAACCACCACCAGCAATAGCACCAATTGCTGCACCACCTGCTGCACCACCACCAATAAAGACTACATTACGTTTAGAAGAAGATCCTCCTGAAACTCGGCCTTCTTCATCAATTTGTTTTTGCTCAACAGCATCTAAACTAGCTAATTGTCCCTCAACATTAATAACTTGACCATTTGATAATCGTAGTCGGTCAAAATCAATTCCTAAAGTTCCAGATTTGCTTTTTCTTTCTGCTGCTTTTACAGAAGAAACTTTACCTTCTATTTTTGCACCTTTGGGAATAATCACTTCTCCATTAACTCTTACATCCTCAAACACAGTAGCAGTAAAAGGATCGCCAATTGCCGCAGTTCGAGAAGTTAAGTATGTATCCATACTTAGTTTTAATATTGTTCCTGCTCTAACTTCTTGATTGCGTTGATTGCTAGTGTAAGTGTGGTTGCCACCATCTGAGTTATAAGCGTAAGCATAATTAAAAAGTGGCAAAATCGTACAAACTGCCATTAATAAAGCTACTAGCCTTGCTTTCCCCACTCCTAACTTCATAATAATTTTCACTCCTTCAGTTAATATTTATAATTACTGTTTTTTGATGATTAAATATGTCAGCTATCGGATGCTTGTGTAATTTAGATCGTTTGCTTTAGAGCCAAAACAGATCACTTATACTAATGGCTAGCTCTATAGAGTCAAGCCCATTGAGCAATTTATATTGCTAATGACATTTACCTAGTACATTAAAATAGGCATGTTTAACTAAATTAATAAATTTAATACACTGTAAACAAAGTTTTCTGAGGTTTTATTTCTTAAAGCCCCAACGGGGCGGCATATTTGTAGCGCAGGGGTTCAACCCTACGTATGATAGTATAGTATTTACAGAGTCACGTAGTGACGACACAATTAAATATTGTGTTAATTAGGTTTATTATGTCGTCGCTACGCGACTCTATTTATGTATAATCACTAAACTTAGGTCTTACGACCTAGGCTACAATTATTTCGTCACTTTAGGACTCAAGAAATTCAAGAAATTCAAGAAATATTAACTTACTTAGTTTACGATGTATTTAATAATGGAATATATTTTATTTAGAACTTTTAAACTTCTGGATAATCAAAAGGATGGTTTGCTAACACAGCACGCATGTTAATTTGACCAAGTAAAGCTTCTAAAAATGTAGCAAAAATATGAATAGTTTTTGTAAAGTCCTCTAATACTCTAGTAGACATTGCTTGGTAAGTCATTTTTTCAAAATCATCCCAATCCTTATACATTAAGTATTTTAGTGAGCTTTCTCTAAATAAAGTTATTTGCTCATTAACTTCAGCAATTTTACTTTTTGCTGGAGTAGTTTGGAAACGACGAAAAGCACATAAAAGCCGCCAAATGTCTAAACGTAGCCTTAAGGATTGGTCTAAGCGAGTTTGAAAAGAGCTAAAAATTTCTAGTCCATTAAAATCAGACTTAAAGATTTGTACTACTGCTACTACTGATTGTTGAAAACAATCTCTTAAAAGCCCATGAGAGTTTTCCACTTTAGCATAAATTGATGAAGCATGACTTAAAGAAGTAAGCCCTGTTAATTCACGTCCAAAAACTTTCTTTAAGTCCATTTGTAAAGCATAAAGAGAACCATCAATAGCACTAGATACTTCACTTAGTAGATTTGGAATAGTTAATACTTGCTTTTCTGTGTACTGAATTAGTTGATAAGCTTCTGTCTTAATTAATATAAAAATAGCTAAACAGTTTTTTAATGGCCGATCTTGACCTAGATCACTAGAAATAAAATCTAGATATTTTAGCAATCTAAAAAAATTTAATAATATTTTTGTGATTTCTTGTCTTATTAAATCATCTGCTATATTATTAATAATTGATACTAGCGCATTATTCTCTATACAATCATAAACTTTATATCTATAAGTTACTAACAAGTTGGTGTAATAACTACGCTTAAATTCTCTTAAGGTAAGTTTTCCAATAGTAATAAATGTTTGTAAATTAATATTTATTGCTCTAGTAAAATCATCTGTTTTTATTAAATTATCAATAATTATACAAATATCTGTTAATGTTTCTGTAAGTAGGGCTAATGATTCTGTTGGGGTAGGTTGAAAAAGCGAAGTCTCAACATCTTGTTCTATCCAATTTAATTGTTCAAATAAATCTTTATAATATGTATTAAGTTCTAATGTAAGATTATTTTCGCTAACTAATTCATTAGCAAGCCAATTCATACGCAAAATAACATTACGAGCAATTTTTAGCTCTTCAGTAAAGCTTTTATTAACAATATTACTATTTTCTTGTTCTGTAAAAGGGTGGTTTTTAAGTATAAAGTAGGATTCAAAAGACCGAAGCCACATTTCTAGCTCAAATAAATAATGTGTTTTTTGTGTTTGGGAAATCATATCTAGCCAACGTTGCAAGCAACGAGGGCTACTTAAGTATATGACTTTAGTTTGACCTGTAGTATCTACTTCTTGAGTAAGAAGCATGCCAGGTTCTTTTTCTACATCATTCATAAAATTGAGGCCCCAAACAGTGACAAAACTGGCTAAAAATACTCTATTAATGTAGAAAAGGCAAGTTAACTTGTAACGCAGTAAAAGGTAGAATAGTAGAAAATCCTAAATAGGATCAATAAAAATTTTATCTTAATGCTAAATTTGTTTATTTTGTTTAAAAAGTTATTTTGACAGAAAACCCAAAACCAGTATTTTGGGTTTTCTATTAAGAACTTTAGTCTTCATCTGTACCTAACTCAATTTTAACATCAGAAGAAAACCTCTTGTAATTTGTATAGCGTACTTCCATACGTGTATGGATCGAATTACCAGGAAATTCTAGTACATCATCAGAAAAAGTATAGGTAGGAAACCAATATTTTCCATCAATATTTTCTCGATAGGTCTCAAACTTTGGAAAACGTTCTTCGCCCTCTGGCAATCCCTTACCAGCAACTTTTACAATTTGCAGGTCTTGATCATCTACCCAAATTCGGCCTAAAAGAACTCTTTCTCCACCACGTTTATATTTTGGTATTGACTTTGGCTTAACATCAAATACATAAGTATCAACTTCATCTATTTTTTCTTTACCAACATAGTTGATTGAATATTTAGGCAAGTCTTTTGAGGTAAGACAGAATGTTTGAATTTCTTCTAAATCTTTTAGATCTGTAGGAGTAATAACTAAATCTCTTAAAGTTGATTGTGGAAAGCGGACAATTCTTTCTGTACGTTTGCTGCTGTCATCAAAAACAATATCTGATATTCGGAAAAATTCGCCTGTTGGACGGTTGCTAGGCCCGATGGTTTGAATCCTTACTTCTTGACGAAAAGTATAAGAATTGCGGTTTTCCTTAAATTCACTTTCCTTTGCTGCAAATTCTTTGATTATCTTATCAATATCTGGTGGTTGTTCTGCTGTACGTATTTGAGCATTAGTAATTATCGATAAGCTTACTAATATTAATAAGCTACAAATTATCATTACACGATACCAAGATTTTTGCATAATGGTATTTACTCCATAAAAATTTACTAAATTAATTAATTGGTTATTAGAAAATTGATTCTAGCATTCACCTGTTAGTTTTAATAGATGCTTATAGCTTTTATCTAAGATGCTTAAGAGCTTTTTCCTTGACGCTAACAAGACTTAGGCTTACTATTGAAGAAATTTGTAATTCAATAACAAGCTTACATAATTTATGATAGGAGGAACCATGTCCAACAAAAGCAACTATCAAGAAGGGGAAATCATTATTGAGGAAAAAAACCCTGATACAGCATCTCCCCCAGCAGAGACCCCTAGCAAAACACCTAATGAAAGTCGAAATAGCGGTTTAGAAGGTATTACTTCACAATTTCGTGAGCTAGCACAGAAAATTCCAGAGTCCATTGGAAAAGCAATTGAAACTGCACTCTCAGCCCGTGAACATGTTGTCATGGTAAGAGTTAACGACGAATCTTTGACTAAGCTAGATCATCTAGTAGAAGCTGGCATTTTTAAGAGTCGATCTGAATCAGCCGCTTTTTTAATTAGCGAAGGTATTAAAGCTCAATCAAGTTTATTTGACCGTATCTCCCAAAAAATAGAGGAAATCAACCGCTTACGATCAGAATTAAAAAATATTGTTGGACAAGAAGTAAACCGATCTGAATAAACCTACTTTGTTAGTTTTGCTAGTCTTAGCCACAGACATAATTAATATATCTGTGGCTATTTTCATTAAGTTATGTCTGAGTTTAAGGTTAAAACAGAGTTACTTGCTGAAAGGTGCGAAATATGTCACCAATCAGACCTATTTTCTCCAGAAACAGGAATTTGCTCACGTTGCCAAAAGTTAGCAACTAAGATTGAAAAACAACCCATAAAACAATTGGTCAAAAATCCCATTGACCGAAAAATAGAGCGTTATACAGCAGTTTCTACTGCTATTATTGGTACAAGTTTAATAGCCATTTCTACCTTAAATTATTTATTAGTTCTTTTTTTAGCTTTTACTTTAAGTTGGGTATTAGCAAATTTATTTGTTTATTTAACTACTTCGCTTAAAGAAGCTTACCCTAACTCATTATTATCAAATATAAAATTTTCACCTGCTACAATAGGCGACTTTCCAAACCTAGATGATAGCAAATTACAACAACACACATTTGAATTAAAAGCTTTAGGATTTACCCGTGTAGGTGACTATAAGCTAGATAAAGAAAATCAATCTTATTTTGTTAGAATTTTTATCCATCCAAAACACCATACTTTAGCAGAAATTCATCTATTGCCTAAATCAAATCAAAATAGCCAAGCAACATCCTTAATTATTACAAGTTTTTTTGAAAAAGAATGGCTATTTTACTCAATAAATTCATCTTTTTTAATTAATTATTTCTTTCAACTACCTAAAAACTTATTTTTAAGGGATTCTTCTAGCTCACTTAAAGAAATGTTAGAAACGCATCTTAGCCATCGAGAAAGTTTAATGGCTTCAGCTAAGCTAGAACTAATCTTAAATCCTTCAATAAATTACTGTTTTGACATTTTTTATAAAATGCACGAGCAGCAAAAAGAGTTATATGCAAATAAAAAGCTATTTACACTTTTTTTTTCTCAATTGATATTTCGTCTCTCTGCCAGCGAAAATAATCTTGACAGCCTTATAGCTAAAGTTAAAAACAATGCTAAATAGTTTCAACTAGGTAATTTCTCTAGTAGCATAAAATAGGTTGAAGCCATTTGACCCGAAAGCTTAATTAAGACTAATCTATATATTTATTTTTCCTTGCTTTTATAGTTAATAAATACAAGTGTATAGAACAATTAGGAGGATTTAATTGTGACAGAAAGAATTTATAATTTTAGTGCCGGGCCAGGCGTGTTGCCTTTAACAGTTTTAGAAGAAGCACAACGTCATCTAACTTCTTTGCCTGGTGTAGGAATGTCAATCCTAGAAATAAGCCACCGTTCCAAGGCTTTTGATAAGGTTATTTTAGGAGTAGAAGCAAAACTAAGACAACTACTTAATATTTCTGATGATTTTCATGTACTATTTTTACAAGGTGGAGCTAGCCTACAATTTTCTATGATTCCTATGAATCTACTAGCTAAAGGTGCAAAAGCCGACTATGTTAACACTGGTGCATGGTCAAAAGCTGCAATTAAAGAAGCAAAAAAAGTTGGTCAAATTAATGTTGCAGCATCTACAGAAAGCGAAAATTTTGCTCGTATCCCTAAACAAGAAGAACTAAAGCTTGACCCGGAAGCAACTTATGTTCATATCACTTCTAACAATACTATTTTTGGTACAGAATGGCATTATGACCCAGAAGTAGGTAATGTTCCGCTAGTTTGTGATGTTTCATCAGATATTTTGAGCCGTCCAATAGATATGTCCCGCTATTCATTAATTTATGCTGGTGCGCAAAAAAATATGGGGCCTGCTGGCGTTACTTTAGTAGTTATTCATAAAAACTTAGTTAAGGATCCGGCTGCTGATATGCCTACAATGCTTGCTTATAAAACCCATACAGAAACTAAATCGCTCTATAACACTCCTCCAGTTTTTTCAATTTATATTGTAGATTTAGTTTGCCAATGGTTGCTTGATTTAGGTGGACTAGAAGCAATGCAAAAACTTAATCAAGAAAAAGCTAAACTACTTTATGACATGATAGATTCAACCGAATTTTATCGAGGTCATGCACATACTGATAGTCGTTCACTTATGAATGTTACATTCCGATTACCTAATGAAGAATTAGAAAATTTATTTGTTAAACAATCTACTGCCGCAGGCTTAGACGGCCTTAAAGGGCATCGTTCAGTAGGTGGATTAAGAGCTTCTATTTACAACGCATTTCCTAAAGCAGGTGTAGAGACATTAGTAGAATTTATGAAGGAATTTGAACGTAAAAATGGGTAATCGTTCTAAATTTCTACTTGTTTTTGTTTAGGATTAAAAAATAACAGCAACACAAATGCTAGCAGTGCGGCTATTGCTCCAAAGTAAAATGTCGCACTGCTACCATAATATTTCCAAAGCACTCCACCTAAATAGCTAGCAGGAATGCGAGTTAGCCCAACACTAGCAGCAAAAAGCCCTATAGCAGTTGCTCTTACTTGAGGAGTAGTTAAATCTACTGCCATTGCTTTGCCTACACCATCAGTTAAAGCAGGATAAACACCATAAAAAGCAAATAATATCCAAACCCAAAAAGAAGTTTGTGCAAAAGCAAAACCTAGATAAGAAAGAGCAAAAATCAAAAACCCTATTAATAAAATGCTCTTACGTCCTAATCTATCAGAAAAAACCCCTGCTGGATAAGAGCCAAAACAATAAATCGCGTTATAAAGCATATAACAACCAACAGAAGTAATTACTCCCATTCCAACTTCACTAGCTTTTAGAATTAAAAAAGCATTTGTTGAATTACCTAAGTTAAAAACTGTATTTATTACTAAAAATAACCAAAATTCACGGCTTAAGCCTTGAAAAGAAAAGATTTTTTTGCTGCTTTCTTGCGTTTCTTTCTCTTCTACTAAAAATAAACAGAAAAAAGCTAGCAATGAAGGAATAACAGTTAAAAGAAAAACTGTTTGTAGGGAAAATCCAAATTGATAGAAAAGTGCTATTGCAACAGCAGGCCCGATTACCGCGCCAGCACTATCCATCATTCTTTCAAATCCAAAAACTTGTCCTCGATTTTCTACTGTAGCAACATTAGCTAACATAGTGTCTTTTGGTGCTGAACGGATGCCTTTCCCAAACCTATCCATAAAACGACCTGTTAGCACCATTGGAATACCTGTAGCAAGTGCAATTACTGGTTTTGCTAGCGTAGTCATCCCATAGCCTAAAATTGCAATAGTTTTACGTTTTTGAAACCAATCTGAAATCCAACCAGAAAAGGCTGTGACAATGCTAGCTGTAGCCTCAGCAACACCTTCTATTAGACCTAAGTAAATAGGAGAGTATCCGGGTAAAGTGCTGATAAATAAAGGTAGTAGTGGGTAAGCCATTTCTGTACTTAAATCAGAAAATAAGCTTACTATTCCAATAATAATTGCTGTAGTTGGTAATTTTTTCTTGTCTAACAAGATGTTAAAAACAACTTTCTTTTAGCTTTTTATTGATTTCCCATTTGCCAAGTTTTAATGCTTTCTAAAGGATATAGCAACATAATGATGTTTAGTGTTAGATTATCCCTAATCCAAAGTAGCAAAATAATTTCTGTTATAACAAAAACAATTAAAGACTTTTTAAATCCTAAATATCTAGCAAGGCTAAAACCTGTTGCACACATTAAAATATCACTTAGCGAGTTTATAATTGTATCGCCTTGATAACCAAGTGCTAAGGTATTTTCCCGATAGCGATTTATTATAAAGTTAGAATTTTCAACTATTTCCCAAATAGATTCTGTTAGTACTACTAATGTCAATTTCCAACTATAAGAGATATTTTTCTTAAGTAATAAAAGTAGCCAACCAAATAAAAAGCCATGTAATAAATGCGTAAAACTATACGGATCAAATAGATGTTGAGAATTATTTGAACTCCAAATATCCCCTACCCAAAGAAAAACTGTCCCACAAGTACAAATTAATGAACGACCTTGGAAATATAGTATTACTGAAGTAGTTAATACTATAAAAATAATAAGAATTATTGGAAGTTTTTTACTATTCACTGTCAGAAACTAAAATTAGTCCTCAAAAAATTTTCTAAAATATTCTTGTTGTGAAAGGACATCAAAAGCATAGCGACTGCCTATCATATCGGGTAAATTGCTTTTCATTGCCCATTCTATAGTTTCTATTCCAACAGAATAAGCGGCTAAAGCTAGTTTTGGATCACCTCTAAAATGATCTAAACACTTCTTAACAATAGAAGTGCCAAAGTCTATATTGGTTGCAGGGTCTAAACCTTGCTGATTACTACGTAACCAATCATTGTAACGGCGGTCATCTATTTGCATTAGCCCACATCCATGACCGTTTTTACCAATAATATTATTACCGCCACTTTCCTGCCAAATAATTGCAGCAATTAAAGATGCTTCTACTGCATATTTTTCTGCCGCTAGATAAATAAATTCAGCCCATTTATCAAAGGGAGCAGGCATAGCAGGACGACGTTTTTGATCTGGTTTCTTTTCCTGCTCTTCTTCGTGTTGGTTTATAGGAGTTTGATTAGTACCAAAACCTGGCGGTGTTAAAGGGTTATCTAGCAGTTTTTGATTGCCCATCATTTGAAAACGGAGTTTAGAAAAATTATCAAAACCAACACCTGCCGTAAAACTATCTTTAATTTGGCTATTATTTTCTTCTAAAGGCTTTTTGGATTGGGCAAATTTAATTACCATACCAGGGTAGTTTTTATTTATATCCGTAATTTCTGGGTTAGCTTTTTTTAATTCTTCAGTTGAAACACCATGTTTTTTAGCAATTTCCGCTAAAGTGTCTCCTAATTTCATTGTATAACTATCTGGCAAATTATTGTTTTTATTAGCTTCATCAGCTTTACTAGCAGTAAACTGGGGTATTTTTACCAGGAAATTTGGAGGTAATGTTGGTGTATTTACTAGCGAAGGGTTAGCTCTTAATAAAACATTTTCGCTAACTTGATATTGTGTAGCAATATTTTCTTTTGTATCGCCTCGTTTAACATTATGTTCAATAAATCCTGTAACATTTGGGTCTAAAGGAATCTCTAATTCTTGACCTGCTACTAATTCACCTACTGAACCATCCTTAAAATTTGCAGCAATAAGCTCATTAATTTCTACACCAAATTGCGCTGCAATACTTTCTAGGGTATCTCCTGGCTGAACAGTATAACCATTTGGGTTAGTTTGTGTGTCGGAACCAGTAGATGGGACTTGAGGGATATAGATTTCCATAATTAAAAATCCTACAAGAAAATAGCTTAGTTAATGCAAATTAAGTTGAAGATTATTACTAAATAATAATAAACCAGCCAAAAGAAAAAAACTCATGAAATTTACTTTTTCATGAGTTTTTCTTAAAGCTAATAGAAATTATTTTTAGTAAAAACTAATTTTTTTCTCTAGGTAGACGTACATCTCTAGCTAAACCAAGTTTTTCTAAGATAAAAATACAATACCAACCAACATCTATTTGTGTCCAATGACGGCTAAATTTTGCTACATTAGCAGCGTTATGATGATTATGATGCCAATTTTCTCCCCAAGCACCTAGCTGAAAAGGCCCTAACCAACCAATATTACGGCTAGAATCTTCTCCCATAACAGAGCCTGGTGAAAGATGAAGTACGCTATTAACTACCATTTGAAAATGTAAGGAATATAGCATACGAATTGCACCTAGCCAAAAAAATGCTTGCCATCCCCAAATAATCCCCCAAACCATAGCAAACAATATGATATAAGGTAGGGCTTTATCCCAGAAATGATATTGTGTTTTATCCATATCTGGTGCCCATTTTTTAAGCTCTGATCCGGGCCATTGATAGACCCATCGAAGATGCGCCCACCAAAAACCACCATGTCTAGGGCTAGAAGTGTCTTCCTCTGTATCAGCTTTTGCATGGTGTTCGCGGTGATTAGCAACCCAAGTTAGCGGTGAACCATTACCATTTAGAACTGTAAAAAATATTAAAATATGCTCTACAACTTTATTAAGTTTTAATGCTCTATGTGACAAAGCACGGTGATAACAAACCGTTGTTCCTAAACCACCTAAAACGGTTAATATAAAAGTTCCTAACATTACTTTACCACTTGGTAAAGCATAATCTATTACTCCAGTAAGTCCAAGAACCTGTAAGGTAATACCTACTATAGCTAAAATATGTACAACAACCATATAAACAAAAGTTAAATAATTTTTCTTGCTAGGTTTCCACCAAGGACGTTCCCAAGGACGCTCCTGCACGAGACTTGATTGTGCGCTCATGTATTTTTTCTACTCCAAAACGAAATAAAATATACCTGCTTTAAAAGCTGGTAAAATAAAGAGTTTATACTTCAATAGTAGCTTCCAGCACTACTTATTACATTAAGTAAAACAACATATTTTACGTTAAAAAAGTTGTTTTTTAGAAAGTTAAATAGCTGTAAGTCGAGACAGTTGTTTATTAGCTGCTTTTTTAACTGGGTGTGTATTTTGGCAGTAAGTGAAAAATTGAAAGATATAGCAATAAACATCAATGTAATACAGTCAAATCACTAAAACTTTCTGGCAACAATCTCAAAACAGTTCTTAACTACTTAAAACTTGCTATTTTGCTTAATATCAATTAACAGAATATTTACACAAATAATGCGACTATACTAACAAAGCTATTATTTAGATACAAAACTAGATTTCCGAAAAAAATCAATCTAAATATATACTCTTAAATAAGTCTAATATTATCTACGCATAGTTCTAGAAATAAAATGCTTAAACAACGCTTGAGAGAGAGAATCTTTTTCCCAACCTGCTTCAGGGTGCCATTGAACACCTAAAATAAATTGGTCTACTCTAGTATTAATCACAGCCTCTACAAGTCCATCTGCTGACCATGCAATAGGTTCAAGATCTCTTCCTAATGTATCTACACCTTGATGATGATGGCTATTAACTCTAGCTGTGTTGCCACCAGCTAAAATAGCCAATAAACTTTCTTCTTTTATTTTTATGCTATGAGAAACACGGGTATAACTGCCTTCCTGCTGGTGTTTTAAGACTTCATCAATTTGAGACTCTAAATCTTGAAAAAGCGTGCCACCTCTATAAACATTAAGTATTTGCATACCATAACAAACTGCTAGTATTGGTAGTTTGCGGCTTTCACAAGCTTGTAGAAGTAAAAGATCTGTTTCATCTCTTTCATCAGATACTGTACCTAATTTTATATGGGGCCCTTGTCCATATCTTAATGGATCAACATCACTGTTATTTCCTGATAAGACTACTCCATCCAAATTATTAGCAACTGTTTCTATATAATCAACTTCTGGAATCAATGGTAAATAAACAGGGATGCCACCAGCATTATAGATAGCTTCACTATAATAACGTCTTAAGTAAAATGAATCATCATTATAGTTTATACGTGTAGGAATACCAATTAAAGGTTTTTGCGTTTGATTTAACATATTTTTCCTATAAAATTTAAACTTTATTGTTAAAGGATAATTTTTATCTATTTAGCTGTCAAAAGAAACTTTACATTTTAGCTTGCCTTAACTTGTTTTAGCTTGTTATTAAGTTATTGCTTAACACAAGTTGAATATCTTTAGTCTCAATAGCTCCTTCACGAATAATTTTTGGAGGACTACAACTTAGATCAATTAGCGTAGATGCTTTACCACCGGGACTTGGGCCAGCATCTAAAATATAATCTATTGTGTCACCTAGCTGGGAGAAAACTTCTTGAGCCGTTTCTGCATTAGCCTGCCCTGATAAATTAGCACTTGTAGCCGTAATAATTCCACCTGATGCTTGAGTAAATTTCTGGGCAATATCATATTTGGGGTAACGAATTCCTATAGTTTGATTTTCAGACACTAAATTTTTTGGTAAAGTGCTAAGAGCAGGAAATACAATAGTTAGGGGCCCGGGCCAGAAGCTTTTAGCTAATAATTCAAATTGCTGCATGGCTTCTTTAGACATTTTCTCCCAATCAACACATCTATCTAACATTACTATTGAAGAAACCAATAATAATATTGCCTTATTGCCAGAGCGTTTTTTGATCTGGTAAAGTTTTTCCACCGAGTTAGCATTGAATGGATCACAAGCTAAACCATAAAATGTATCTGTTGGGAAGGCTACTATAGCCCCGGTTTTAATTATTTTTGCAGCTTGCTCAATTTGTAAACCTAACGAAATGTTATTCATATAATATGTTAATAGATAAAATTACTAGTCGTCAAAATCCTTTAATTAAGAAATTTCGTGATGTTCGTCAAGGTCATGAAAGACATTTGCTTCTCATAGAAGGTATACGCTTAATGGAAGAAGCTATAAGTTCTGAGCTACATTTTGAAGTAATTGCCTACACAGATCAATTACATAAAACAGAACGAGGAAGAAAGCTTTATAGCCAACTCTTAAATCTTTCCTGCCGAGGTGCATTAGTAACAGAGTCCATAATGACAGCAATGTCTGATGTTGTTTCTCCACAGGGGGTAGCGGCTATAGTACAAATACCTTATTCTAGTTTAGATGATGCAATTAGTAAGCCTTTACCATTAGTAGTTGTAGCACAACAATTACAAGATCCTGGCAATATTGGAACTATCATACGTACAGCAGAAGCTGTAGGAGTAGATAGTTTAATTACTACGGTTGGCACAGTTAATCCATTTAGCTTAAAAGCTTTAAGATCCTCGATGGGATCAGCCTTTCGCTTACCTTTAATCTTAAATCTACGTAGCCAACAAATAGTTGAGTTTTGCAATACTCATAATTTACAAATTGTTGTTGCTAGTAATAAAGCTAGCAAAGACTATAGTGAACTTAATTGGACAGTACCAACAGCATTAGTAGTTGGCTCTGAAGCCAATGGAGTAGATCCTATAGTAGTTAAAGCAGCTAAAGAGAGCATATTAATTCCAATGACAAAACCAGTGGAATCGCTAAATGTCTCATCTGCTACAGCTATACTGCTTTATGAAGCATTAAAACAAAGAGCAGGTAAAAGCAGTTAGTTTTATTGAAAAAAGATTTTTTGATAAACATAAATAAAACAGGCTGCATTGACAGTATAAAGTGTTGCGTGTAATACTAATTTTGCTATTTTCTTAGATAGTTAATTTAAGTTTTTTGGTTCTACTATGTAAAATCAACATCTTATAACTATCTAAAACGAAGGAACTTTAGAAACCTTCATTGTTTCGATCACTACCCAAATGTGCCAGCTAACAGTTTCTTAGCTTCCCCCGAGCTTCGGTCTATTTGCTGGCACCCGTTTTTGGTTATACTGTTGTTAGCTTAGTGGCTTTTGGCAAACTTAAAATCAAACTAAACAATTAAACCTAATACATGCGCTTAAATATATCTAGAAATTTCAAAGAAACCCTAAACAAAGCAAATTTAATCGTTAAAGTATTTTTTCAAAAATGCTAGAATAGGTATTTTGTAGCCTAAATAATATCAAACATCAGTTATAATAAACTGGCTTTTTCTTGTAAAAGATAGATTTAATAAAGCACTAAAGTAGTTAAACAGTTATAATTAAATGATTAATTAGAAAGTATCCTAAGCAGGAGCAACCAAGTTATGTATTGTCCCTTCTGTGGAACAGACAACGCAATAGATCAAAAGTATTGCCGCAATTGTGGTGCGGCACTGCCTACAACAACTACTAAACCACCAACAAAAGCACACGTGCCTGTAAGCAGTAACCCACGCCCATCCGCACCCTTTGTGCCTCCTGCTCCACCTAGTCTTCCTAAACGTAGCAAGCCTTTAGAACCAGCACAGCCTATTTCCAATTTAGAAGACCCTGAAGATCCAGGTGCTACAAACTTAGCTTATAAATTGCCTGGGTTTGCTAGTAATACTAACCAAGGAAATACTAATGATATAGTAGATAATTTTTATGAAACCCAAGCTATGGGTAATGTACTATCATCATCTTCTAATGCTGCAAAATCAACTCCTAGTAGTTTAAGAACCGTGGAAATGAATTCTCTTTCTGCTCCAGAGGATGCTAAAAGCACACAAGTAGCAATGCCTGTCGTTAGAGCAAGTGATATTAATAAAGTTTCCGCTCAAAAATCAGAAGAATATTTTCCTACAGTTTTATCAAATCCTAAACCACCAGAATCACCAGAAGAACAGTTAAAGTTATTAAAAGAGTTAATGGAAGCAGGCGGAGAAACATGGAAAGTACCACCTCCTGCACCTCCTCCTCCAACAGTATCTGAACAGACATTAAGTATGGCGGCTTTACCTAAGCCCCCTGAACCAAAAATTGATAAAAAACCTTCTATAATTCCTATAGATGTTAAAGCTAGTCAAACAGGTGCTAAGGCTAAACAAGATATACCATTTGATCAAACTATTACTTCTGCACCTAGCCTTTCTTTGGATAAAAAAGATTCTTTGCCAATAGAACATTCTCCTTTAGGAGCAATACCACAAACATTAACAATGAAGGCTGCTACTAAAGGCAGTAACCCTTCAACACAAGATTTTTCTTACCCTAATCTAGAAACAACAGATCGTTCTGGTGAAGTTCCACCTGAAACAATGCAAATGCAAAAACCCCCATCTGACCCAAAAGATGTTGCAAAAGCATTAAATTCTTGGCCGTCTGATTCGACCAACCCTTGGGGATCGCCTGTTGTACCGCCAATGCCTGGTGCTACTCCTGATTCAAAAACTGATGCTTTACCTTTCAAAGCTTCACCTCCTGCTTCACAAGGAGAAAAAGGAAAATCCAAAAAGGATGCTTTTAAGACAATTTCTGTTGGGCCGCGTCGTCCTAAACAAAATGATGTTCCAACTAATTCACTCTCTTCAGTTGCTAACAATTCAGCATCTTTACTAGATGAGATGGATCCACTTAAAACAGCTATATCTCCATACCAAAATCTAGTGGCGCAAGAACAACCTTTATCACCTACAGCACCTATTTCTTTATCTAATGTTCCTTCTACAAATGCTCCTTCTACAAATGTAACAGACCCTATAATGCCACTTCCAACACAACCAACATTCCCTGCACCTATACAATCAATACCCCAACTACCTGTTCAACCTATTGCACCGCCTGTAGTACCACCTATTCAGCCTATTCAACCTATTCAAGAACAACTTCCAACAACTAAACCTAAACGATCATTTAAGATACCACTACTAATAATTATAATTTTAGCGTTATTAATAGCGATAGTTTTTATTAGTTGGAAATTAATTCAAAATATAACTAGCAATACAACAAAAGTAATTAATACTCCTGTTGCCATTAGCCCAAGTCCAACACCAGTTCAAACACCTGAGCCAACTAAAACCCCTGAACCTACTGTAGAAATACCTAAAAACATGGTATTAATTCCTGAAGGTGAATATAAAGTTGGTATTGATAAAGCTGGCCCTGATGGAGATACTTTTTCTAGTCCTTCTCGGTCTGTAAAATTATCCGCATTTTATATAGACATTTATGAAGTAACAAATGAAGAATATATAAAGTTTATTCAAGCTACTAACTATCCTGCACCAAAAGACTGGCAAAATGGACAATATACAGGTAAAGCAGATGATCCTGTAACAAATGTAAGTTGGCAAGATGCTGAAAGCTATGCTAAATGGGCAGGTAAACGCTTACCTTCTGAAGAAGAATGGGAAGTAGCAGCATCTGGTCAAGAGCATTTTCTTTATCCTTGGGGAGAAAAGGCTGATACAACCCGAGCTAATTCTAAAGAATTTGGGGCTAAAAGTGTTCGCACAGTTGGTTCTGTAAAAACTAGTAAAAGTTCTTTTGGTGCTTTTGATATGAGTGGAAATGTTTGGGAATGGACATCTTCAACGCCTAAAGCTTATCCTAGTTCTAAGAGTGAGCCTATTAAAGATGCAGAAAATAAGAGAGTTTTTAGAGGTGGTTCATTCCAAGAAAGTATTGAATATTGCACAACTACTTTTCGTGGATTTGATTCAATAGAAAAAGCTTATCCAACACTTGGTTTTCGTTGTGCTAAAGATGTTCAAAAATAAATTGTAATTGGAAATCTTTTAACCAAACCTTGTTAAAAATCATAGATTTGGCCTGGATTAGCTACCAGTATTTTTTCTGACTCTAACATTTTTAACTGCATTACTACTTCTTCAAAATGCGATGGTTTTATATGATAAGCAAAACAGGGAATAGATTTAGATAGCTTTTTATATTCTGCAAGTAGTAAATTTGGGGATAAATGCCCATACTTTAAGGCAAGATCACTTAATCTATCAGGATAGGAACATTCAATAAAAGCTGCTTTTAATTCTAAAATCTCCTTAGATTTATTCCAAAGATCTTCTGTGCTAGTTGTATCTCCAGAAATAACCACAGCACTATTAAAATCTTTAATGATCAATCCAACTGTTGGAACGGTATGATTCACCGGCATAGCTATTATTTCAAGATCATCAATTTTTACTATTTGACCAGGAGTTATTTCCTGAAATTGTAAACTTACATTAAAACTATTCTTAAAACTACTAAAATCAGGCCAAATAATATTATTAAAAATGTGGTTTCTTAGTGCTTGAACAGTTTCTTCAATTGCATAAACCCAGATCACTTGTTCTATTTCTGTAAAAACATTGTCTAGCATTAAAGGTAGTCCTGCTAGATGATCTAAATGGGAATGCGTAATAAAAATATGGCGAATTGCTAATTGTTCTTGCCGACTAAGTGCTAGAGGTAAAGCCCCAGCATCAACTGCCAAATTATTGTTTATTAAAAAAGAGGTTAGGTACTGCTCTTTTGGGTTAGTACCTCCACCTGCTAGCAATTGTATCTTCATAAATACTCTTACTTCGGCTAATTTACGAACTTAATAATTATAGTTTAGGCTCAAAACTGCCCTTTATAGTATTCTATTTAGCTTTTGGATGCAATCTTATGGACAAATGAAAAACAGGAAATTTTCCTAGACATTCTATTATTTAGTATTAGTTTTCCTAGTCTTGTTAGTAGATTACTTGACTATAATTATAAGCTTTGCTTAACTTTAGTCACCTTTAGCTACTTTGGAGAATATAAATTTTTTATGAATCAAAATATCACGCCATTAAATGCAATGAAAGAATTTTTACAAGAAACTGTTAAAGCAAACTATTACCTTTCTTTTGATGATCTTTATCCAGAAACAATCATAAGAGAAATTCAAACACAGTTAGCAGAAAACCACTTTCAATGGATTGATAATACAATCTATGTCCCTAATTTGCTTATAATTCTAGCACCTGCCTCTAACCCAGATAAAATAGAAGAATTAGAAGTTATTTTTAATTCTGTTGTATTTATTAAGTATCTTTATGAGTATATGACAGAAATGGGATATAAGCTTTTTGATTTTGTCAAAATTGATATAGAAACTTTAGAGACAATTAAAGAAACTAACTTAAAATTTTACTGGCCCTCCCCAGAAGAAGTTAGAGAAGACTTTACAGTTTTATTAAATAAGCCTGAAGGAAAAATTCTCCAAGTCTTTGCACCTCAAGCCGAAATACCTTCTTTAGCTCGGCTTTCTGCATTAAATGGTGATCCTTATCGAAGTGATTACTTAATAACTAAACAAACAACTTACCTTGGCAGACTTAGAAATGTTACTGATCGTGAAACCAGCCATATGATAAGGCGAAACGATTTTATTTTTGCTCGTCATCCTGACCCAGAATCGGTAAACAGTTCTGTTTCCCGTCTTCATGCAAAAATTGTTTATGAAGAAGGAAATTTTATCCTCTATGACACAGGTAGTGCTAATGGTACTTCTATAACTCGTCAAGAGGAAATCATTGAACTACCTAGAGCAGAAATAACAGGTCAAAATTTATTAGACAATGATCTAATTTTACTTGGCTCAGCACAGATTAAATTTACTCTAGTTTCAAATGAAGAAGCTGCTAACCTAGTAACTATGCCTCAAGAAAGATCCTCTTTTGAAGAGTCTGAATACTTAGAAGAAAATACAAAATCTGTTGATGATACTTTTAATATGTCTCGTAAGGAGATAAAAGCAGCATTAAAAGATATGCAGGATAAAAAATAATTAATTGGCTTTGCTTATCAATAACAAAACAATATTGCTAATAAGTGGAAGTTTCTTTAATTTTTTCAAAATCAATAACTATATCTACACTTCTTATATGGCTATTGTAATAACAAATATCAGTGCCTATTAGCTTAAACACAAGCCAATTATAGGTACTAATTCTAACTAAAAAACATTTCATTTAGGGTTAACTCAAAATAAGCTAACCCTACTCTTTATTAGCTATTAGCATCTTGATATTCTTCATACCAAGCCATTTGTATAGCTTCTAGTTTTTTTTCATTAGAGTTTTTTGCATCATCATCAAATCCAGACAGTTCCATCACCCATTTATGTAAATCCGTAAATCTAACGGTCAAAGGGTCAACATCTGGGTATTTTTCTTGTAAGGCAATACCAATATCTTCAATATCCGTCCACTTCATCAGTGTTCCTCCCTAGCAAAATTACGGTTCCATTCTGGAATTTCAACAATTATTTCCCCTTCTTGGATAATTTTTGCTTGGCAACTTAAACGAGAGGCTAAGGTTAATCCAGCAGCCTCATCTAGTTGGTCAGCTTCGTTATCTTCCATTTCTGTTAATAGCTGCATCCCTGATTTAACAATCACATGGCAGGTAGAACAAGCACAAAACCCACCACAAGCATGATCTAAGGAAATACCATTATCTAAAGCTATTTCTAAAACCGATTGTCCCACTTCAGCAGGAAAAGAAAGGTTTTCTGGTAAAAAAGTTACTTTAGCTTTTTCTTCTGTCATCAACTCATCCTTTGAAATTAAGCCATTTTATACTTCAGACACTTTTTTATGTTTTAATGCTACTTGAACAGCATTATCCATCATTAGTTCAGCTAGCTTATGAGTTACTTCATTAAAAGTTTTTAGACTTGTACGTACAGCGCGATGATCATCTGAAGACATTGCAGCTTTTAGCTCTGCTAAAGCTTTAGCGATTTCTTCTTGCTCTAAAGCACTTAAAGCTTTAGCAGACTCGCTTGCTAAAGCTTTTTCAGACGCTTTTAGCACTGATTCAGCTTCATTATAAGCTTCAACAAATAAGCGTTTTTTAACATCTGTTTCTGCAAACTCAATAGAGTCCATCAACATTTGTTCAACTTGTTCATCATTAAGACCATAGGAAGGTTTAACATCTATGGAATTTTCTTTTCCTGTACGTACATCACGAGCAGAAACATTTAATATTCCATTAGCATCAATTAGAAATTTAACCTCAACTCTAGCTAGTCCAGCAGGCATTGGAGGAACTTTTAAGCTAAAACGTCCAAGTGAGCGACAATCTTGGACAAATTCCCTTTCACCTTGCAAAACATGAATATCTACCCCGGTTTGCCCATCAACATAGGTTGTAAACATCTCGCTAGCACTTGCTGGAATAGTAGAATTACGATGAATTATTTTAGTCATCACTCCGCCAATAGTCTCAATTCCCAGTGAAAGCGGTGTAACATCCAGCAAAAGCATATCTTTACGACTACCCGTCATAATATCAGCTTGAATTGCTGCACCAAGTGCTACAACTTCATCAGGATTAAGATCTATATGAGGTTCACGCTTAAAGAGTTCTTTAACACGACTACGCACCAAAGGAACTCTAGTAGAGCCTCCTACTAAAACAACCTCATCAATATCACTTGTTTTTAAGTTAGCGTCTTTAAGAGCTTTTTTACAGGGTGAAATTGAACGATCAACTAGATCTTCAATTAACGCTTCAAACTCTGCTCGGCTAAATTCGCGGTTGTAACAACCATACTCGCCTAAATCAATTTCAATAGAAGCTTTTTCTTGGTCAGACAGTCTATGCTTAACCTCAATAGCAAAACGTCGGATAGTTTGCAACACTTCAGCATTACCTTGTAGGGTAAGACCAAATTGCTCTTTGATCTCATTCATAAATAAGCTAATTAATCGTTGGTCAAAGTCATCTCCACCTAAATGAGTATCGCCATTTGTAGCTAAAACTTCAAAAATCCCTCCTTTTAGTTTTAGGATAGAAATATCAAAGGTTCCGCCTCCAAGGTCATAAACAGCAATAGTTCCTGAATCTTTTTTATCTAAACCATAGGCTAAACTAGCTGCTGTAGGTTCATTAACTATTCTTAAGACTTCTAGACCAGCAATTTTACCAGCATCTTTTGTTGCTTGGCGTTGTGCATCATTAAAATAAGCTGGTACAGTGACAACAGCTTTTTTAACTTCTTCGCCAAAAAAATCTTCTGCCTGTTTTTTTAATTCTCGTAGGACTAGAGCAGAAATTTCAGGCGGGGTAAATTCTTTATCTGCTAGGCGAAATCGGATAACTTGCTCGCTACCTTCTGCTACCTGAAAATGCACCATTGATAAATCTTCCGTAACATCAGCAATACCTTTACCCATAAATCTTTTTACTGAATAAATAGTATTCATTGGGTCAGGAATTAATTGAGCGCGAGCCGCTTCACCAACTAGCAAGCCTTTATCCTTACTATAATGTACTACAGAAGGAATTAATCTTCTTTCTTCTTTATTTGCAATCACTTGCGGTTTACCATTACTGTCAACATAAGCAACTAAACTATTAGTTGTTCCAAGGTCAATACCAACAACTTTTGGCATAAAAAACTTAAACACCTCATTATTTTATTATTTAATCATTAAATTCTTCATCTATATCATTAATTAAATTATTTATATACTTCATTTGCGCTAACAAATCACTAGCCTTAGCTAATATTTGTTGTTTTTCCACAATAGAAACTTCATCAGATAAATTATCCCATTTTTGAAAAACTTGTTTTAACTGGTTATTTAAGACTTCTTCTCGCTCGTTTAGCATTTCTTCTGTAGCTAAAACTTGATTTTTTAGAAGTGAAGTTTGATTCTTATCTCTAGCCTTTTTTGCATTACGTAGATCTTCTATTTGTTCATTTAATTCAAATATTTCTTCTAAAAGATCTGGTGGAGTTTGCGCTTTTTTAGGTTGAAAGCCTTGTAGAGTCAATAAATAGTTGGCTCGTTTAATAGGATCTTTAAGTATGCGGTAAGCATCATTAAGCATAGAAGTTCGATCCAGACTATAACGTCGCTCAACTTCACTAGCTTGTGAAAAAAAATCTGGGTGAAACCTACGGTTTAATTCATAAAACTTAGCTTCAAGATTATTTGTATCAAGATGATATTTTATAGGTAACTTAAAGAAAGAAAAGTAGTTAGTTGATAAATCTACCATCTGTATACGATCACAAGATAAACAAAAATGCTCATCTGTTGTTGTAGTACAATACCAGCATTTTTTTTCTAATAACCTTGCTTCTTGCAAAATAAAATACCTCTAAATTAACCAGAATAAAGTGTTAGTTGAAAAGATAAAACCCAGCACAAGTGTACTGGGCTGAAAGTAGAAACGACACTTAATTTTAAAGATTCGTTCTTAAAAGAAAGTAGAGTAGTTGACTAAAATTAAACTGTTAAACTGTAAAAGATTCTCCGCAACCACATTCACCAGCAGAATTAGGGTTTACAAACTTAAATCCTCGTCCCATCAACCCGCCTTCATCCTTGTAATCAACAATCATTCCATTTAGAAATAAATAGCTTTTTAGATCAACAAAGATTTTAGCTCCATCTCGTTCAAAAATTTTATCTCCAGGACGTTCTTGAGTTTCTAGATCTAAGATGTAACTTAAACCTGAACAACCACCACTTTTAACACCTATTCGCATTCCACCATCAGCAAGATTTTGTTCGTGTAAAATTTCTTTGATTCGTGCAGCAGCACTATTAGTTAGTTCTAAAGACATTTAAAAACCTCTAAAAAATATAAAATTAAAGGCTAACACATCCCTGCTTAGTGTTAGCCTGATTTTACCTAGCTAACTTCTTGCAAAACTTCTTCTTTTTGTACGGTTTCTTGTTTTTTATTATAATCAGCAATTGCTGATTTGATCGCATCTTCAGCCAATACTGAACAATGAATTTTAATTGGGGGTAGATTAAGTTCTTTTACAATGTCAGTATTTTTTATTTTTAATGCCTCATCAATAGTTTTACCTTTTACCCATTCTGTTGCTAAGGAAGAGCTAGCAATAGCCGAACCACAACCAAAAGTCTTAAAGCGAGCATCTTCAATCACGCCTTCTTTGTTAATTTTTAGTTGTAATTTCATAACATCGCCGCATTCAGGCGCGCCAACTAAGCCAGTACCAACTTCAGGGGAATTTTTATCTAAACTACCAACGTTTCTAGGATTATTATAATGATCAATAACTTTATCTGAGTATGCCATTTGGCTTTTTCTCCTTAGCGTAAATAAGAGATTAAAATTAATGTGCTGCCCAAGTAACACTCTTTAGGTCAATTCCTTCTTGTACCATTTCCCAAAGTGGAGAAAGCTCTCGAAGTTTATTGACAGCTTGAGTAACTTTTTCAATAGTAAAATCAACTTCCTCTTCAGTATTAAAACGCCCTAGTCCAAAGCGCAAAGAACTATGTGCCAATTCTTCACCAACACCTAAAGCTTTTAATACATAAGAAGGTTCTAAACTAGCCGATGTACAAGCTGACCCAGATGATACAGCAATATCACCTATACCCATTAACAATGATTCACCTTCAACATAAGCAAAACTTACATTTAAGTTGTTAGGCAATCGCTTAGTAGGGTGTCCATTAAGATAAACTTCTGGAATTTGGTCAAAAAGCGATTTTTGCAATTTATCTCGAAGCCGAGAAATTCTTTCCATTTCTTCAGACATTTCTAAACGAGCAATTTCAGCAGCTTTACCTAAGCCTACAATACCGGTAACATTAAGGGTTCCTGATCTCATTCCTCGCTCGTGTCCGCCACCATCAATTATGGGTGAAAGCATCACACGAGGATTTTTTCTTCTAACGTATAAGGCACCAACACCTTTTGGGCCATACATTTTATGACCGCTAATAGAAAGCAAATCAACATTTAAGGCGTTTACATCTACTACTATTTTTCCTGCTGCTTGTACTGCATCCGTATGAAGCACAACACCTTTTTCACGAGTTATTTTGCCTATTTCAGCTATTGGCTGAATTACACCTATTTCATTATTAGCTAACATTACTGTAACTAAAATAGTTTTATCTGTAATAGCCTTACGTATATCTTCAGGATCAACCAAACCATATTGGTCAACAGGTAAATAAGTTATTTGATAGCCTTGTTTTTCTAAGTGTTTGCAAGAATCTAAAGTTGCTTTATGTTCTGTTACTACGGTAATAATATGATTACCTTTTTCTTGATACATTTCAGCAACGCCTTTAATAGCAAGATTATTAGATTCTGTAGCACCGCTAGTAAAGACAATTTCTTTAGCTGTCGCGCCAATAAGTTGGGCAACTTGTTTTCGGGCTGTTTCAACAGCTTCTTCTGCCTGCCAGCCAAAACTATGATTGCGGCTAGCTGCATTTCCAAAAATCTCTGTAAAGTATGGCTTCATTGCCTCAAATACTCGTGGATCTACAGGCGTTGTAGCGTGATAGTCCATGTAGATTGGGAGTTTCATAATTTTCCCCTATAATTTTTCGTTTTCTTCATCATCAAAGTTAAATAAATCTGTAGAAAGATATCTTTCACCAAAACTAGGTAGTACAACTACAACTCGCTTACCAACACCTAATTCTTTAGCAATTTGTGTTGCAGCCCAAGTAATTGCACCAGAAGAAATTCCTACAAAAACACCTTCTTCCCTAGCCAAACGTCGGGCCATTTGCTTGGCATTTTCATAAGAAACAGTAACTACTCTATCAATAATACTACGGTTAAGCACTTCGGGAATAAACCCAGCACCTATACCTTGGATTCTATGTGGCCCAGGGCTACCACCAGATAGCACTGGAGAATCTGCTGGTTCAACAGCACAAACTAAAACTTCTTTTAAGCGTGCCTTAAAGACTTCTGCACAACCTGTAACTGTCCCACCAGTACCAACACCAGCAACAAAAGCATCAAATTCTGATTCAGTATCTCTTAGAATTTCAAGTGCTGTAGTTTTACGGTGAACTTCTGGATTAGACAGATTATTAAATTGTTGAGGCATAAAAGAATTAGGTGTACTACGCACTAGTTCTTCTGCCTTTTGAATTGCTCCACGCATTCCTTGCGAGCCTGGAGTAAGAACAACTTTAGCTCCTAAAGCTTTAAGGGTTCTAACTCGTTCTATTGTCATAGTTTCTGGCATTGCAATAATGCAGCGGTAGCCTTTTGCAGCACATACAAGAGCTAGTGCAATTCCTGTATTACCGCTAGTTGGCTCAATAATAGTAGTTTCTTGAGCTTTTATTAAACCTGCTTTTTCTGCTGCTTCAATCATAGCGGCCCCAATGCGATCTTTTACTGATGACATTGGGTTAAGAGACTCAAGTTTAACTATTATTTCGGCCCAGTCGCGTTCAACTACTCTGTTTAACCGTAGTAATGGTGTATTACCTATTAAGTCAATAATACTATTTGCAATACCTGGTTTAGTCATAAATTAAAGTATAATGAATGATAGAAAAATCAAAAATGCTAATTTGTATTTACAAAATAGAAAAAATAACTTATTTAAATTAGTTCATCTGACAAAGATTTTCTTCAATAAATCATTTCTAAATTAAATAGCCGTTTAACTAGCTAGAGGATAGTTAGTGGCATTGATTTTGTCAAGCATTTTATTTCTAAAATCCCCTAACCCAACTTAATTCAAATCTCTTTTCTTACCTACAATTAATTGATATAACTAAGTTTACATGTATTTTTATATATTCCTATCCTAGCTAGCTAAAGTATTTTTTCAATTTTTTTATTGACAAAATAGTTGTTACACAATATCCTCTAAACCAAATAAATTCAAACTAAAATTTAGTTATACTATTTACAAAAACTAAAATTTTTTGATAAAACCTTAAATTTAGTCTTAGTGGTTTGATCTTAGATTGCTCAAAACTTAAGTTAGCTAGTTTTTAGCTAGTTTTCAGTTTGATTGAGCAAAATTTATTTTTTAAGTTTATAGAAAGTAAAAAAATGTCAGAAAAAATTACTGAACAACAAGTTTTAGAAGCATTAAAGTCAGTTAAAGAACCTAAATTAAAAAAAGATATTGTTAGCTTAAATTTTGTTAAAGATGTAAGGATTTGTGGTGGGATAATTGGTTTTCGTTTAGTTGTAGCAACCCCTTCACAAACATTACAACAAGAATTAGAAGAACAAGCTCGCCAGGCTGTATTAAAAGTACCCGGGGCCCAGCGTGCTGAAATCCGCACAGAATTAGATGTTCCAAAAGGAAAAGCTATTGGAGATCGTGAATCTGTTGTAGGTGTAAAAAATATTATCGCTGTTAGCTCGGGTAAAGGTGG